>ENA-UOYA01000376-UOYA01000376.1-activated-sludge-metagenome-genome-assembly--contig:-NODE-376-length-61107-cov-8.102634_pt1 | contig 61107 bp, 51 predicted proteins | sample MGYA00238163_ERZ764804 | MGnify/ENA primary metagenome ERZ764804 (study PRJEB28919, sample SAMN05720223) | activated sludge metagenome | isolation source: Anaerobic digester | place: Hong Kong...
TAGCCGGAGGCCACGCCCGTCCGTTGAGCAGAGAGGTCTGGTCGCTGTACCTGCCCGAGGGCTTCTTCGCCGGCAAAGATTGATTTTTCACGGCGCTGGTGATATTCTGCGATTGACGTGGATTGATTTAGGCCCGGCGGTTAAGGGGCCAGCTACTTGCAACCACGTAAAAAAAAGTGCTAAAGGCGGATCGGTCGCAGAAGAAGTTGCCCTGGAGCCTTTGGCCCCAGGGTTTTTGTTTTTGTGGGCCGATTGCGCTGAATGCAGTGCCCCTCGCGGGGCGCGGGAGGTTGTTATGAGCGTTTGGCACAATGCGGCGGCAGCCGTTCCATCCCTGCTGGGCTTGGAAGGCGAACTGGTGGTGGCGAGCATCACGGTTCAGCCGTACCAACTCGAAGAATTGCTTGACGCGCTGGCGCAGGTCCCCTTTCCGGTGAATCCGCAGATCTACCATCAGAGCGGCGTCGTGGAGTTCCCGGCATACGCGAACCGCCTACCCGAGGTACGTGCGGCCCTGGAGGCTTCAGGTTTCAACAGCTCGGTTCTGAGCGTGCGAAGCATGCTGGATGCGCTGCAGACAACCGAAGCTGGCGCGAGGAATAATCCTGGCGCAGAGCCGGAGTCTGTGCTTCCATATAAGCAGGACGGCCCGGTCTGTTAATCTTGGCCGGGCCCTATTCAGGAGTGCCCGGCTATGAGTACGACAGCGGTTCACACATCTCCTTACAGCGGATCCTGGTACCCCAGCGAACGGGGGGAGTTGGAGGACCTGCTAGACCGTCTTTTCACCGATTCCGAATCGCGCACGGGTAATTCGCTGCTTCCAGGGGGCGCCGGATTCGTGGTTCCCCACGCGGGACTAATGTACTCGGGTACGGTTGCGGCGTCGGCCTATCGTCACTTGCGCGACCGGCCGGTCGAGCGGGTGGTGATGATCGGCTTCTCTCACCGCGGGTCGGCGCCGGGTGCGTGGCTTCCCGACGCGGAGTGTTACCGGACACCGGTTGGGGACACGCTGGTGGACCGGGATGCGGTGGCGTCTCTGGTGGCATACAAGTCGCTGCGGAAGACCCCAGAAGAGCGCGTATGCGATCACTCCGTCGAGATCCAGCTTCCTCTGTTGCAGCGAGTGGCTCCCCAGGCGAAGCTGGTTCCCGTCTATGTCTTCCAACTGAAATCGCAGACTCGCCACGCCGTGGCGGAAGCGCTCGCCCGGCTTGCCGACGGCCGCACGGTCTTCATCGCCAGCTCCGATTTCACGCACTACGGGCGCGCGTTCAACTTCGAACCCTTCCCGGCGGACCATCGCGTCGCGGACCGGCTCTGGAGCCTGGATCACACCGTGGCGGACGCAGCCGCCGGCGTGAATGACGAGATGTTCCTTCAGTCCATCCGCGATACCGGCGCCACCGTGTGCGGCTACGAGCCGATCTCGCTGCTGCTCGCCATCGTGAAAGAGCTGGAACGCGGCGAGGAGCATTACCAGCAGACGCTGGATTATCAGACCTCCGGCGAGATCACGGGCGATTTTCACCATTCGGTGAGCTACATGGCGCTAGGCTACTTTCCATACAGCTCGATGCTGCTCGACGAGGCGGATCAGGCGGCGTTGATGGAAAGCGCCAGGCTGACGCTCGACCGGTATCGCCGTACGGGAGAGCGTGAGCCTGTCCTGACGCAGCGGTCGAGCCCGGCGCTGGCGCGGCCGTGCGCAGCGTTCGTTTCTCTGCACAAGAAAGGCGAGTTGCGCGGCTGCGTGGGCATGTCCGAACCGGTCGAAGCCCTATCTCGGGCGGTACCCGAAATGGCGCTCGCCGCCGCGCTCGACGACAGCCGCTTCCCGCCGCTCGGGCGCGATGAAACGGACATCGACATGGAGGTTTCCGTTCTCAGCCCCCTTAAGCCGATCGCGTCTCGCGCAGACTTCCGTGTGAACGAGCACGGCGCACTGTTGGAGGCTGGATTCCAGCGCGGGCTGCTTTTGCCGCAGGTGGCCACCGAGTTCGGATGGACCGCCGAAGATTTCTTCAAGGGATTGGCGCGCAAGAGCGGCGCCAGGATGTCGGTGTACGACGATCCCTCCACCCGGATTTACACGTTCCGCGCCCAGGTGATCCGCTAAAACTTCTATACTGGGCCGAGAATGCTCATCCTCGTCGGCCCGCCGGGTTCCGGCAAGACCCATCGAATACTGGAGCAAGCGCGCGCGCGTCTGGGCGCGGGGCGGAGTGACTTCCGGCTGCTTGTGCCCACGGCCACCATGGCCGAGCACGTGCGTAACCAGCTTGCACGCGAGGGCTTCGTATTCCGACCTGCGCTGGTCGAGACGCTATCGCGGTTCGTGGAACCGTTTGCCGCCGATGCGCCATCCGTGCCGCCTGGAACACTGCTGCTTGTGGTTGAGGAAGCGCTTCGGCGCACCCAACGCGCGGAATTCCGGGAGGTGGCCGGGATGCGCGGCTTCGCGGCCGCCGTGGCGAGGCTGATCGAAGAATTGTCAGGTGCGGGCTGTTGCGCGCGTCGATTCGCGGACCTCGCCCCCGGAGGAATCTACGATTCCGCCCTGGCTGCAGTCTACTCGGAGGTGGAAGCCGTCCTGACGGCCCACGGATGGGCGCTGCGCGGCGCACGGTTGGAGCGCGCCGCCTCCGCAATCATCAGCCGCGGCCTGGCGGGAATCGGCCTGATACTGCTCGATGGCTTCTTTACCTTCACGGATCCGGAGATCGCCGTCCTCGCGGCGCTCAACCGGCAGGCGGACGTCGTACTGACGCTGCCGCCATGGCCCACCGGTGACAGTGTGCGCCGCAGGCTAATGGAACTGGGCGCGTCCGAACAGGTTCTGGAAAAGACATATCGCGCGCCGGAGCGCATCCTGGTAGTGCCGCCGACAGTAGACCGCGAAGCTGAAGAGATCGCGCGCCGGGTGCTGGACGAAGCCTCGCGCGGCAGGTTGTGGCGCGAGATCGGCGTTGTGGTGCGCAGCGCACTTCCCTATGTGCCCGCGCTGCGCCTGGCCTTCGACCGCTTCGGTGTGCCGGCGCGATTTTACTTCGCCGAGCCACTGGCCGAACACGCCTTGATCCGCTATTTCTCGCTGCTGGTGGACGGGGCTCTGAGTGGCTGGGACTTTGAGACATTGCTGCCGGCGCTTGAGATGCCGCTATCCGGCATTGGCGCGACGGACGCCGGCGACCGGTTCGTTTTCAAGGTGCGCGAGGGCATGCCGGACAAGGGCCTCGACGCGTTGTGCGCAGTGGCGCGCTCGGCGGACGCAAACGAGGTTGCAGCGCGACTGGAGGCGCTCCGGCCGCTCGATGAGTGGAGATCATTGACGCTGGCGCCAGGCGAGTGGGCCGCGCGACTCCGGGCGCTCCGCACGCATTTCCAGGGGCCGCCGCCCGAACTGCCGGCCACCGCGGAAAAGGTTCTGGCGTGGCGGGCGCACGCCGCCGCCGTGAGCGCTTTCGAGAAGTGCCTCGACGAGACGGCCGGCGTTCTGGGCGATCAGGCTCCCATGCCGCTCGCGGCGTTTTGGGCAGAGTGCAGGACTATGCTGGGTGAGACGCGGCTCCGCGTCGCGGACCGCCGGCGCAACGTCGTGCACGTGATGGACGTTTTTGAAGCGCGCCAGTGGGAGCTGCCGGTCGTGTTCGTCTGCGGACTACTCGAAAAGCAGTTTCCGCTTTACGTGTCGCAGGATCCCTTGCTCGGCGACGAGTCGCGTGCACGGCTGGCCGAAGCCGGCGTGCGCCTGGCGACAACCACGGAACGGCAACGGGAGGAACAATTCCTTTTCGACCTCGCCATTTCGCGCGCCACTTCGCTGACCGTACTCTCTTACCCGAAGTACGACGCCAAAGGAGACGAGAACCTGCGATCGTTCTTCTTGGAAGGTTATCCGGTGACAACGACGCAGGCGGCCGGTGTCCGTCCCCGTCCCAAGCGCTCCCGTGCTCCCGAGCGCACGCCGGTGATCTTTGACGAATCCCTGCGCGTTTGGATTCGAGACTGTCACGTGGCTTTTTCGCCGAGCCGCATCGAGTCGTTCTTGCAGTGCCCCTTCCAGTTCTTCGGGCGCCACACGCTGGGGCTTGCGGCTGCTCCGCCGAATCCGAAGGAACGCCTGGATCCGCTCGTGCAGGGCAATATCGTGCACGAGGTGGTGGCCGCGTGGCGGCGCGGTGACGACGTCGATGCGCTTTTCAAACGGGCCTTCGACAAGGCGGTTGAGGAAAAGAAGCTCGTTGTGGGCCATCGCACCGAAGCCATCCGGCTGGAGATGCTGGGCAACCTGCGCCGCTTCCTGGCCGCAATGCCCGAGCCCGGCGACCGCGAAGTGCACACCGAAGTGCCGTTTGAGTTCGAACTGTCGGACGGCGTGACCGTGCGCGGCCGGATCGACCGTTTCGAAGTCGACGCCGCGAACAACGCCTTTATCGTCGACTACAAGTACTCCAGCACGACGCGGCTCGCCGCGCGAATGAAAGAACACAACGAAGGGCGCCGCGTGCAGGGTGGGTTGTACGTCATCGCGGTCGAGCAAGTGTTCGGCCTTCACGCCGCCGAAATGCTCTACTTTGCGTTGCGCGGCAAACTGGAGAAGCCGCAAGGTTGGCAAACGGACGAGGAACTGCGGGCCGCGGCCGGGCAGGCACGCCAGCTTACGCTGGAGAGCGTCGGCCACATTCTCGAAGGCGTCATCCGGCCCGACCCCGCAGACACAACACAGTGCGAGTACTGCGAATTCCGCGATGGCTGCCGCGCGGAGGCGATGGCACAGGCGCTGGGCGCCGGCGAGGAGGCCGAATGAAGCTCTCCGTTAAACAGCAAGCCGCCGTCGAACGCTCCGGGCAGGATGTGTGTGTTGTCGCGGGGCCCGGTTCGGGCAAGACGCGCGTGTTGGTGGAGCGCTTTGCTTGGCTCGTGGAGCATGAGATTTCGCCGTTGCGCATCCTGGCCATCACCTTCACGGAAAAGGCGGCGAACGAGATCAAGCAGAGGCTGGTGGAGCACTTCAAACAACAACCGAAGGCACGCGCCGGGATCGAGCGCGCCTACGTTTCCACCATCCACAGTTTTTGCGCGCGGCTGCTAAAGGAAAACGCCGTGGCCGCGGGTTTGGATCCCGGATTCACGATTCAAGAAGACGCTGTTGGCGCCATCGATGCTTTCCAGGCTGCGGAGGAGACGCTGGACGCCTTGCTCGAAGAGAAGCCGGACGTCATGAGCGGTCTGCTGGCGGGATTCTCCAACCGCGACCTGGCCAGGGATCTGGTGAATGTTTACGACGCCATCCGCAGCGCGGGGGCCCCGCTGGATGGCGCGGAGATGATTGCGGCGCCGGGGGCCGGAGCGGAACTCGACCGGCTGCGCGAAGCCGCCCGGGAGGTGCTGGAAGGCTCGGCCGACGGGTGGAATCCGCAGCAGAAAGAGTACCTGGTCGTACAGCGCGAGTGGGCGCGGTCAGCACTCGAACGGGCCGTAAAGCCTCGGTGGCAGGACTGCCTGCGGGTCCTCAGCAGCTTCAACTGCGATCTCAGGAACGTGAAAAGGGGCAGCGGGATTTCCGAGGCCCTGAAATCCATCAAGAAAGATTTACTGAAACCGGCCAGGGCGGCGGTGATCGGAGCGCTGTTCGAACCCGAGCGGCGGCTTTTGCAGGAAGCCCTGGTGCGTTTCGATGCGCTCTATCGCAAGCGGAAGCGTGCCGCCGCGGTGCTGGACTTCGCCGACCTCGAAGAGCACACGATCCGCATGCTCAGCGAACGGCCCGCTGTGCGCGCCCGCGTCAGTCAGTCCTTCGACGCGATCCTGATGGATGAGCTGCAGGATACGAATCCGTTGCAATGGCGGCTGGTGGACCTGATCCGCCGCGAGGGCCGTTTCTATGCGGTTGGAGACATCAATCAATCCATTTACGGGTTCCGGCACGCCGACCCGGAAGTGTTTCGCCGCTACCGCCGTGCACTGGAGGAGCGCCAAACCCCGGTGGATCTGCTCGTCGAAAACTACCGAAGCCGGCCGGAAATCCTGGATGCCGTTCAGCGCGTGTTCGAAGGATCCCCCGGCATCGAGCCGATGAAGCTCGAGCCGCGCGGTGAGTTCGTTGCGAAGAACATCCCGAGCGTGGAAGTTCTGGCAGCGCTCGGCGAAAACAGCGCAGATGGCTCCGAATTGGAAGCCCGATTGCTGGCGCGACGGATTCGGGAACTGGAAGGCAAGCTTATAATCGGCCCTCCCAAGGAGCCGCGCGCGGCCTGCTTTTCGGACATAGCTGTTCTGGTTCGTACGGCTGCCTGCGTCGAGCCGCTGGCCAGGGCTTTCGCCGAATTCCAGATTCCATTCGTGCAGACCAAGGGCCGGACTTTCTTCGCCGCGCGGGAAGTGCTGGATCTGCTGAACTACCTGCGCGTGCTGGCGAACCCTCGCGACGAGGTGAGCCTGGCGGCTATGCTGCGTTCGCCGCTGGCCGGTGCCAGCGATGAAACGCTGGCGCGGCTCAAAATGCACGGCGAACTGTGGACATCGCTCGAGAAGCTGGAAACCCTGGCGGCGGGCTGCGATGCTGGCGACGTCGAGCGGCTGCTGGCGGCGCGAGCTTGCATCGTGGATGCGCGGAAACTGGCAGCCGATGTTTCCCCCGACCTGCTGGTCGCGCGCGCCCTGGACGAGTCCGGCTATCTGGGAGGCCTCGACGGCCGCGCGCGCGCCAATATCGAGAAGTTCCTCGACATGATCCGTGACTACGCGGCGGCCGCGCCGGGTACGCTCTCCCAGTTGATAGAGCGGCTGGACGCGCAGCGCGAGGAGCAGCCCGAGCCCGAGGCCCCGCCGACCGAAGCCGCGAACGCGGTCAGCGTGATGACGATTCACGCCGCCAAAGGGCTGCAGTTCCCCATCGTCTTCGCAGCGGCCTTGCACAAGGAGACCAACAAGCAAACGGCCTCGCTCGTCTACCGTGCCGAAAGCGGCCTGGGCGCACGCTGGCGCGATCCTTCGAACGGCGAATCGGTTGCCGATAGCGCCCACAACCTTGCGTCCAGCCTGGAGAAGGAGCGTGAATCGCGGGAAGCCGACCGGCTCTTGTTCGTCGCGATGACTCGCGCCCAGGAGCACCTGGTTCTCTCATTCGCCAAGACGAAGCGGATGTCGGCCTGGGCCGGCCAGGTGGCCGCCAAGCTGGGGGTGGATCCCGAGACCCAGGACACCGAGCCGATCACGGTGGGTGACGTTCGCGTGTTCCGCACAGGAAATGCGCCGCCGCCGGCGGACTTGCTGACCTCTGCCGGGTCCGCCACCGAACCGCTGGACCTGGATCGTCCGGAAGTGAGCGGCCAGCACGACTCGACGACCACCGCCACCGCCGTGGCGCTGTTCAAGGCCTGCCCTCGCAAGTATTTTCTTAAGAGCTACCTCGGCTGGCCGGAAACGCGCGAGGAGGCGATGAACCTCGAGCACGAGGAGCGCGAAGCTCCCATGGATGCCAGTGAGCTGGGAGTTCAAGTGCACGCGCTGCTCGCCGGCGCCGCCGTCGAATCGCCGGCCGCCGAATCGATGGAAGTTGCCGCGCGCTTTACATCGAGCGGCCTCGGTTTACGCGCTGCGCGCGCGGATCGCGTTGAACGCGAGTTCGATTTCCTGGTGGCGCTCGACGATGTCATCCTGCGCGGGCAGATGGATTTGTGGTTCGAAGAGGGCGGGGAATTGATCCTGGTCGATTACAAGACGGACCGCCACGAGGATCGCGCCGGCTCTTACGCGGTGCAGTTGCAGTTGTATGCTCTGGCCCTGGAGCGAATTCGCGGCCGGCTGCCTGATCGAGCCGTGCTATGTTATTTGCGCAGCGGGCACGAGGTGGATGTGCCGGTCGACGCGGACTCGCTCGAAATCGCGCGCACGGCCGTCCGCGAGCTTAGCCAGGCACAGAACTCCCTCGAATTTCCGCTGCAGAAAGGAGAGCAATGCGTACGGTGCGGCTACTATCGAGGGGTATGCCCGGCGGGGAGGATTATTCCGTCTTAGGCCCAGCGCAGCCCCGGCCCGAAGCGATGCGCTTTTCGATGGCTTTCATCAGCCGCTCGCGCACGTCGTCGGGAAGAGGCTGGGCCTCCATGCCCTTGTAAACCTGAATGGTCTTCTTCGTCGTGTTGTAAACCACCCAGCAATTCGGGCACTCCGAGATGTGCTTCTGCAGCTTCTCGCGCAGCTCCGGAGCGACATCGTCGTCGATGAAATCACTGATGCCGTCGACGAATTCCTTACATGTAAGCAAAGACATCGTCCCCTTTCCGCTTGAAGAATCGCGTCAGCTTCTCTCGAAGTTGAAGCCGGGCGCGAAGCAGCCGGCTCTTGACCGCCGGCACGGACAAATCGAGGACCGCCGCCGTTTCCTCGGTCGAAAGGTCTTCCACGTCTCTCAAAATGAAAACCGTGCGGAAAGCCGGGCGCAGGCTCAGAATGGCCTTGTCCAGCACTTCCCGAATCTCTTGCTGCGAGTACCTTTGCTCCGGGTTGTCTTCCCAGACCGCGATCTCCCGCACTATGTTCTCCTCGCCCGTATCAATGTTTTCGTCCAGCGAGACCGTGCGATCGGTCTTGCGTTTCCGCAGCTTCATCAAGGCTTCGTTAACCGCGATCCGCACAATCCAGGTATAAAACTTCGACTGCCCCTGGAAACCGTCCAGATGTTCGTAAGCCTTCAGGAATGACTCTTGCAGGACGTCCTCGGCGTCCTCATCACTCTGTGTGATGTTCTTAGCCAGCCGGAAGATTCGGCGTTCGTAACGGTTCACTAGTTCGGTAAAAGCGCCGGCATCGCCCCGCTGCGCGCGGGTGACGAGGTCGCCTTCGTCGGGGGTCGCGGATTGGCTTTTGGCTGGGAACATGTCGGACTCACTGCACCCGCTACAGTCATTACTATAGCGTGACCAAGGCCCGCTGCTCAAAGGCGGTATGATACGCTGAAAACTCATACCCTATGAGCAGCATTTTCATCACACTCCCGGATGGGAGCAGGCAGGAAGTGTCCGCTGGCATCCAGCCGCTAGAAGTGGCGCGCTCCATCAGCCCGCGTTTAGCCGATAGCGCGATCGCGGCCAAGGTTAACGGGGAACTGTTCGACCTCACCCGTCCCCTGGAGGCCGATGCGACTCTCGAAATCCTGACCACGCGCAGCCCCGAGTCGCTGGCTATCTACCGGCACTCCACCGCGCACCTGCTGGCCGCCGCCGTCCTGGAACTGTTTCCGGAGACCAAGCTGGGTATCGGTCCGGCCACCGATACCGGGTTCTTCTACGATTTCCAGCGCGAGCAGGCTTTCACGCCCGAAGACCTGGAGGCCATCGAGTCGCGCATGTGGGACCTGCAGAAGCGCGATCTTCCTTACGAGCGCAGGCTGACGCCCAAGAGCGAGGGCCTCAAGAAATACGCCGCGATGGGCGAACAGCTCAAGTGCGAGTTGATCGATGAGAAGGCCTCCGACGTGTTCACCGAGTACACCCTCGGCGACAAGTTCATCGATTTCTGCCGCGGCCCGCACGTCCCTTCCACCGGCAAGATTAAAGCCTTCAAGCTGCTCTCGATCGCCGGAGCCTATTGGAAAGGCGACGAGAAGAGCGCGCAGATGCAGCGTATCTATGGCACGGCGTTCTTCACAAAGAAGGAGCTGGACGCGTACCTCGCCCAGATCGAGGAGGCCAAGAAGCGAGACCACCGGAAACTGGGCCAGGAGCTTGACCTGTTCAGCATCCAGGAGCTTGCCGGCCCGGGCCTGATCTTCTTCCATCCCAAGGGCGGCACCGTGCGGCGCATTCTCGAGGATTGGATGCGGGATCAATACGTTAAGCGCGGCTACTCGCTGGTGTACACGCCGCACGTGGCGCGCTCGGATCTGTGGAAGACTTCCGGGCATTACAACTTTTACGGCGAGAATATGTTCAAACGCATGGAGCTGGACGATGCCGAATACCAGCTCAAGCCGATGAACTGCCCATTCCACATCCTGATTTATCAGAACAAGCTGCACAGTTATCGCGACCTCCCCGTGCGGCTGGGCGAGTTGGGAACGGTTTACCGCTACGAGCGCAGCGGCGTCATGCACGGATTGCTGCGCGTGCGCGGGTTCACGCAAGACGATGCCCACATCTTCTGCACACCCGAGCAGATCGAAGACGAAGTAGTCAGCTGCCTCGAATTCGCCGAAGATGTGCTTCACACCTACGGATTTGACAAGTATGAAGCGGAGCTGTCCACCTGGGATGGCGGCGCGAGCGGCAAGTACGACGGCACGCCCGACCAGTGGCAGCTTGCTGAAAACGCTCTGCACAAGGCGACGGACCGGCTCGGCATGAAGGTGAAAGTGATGCCGGACGAGGCGGCGTTTTACGGCCCGAAGATTGACGTGAAGCTGGTGGACGCCATCGGCCGCCTGTGGCAGCTCTCGACCGTGCAGTTCGATTTCACGCTGCCGCGGCGCTTCGGGCTCGAATACATCGCCGAGGATGGCAAGGCGCACCAGCCATTGATGGTGCACCGAGCGCTGTACGGTTCGGTGGAGCGCTTCTTCGGCATTCTCGTGGAGCACTATGCCGGAGCGTTCCCGGTGTGGCTGGCGCCGATTCAGGCGATCGTGCTGCCCATTACCGACCGCCAAGTCGAATACGCGAAGACAGTGGCCGCGCGTCTGCGGGATGCCGGCATTCGCGTCACCGTGGACGACCGTAAGGAGAAGGTCAATCTGAAAATCCGCGAAGCTCAGCTTCAGAAGATCCCTTACATGCTGGTAGTTGGAGACCGCGAAGCCGCCGCTGGCACCGTCGCTGTGCGTAACCGCAAACACGGCGACCAGGGCTCCGCCAGTGTCGACACATTCATCGCGAAAGTCAGCGAGCAAGTCTCCACCCGGACCACGTCCGAATAGAGAAACATGTCGTGGATTCCGGTGTTGCTTCTGGCCGTGTTGGCCGCAGGGGGAGCGGTGTACTGTGTCATGGCGGTTGTCGCCGCCCAGCGCTATCTTGCCGCGCGCCCCACGCTGGAGCGCAATACGGAACCAATCAGCATTCTCAAACCTCTTTCCGGGGCCGATGAGGGCCTGGAAGAAAACCTGCGTAGTTTCTTTGAACAGGACTACGCGAAGTTCGAGATCCTGTTTGCGGTCCGCAAGGGCGATGACCCGGCTGTGCCCGTCGTGATGAAGCTGTGCGAAGAGTATCCCGACGTTCCCGCGCAGTTGATCGTCACCGGAGAGCCGCCCTATCCGAACGCGAAGATCTTCAGCCTGGCCGCCATGCTCGACGCGTCCCGGTATTCGCTGGTTGTGATGAGCGACAGCGACATCCGCGTGAATTCGAGGTTCCTGCGCGAAATCGCAGCGGAGTTCCGCGACCCGAACCTTGCGCTCGCTACCTGCCCGTACCGTGCCGTGCCGGGCGCGAGTTTGTGGTCCACGCTCGAAGCCGTCGGGATGAACACCGAATTCCTGGGTGGGGTGCTGGTGGCAAGGATGCTCGAAGGGATGAAGTTCGCCGTGGGGCCCACCACTGCGGCACGCCGCAGCGCGCTAGCCGCTCTCGGAGGCTTGGAGAGCCTGAAGGATTACCTGGCCGAGGACTTCGTCATGGGGCAGAGACTGGCGGAGAAAGGATTCGGAGTGGGCCTGAGCTGGACGGTGGTTGAGCACCGCATCGGCACACAAGGTTTCCGTGCCAACGCCGCGCACCGCTTGCGTTGGTCGCGCAGCACGCGCCGTTCGCGCCCTTACGGCTATATCGGGCAGGTGTTCACCAACCCGTTGCCTATCGCTTTACTGCTGGTGGCTCTGCGGCCCGCGTGGTGGCCGGTCCTGATGGTGATTGCCGGCCTCCGCCTCGCGGCGGCTCACGCGACGGCCTGCCGCGTGCTTCACGATCCGCTTACTTCCGGGCGCTGGTGGCTGGTGCCGGTACAGGATATCACCAGCTTCATCTTCTGGGCGCTGGGCTTTTTCGGCAACACGATTCAATGGCGCGGGCGCAAGTACTATCTGAGCCGCGACGGCCGTTTTGAACCGGTCAAGTAAACCGTACTACGCGCCGGCGAACGGCGCTCCCGCGAAGCTCGAGGCCGCCAATTGACGTTTCAGCTCCGCCTCTTCGGCCTGAGTGAGCCAGCGCCGTGGTTCCGCCACCGGGCCGCAATCGATGCCGGACCACTTCAGCATCTGCTTGATGGCGGCCATGGCAGGGAAGCGCAGAGTGAGTTGGATCAATTCGTTGATGCGGTATTGGACCGCGCGGGCTTCCACGAACCGGTTGCCGCCGGCGAGACTGTAAACTTCCAGGAATAGCTCGGGGATCAGGTTGTAGAACGAACCGATGCCGCCGTCCGCGCCCATCATGAGACCTGCGGCGAGAACTTCGTCGCGGCCATTGAAGACCACCGCGCCCGCGCGCTTGAAAAGCCCCAGCCGGTACAGGTCGAAGTCGGTAAACTTCAAGCCGATGACGTTCGGGATGGCGCACAGTTCCAGGATGTGTTCGACGCGGTTGATGGCTGGTGCAACATCCGGGAAGAAATACACGAGGAAAGGCACTTCGGAAGCGGACGCGAGCTTGCGGTAGTAGCCAGCGACCTCTTCGAACGAATACCCGCCCGCGGGCGGTAGGCTGCTCACCGCCGAAGCGCCGCAATGTGCGGCGTGCTTCACGAGTTCGACGGCATCGTCCGGCCGGGATGCGCCCGCATGCACGATCACCAGCTTGCCCTTCGGCGAGCATCGCACAGCAACTTCGGCCGCGCGCTTGCGATCCTCGACGGCGAGTTGGGGCCCCTCGCCCGTTTGCCCACAGACATAAACACCGTGGACACCGGCTGCATACACGCGTTCGAGCAGGCGCTCGAACGGCGCCGGCGCGAAATGTCCACTCTCATCGAGGGGCGTGATGATGGCGGGAAGAATCCCGTGGAATGTCGAAGAACTCATTTCAGCTTCAGCTCCTTACTTTTTAAAGTCGAACGGGAACGTGTCGGTAAGCTTGGCGTCGCTCAGTTCCTTAAGAAAATTGGAAATCCGGTCCAGGAACACGCCCACCAGCACGCGCCCCTTTTCGGCGGTGGCCTGGGTGGGATCGCCCGTGCCCGTGTTGTCGCTGACATACATCCAGGGGCGCATGAAGTGAATGTAAGGGACTCGCAGGCTGGGCAATGCGAGGGGGGTATCCTTGGCCTTCACCGCGCGATCCATGTGCACCTTGTCCGGGAAAAGCTCTAGGGCGACGGAGGTCTCCTGCTCGTCGGCGTGGTCGCCGCCGGTCTTGATGAGTTCTTTGGCTTTTTCAGGAAAAGAGATCCAGTAGTCGACTTGTGCCGCGAAAACCTTGGGATTGCTGGCGAAGAGTTCGCGCAGCGTGGCTGCGATGGTGGTCGTGTTGCCGCCATGAGCGTTCAGGATGACGATCTTTCGAATGCCCTGACGCTCACTGACGTCCACTACATCCTTGATGAATTGCATTAGCGTGGCAGGCCGTATGGATTGGGCATACGGATTCGGCGCCTGGTTGGAATTCACGCCGTAAGGCATGGTGGGGAGCACTAACACCTTCGCGCCCATAGTGTTTGCCTTCGCTGCCACGCGCTGGGCCAGAATCTGCGCGCTTAATGCGTCGGTGGCGTATGGAAGATGGTTGGCATGCGGTTCGGTCGAGCCGATCGGCAGCAGCGCCACTTCGATCTGGCGGCTGCGCACCTCGGGATGGGTTAGATCTTCGAGGAGGGGACTGGGGTTCGGTTGCGCGAAAAGCGCGGCGGCTCCCAAGGATACGACGAACACAGGTATGGATAAGAATCTCATCGTACGGCCTTTCCTGATCCGAATTTGCAAAAGAAATTCAATTGTAAGGCATTCAGCGCGGCGAGAGAGTCAGGGCGTCCTTGGCGGTAACGCTGCGGTACTGCAGGGGGAGGCCTTGTCCCGCTTGATAGGCATCCCACTGATCCTTGTAGTGCGACGACAGGACCTGGCCTGATTCGCCCGTTGGAAGTGTGAGCAGCGAGCGTTCCCAATCGCCCGGGTCCGCCACGAGGCGCATGGATGGGCCGAACGCATTGCCGGCGGCTTTCACCGTGGTGCTGCTGCCGCTGGTTTCAACTGGACCGGCGTTGAAATACTTGCCGATGCCGGGCAGACGCCCACCCACCGGATGGATGAGGTACAAGCGGTTCAACCGTCCGTAGGACCACTTCGCCAGCTTGTGTCCCTGCAGGCGTCTGCCTTCTTCCATGGCGTCTCCGAGAGCTTTGAGCAGCAGTTCGTCGTAATTGTCAAACCAACCTTTTGGCCGTTCGCGCAAGAGTCTTTCGACAGCCGCCGGAGCCATCGCGCTGCGGTATACCAGGGCCTTGCCGGGCGCGGCACGCTCCACGATGCGCCGCCGCAAGTGCTGGTAGAGAAGCGCCGCGACTGCGGGCGCCGCGAGGCTCTTGTCCATCTGCCCGTTCCAGGCGCGCAGGATCTGGACCGGCTCGCTCAATCCCTGGTTGCCGCGCCCGCGCGCATCATAGGCGGCCACTGCCTGCCGGGACAGAAAGTGCATGAAAGCCGAATAGACGTCTTTCTGGACCGGCGGCATGTCCCCGGCGCGCCAACCCGTGCGTGCGGAGAGCAGATGGGCGATCTGCCGGCTGCGGTAACCGGCGTCAAATCCACCGCCCACGCGATAGGCATACGTGGGTGGGAAGGGATTCTGGTTGGCCGTGACGATCATTCCCGAAGACGGGTTCAAGCTCGATGGAAGCTGGTCGAAGGGAATGAAACCACCCCATTCGCAGGCGGCGGTCGATCCATCGGCCGGCACATCCCCGGCGCAATTCTTTCTCACCGGGAGCAGGCCCGAAACCTGATGACCGATATTGCCGTCCACGTCGGCGTATACGAAGTTGAGGCCTATCGGAAAGTTCGAGAGCGCCGCGCGGAACTCCGGCCAGTTTGCGGCGCGGTCAATCCCGATGAGCGCCAGGTGAAACGTGCCCGGCTCGGCCGCCGTCCAGCGCAGGGCCAGGGCCTTGCCGTCCTCGATGGCGACAACGGGTCCATGCCGGGTAACGATGTTGCTCAACTCTTCCGGCGCTCGTCCCTTCACCGGCAGTCTCTCACGCTCCACGCGCGCCTGCTCCTCCCGGCCGTCGTATAAGTAGCGGCCGTTCTGCGGATTGAGCTTTTCGATGTAAAGATCCTGCACGTCGAATTCGAGATTGGTGATGCCCCACGCGATCCGCTGGTTGTGTCCGGCTACCACCCCCGGAAGCCCTGGTAGCGCGACCCCTGTCACGTTCAAGCCCGGCGCCTCCAGGTGCACCGAATGCCACACCGGCGGAATGGTCAGCGGAAGGTGCATGTCGTTGGCGAGCAGCGGCTTGCCCGTGGCCGTGCGCGCGCCGGAAATCACCCACGCATTCGAGCCGGGGATGAGTTCCAAACCGCTTCTTACCGGATACAGAAATTCGATCTTGGCCCTGTCACCGCCACCGAGCAGCGCCTGCTTCTGGATTTCCGTTTTCCAGGAACTGGTCAGGGTCCGGAACATCTCGAGCGCTGCCAACACGGAGTCCGCCACGCTCCAGGGACGCGGATCGTAGCGCATCAACGAGAATTCCAACGGCAGCCGGCCCTGGCTGGTCTCGATGTAGTAGTTCACGCCGCGCGCGTAGGCCGACAGCGCCTGGCGATCCTCGGGCGTCAGCCGGACGGCCTGCTCGCGGGCTATGCGCGCCATCCGCAGCCGCCGGGCCTCGCGATCGCTTTCCAAGGCGGCTTCGCCTGCCACTTCGGACAATTCACCGGCTGCGCGCCTTCTCAGCGCATCCATCTGCCAGAGACGATCCTGCGCCGTGACGAAGCCCTGCGCGAACAGAGCATCCTCGATGCCGGCGGCGCGGATGTGCGGCATACCAAGGGAGTCGCGCATAACAGTGACGGGTGCGGAGACGGGAGCCCTCAGTTCGCCACCGGTTTTGGGCAGCGGCCGCCATGCGAACCAGTAAACCGCTGCGAGTGCGGCCACCGCCACAGCGGCGATGAGCAAATTGATATATTTGAGAAGCCGATCTAAGGACACTAGTAGAATTCTACTGAAAATCGGAGTGATTCTCTTCGCGCGATGGTGGAAACGTATTTCGGGTACCGGTACATCCTGCTTTTCTTCATCCTCGCCGCGAACGGCTTTTTCGCCGCGGCGGAAGTAGCCCTCATTTCTTCGCGGCCAGGCCTGCTGCGTCAGATGGCGCAAAGGGGAAACGTGGGCGCGAACACCGCGTTGAGCCTCCTGGCGAAACCGGAGCGGTTGCTCTCTGTGGCGCAGGTTGGCGTGACGCTGGCGAGCCTCGGCCTCGGCTGGGCCGGCGAGGAAACCGTTTATCAGAGCATCCTTGCCCTACTGCACCCCGTGCTTACTCCCGTAAGCGCGCACATACTGCACGGCGCCAGTTTCCTGGTGGCGTTTCTCGCCATCACGTTTGTTCACGTCGTTGCTGGCGAAGTGGTTCCTAAGAACTTGGCCCTGGAAAGAGCCGAACGGCTGGCAATGCTGGTGGCGCCGCCGCTTCTGGTTTTCAGCCGGATCGCCGCGCCGTTCGTCTTCGTGATCGAACACTCGGCCGCGGCCATGTCGCGTCTGCTCGGCCTCAAGCCGGGAAGACGCGGCGGCGGGCATTCGGCCGAGGAACTGCGCTTCATCATCAGTTCCAGCCGCCGCGAGGGGCATCTGGAAACCTGGGAGGCCTCGGTGATCCAGCGCGTGCTCGACATGGGTGGCTTGGCGGTCCGCGAGATCATGGTGTCGCGCAACGACGTGGTTTCCATCTCCATCGACAGCACGCTCGAACAGGCCCTGGAGGTGTTCGGCACGCACGAGTTCTCGCGCGTGCCGGTTTACGAGAAGCAGCCGCATGAGGTCGCCGGCATTGTCCACTACAAGGACCTGCTGCGCGAGTGGAGACGCCGCAGCTTCGCCGCGCGTCTGGGGCGTCCGCTGGTCCCCTTCCGCCTGCGAACGCTGCTGCGTCGCGCCATCGTGGTCCCGGAGAGCAAGCCCTTGGACCAGATGGTGGACTTGTTCCGCGAATCCCGCACTCACATGGCCATGGTGGTAGACGAGTTCGGGACCATCGTTGGCATCGTCACGCTGGAGGACGTCCTCGAACAGATGTTTGGCGAGATCGAGGATGAGCACGATCAGCGCCGTCCCGCTCCGTCGGCCGTCGCCCCCGTCATCGATCTGGATGGAGCCACCCCGATTCGCGATCTTGAAATGCAGTATGGCATCACGCTGCCGGCCGAAGCGGGCTTCGAGACCCTGGCCGGCTTCCTGCTCTATGAACTGGGCCACATCCCGGAGTCCGGCGAGTGCGTCGAGTACGAAGGCATGCGTTTCACGGTAGCCGAAATGGAGCGCAATCGCATCGCACGCGTGCGCCTGGAACGCGGCCCCGCCGCTGGCGCCGGTCAGTAAGGGCTCTGTGCGCCGGGCGCGCGGGCCAGCAATTTCTCGACTTCCCGGCGCAACGGCTCCATGGCTTTCGCGTAGATCATCTTATAGGCGGGGCAGAAATAGTCCAGGTCATCGAAACGCCTGTGCCGCGCATGGCGGAATTTGGGGCAGCCGGCGTGGCAGATCGCCTGGTATTCGCACGCTTGGCACAACGGGTGGGGAATAGTCTTGTTGGCGGCGAATTCGTAACGTTTGCGCCGCCGTGCGATCTCCGGCCAGCTGTCCACGTTGATGTTGCCAAGCTTCCAGACGCTCTCTACGAAGAAATCGCACGGGAAGATGTCCCCGTTGTACTCCACCACCACGTAAGAATCGCAAGTCTCGTGCAAGGTGCAGCTACCCGGCTTCTGCCCGGCCAGCGCCTCAGCCAGGTTGTCGAAAAAACGCACGCGCACCTTGCGGCGGTCCGGCCACCAGATGTCGAAGGTCTCGCACAAAAAGCGGCCGTACTGCTCCGGCGTAATCGTGAAGGGCAGCGGTTCGCCATTCTTATCGAATTCCGAGAGCGGGATGTACTGGACATTGTCGATACCCAGTTTGCGGAAGAAACGGTAGAGTTCTCGCGGCTTCTCCACGTTGGCCTGGCTAAGCACACACAAGACGTTGAACTCCACTTTTTCGGCCTGCATCAGTTCGACGGCGGCCATCACCCGCTTCCAGGTCCCGCGGCCTTCCTTGTTGAAACGGTAGCGGTCGTGCAATTCCTCGGGCCCGTCCAGCGAGGCGCCCACCAACCAGTTGTACTCATGGAACAGTTGACACCAGTTGCGATCAACGAGAACGGCGTTGGTTTGCAGCGCGTTGCTCACGCTCTGCCCGTTGCGCCCGAACCGCTGCTGGAACTCTACCAGTTTCTGGAAGAACGGTAGCCCGGCGAGCGTCGGTTCGCCGCCTTGAAACGCAAACACGCTGTTCGGATAGGAGTAGAACAGATAGGTGTCCACAAGCCGTTCCAGTGTTTCGAGCGACATGCGGCGGCCCGGCAGCGCCTTGTACGGGTCGGCTTCGCGGTCCAGGTAGAAGCAATAGGCGCAGTCCAGGTTGCACACCGCCGAGGCGGGCTTGATCAGCAGCGAGGTGATGCGCGGCGTGGTTCCCAACCCTTGTCCCAGGATGGGCAGCGCGTTCCCAACTCCCACAAGGCCAGTGTAGCATCGAGGTCGGAGCTCCCTGATGATTGACCAACTCGCACAATGGGTCCGAGGCCAACTGGCCGCTGCCATGGACGAGGATTTCCGCCGTGGACAGTATCGCTTCTTTCAGGAAGCCGTTTCGAACTATGGCGTGCGCGGCGAAGATGTGAAGCGCATTGCAGCCGAACTTTACCGTCGCGTCAAAGCCTGGCCGGCCACAGATCGCAACAAACTCTGTGAGGTTCTCTGGAAAAGCGGCAAACTCGAGGAAGGCGTGGTGGCGATTTATCTGTACCGCCGTTTTGCGCGCCAGTGCGGCGCAGCGGAATTCGGGATGTTCACCCGCTGGATCGACCGCTACGTTCGCAACTGGGCGCACACCGACGGGGTTTCCAGCTGGCTGCTGGCCGCTTCCATCGCCAACGCGCCCGAACTAATCGAGCGGTTGCCCGCCTGGACTACTTCCACTAACCGCTGGAAACGCCGCGCGGCCGCCGTGGCTTTGCTCCAGGAGGCCAAGCAAGGCCGGAACACGGAAGCCATCTTCCGCGTCGCTTCGCTGTTGCTCAAGGACCCGGACGACATGGTTCAAAAGGGCGTCGGGTGGCTGCTGAAGGAGACCTACCCGAAACGCCCGCGGGAGACCGTTGCATTCCTTTCCGCCTGGAAGCACCGCACCACGCGCCTGGTGCTGCGTTACGCCGCCGAAAAGATGACGGGCCGGGACAAGGCCGAGGTTCTCAACTGAAGCCATCGACCATTTTGCCTTCAACCGCGTCATGATGGAATAGGGGAGAAATCTCCCCAGGTGCGTTCATTCCAATCATGCAACTGCAAAACACTCTTCCGGCTGTTTTCATCCTGATAACTTCGGTACTGGCGGCTGCCCCGAAAGGATGCCCCGCCAGCCTTCCGATGGGCAGTTTCGAACTTCTGGTGGATCCTGGCACAGGTTCGGCGGCAAGACCCCTCCGCAGCATGAATGCCGTGCTGCCCGGGCAAAAGATCGTTTACCGGCCGGGACAGTTGCCGGCCGATTACCGGAAATCCGCCGAAATCGCCCTGGTGCTGGCGCCCGAAAGCGGCCCATTGGGTTCGGAAACCACCCTGACGGTGCTGGATCGCCATCCCGCCAGCGAGCCAGGTGAATGGAATGTGGAGAAGTCGGTGGGAGTCGTCGCGCTGGTGTTCGGGCCGCAAGGACTTGACACAAAAAAAGTTACGTCGCTGGTGAAGAAGGACCGGGAGCTCGTTTCGCAGCTTGCCGACTACGCGGAACAGACGTCGCAAGTGGAAATGCTGATCGAAACTCTCACCGTGTGGGAAGGCGATCCCACCAAGTCGAACTCCCTGGACGCGGCTGTTTCCGGCATCGCGGCCCAGTCGGGCGCCTCGATAACCAAACTGGACCGCACGGCCCCCACCAACGAGCAGGCCCTATCCCTGATGCGGGCGCTGAACCCCGCGCTCAACTCGTACGATCCGCTGGCCCAGCAGTCCGGCGCGCGGTTCCAGCAGTCGGCGGGACTGGCGGCCTCGGTGGCCGGACTTTTCCTCGGCAACACTGTGGGCTTGGCCGCCGGCGGTGCCATGATGGTTCAAAATCTGCGCACGATGATGTTCCCGGATACAGCCTTCCGCTCGGCCCTGGTGCAGTCGTCCGATAGCGGCGGCTTGACGCTCTGCGCCAAGCGGGAAGCCGTGAAATCGCGGACACGCCTGGCATACCTGTGGGCCTTGCGCCTGCCGAACGCAAACAAGCCAGCGCTCACTGTCGCTGCTGCCTCGTATGTTCCGCTCGGGATGGCCTCGCAAATCGAAGTAAAATCGGCCGAGGCGGCCACCTGGAAGTACCTCAACCGGGCGCGGAACTGGCAGTTGGTTTCCCGGGAGGGGAAGGGGTATCTGGTTCCGGTCGTCGTAATCGCCGGCAAGGGCCTTTCGCTCGATCTGGCTAAGGTCGCCCTCCCAGCGGGTGCTTACAAGCTGAAGGCCGATTGGGATTGGGACGGGTTTGAAGTCGCGGGCGATGTTAACGTCCAGCAACTGCCTGATTTCGCGCAGGTTAAGGTGTCGGATGCGAGCGCGGATAAACTCGTCACCGGTTCCGGCATGGTGCACGCCAAGTTGGAGGGCGCTGACTTCCAGTTCGTTGAGAAAATTGCCCTGCGAAAAGACGGCGATGAAAGGGCGGTGCCCACGGAACTGACTTTCACTCTTCCCATAGGCAAACGCGCCGGGCCCCAGCACAGCATCGAGGTGGACATCGACACCGCGAAGCTCGCCGCTGGCCGGTATCACCTGCTGCTCACCCAGTCCGGGAGTAAGGCCCAGCCAGTCCCCCTCCGCGTCCTGCCGCCGCACCCGGCCATCCGCAATGTGCCCCTGGCGGCCAACTTCGGTGAGCAATCGCAGGTTGTCGTCTTACGCGGCGCGGGCCTGGACCGTATCGAACAGATTCAATCCGATCACGCCGAGTTCGCTCTGGAGACAGGTGGTTCTCCGGCCGAGCGCCGTGTCACTGTGTGCCTGAAACAGGGCGCGAACAAGGGCGACCGCATGGACCTCGACCTCAAAGTAGAGGGCGTGCACCAGCCCTTGCGGCTTGGCGGCGCGTTGACCGTCCTGGGGCCACGGCCGAAGATCGGTTTAGTTAAGTCCAGCCTTCCCGAGGACCTTAGCGTCGTTCTGCATGAACGGGAGTTGCCGGCAGGGGCGGTCGCGAGCTTCTCCATGCAGGTGGACAACCTCGCAAGCGAACCTACCGTCCGGCTGCGCTGCGCTTCGGGAGGCCCGGACGTCGCAGTGCGGGCGGGTGAGAAGCGCGACTCGATCCGCCTGGAATCCGCCGGGCAAGGGCTGCTGTTCCTTTCGGTCGATCCAGCCAGCGCCGGGCAACCCGGCTGCGATCTGACGGCGTCGGTCGAAGTCACCCCGGAAGGCGTCTCTGAGCCGACCACCCTTGGGAAGATCGTGCGCCTGCCTCATATCAAGAGCTTCACCCTGACCGACGAGGCGCTGTCGCCCGGCGTATACGCCGGCGTGTTGCGCGGCGAAGATTTGGAAATCATTGAAAAAACGGGCTGGGACGCCCAATCCGGTCTCGCTGTGAAGGACCTGCCGAAACCCGTGGTGGGCAGCGCACACGAGCAGATCCTGCGCGTCGCCTTGCCGTGGCCATCGCCCGCGCCCCACGCTCCGTTGTATGTCTGGCTGCGCGGGGAGACTGCGGGCCGCGCGACCAAAGCCAAGTACTAGGGATCGCAGACAACTTTCGCTTGACTTTCGCCAGTGGAATTCCTTACACTATCAGTATAAGAAGAAAAAGCGAAAGGAGCCTCATGCAGACCTCCTCCAAGATCCTGGCCGGCGCTTCCGGCTGGACTCATTCGCATTGGGACGACGCTGTTTACCCAACGCCGCGCCGCCGCGGTTTTCACCGGCTGGAGTATCTATCGCGGTTCCTCGACGCCGTCGAAATCGACGCCACTTTCCACCATCCGCTGCGCCCGGAGGTGGCGCGGCTGTGGCTTGGCAAGGTGGAGCGTAATCCGCATTTCCGGTTCACTGCCTTGCTCGGGCGCCGCTTCACGTATGACCGCGCCCTGGATCCGGCTGCGGTGGCTGCCTTCAAGGAGGGTCTGAGGCCCCTGCACAAGGCCGGACGGCTAGGCTGCGTCGTGATGCAGTTTCCGTGGTCCTTCCGCTTCACGGCCGAGAATCGCGAGTTCCTGATCACCCTGAGGCGTACCTTTCACGAATTCCCGTTGGTAGCCGAGATGCCGCATGACAGTTGGCTGCGGGAAGAAGCTCTGGGCACCATGATCGACTATCACTTGGGATTCGTGAACGTCGATCAGCCTTCACACACGCGCGCCATGCCGCCCACGGCGTACCTGACTTCGCCCGTCGGATATGTGCGCATGCACGGCCGTAACCCGCTCTATTGGCGCGAGGAGTTCGAGAATCCTGGCTCGCGGAAGCACCGCTCCGACTACCTCTACGGCGCCGAAGAGTTTGAGGAATGGAAACCGCGCTTCGAGCGCGTCAGCGCATTCTCCACAGCCACGTTCGTGGTTTTTACCAACGACGCGCGGGGAGCCAGCGTGGTGAACGCGATCGAGTTGAAGCGCCTGGTAGGCGAAGCATCGTTCGAGGCTCCCTCGCGCCTGGTGCAACTCTACCCGGGCCGCCTGTCCGGCTACCGCGCCGACGCCCCCGTGCAGACCGCCCTCTTCGCAACGGCCGAACAAACCGCCCCCGTGCTCGACGCGGTGGCGTAACAGAAACTGGTTTCCTGCTTGCCGAACTGCTATAAAGATAGGGACTTTACGCATGTCCACGCCAGAGTCCCGTATCGACGTCGAGCAGATCATGGAGGAAATCCGCGAGCGGGTTCGAGATCGCCTCGCATCAACACCACAGGCGTCCGGCGCCGCGACGTCCCCGGCTCCGGATGCCGTTGTCGACTTCAAGGACCTGCTGCGGCTCATTGAACACGCGCGGCGTTGTTCGGCGGCCATCGGAACGCAACCCCCGCAGCCGGCCACTTTGCGCGCGCGCTTGAGTTCCATCCTGGTGCGCCTGGTGCGGCGTATGTTGTTCTGGTATACGCCGCAAATCACGGACTTCAACGAAGTTACCCTGCGCGTGCTGGAGGAACAGGTAGCCGCGCTCGAAAGCGTCTCAACGGGCCTGCAGTCGAGGATAGCAAGCCTGGAGCGGCGCTTGGGAGAACCGGCGCCGGACGCCGGCGCGCGGGAGCCACGCGCGTAGCCGCCCATGCGCAAATCGAAGGTCTACATCCTCACGCCGAGCCTGACATCCTACGACGCCACTGGCAGCGACGTTCGGGGCATGGCCGCGGTGTTGCGTGCCGGTGGCTACGAGGTGGAAGTTTTCGCCGACGAGATCGACAGGACCTGTGCCGGTGTAGGCCGCTTCCTCGATTCGGGCGACCACCGGCGCTGGAACGATTCGGACGCCACGCTCATATACCACCATGCGATCGCGTGGCCCAAGGGCGAGCGGCTCATCGAGGCCTCGCCGGCGAAGGTTGTCATCCGGTATCACAACATCACGCCGGCGCGGTTTTTCTCGCGTTATTCGGAAGGGCACTACCGCGCCTGCAAAGAAGGCGAGGCGAGTACAAGGTGCCTGGCGAATCTGCCGCGCGCTTGGTTTCTGGGCGATTCCGTTTTCAACTGTGACGAACTGATCCGCTTGGGTGCGCCGGCTGCCCGCACCGCGGCGCTGGCCCCCTTCCACGCGACGGAAGATTTGGCCCGCGTCCCATTCGACGCACCGACGCTCGACCGTTACAAGGACGGCACCGCGAACATCCTCTTCGTCGGGGGCCTGAAGCCCAACAAGGGACATTTGCGAGCGTTGGGCGTGCTTGCGGAATACCGCCGCTGGTCGAATGCGCCCGCACGGCTCATTTTCGCCGGCAAGGTGGACCCGAACCTGTCCAGCTACCGCGAGGCCCTGGAACGCGAGGCCGAGAAGCTGGGGCTGGGAAGGTATGTGGCCTTTGCGGGCGCTGTCACGCCATCCCAGTTGCGTAGTCTCTACACGCTCGCTGACGCGTTCCTTTCCGCGAGCGAGCACGAAGGCTTTTGCATGCCGCTGGTCGAAGCCATGTATTTCCGTCTGCCTATCGTCGCCTGGGGCACGACGGCCGTTGGAGAAACGGTAGGCAAGGCCGGGCTGGTGTGGGACCATTTCGATGCCGGTTGCCTTGCCGAGTCCATTCACACCGTGATTGAGGATGGACGTCTGGCGCGACACCTGGCCGCCGCTGGTTTCCGGAGGTATCAGGAGAACTTCCGGCCCGGCATCCTCAACGCGCGGCTCGAATCCTTGATGGAGCAAGTCGCGTGCGGTGAGGTGTTCCGATGAGGCGCCTGGCCTTTGTTGTGCAGCGTTACGGGGATGGCGTCACCGGCGGCAGCGAAATGATGTGCCGCTCCGTTGCCGAGCGTCTGGCCGCGCAAGTCGATCTCGATGTGCTGACCACCTGCGCCGTGGATTACACGACCTGGGAGAATCGCTTTCCTGCAGGCGCGGAAATATTGAACGGCGTCACGGTCCGCCGGTTCCCGGCGGCGCGCCGCCGCGAGCGGGAGAAACTCGCATGGCTGTCCGGCCGGGTGCTTCACCAGCCGCACTCCGAAAAAGACGAGATCGAATGGATCCGCGCGCAAGGGCCTCTTGTGCCGGGCTTATTCGATTATCTCGCCGCCAAGCGCGAGGATTACGACCTGTTTGTCTTCTTCACGTACCTTTACGCCACCACCTGTTTCGGTCTGCCGCTGGTGGCCGGCCGCGCCATCCTGGTGCCCACGGCGCACGACGAGCCGCCTATCTACCTCGCGGCTTACGACAGGATCTTCCACGATGCGCGCGATCTGATTTTCCTGACGCCGGAAGAGCGCCATTTCGTCCTGCGCCGTTTCTGCTTCGAGCGCGAGGTGGGCCATCTGGTAGGAGGCGGCGTGGAATTCCCTCCTGATCCGCTCCCTGGCGATCCGGAGTGGGACATCCTGCGGGCGCGCATTGGGGACTCGCCGGTTATCACTTACGTCGGCCGCATCAGTGAATCCAAAGGCTGCGGCCAGCTGATTGACTACTTCCTTCGCTACATCGAGGATCGTCCGGAATCGAACGCCAAGCTGCTCCTTGCCGGCAAGACTGCCATGAGCGTGCCCGCGCACGGCTCGATCCTCGCACCGGGTTACATCTCCGATGCCGTGAAGTGGCTGGTCCTTCAGGCCAGCGACATCGTTGTGGCGCCTTCTCCTTACGAAAGCCTTTGCATTGCGGCGCTCGAAGGATGGGCGTCGGCGAAACCCATCCTGGCCAACGGCCGTTCGGAGGTCTTGCGCGGGCAGTGCGTGCGCAGCCAGGGAGGGCTATGGTACCGCGATTACGGCGAATTCCGGGCGTGCATGGACCGGCTGCTTTGCGACCGGGTGCTCAGAAAGCAACTGGGCCGCCAGGGTCGCGGTTATGTCGAAGAGCACCACCGATGGGATGACATTGCGCGGCGCTACCTGGACGTTTTCGTAGCCTCGGCCGCCGAGATTGCCGGATGAATTCGCGCCGCTCGGCTTATCGCCTGGAGTTCTCCAGTGCGATGGCGCGCGGGAACACGATGTTGTTCTCCAGGTAAATGTGCAATTGCAGGTCTTGTTCCAGTTCCTGCAGCCCCGCCATCAAGGACCGGTAGGTGACACAGGCATACTCGGGGATGGCGTAGTTCGCCGTGATCCGACGGATGTCCGCCAGCGCATTGCCGGCGCTGTCGTGCTCGGCTTCCATCATGCGGATCGGATTGGTCACGGTGCCGAAGGGTGTTTGAGGCAGAGGTGAACCGGCTTCCACTGCGGTTTCGTAGGCTGCTATCGCCGGAAACAGGATCATCTCCTCCTTGCGCGTGTGCATCTCCAACTCCGAGCGCAGGCTGAAGAAGACCTCGGGCAGCCCGGTCAACGCCGGCCCGTACTTCTCGTTGTAAGTCTTGTAGACCTTCTCGATGCGCGCACTGAGCGGAGCCAACTCGCGGTTCAGGTAATCGTGGTGCGTGGTGACGATGTGCTCGATGACCTCCTTCAGCGGGGCATGGTTCCAGTCGCGGGACGGCGCCTCGCTCGCGGCCGCAACTGAATCCAGTTCGCCGAGGACGGCGGCGGGATCGTAGCCCTTCTCCCGGCACGCCTCGGCAAGCGGGCGCTTGCCGCCGCAGCGATAGTCTATCCCCAGGCGTTCAAAAACGCGCACCGCGGCCAGCGATCCGGCCGCGATTTCCGACACAGTCTTCTCTTGCGTTCCCGGCATGTTCCCCTCCACGCCCATGGTAGGGTGAAGTGCCCGCCGGGACAGTGACTTTGATCACGAGGGACGCGGCTCAATTGCGCGCGCCCACCGATTCGCGATAGACTCGGCAATTTAGTCGGGTTCCTCCTCTTAGAGGCTTGCATTGACACTCGCGTTTCCGGATTACCTCATACTAGCCCTGTACTTTGGCTTCGTTCTCGGGATCGGTTGGCGGCTGAAGAAGCGCGTCTCCACCAGCGAGGACTTTCTCACCAGTGGACGCAGCGTGCCCGTCTGGATCACCAGCCTGGCTTTCGTCGCGGCCAATCTTGGCGCGCAGGAAGTCATCGGCATGTGCGCTTCCGGCGCCAAGTACGGCATCATGACGTCGCACTTCTATTGGGTCGGCGCCATTCCCGCCATGCTGTTTCTGGGCGTGTTCATGATGCCGTTTTATTACGGCAGCCGCGCGCGGTCCGTCCCGGAATACCTCAAGCTGCGTTTCGACGAGAAGACGCGCGGCCTGAACGCCATCACCTTCGCGTTGATGACGATCTTTTCTTCCGGGATCTCGATGTACGCTCTCGGCCTTTTATTCCAACTGGTATTGGGCTGGAGTTTCACGGCTTCGGTGTTGTTGTCGGCCGCCATCGTGCTCGTGTACACCTACCTGGGCGGGCTCACCAGCGCTATCTACAACGAGGTGCTGCAGTTCTTCCTGGTGGTGCTGGGTTTCAGCCCATTGGCGATCCTGGCCGTGGCGAAGGCGGGAGGCTGGCGAGGCATCAGTTCCAGACTATCTCCCGTAATGACCCATGCCTGGACTTACACCACCAGTTCCAGCCAGAATCCGATGGGGGTGGAGTGGTTCGGGCTGATCGCCGGGCTTGGTTTCGTGCTTTCTTTCGGTTACTGGTGCACGGACTTCCTGGTAATCCAGCGCGCGCTGGCAGCCAATTCGATGTCGGCGGCGCGCCGTACGCCGCTCATCGCGGCTTTCCCGAAAATGATCATCCCGTTCATCGTCATCCTGCCCGGCGTGGCGGCCATGGCGCTGATGCAGATGAACCTTGGCTACACACTGCCGGTCAAGGGCGCGGGTTACGATTACGACCAGGTGCTGCCAACGCTGATGGCGCAATTCTATCCTTCCGGCCTTCTGGGCGTGGGCCTGACGGCGCTGATGGCATCGTTCATGTCCGGCATGGCGGGCAACGTGACGGCATTCAACACCGTTTTCACTTTCGATATCTATCAGAGCTACATCCGCCGCCACGCACCGGACTCGCATTACCTGTGGGTAGGACGCTGGACCACGGTGGCGGGCATCGCCCTGTCCATCGGCACCGCGTATCTGGCGAGGCTCTACAACAACATCATGGACCTGCTGCAGTTGGTCTTCGGCTTCGTGAACGCCCCGCTGTTCGCCACATTCCTGCTGGGCATGTTCTGGAAGCGTGCCACGGGTCACGGCGCGTTCACTGGACTGCTCGCGGGCACCGGAGCCGCCGCCCTCACGCACGGTCTCACCATGGCCGAAGGCAAAGGCGGCTGGATCGGCGTGGTGCACGTCTTCCCCTCCACCATGGCCCAGAATTTCTGGATCGCCATTGTGGCGTGGAGCGTGTGCTTCCTGGTGACCATTGCCGTCAGCCTGGCCACCCGTCCGCGCGCAGAGACGGAACTGCGCGGCCTGGTCTTTGGCTTGACCGCGACCCCGAACGAACCGGGGCTTGTCTGGTACAAGCGCCCCGCTGTGCTGGCGGTGGTCGTGGGCGTCATCTGCCTCCTGCTGAACTTCCTGTTCTGGTAAATGCTATGTGGGATCTCAGAACACCTTCCGGTCTTTTCTTCCTGATGGTCGGCCTGATTCTGTGTGCGGTTGGCGCGATCAGCCCGGCCACGCGCGCGCCGCTTACGAACGTGAACATCGATCTGTACGTGGGCGCGTCCATGATCCTGTTTGGAGGAGTGCTATTGTGGCTGGCCCGGCGTCATTCCTGATCGAGGGCTTTCGCGAGAAATACGGCGGCGAGGCTCCGCGCCTGGTGCGCGCCCCGGGACGAGTGAACCTGATCGGCGAGCACACCGACTACAGCCTTGGCTTCGTGCTGCCCGTTGCGCTTCAGATGGCCTGTCACATCGCCGTGGGGCCATCCGATGACGGTCGCCTGCGCGTGTGGTCGGAGAATGTCCGCCAGTCGCGGGAATGGGAGATTGATGACCTGGGCGGAATGGAGCCGGCCGGCGAGTGGAGCGATTACGTCGCGGGCGTTGCGCGCGAACTGGTTCGCGCCGGCTGCCATGTGCGCCCCTCGAACCTTTACCTGTGGAGCACGGTGCCGGTGGGCAGCGGGCTGAGTTCTTCGGCTGCGCTCGAAGTCGCCACCGCGACGGCTCTTCTCGACGAATCGGCCGGCCTCGCCCGGCTCGACATCGCACGCCTGTGCCAGCGCGCCGAAAGAGATTTCGTAGGGATGCCCTGCGGTATCATGGACCAGTACATTTCCGTGTTTGGCAAAGCGGGCTGCGCCGTGCGCATCGATTGCCGCTCGCTGGAGCACGAGATGGTCCGTCTGCCTGACGGAGTATCTATCGTCGCGGTGAACTCCATGGTGAAGCACGAACTGGGCGGTTCGGCCTATCGTGACCGGGTGCGCGAATGCCGCGAAGCCGTGGACGCCATCCGCGCTGGCAACCCGGCGGTCGCAAGCCTCCGCGATGCCAGCATCCCGCAGTTGGAGGCCTGCGCTGCTTCGATGCCCACGTCGGTTTACCGCCGCGCCCGCCACGTTGTGAGCGAAGATGCGCGCGTTGAGGAGTTCATGCTCGCGTCGGCGGCCGGCGACTTGAAACGCATGGGCGAACTGTTCGTAGCCTCCCATCGCAGCCTGCAGCACGATTATGAAGTGAGTTGTCCCGAACTGGATTTCCTTGTCGACACCGCCATCGGCATGGACGGCGTGTTCGGGGCTCGCATGACCGGCGGGGGATTTGGCGGTTGTACGGTGAACCTAGTGCGTCCCGATGCGGTGGTGGCCTTCCGCGACGGAATCGCCAGGATCTACCGGGAGCGGTACGGGATAGAACCCCATAGCTACATTTGCGAGCCCAGCGACGGTGCCGGCGAAATTCACTGAGAGCTTCTCCTCGTTGCCGGCACTATCTTTCCAAAGCGTTTGAATGTCCTCCTCCGTGGGGCGTTGTCAAACGTCTCCTCCAAACATTGACGAGTGGGCTCGTGAAAACACACGAGCCCTCTTCGCCAGAATTGAGTCGCACCCGCGCGTTAGGGATTCTTAGTGATTCGCTTGCAGGCTGTCGCGGCGCCCGTGGGATCCAACGCCGCCGAACCTTCCTCGATGTGTTGGATGCGGCCCTCGGTGTCGATCACGAAAGTCGTGCGGTTGGCGAAACCCAGTACGCCCGCCAGCACTCCATATTGCCCGCTGACCTTGCGGTTGGCGTCGCTCAGCATCGGGAAGGAAGCCTTCAGCTCTGTCGACCAGCGCTTCAGCGTGTCCAGATCATCTGTGCTGATGCCCACCACCTGCGCCTGGACGCCGTTGAACTCGCCGATGCCCGCCTGGTAAGCCGTCATCTCCTTGGTGCAACCGCTGGTGAATGCTTTGGGCACGAAGGCGAGCACCACGTTCTTCTTGCCGCGGAACTCCGATAACGTGAAATCGCTGCCCGTAGTCGAGCGAAGGGTGAAATCCGGCGCCAGATCGCCCACTTTCAGGTGTGTCTTATTTCGGGCCACTTGCCCCCAAACGAGCAAACCACCTGCGACCAGGGTCGCGGCAACGGCAAACGCAATCTTCATGTCAAATCTCTCCCCTACATGGGATGTCCGGCGGTTCGCTGCGGATGCGGACATAATCCTGGCCCGCGATGGCAGTTTAGAAGGCGATGTTGATGACCTGGTCCGCGCCGGCGCGCGCCTGCTGGCGAACGTGCAGGTTCCGTTGCGCGGCATCGTAATACCAGCAGCCGTTGGCGAGCATGGTCCGGTCCCCGACCTCCAGATACACCTCGTCGCCTTCGGTCACTTTGGAAGGCTTCGCCAGATGATGCACAATCCACTCGTAATCGCGGTCTTTCTTCGACTCGGTCTCCAGGCGATAGTAGTCCCCGGCGGGCGAGGCGTGCAACTGCGTGGGCTGCCACAGGCCATCCTCGGCCAAGAAAAACTCGCCGCCGAGGGCGGGGAAGTAATGCAGTTCCATGGGTTCGCCTGCCCGCTCGGCCGCGAGCGGGATCAACGAGCCATTCTTCACCAGCAGCGCCGGCGCGTGCTCCGGCACCTCGATTTCAATGGTCTGCATGCCCTTGTACGTGGCGTGACTCCAGAGGTCCGTCCAGCGTCCCATCGGCAGGTAGACCCTGCGCCGACCGGTGGTATCCAGGGCAGGGGCCACCAGGATTTCATCGCCGAAGAAGAACTCGTCCTCCAGCGAGGCGCCCTGCGCGTCGTCCGGAAACTGCATCGCCAGCGGGTGGATGACTGGGAACCCGCGATCGTGAGCCTCAAGTGTGTAGGTGAGCAGGAACGGCGTCAACCGCGCGCGCAGGGCGGCGGATGCCGCGTCGAGCGCAGGGTGCTGCGGTCTCATCCGGGGCGGTGTCGAATCTCCCAGCAGCGGCAAGAAGACGGCGAGTTGCGCGGCACGTCGATGCAGGCCCGCCGGAGCGTTGCGCCATGGTGTGAGGTCCCATGCCGGCAACAGGGCCGCAGACAGGCTCCCGTTGATGAGTGCCCGCACCGTGGCGCGAAGTGTGTCCCAGCATGGAGAGCCGAAGCTCCCGATCGGCGACGCTTCCGCCGGCCAGTCGCTTGGCGGCGCCACGCGGATGTCGTGCGCATTCAGCCGTTCCACTTGGCTTGATGCGGCGAAGTGCTCTTCAAACACCTCTTTGGGACTTCCACCCTGGTAAAAGAAGTACTCCAGGCGCTTTCCGTCCTGCGCTCGTGCTTCCAGCATGCCGGAGGCGGACGCGCCGAGATCGAATTCCCATTCTCCTGGGGCGGGGAAGTAGATGCCGTAGCCGCGATTAGACAGTAGGAACGGCCAGCGCGTTGTTACGCGCGCCGCGTGCAAGAACACCGGTCCGTCCCGCATGCCCAAGCCCTGAAACTTCTCCGACGGGGAAATCCGGAAGCGTACGGCCACGCTGGAGCTTCCACTCCGGGCTACGCCGGCTTCCTCCAGCAGCGCAACCCCCTCAGCGGTTGCTACTGCGATCCTGCCGGTAGCCTTCTCGATCCGCACCGCCAGCCCACGCGAGCGTAACTCGACAGATCCCAGCTCACCGCGGTCGGTGAACGCCACCGGCTCGCGGTCGGCGAGGTCCGGGCATCCGGCGGGCCACCCCCAACCACGGCAACAACGAAACGCTCCCGTGGTGATCCACTCGATCTTGGCCCAACCGCCCGGGACCGGAAGTGTGACGGAGTTCCCGCGGCGCTCGTAACCGGCGGCTGCAAAAGTACACAACGGGAGCGCGGAGAACAGCAACGCCAGCAGAAACCGGGTGCGCATGTCAGAGCCGCAGCAAGTCACGCTGCACTTCGCCGGTGACTCTGGCGCTTTCCTCGCCGACGAAAACGTCCACCTCCGAGCGAATGCCGAACTCCCGCAGATAAATGCCGGGCTCGATGGAGAAGCAGGTCCACGGCATTACGCGACGCTCGTCGTGTGTTTCCAAGTTGTCCATGTTCGCGCCCGCGCCATGCACATCGGGTCCGATCGAGTGGCCCGTACGATGGAAGAAGGAATCGCCGTAGCCCGCCTGCCGGATATGCCCGCGCGCCACGTCGTCCACCTCGTACCCGCGCAGCTCGCGCCGGTGTGCCACCGCGTCCACCACGTACTCCACGGCCTTGTCCCGTGCTTGGCTGACGAGGTGGAAGACCTCCAGCATTTTGTCGGGCGGTTTCGCGCCGCAGTAAGCGGTCCAAGTGATGTCGTAGTAGACGCTGCCCGGCGCCTTTAGCTTCGCCCACATGTCGATGAGTAGCAGATCGCCGTGCACGATCTGACGATTGTGATCCGCGTCCGGTTCGTAGTGAGGGTTCGATGCGTTTTCGTTCACCGCCACGATGGGACCGTGGTCCGTAGTCAGCGATGACGCGGCAAAGCGGCCCAGGATGAATTGCTTCACCTCCAGTTCGGTGACTGTCGCGCCGTTCGCAAGGCGGCGGCCGACGAGTTCGAAGGCTTCGCAGCGGATGCCATCCACTCGTCGTCCGGCTTCCAGGTGCGACGCAAGCTTCGCCTCATCCCAGCATGCTTCAAACTGCTGCACCAGGTCCGCCGAACTCACCACTTCGACGCCGCAACTTCGCACCAACTCGACGGTGCCGGCGTCCACCATACCGACGTAAGGAATGGCGCACTGCGGCGAGTACTGCATGGCCACGCGGCGGCAGCACGCCAACATCCTTTGGAGCCCCTCGGCCTGCGTAGTCCAGCTCGAGTACGGCGTCTTCTCGCCCGGCAGCTTGTCCAGCATCCCCGGTTCGATTCGATGTACCAGCCCGCGCGGTTCGCCTTGTGCCGGGATCAGGTAATACCAGCGCCGCGTCGGCGCATGTTGCTCATCGAGTTGCAGAACGCGGTAGGCCAGCGGGTCGCGCACGTGATGATCGAAGAACAGCCATCCGTCCAAGTCCTGTTGCCGCAAGGCTTCCTGAATCCGATCCAGTTCCATATCGCCCCTCACTCGAAAAACGGTCGCCACTTCTCTTCCGGCGGCGGCGCCGTCATCCAACTGACGGCAAACAAGCAGCAGACCGACATCGCCAGCGCCGGATACACGGCATCCAGCACGGTGATGCCCGCCAGATTCCAGAGTACCGTTACCAGTGTCCCCGAAACGATGGAGGTTATCGCTCCTGCCGTGTTCACCCGGCGGGAGAAGAATACCGCCAGCACCGCCGGGGTGACTGCCGCGCCGTAAACCGTGTATGCGTAAAGCGCGGCTTTCAGGATCGATTCGAAGTGCGCCGCCTGCGCGAGCGCGAACAATCCAAGCGCCACCACCGTGATGCGCGACATGAGAAGGCTTCTGCGCTCATTGCGCTCCTTCACGACAAAACGATCGAACACGTCATGGATCAGGTTGCTGGCCGGCGAAAATAAATAGTTGTTCGCCGTTGAAAGCACCTTCGCGAAGATTCCGCCCAGCAGGATTGCGCCGATGAGGGATGGCAAGCCTAGGCGCGCAGTCACTGGTATGATCTCTCGCGGAGTTTCCGGATGGAACATCGAGCTGCCGATCACCGAGATCGTGATCAGAAGGGTCTCCAGAACTACTGTGCCGATGATCCACCCGCCCACCGCCAACTTCGCGTCCCTCTCCGAGCGTGCGGAGAAGAACTTCTGGTACATTCCTTGATTGCCGATCAGCAGCAGCATCGTGGGCAGCGTGAGGCCCAGCGCCTGCCAGACGGTAAGATCTCCCAACGGCTGGAAGTGCGATGCGGGAAGGACGCGGTACACCTGCTGCCACCCGCCGGCGGCGCTCAGTAGGAGTGGTAGTGAGACGATCACGATCGTGGTCACCAGCAGCCCGATCACCAGGTCGAGGTACGCGATCGAAGCCATGCCCGCCGCGGCGGTAAACGTAATTACGAACGCGGCGATGATGTACATACCGGTGGTCCGGTCCAACTCCGGGAAGATCAGGTGCAGGATGTCGCCTCCGCCCTTGAACTGGTAGCTCGTGATGACGGTGTAGGAAATGATGATGGCGATGGTGCCCATCACGCGCGCCACCGCGTTGTAGCGCGTCTCTAGCAGATCCGGAATCGTGAACTGCGCGAAGTGCCGTGCCCGTCCGGCGATGCTCCAAATGACAATCAGCCCCAGCCAACCGCCCAGAGGCTGCCATAGAGCTGCGAATCCGTTCCGGTAGGCGTTCTCGCCCCCGGCGAATAAGCTCCCCGCGCCGATCCACGACGAAAGCAGCGTGAACACCAGCACGGTCCAGGGCAGCTTCCGCCCCGCCAGCAGAAAGTCCGTTTCGTTGTGTACGTCGCGCGTCTTGACAAATGTGACCGTGGTCAGCACCAGCACGACGGCGGCGAGGACAATCATGTAAATCATCGGTTTAGTGTTCTCTGCTCAGTTTGCGCCATTCGACAGTGGTTTTCAGGTGGGCGAATCCCGCCATGTCCCGCTGATCGACGACGCTGAAGGCCACGACGTCGTCGAGCCAATCCTGGCTCGACCCATCCCAGTACTGCGTGGCGGCCGTGAGCGTGTACTCTTGCCGGGTAAGCAAACAGTCGAAGTTGAAATCCACTTCCAACACCTCGCCGGCATGGAATGTACCGAACGAGCGGTTCTCGATGCGGGTGTTGGTCCCGTAGACGTCGATCCCCAGGCGGTTGCGCACCAGAATCCCTACCACGGGCTCCTCCACCGTCTGTTTGAATTCCGCGCGCACGCGAACTGTGACCGGGCAGCCGCTCAAGATTGCGTTCAGTGTTTCTCCCTGCGGATCCAGGATGCGAACATCCGTTATCCGGCTGGCACCGTCCCCGTGGCGGAAACTGGCGTTGCGTTCGACAGCATTCTCCTCCTCCGCGGCCGGTTTCGCCTGCTCTCTCTCATGCACGAATCCGACGTAACGGTTGACCACGTCGCTCGGCGCACCCTCGGCCGCGACCTGGCCGTTCAGCAGTAGGATGGCCCGGTGCGCAAGGCGCTTCACCAACCCTAGATCGTGCGAGACGAAAAGGATCGTGACTTGCTTCCGCTTGAGTTCCTCGAACTTCTGAATACAGCGGTTGGCGAAGATGGCGTCGCCCACGGCGAGGGCTTCATCCACGATCAGAATTTCGGGTTCGACGTGGATCGCCGTCGCGAAAGCCAGGCGCACATACATGCCGCTAGAGTATTCCTTCACTGGGCGATCGATGAACTCCCCGATTTCGGCGAAAGCCGAGATGCTCGCGAAGGCCTTGTCCACCTCGCGCCGCGTAAGGCCCATGATTTCGCCATTCAGATAGACGTTCTCCCGCCCCGTGAATTCGGGGTTGAACCCCGCGCCCAGTTCGAGCAGCGCAGCCACACGCCCATCGGTGAGTATGCGCCCCGCTGTAGGCTGCAGCAATCCACTCACGATCTGCAGCAGCGTGCTCTTACCCGATCCGTTGGGACCGACCAGCGCCAGGATCTCACCTTTTTCCGCGCGGAAGCTCACATCCCGAAGCGCCCAGAATTCCGTGTGGCGGCGCCGCTTCCCTAACGCAAACACTTCCAGTAGGCGGTCGGAAGGACGCTTGTACAGAGGGTAGACTTTTGAGATTCTTTGCGCGAGAACCACGTTTGAAGTGTTCACTATACCTTACATGAGCCGCTTGCTCAATGACAAGGGCGTGAACGGTTTTCTCTATTCCAGAATCTCTCGCAGCACGTGGCCCTGCACGTCGCTCATTTCGAGGCCCAGCAACTTGGCGATGGTCGGGCCAAGATCCATCACAGACACTTGGCCAAGGCGCGCGCCGCGCCGGATACCCGCGCCCCAAGCCACGAAGATGGCATCCATCTGGGAATCGGTGTTCAAGTACCCGTGACTTCCGCCTCTAAACGGGGATGCGCTTGAAACTTTGCCGCCTGAGAAGGCGTAGCCGGGCTTGGCGGCGAGCACGAGGTCGGGACTCTCCTTGCTATCCGGATTCAGGCCCAGCCGCCTGAACTCATCGCGACCGATGACCGCTTCCACTCCTTCGACGACGCGAAACGCGTCCGCGATGCGTGGCATCAATGCGGCTCGTTCGGCGGGATCGGTTGCGTACACCATGGCCGTTCCTCCTTCCGGTACCACCCACGCTCCGCTGACTCCCTTGCTTTCGAGCACGGCATCCGCCTGGATAAGTTTGTTCACGGTGCGGAAGCCATGATCGGAAACCACCAATAGCGTTGTGCGATCAAGCAGCCGCGCTTTCGCCAGTGCGTCGCGGACCTGCTTGACGCGGTCGTCCGCGAATGCAAACGCGTTGTAGCTGGCGAGCTCCATGGGACCGTACCGGTGATGCGTCGAGTCCATGTTGAGCACGTGGAACAGCATCAGGTTCGGCTTGTGCGCCGTGAGAATATGGATGGCTGCTTCCGTCCAGATGCTGTCCCGCCATGTGATCGGGGCTTTTCTGAAGTTCACCAACTGGTCGCGGCTCACCACGTTGCGCGTTATCAACTCCTTCTCTATTACGCCCTCAGGGTCGGGAATCTCGGGGAACTTCCAGGTGATGGAACGCGCGCCGTAGATGGCCACCCAGTCCACCTCCGCGGTGGTCAAGCCGGCCTTGTGCGCAATGTCATACACCGTGACCGCCCGCACCATCTTGTCTTTGTCAAGCCATGGCTCGATCTTTCCGGGGCGCCCGGCGGAGGGCGGAGTGAGCAAACCGTTATACAGAACTTGATGGCGCGATCCGTCGACGCCGGTCACCATCGACGTGTGGCTGGGCCAAGTCACAGTCGGATTCGTGGGGCGCATCGAAGCTGCCGTCGCACCCTCTCGCATCAGCTGCCTTATGGTGGGTATGGGTAAGTACGGATCCTCCAACGCATAGCTTGGAAATCCGTCCAGACTGATTACGACCACCATTCGGTCGCGGCGGGGGGCGGCCACAGTTGTACACGTGGCCAGAATCGTTATGAGGAGACAACAAACCGATCGCTTCATGAAATTCCTATCGTGACACGAAATTACAGTAGTTGAGGGGCTAGAGAGTACACACTTCACTATGCGTAGCCGCTGGCAGACGTCGAATGCACTTTGTATCCCAGGTTTCGAGGGAAGGTTTGGATACCGGAAATTGACCAGGCAAGAAGGTCAGCCCAGCCTCACGCTGCGGCGCATGCTCGTCGGAAGCGGTGTCGCATAGCCGATCAGGCAGTATTGGTCCAATGCGAACAGCACTACGCTTTCTAGGTTCTCCGACTGGGCAAGGCGCGCCTCTTTGAGCCATGCCGTCGTATAGTCCCCAATACCAACGAGATGGCTCCGTTTGGTGTGGGGGAAGCCCTTCATTGTCCCGAAGGCCATCGATCTGCGGCTTAGATTGAGGTTTCGGCCGTAAGTGTATGAGAAGCTCTCAGTTTTCAGGCAATCCAGCTTCGCCGGTGTCCACTCAATATCCGGATAATTGACCAACCGGTTCAGAGCCGCCTGGTTGACGTCTGTGGGATAGAGAACTTCGAAACGGCAGTTCGGATGCACCTCGCGCACATGGTTGATCACCGTGGCGGTGAAGTTCCCGATCAGCGAGGACAGGAAAGCAGTTTCTTCTGGATAGAGTGACGGATCCTCTTCGTTGGAAGTGAACACATGCATGGGACGGCTATACGTGTTCTGGAAGGTCGTGGCGGCATAGGCGTCATAGAACGGCATACTACCGGCGTTCGCCCACTGGCCTGTCACATCGTCCCAGCGTGTCGGAAAATACCACCACTGAACCTCGCCCAGTTGAAGGAACGGCGCCACCCCCGCCTCGTTCATCACCGAGGCCATTTCGAGGTGGACCTGCTTCCAATACTCCACGCTCGCTGGACTGAAGTTGGTCTGCAGAGCAGGCGTGTTCAGCCAACAAGCGCTCCCATCGGCATGGCGCTGGGCGATGCCCGCTTCCACCGAGTCGTCTCCATGCTGCAGTTCGAGACTGAATGCGGATGCGACGTCAATCCCGTAACCATGAAGCGCCTCAAAGTAACAGCGGCTCCAGTCTCGCACGGCGCGATTCAACTTCTTCTCGGACTCGATGTCGGTACGCCACTCGCCGTCCACCCCGCCGGTCAACGTTTCGGAGCTCACCAGGACTTGGAATTGTCCGGAGATGGGATCGCCCTCCACCCTGAGCATGTTGCCTTTGACGCCCATGGCGCGCGCGTAAATCGTCAGCCGCGCTCCGTCCACCTCCGCGCGAACGGCCATGTATCCCCGGTTGATCTCCAACTCGAATGCGCGTGCGATGCTTTGGGCCGTGTCGCCGATCTTGTTTACATGCGCCAGCACGAGCCGTTTCTCCATCGGCTCATCCGTCCTGCCGATATACAGCGTCGTGGTCGCGCTGAATTCTGGCGTGCCGGAGAAGTCAACCGTCACAGAAGCGTAGCGGTGATTCTTCCGGCATAGTTCATAGAACCACATCGCTCCAACGTAGTGATTGGCGCGACCGTGAAATCCCAGCTTGTGCAGAAGCCATGCCGTGCGCTCGGCCGCCAGGGCGATCGAATGATCCGTGTCCCAGTCGGTGGCGAGCGTGATGGCGGGCGTCCCGTCGAACTCCGGCAAGGTTGACGACGGTATCGCAATCTCGAAGAAGTCGAAGTAGAGGTACTCTCCCGAAACGCCGTCGTGCGCAACTGTTATTGTGTGTTCTCCAGCCGTGAATTGTCCCAGAGGGACCCGCACCAGCGTGTCTTCTCCTGTCACCTTCAGGTTCCTGGTCGATGCGGCCGCGCCATCGATGCTGATTGAGATCTGCGTGCCGTTGTAGCACGCGCGCGTACCCAGGTATAGTTCGTGTGCCTGCGGGCACCGGTAACGGCACTGCACCGCGCTGGTGGGCGTCGTCGTGCTATGGATCGAACCGCCCGAAAAGTTACCGCGTGCGCTCTGCCACGTGCCCGAATAGATCAACTCGTGCGAGTCGTCCTCGATCCTCCGGCTTCCCGGCCCTGCCACTCTGTACGCCTTGCGCTCGCCGCCTACGGTCCAGCTCGATACCTGCACCTCAAACTCGCCGCGGGCGAATTCGCCGCGCTGGAAATCGGCGGCGTACGTCCAGCGCATCTTGCGGACCGATTGCGTCGGGACCGTCCTGGCGTCAACGTCCGTGAGGTTCCCGAAATCCAGATCCACTCGCCACTTGGTGGGTGACGTTCCGCCGCTCAGCCTTGCCCACTCGGGTGCCCAGACTTCCGTTTTCGCTCCCGCCACGAATCCATACACCCCGATGCGGTTGCCGTTGGCCCCGGTGGTGCTGTTTTCCGGTGTTTGTCCCGCTCCGATGTACGTGAGCCGGATCGTCGCCTCCGTTCTCGTGGCCCGCATGGTCTGCGAGAACGAGTTCACGCTATCGACGATCGCTTGTGCCGCCGTTTCCAACGTGTCCGAGGCATACAACTGATAGGTGTGATGTTCGTCAAGCCACGCTAGTCCAACATAATCGCCCGTGGTCGCCGTGCCCTGCAGTTCGAATTCCGTTGACGCGCAGATGTAGGAGCCTTGTGCCGGTGTTGCGTAGTCAAGCAGTTTGATTTTGTAGAGATCCTCCACACCGTTTGATGATGCCCATATCCTCAGGTAAGGCCATTCCACGGTTGGATAGAGATCGCAATCCATCGCCATACAGTTGTTGCGCGTCTCTTCATACGAGAGCGTGAGTCCACTGAGGTCGCCGTCGGGAAGGTTGCGCAAGACGGGGTGTTCGAACACGTTGTCGCGGTTCCATTCAACCACCGCCCAGTCGAACTGCTGCCTCCACGTGCCGCTGACGCGGAAGCCCGTTGCACTTGCCTGGCTCAGAGCGGCGACCGCCGATGGGCGTTCGAAGTAGCATTGCAGATCGCGGTCCGGCCGCAGTTTGTCCAACGTCTCTATCATGTCCGCCCCTTACAGTCTCACGATCACCGTGAGGTCGCGCCCCGGCGTAGTGTCGCTCGTCTGCCCCGCTGAGAGAATATCCAGGTGTATCAGCGACTGCGCCTGTAGCGCCCGCAGCCCGAATCCCTTCACGACATTCGATTGCATCGCGCCTGTGGCAATGGTCAGCCGGCAAATCTCTTCTGTGTCCTGTCTCAACCGCAATTCTACGGGAGCACCCGTCGGAGCCTCTCCGATCACAGCGAACACGTCCCGCATCGAGTGAGCGGCGTCCACCACCAGGGGTGGTGCCGCGTCGGATTGGATCGCCAGGAATCCTTCCACCTGGATGGTAATCTGCCCGCCGGAAAGCGTTCGCAACCCTTCGCTGGTGGTTCCCGTAAAACAACCGGCGACTGTCGGGCTGTTCCCCTTGCTGTTGGTAACGTACAGTTCCGCCGACGCGATTCTCGCGTCTGGGAGATAGAGCGGACAGCTGTAGCTGCCGCTCGCCGGGCTGCCGAAGAAGTCTCTGGGGAAGGGAACTATGAAGATCTTCCGCGCTAAGTGGTACACCGGAGCATCCGCCGCGTGACTCTCGGCCGGACTGCCATGCACAGCCCGTTTTACCTTGTACCTTGCGCCGCCCGACTGACTCTCCTCGATCTCCATGATTTCCGAACCGATCTGGATGCGATCTCCCGCCTGACCCTCACCATTCGGGCTGAGATCCACGTAGAGGTCCGTCTCTCGAACTGCGGTAGCCAGTTTCTTGGTCGTCGGGCTCGCCAGTTCGTCCCAGTAGTTGAGGCTCAGCGTGCCGGAACTGATCGTGCGCGTATTGGACAGGTCTTCGAATGCCACGCCCGCCAGTTCCACCATCCCTTTGCCTGACGGAATCAGCCCGAAGGTTGGCATTCCCGGCCGGTCTATGTCCAACTGCCCGCCCGCCGCCCCGCCTATGCGCCACCGTGTAAGTGGCGAAAGCTCGTGCGGACATTCGACATCGTAGGTGTTCGCCGATCGCCCAGAGATGTGAACCGTCGCCGAATCGCGATTCGGTGCTTCGAACTCCACCGGGCTCGTTTTCCCCACGACCCCGAAGTGCCAGTTTGACTCGGCCACCACAAAGTGGCTGGTGGCGTCCAACTCGACCGCCCATGGCGCTGTGAGCGTTAGCGTCGTCGCGGTGTTTGACGACACCACACGCTCCTGACCCGCGCCCTTGCCCCTCGTGATGCGGACAACCGCTCCACGAAGTTCGTTTTCCAGCATCCCCAGGTTTTCATTGCCGATCGTATTCGCGCCGCGAATCGTCGCCGCGTTCTCCGTCTGCAATTCCAGGCGCCAGTAGAAATTCGCGTGATCGTAGTGTTCGTCCGGCGGCGCGTTTGTACCGCTTGCCAGGCCGCCGTCCGTAAACTCCGTCGCAAGGGGACAATCGGAGGCGATACGGGTCAACTGCATGGGGCTCTTGCCGCGGTAAACATGGAAACCTGTCGATCCGCTGCCCACGCTGATCCCCTTCAACGTCACCTTGTTCGTCTCGCCGGACGATGGGATTGTCGCGCGTACCACAAACGACAGACTGCTTTCGTTGCCTGCTCCGTCCGACGCGCTTACCGCGTAATACAGCGTCTGGCCTCCCGGTAACTTTCCGCCTCTCGTATCCACTGTCGGCGACAGGCTCAGTGTCGGAATCGCCAGATCGGCGCGAATGGCCTTGGATGGCGCCGAGAATCCCACCTGAAGGGTTACCGCCATCCCGCCGTCGGTATTCTCCGTCGACTTCTCGTGAATCTCGAACTGCGTCTCGCCGTATTCATCGACGACCGTGCCCGCCAGAGGACGCGGCACACCCACACCATAGGGCGACCGCCGCCGCGTCCGGAAATCCCTGCCGATGATCCCATTCGCGTCCTCGTACCACGCGTCGTCGTGAATTTGTGCGGTGATGGTCGCGGTGCGATAGTTGGTGCCGGGAGCGATTCTCGTGACGCGGAACGGCTGGCGTTCGAACCCTTCCTTCAGATACGTCAGCGCGATGATGTCCCCCGGCCGCAACCCCAGCGCCCGGACGCTTGTGCTGAACTCCACGTACGTGTTCCCGCGGACAGATTTGTCCAGAAAGCGGCGTACCGCGCGAGCGGCCTGGTCCATGTTGGGGATTCCTAGCGCCGCCAGCGTGGCAGTCACTTCCTGTCCCGCTGACACGACATCGTCTACGTCGGCTAGCGATATGCTGTCCTGCTGGTACTCGTTGAATGCGTCCTGGAACTCGACGCTCGCCCGGTTTGGCGTGTCCGCCGTGCTGCGCGACCAGATCCGTATGCTCGGTTCTCCATTGTCGGTTCTCAGGATGCCTGAAGTGCCATACGTTCCATCTCCGAATTCGTACGCTGGCCACCCTCCATTGAGCGCTGACTGCGCGTTGCTTCCCGCCGGCTTCGTTGCCTGTTGGATCGCCAGTGTGCTCTCTGGAAGTAGTTCCAGCTTGCCGTCGTCTCCATAGGTTAGATACAACGACGACGCATTTCGAACACCCCGGAGCACGTCCGCCGCGCTCCGTCGTTTTCGCACCACCAGGTTGCATTGATATCGTGGGACCAGCGTCTGATTGCCGTTCAAATCCAGTGCTTGGATGGGCTCCTCGCAGTGAGCCGCCGTCCGTGCGAAGCTCGCCAGGTTGAGTTCCTCGATCTTCCACCCCGAACGGCGTAGGACGTCCAGGATCACCCACGCCGGGTTGTTCGTGAATGCCTCGCCCAGCGCTGTCCCGTCTTCGGCGTAGCGTGCCAGCTTCAGACCTTCCAGCAGAACTTCGATTCGCGGCAGCGTTTTGCCGTCCTCAATCCGGTTTGGCACAACCACGGACAGTACGGCCATGCTCCCGTACGGATCGCCGGCCGGATTGCCCTGAGGATCGACGAAGTCCTCGTTGAAGGTCCCGTTCCGGCTGCCGGTTCCCACGACCTTGAACCATCCCGTCGCCGTCATATCGGCCCCCGTCTGACTCGCCGGGATCTCGATATCGTTCACCAGGACTTTCAGGACGCCCTGGATTTCCCCCATGCTGAGCAGGATCTCCAAGTGCGTGAGGTTGCCGTCGTTGCGCGCGAAGACAATCGGCGGCGCGTACCACGCCGTGCCATAAACGAGCGGCACGAAGTCGTTGTACCGTCCTTCGTTCTCCACCGCTTCTGACGTATGCCAGCCCTTTTCACCGTAGCTCCTGACACTGATCGTCGGCGGCACGAACTCTACTCCACCGAACCGGCATGTCGTGTGCCCTGCGCCGTCAGTGCGAAACATCCCTCGTTGTTCGCAACTCTTCTTTGTGTAATCGCAGGTGATAAACGGCTCCGTGCCGTTCGTGTTCCCGCATCCGCCTTCGACGTCCGGCGAGTACCCGCAGCCATAAAAAACGGAGTACTTGCCCTGCTCCCCGCCTTGCGACGCCTCCGCGCGCTGCGCCTGGCTCGACGGGAAGATCCAGGGACAACGCCGCTGGACGCGCACCGTCGGGAGCAACACCCTTTGGAGAGCGTTCCGGCTTGAGAAACTCAACCGCACCGTCGACTCCGTGATCTCGTCCGGCGCGTTGCCCGTGCCGCGGAACATGACGCGGTCCGTCGTTGCCGCGGTGCCGGATTTCAAATCGAAGAACGCAAACCGCACCGTCAGCCGTGCGCCCTTCCAGCCCGTGTTGCGCCCAATCTCCGAAAACCGCGAGTCCGCGTTCGCCAGCGTCACTGATAATCTGGACACCAGGTCGACGCCATCCTCGCTCCCGGCCTTAATCTCGAACAAATTGTGCCGGAGAACGCGTGCATCGTAAACTTGGCCGCCGTATTCCACCCTGTGCGTGCTCCACCGTTCGATGCTGCCCGAACTCAACTGGCATTCAAACAACAACAGTGGCGTTTCGGTTACTTCCATTCCTTTCAGTTCGTAAATAGTCGGCATACGGCTCAGTACCCCTCCCTGGCCGTCACGCGCACCCGGCACGAATGACGGTTCACGCCTAGCGACGTCACCGTGAGGCTGTCGTCCATGAATCGCGCCTCCGTATACACGCCGCCGCGCCCTGCGTTTCTCTTGTATTGGGAAGCGCCGGGCTGCGCTTCTACCTGGAGTCCAAATACATCCACCGTCCGCCCATTCGGCAGTTCCAGTCCGAACGTCGCCGTCTCGCTGGATGAGTCCAGCTTGGATGAGATCACCAGTCGCTTCCAGCTTGGCCCGATTGTGAACGTCCTGCGATCTCCGGTGCCCGCGCTCATCCGGTAGGTAATGAGGTCTCCGGCATGATCGCTGCGCGCATAAAGGCTGAAGCAGTACTGCAGGTTCTCCGGTGCAGCCAGCGATTGATCCAACCGTTGTGCGGCCTGACCCGCATTGCTGATTCTTGTCGCCCGGTTCGTTCCCAAAGGATCGGCGATGCCGCTCGTCAGTTCAAGCAGCGGGTCCTTACGCCAGGCGTCCGCGCTGAGACTCTCGCTCCAGCCGAGTAGGTTCGCCGTGGGATCCGGAAATGTGAATGCCCGCAGCCTGCCCTCGCACGTCTGGAACAGCGTCGTGATGGCCGCTATCTCCGTGTCGGTCAGATCCTCATAAGTGAGCGTCCACTCGATTCGCGATCCTGCTGGATCTCCGAACCGCACCGCGTTGCCGTCCGAAAGCGAGTTCGCCACCGTGCGCTTTACCAGCCGCTTCCTGCCCGGGAACTGCCCTATCGCGCCAGACTCTAGTTGTGGGTAGCAGAGCATGTTACGTCCTGTTCTCCCGTATTACGAGTTCCGTCCGGCCCTGCTGCTCCGCGTTGAACTCGATCGTCATCGCGTCCTCCTCCAGGCTGCAGTTCGCGTACACCGTTCCATCCCGCGGATCCCTGAATTGAAACGAGCCCAGCGCTCCCTGAGAGGCCTCGAAAAACGCTTCCAGCCGCTTCAGTTCCGCGTCTTCGAGTAGGTCCAGCCGCACGATCCAACGCTTAAGCGGAGCACCAAAACCTCGGAACCGTTGCTCGCTCCCGTCGACGAACCGCAGAACCTCGGTCGAGAAGCTCAGCGAACGCTCGGCCGGATACTGCATCACGGCCCCGGTCTTTAAGATGGGAAAATCTGCCATGATCCGTTACAGCTCCGTGATGACGTCGTTGATCCCGTTCGAATTGAGCATCGCCTGGCGAACCGCCCGCGCAATGTCCTCGCTGTGATCGAGAAACGACCGGCTGTCCATCGCCTGCACCTGCACTGTGATGTGAGTCGCCGCGCCACTCGCCGGCTGTGCCGCCAGTGCGCTCGCCTCCAAACCGCTCGTCGCCGGGGACCACGGTTGGTCCAGTGCGCCTGTACCTTCCGTTGCAGCTTCTCTCATTAAACGCAGTCGATCGCCCGCCGCATAATCCAGCGCGTAGATGCCGCCTCCGCTTGCCCCTGCATACCCGCCGGTGAAGCTCACTGACTGCGGTTTCTCGTATTCGTCCGTCGGCGTCGTTGTTCCGTCTCCCCCGCTGAACAGTTTCACGATTCCCGATACCAGTGGTGCGATCCCGAACCCGGCGCCGAAGATGCTTGACAGAATCGACGCGGGCTTTATCATCCCCGCCGCTGCCAGGTTCCCTTGAGCGCTCGTGTTTCGCGCGATCGCCGAGGTGTTCGCGACCATCACGCTGGCCTGTTGCTCGTTCGCTTGGCGAAGTTGCTCGATTTGACTCGCCAATCCGTCCATCTGGTCCGTTGCCTCGGCCTGGTTCCGCGTCGAGTATTTTTCGAGCGTTTCGGCGACGCTCTCCGCCGCCCGGCTTCTTCCGGCTGCCTCTGCCAGCGCCTCGGCCAGCCTCGTCATCTGATCATCTCCGGCCTTCACTGTTCTCCTCCGTCAGCTCACCTTCCAGAACCAGAAACGCGTCCGCCCACCGCGCCGGCAATTCGTCCAATGCTTGCCTTCCAGTCAGCCGCCATGCGTAGAATCCCTCCAGCCACGCCACGCTCTGCGGCGTAATGTAAGACCGTGGACATTCCTCGACGGCGCAGTTGCCGCGCACCCATACCCGCTTTCGCGGTCTGTCTTGCTGCGCCTCTATCCAACCGCAGCGGCGCGCCTGTTCCAGGCCCCGCTTCCTGCATTCCCCGCACTCCCATCCGGCCCGGTTCGTAAACTGAAAATGGAAGGCGGCGATCAGTTTTTTCGTTCTGCTTCGCTCAGTCCGCACTCAGCCTTGATCAAGGCGAGCGCTTCCCGGCACAGTGCTTCCGGTCCCGACTGAATCAGGCTTTCCGGCGTCGCGGCTTGCCCATCTACCATCAGGCCCTCTACGCCGGTCAGCCCCCACTCGAGATACGTCCGTTCGACTTCGCCTTCGAGCAGCGCGGCTTCCATCTTCTCCTTCGGTGTGCTGCCCGCCTCCAGGAATTCTGCCTTTGCGGCCAGTTCCCGGATTCTGCGCATGAGCTCGATACGCCGGCCGAAGCTGATTCGCGCGATCTCCAGCGTCACCTGCGGATACGTCTTCGATCTCGCTTTGAACGTGCTCCCGTACTTCATCGCTCCCGTCGCCCCTCGCTCCGTCCTGTCCTGTGCTTCTATCCCGGCGCTCCCCGTGCGTCTTCTACCCGAATGCCACGTAAATTTCATCGTCCACTGATCCCTGCGCCCGGCAACCCGTGAATTTCCACTGCAGGCGGTTGTCGCTGTCGTCGAATTCCGGCACTTCTGGAATCACGCTCCTCAAGTACAATCCGAACAGCTGTCCCTGCTGCTGCCCGAGTTGGAACATGATCGAAATCGGTGACCGGCTTCGGGCCGCTTGATAGAGCGCCCGCGTCACATCGTCGTCCTTCTCGTAAAGGCTGAAGTTCATGCTCACGTTGCGCATGCCCCCCGCCACGCCGCGCGGCGTTTCGCAGCCGAACTCGCGATTGCGCAAGTCGATGCCGTTATTGACCACCAGTTCCGCCGACGTGATCGTGTAAACCTGCTCTTCGATGGCGCCCAGCCACGCCTGTCCCAAGTGTCCGGGCACGACCGAATAATCGAATGACCCCATCGCCGGCTCTCCCGGAAACGTGCCCAATCCCCCTTGCCCCTGGTTGAAGCTTCCGCTGTCGATAACGTCGGCGGCCAGCCCGCTGAATTCGAACTCGTGGAAGTCGCCGTTGATCGTTACGCGCATCTCCTCGATCGCCGCGCCCGCCAGGATTCTCTGCACCGCCGTCCCTGGACTCCAGTAATCGAACACGCTCACGCTCGGCAGGTCCGTTGCCGGTGAGTAGGTCGCAGTCGCGCCCACCACCGCGCCCGTTGCCGGCGCCGTTGTGAATGGCGCATTCAGCAGCACCGTCTGCGCGTCCATGATCGAAGAGACGAAGCGGATCTCGTTGCCGGAGACTAAGGCGTCGCCTGGCGCCAACCCGTGCGAACTTACGAAAGTGAGTGATCTTGTCTCGCTGCCCGCCCCCAACGTCCCGCCGGCGAACAGGCGCGGGCCGCCGCCAAGAGCCGCGCGGAACAGCGGGCCGTACCCCGGCTCCCCGCTCGCGTTTGCCCAGCTCGTCAGATATGTCTTCAGCGAGAACTGCGTCTGCTTGCGGATCCCCACCGGAAGACCCGCAAACGTCCGGCTCCCCGTCTTGTCCCTCCGTTGGAGCCGGTCCACCGTCTGCCGCGCGGTCAGCTTGACCGCCGGGAACCGGTTCTCGCTCGTAATCGCCGGCACCTGCCCGTATGATATTTCGGTTGCCGTGTAGAACCTGTTTTCGCTTGATGAAATGTAGCTAGGCATGCTTTCTTCGACCTCTCATTGGCTCTCGCCTACGGCCTACTTCAGGCTTCCTTCCACGTCGAACTCCACCTTCGCCGTCTGGATGTGGTTCTTGCCACCCTTCTTCACGCCGCCGAAATGGATCTCGTACCCGCCGGCGTAATACATCCCGTTGCCCCAATCCCCGCGGCTGCTGTCCAGCACGCGGGTCACCGCGTCCGCGTAACCGTGCAACTGCTCCTCCATCCCTTCCAGGCGGTCGTGCGACACCCGAATCTCCACTACCATCCGCACGCGGCCCGAGAAGGTCCGGAACTTCTCTCGCATCTCGTTCGACACTCGCTCGCAGTAAACATGAACCGATGGGTACCGCGCTATGCCCGTGCGTTCGGTGACCTCGAAGCTCACGTTCTGCTGAAAAACCTGCTCCGGTGGGATTTCGGCCAGTTGCACCCTGGCGCTCAGGGCCGCCTGGTGTACGCTGCTCTCCAATCCTTTTGCGCTCGTCAGTAGCTCCGTCACTCGAGTCGCTGTTCTGCCGCCGATTCCTGCCATCGCGTTCATCCTCTCTGCAGAGTTCGATCCACCGTCAAGTACATCTCGGCATCTTGGCCGTCCCCTGGTTTCCGGCCGCGGATCAGGCCCGCCTCGGGTGCTGTCCACTGCTGCCCCAACCCGATCGCCTCCACGCTTTGCAGCGTGATGTCATCCGCCGAAGTCCCCGCATAAACGCTCCACCCGCTCGCCACCGGCGGTGGATCCGCTGCCGCCACCGTTAGCAGTGTGCCGTCCGAAGTGTCGGCCACGCAAACCTCGCTCGGCGCCCCTTCCTCTCCCAAGGTGTTGCGCCAAGCCACTCGTACGTAGTAGCGCCCCGCTACGCCGTTGCCGGGTGTCATGCTCACTACTGGTTCGTTTGCTTTCGGGATGGGCGCGCTCACCACTCCTACGCCGGTCTCGCTCAACATCCGCGCCGCCCATTTGGCTAGTTCCGAGTATTCCTTCCGCTTGCCCAGGTACCGGTCGTTGAGCTGGCTGTTGTAAGCGTCGCGGTACACGATGGCCAACGTGCGGAAGATCAGCCATTGCTTGAGCGGCCTTGTCACCACTACGTTGTCCAGCTTCGGCCGCCCGTTGACTCCGTTCCACACGCCTGCTCGTCTTCGCGGCAGAAGCGCCTCCAGCTCCACGGCCACCTCTTCCTGCGATAGCGCCAGCTTCGCCGTCAGGTCGATCCCTTCCGTGTGCGCCACATTAAGGATCGAGCTCTCGTAACCTCGCAAATCTTCGATTGTGGCGATCACGCCGTCCGTGAACACAGACATGGCCGTTGCCTCAAGCCTTCTCCTGGAGATGTGCCTTCGCCAGGTTCAACGCCCCGCGCAGCATCTGCAGTTCCGCCGCCGGAAGCACGCTCAACGCTACCCGGCCCGCTGCTGCCGCTTGCTCGGCTGCCTTCCGCGCCGCGGCCACCAAACTCCGGAATTCCGCGGTTTCTTCCGCCGTCGCCAGACGCGCCTTGCCGTCCGCGATCATGCCCGCCGCCACACGCCGGGCCACTTCCGTCTTCACGCCTTCCTTGCCGCCATCCGGTGTAGCTTTGCTCACTACCACCGCATGCGCTTCCTTGATCTGATCTTCGATCTCTTTCAGTTTTTGGTAGTAGATCTTCAAGTCCATGCGTCCCTCACTCTCACTGTGCTGTCTGTAATGGCACTACGCGCAAACCGGGGACTGGCCCGAATTTCGCCGCTCTCGCGAAATTTCGTGCCTGTCCCCCATTTGCCCGTGCTATTCCGCGTCAGAAGTCTAGCTGTTCACCTGAACGCCGAACCCGTTGCGCAGCACTGCGGCGCCGTACAGCACGTCCACCGTGAACTGCTGCGCCAGCGTGTTGGGCTGGTAGCTCATGACTACGCGGATGCCGAAATTCCCCATCTCGGCGTATTCCGCCACCGCGCCCGTCCCCGGGAGCGGCTGCGGCAAGCGCCGGACCACCAGGCCGATCGCCGAGCGTCCGAAGCCCAGGTTGTGCGTCGTCATCGGGGCGCTGCCGGTCTTGTGCACGAACTGCGAGCGAAAGACATAGAAGTCCTTTATCTTCCCCACCGTGCCGTCCACCAGGGCGCGCAAGCCTGCGTCGCCGGCCGTCTGGTATTCGCTGAATCGCGTGATCTGCCGCAGTTGCGAGTACGTGTTGCCGTCCACCACCAGGTACTTCGGTTCGCTCGCCGGCACCTTCGCCTCGAACAGGGCCGTCTCGGCCGCGTCGATCGTCGCTTCCGTCACCGCGGTCGAAGCCGTACCTACCGGGCTGTTTGCCGTGAAGCCTGCGTACAAGCCCAGAAGATCGGTTTCGATTCTCTCGGCGAGCGCCACCACCGCCGGCTGCATGTACAGCTTCAGCAGGTCGGGCACTGCCAGGACCTTCGTCACATCCGGAATCTGGAAAGTCGCTTCCGCGTGCGTGTTCAATACGATCTGGGCGTTGCCCAGATTCGGATTCTGTGTCTGAACGGTGCCGCCTTCGGCAAGGTTGTTCGCCACCAGTGTCGGAGGAATGGGCACGTTCACTGTGTCACCGGCCTGGGCCAGGGTAGGCTCGAAGTCCCGGTTGACAAGGTTACCCATGACCAGGTTCCCCATGAGCGCTGGCAATGCATCCACCGCCACGAGTTTGACAATCGCGTTAGCCACGTTCGTCGATGTAATTGCTGACATTCACCTTCTCCTTGTCTTCTTGGCGGCGCTCTCCGCTCTCAGGCGTCCGCCGCCTCTGTCTTCCCCAGGCCTCGCCTCCGCGAGACCCGCGGTTTCTGCTCAAGCGCCTCGCATGGTCTGCGATGCTACTCGCGCAATCTCCTGCCGGATTCGCTCCAGTTCCTCGGCGTTCATACCCGGCTTCAGCTTGTCCAAATCGGCCGCGCTCACACCCGTTGTGCGTGGCGAGGCTCCTACCCCAGATCCGCCCGTGATCCGCGCCGGCAGAAACTCGGGGTTCTCGTTCACGAACTGCGACAGGTATTCTCGTGCGTCCATCTCGTTTTGTCCCGCGCGCGCCACCAGCCGCCCGTCACTGGTCCGTTGGATGTCGTCCTTCACCGCTTTGAACGCCAGGTCCACCTTCGCTACTCCCAGCCGTTGCAGCTCATTGCAGATCTTCGACTGCCGGTCCAGCTCCTCGGCGAGCTGCCGGCTTCGGCGGTTCTCTTCCACCACCTCGTTCAGCCGCCGCTCCAGCTCTTCCCGCCGCCGGCGCTCTTCCACCAGTTCCGCCTTGTAGGCCGGCTCCGCTTTCGCCTGTTCCGCGTTCACAAACTCCGTGATCGCTTCCCGGATCACTGACCGGACATCCACTGCCTTCACATCTGCTTCCTGTTGTTCTTCCATTGCTCTCCTTTCCTTGCCCACCGGCGGTGTTATTTCCTCCTCTTCCCCTTCGCTTCGAACCAGTCGTCGATCTCCCGCGCGATGCGGTCCTTGGTCTCCTGCCTCATGTCGCACAGGTACTTGAACGCCAGCTTCTTGAACACCTGCCTTTTGAGCGTCTCCGACTGGATCCCCAGCTCAAGCAGTTTCGTCGCGTCCTCCAACTCCGTGGTGAAGTCCCCAATGTCAAATTCGTCCAGACCGCTGACGTCGATCGTCAACCCGTCTTCCCGCGCCGCTTCAATCGCGCGCAGCACCCTCTTCATCACGTCCTTTACCGCGTCCCCATAGGCGCGCAGCACCTCCTGCGTGATGCTGTAGTCCCGCTGTTTGCTCAGCGCGGATTGCGCCGTGTAGCTCGACTGCGTTCCCCCTGCCTGCGTCAGCAGGTAGCACACACGGTAGATTTCATCCTTCAAGCGCACCAGATTGTCTGCCGCGATCTGGTAAACCTTGCCCTCCGGCTCCGTCCACCCGAACTTGTCGTCCGAGCCTAGTTGCAGGTAGTACGATTCCCCAACCACCTGCTTCCACTCCCGGTTCGAGTAGACCACCGGCATCGCGAACAGCCCCATCGTCAGTGCCCAGCTCAGGGCGTTCGATTTGTTGAAGTGCTCGAGTTGCAGCAGGGCGGCCTTGTTCATCAGCCACAGCCCTTCCGATACCTTCAGCTCGAACAGCGGCACCCGTTCCTGTTTCCACAGCGAGTGGCGGCCTTGATCGATCAGTTCGATCTCGGCTTTCCCCTCGCCCGTCTCCACGCGCCGGTATGCCTGGTACTCCCGTTTGTCGTAGTACACCCACCGCGTCTCTTTGACGTACCCGCCGCCTACGCTCGTCTGCTGCAATGACGATGTCCTCAGGACCACCCAAGCAAGGTTCCCGCGCTCGTCCAGGCTCCAGTTGATGACGTTTTCCGGACGGTAATCCACCAGGTACGCACGCGAGGCTCCCACCGCGTCTTCCTCGGCCCGGTTCGCCGCCGGATGCGCGACACGCGGAAAATCCACCAGGATGTAGCTCGCTCCGCTGACCAGCGCCTCCGTCATCTGGCGCCGGAAGAAATCGCTCAACGCCGTCCCTTTCTGATCGCAGTCCTCCGAAAAAACGTTGAAGAACTGCTTGCTGGCGTCGTTGGTCCCCTCGAACGTCAACACTGGCTCCCGCCGGAACAACGTCGCCGTATACCAGTCGATAATCGAGCCGACGTAGTTCTCGTAAAAGACCTTGCTCAACCGTTCCGCGTAGACGTCGTACGGTTCCTTCTGCCGTCGCGGCAGATACAGGCTGGCGTTGTCTTTCAGTTGCTCGCCGCCCGCGTACAGGTCCCGGTACTTCTTCCACATCGCCGTTCTGGCCACGTATTCCGGATGTTCTTGATCGATCCCTATCACGGTTGCTCCTACTCGGGACTCGCACCCGCGTCCCAAGCCGCTAAACTCGGGTGCCTGTCCCAGGTGTCTAGCCTCTTGTCAGATCAGCCTTCGCGCTTGCTCACCCACCGGCGGCAGCGGCCGGCACTCCTGCCACACCAGATAACCCAGCGCGTCCGACAAGTGCGTCCGCCGCGCGTCCTTCTCCTTGTCCACCACCGTGCTGCCCGGCTTGTACGAAACTTCCTCGAAGTCCTTCACCAGTTCCTTGCACCGGGGATCCACCAGCATTTGCACCTGCCCCTCCGCGCTCCTAAGCTTTGCGTTCACCAGGCTCACCCGTTCCCGGACCTGCGGGTTCGACCGCGGAACTTTCAGTTGCATGTTGTAGTAGTGCACCCCGTTGAAGTACCGCCGGATGATCTGGTAGTCCGTGGTGCCCGTCGTCTGCATGCTGTTGCCCGACGCATCGCCGTAAATGGTCACCCCCGCCGGGTGCTCAGCATACCGGTTCCAGAACTCCTGGCACGCTTGCTCTGTGCTCGCCCGGCTCATCACGATCTCGTCTACGACGCGGACCACCTCGCCTTCGACCTGCGCCACCACCGACGACATGGGATCCACGTTGAAATCCAGGGCCCACAACAGTGGCAGCCGTCGGTCTACTTCCAGTTCGCACAGATGTTCGCGCCGCTTAAAGGCGTGATACACAAGGCCGGAGTTGCTGTTCAGGTACTCGCCCAACACTTCCTGTTCGAAGAACTGTTCGTCGTAGCTTTTCTTCAACCGGTCGTAAAAGTCCGGCACCTTTTCGAGCAAGTGCCGGTTTTCGAATGGCTTGGCGATCACCGCTTCGTAGCCGTCCACTTTGTCCGCGATGAACCGCCGGTAGACCCAATCGAATCCTTTCGGAGTCCACACGGCGAAGCCGCACAACCGTTTCGCCTTCGGGTCCCGCAGGCGTCCTTCCAGTCGCAGCCACGCTTCCTCGGCCGTGTACGTCAGTTCGTCCACCCCGAACCACGCCAGGTTCGTCCCGCGCAACCGCTCGAACTCGTCCACGCTCCTGAACAGAATCCGCGATCCGGTCTCCTTCAGCGTCAGCACGTTCTCCGCCTTGTTCAGCTCGTAGGGGATCCCGTTCTGCCCCAGGATCTCCAGGAACGACTGCATCGTCGCGTCCCGGAGCATCGGGTAAGTAGGTGCGCCCATCAGCCCCAACCGCCCCGCGTTCAGGTAGCTCAGCTTCACTGCCTCCTGGCAGAGCGCTTGGCTTTTGCCTGACCCAATCGGTCCCGAAAAGCCCTTGAACCGGGCCTTCGAATTGTGGAATCTTAGCTGCGACGGCAGCGGCTGGTACGCTATGTTTCGGATTCGAATGCCGTCTCCGGTGTCTCGACCCATGTCACCTTGATCTCCCGAGGTTGGTTCTCTTCCAGTTCCTTCTGGATCTGCATTAGCCTGATGAGGTCTCCCAGCGTGGCTTTTAGCTCATTCGCGTCAATTTTCTCCTCGATGTTGTTCACCAGCTTGTTGATAAGAAATGCCTGCTTCTCGACGAGAGTGCGCGTAGGGTTCTTCTTTCTCGACCCTTTCTTTGCCTCCGTTCGCGTCGTGCTCATTGGCTCTCCTCGCGCTGCCTGCTTCGCACACGAAGGTAGCATCCGCGTCCTGGCACGCAAGCCTTGCCGTCAGATCAAGTGATTGAAAAGACAGGAGAAATTATTGGACCAAATCGGTGAACGGCTTTTGTGGTCTTCGTAGGTGGAGCGGGCCGCCCGCATACACGGCACTCGGAGGCGCGCTACGGCATATAGTAGATGCCGCGCGTACCGCGCCCGGCCGGGTAGTTGCGGTATGGAGGAGGCAAGAAGTCGTAGGTCTCGTGCATCCAATTGCTCAGTCGCACTTTGAGTTCTTCGAACAGGTCGGCCTGTTCTGGATCGCCTGCCAGGTTCCGGCGCTCTTCCGGGTCTCGCTCCAAGTCGTACATCTCCCACAGTGGGCGGCTCGGCTCGAACAGCGTCTGGTGCTTTGCCTCCAGCCGGCTGGCATCGTACTCCTCGACAATCGACTCCCATGTGGGCGATTGCCGCAGGTCCTTGATCGGTCGATACCCTCGCGTAGGATTCATGTTATAGATGAGCTTGTGACGCCCAAGTACAACAGTACGCATGGGATCGAAGTTATCGTGCCAGTTTCTTTCCGCAAACACGCACTCCCGCTCCCGGTACGCTGCGCCCTCTATCAGACCGAGTAGACTCTGCCCTTGCATCTTCGCCGGTTTCGCCACCCCGGCCGCCTCCAGCCACGTCACTGGTAGGTCCACATGCGCCACCAGCGACCGGTTCACCACGCCCGCTTTCGTGTGTTCCGGCCACCACACCATAAGCGGCACATTGATCCCCGCCTCGTAAAGCGTCCCTTTGGCGCGCGGGAAAGGCATCCCGTTGTCCCCTGTGAACACCACCATGGTGTTCTCCATCAGCCCCCGCTTCTCGAGTTCTCGGAACAACTCTCCCGTCTGTGCGTCTAATCTTGCGATGGCGTCGTAGTAGTCGGCCAGGTCTTCGCGAACCTTTTGGGTGTCCGGAAGGAACGGTGGAACCACCACCGACTTCGGATCGTGCTTCACCGGATAGCTACCCTTCCGGTAGGGACGGTGAGGGTCTGTGAAACCCACCTGTAGGAAGAACGGGCGCCGCTCCGGCCGCGCCGCGAAGAACCTGGCGAAGTCGATTTCGCCATGATAGAAGTCTAAACGTCTTTCAAAATGAGCGCCTTGGTGATGTTTCTTGAGAATCGACGTGAAGTACCCCCGCGCCTTCAATGCGTCGATGATCGTGGTTTCCCAGGGCGGAAGGCTGGTGTGCAGCCGCGATGTAGCCGTCGTGTGCGGCGCGCACCCGGTGAAGATCGACGAGCGGTTGGGACTGCACTGCGGGCTTGTCACATAGGCACGCTCAAAGCGCATCCCGTTGGCCGCAATGCGGTCGAGGTTCGGCGTCCGGATCGCGGGGTTGCCGTAGCAGCCCACATCCGGCTTAGAATGATCGTCCGAAATCAGGAAAACGATGTTTGGCAATCTTGTCGCAGATTTTGCCGCCGCTGGACTTCCTGCGGCGAGCGAGGACTGTAGCAGCGTGCGTCGTGAGAGTGACATTCTGGCTCAGTATAATGGAGTTAATCGCCTGGTATGAAAAAAGAATTGCTGGTTCGCACCGCATTGACCTGGGTTAGAGATTTAAGCCTTGCGTTGGTCATCGCGGCCGTCTTCATCCTGTTCATTTACCAGCCGGTTAAAGTCGAAGGCACCAGTATGATGCCCGCGCTGGCGGATCAGGAGCGCATCTTCATCAACAAGTTCGTTTACCGCACGGGCATCGGCAGGATCGACCGTGGAGACTTGGTCGTGTTTTACTATCCCGCCGATCAGTCCAAGTCTTACATCAAACGTGTGATCGGCCTGCCCGGTGACACCGTGGAAATTGATCACGGCACGGTCCTCGTCAACGGCCGCGCCCTGACCGAAGACTACGTCCCCGAGTCCTACCGGGACTACCAATCCATGCCGGCCACCCGCGTCGAGGGCGATTCCTACTTTGTCCTCGGCGATCACCGCAGTTCCTCCAATGACAGCCGCTCCTGGGGCCTCGTCCCGCGCTCATGCATTTACGGAGAGGCGGTTTTCGTTTACTGGCCCTTGGACAAACTCGGCCCAGTGCGGTAAGCGTCCCCCACGCTCTAGCGCTTCAGGAATGTCAGGAATTCGGCTGGATTGCGGGTCAGCCCCGCGAACGTCGCCACCGGTTTCTCGTCCGCGCCGATGATGGCGTAATAGGGAAGTGCGATCGTCGAGAAGTGGCTCTGCTGGAATTCCTGGTTGCGCCGGGATGCCTCGTCCGTGCCATCGGTGTAAAGCTCGACCAGAACGTATTTCTTGAGTTCCTGTTCGATCTCCGGCCGCGTGAACATGTTGGCCTTCATCCAATGGCAGTTCGTGCAGGCGTAGCCGGTGAAGTTCACCAGCACCAGTTTGTTCTCCTCGCGCGCCTTGGCCAGCGCTTCGGTGTACTGGTTCTTCATCCAGACCAGCCCTGTACCTTCGCCCTGCGCCGTCGCGCTCGCTGCCGGAGCCGGAATGTAGGCTTCAATCTCTCCCAGCCGCGCGCCTGAAATGCCCGGAATCAGGCTGAGCCCGAAAATGAGGAACAGGCTTCCCACCAGCAACCGCGTGACGCCCAGGTGATCGTCCGCCTTCACGCCCTCCAGCCGCAGCCAGCCGAGCAGGTATGCGCCCGTTAGCCCGAAGAGCACCACCCAGGCGGCCAGGAAGCGTTCCCGCGTGAGAAAGCCCCACTGCAGCACCTGGTCCACGTTGCTGGCGTACTTCAGCATTGCCGCCAGGATCACGAACCCCAACACCACCTTGACTCGTGCCAGCCATCCCCCGCTGCGTGGCAAACGCTGCAAGTACGACGGGAACAATGCGAGCAAGAAGAAGGGCGCGGCCAGACCCACCGCGAACGCCACCATGCCGGCCAGCGGCTGCCAGCCGCCGCCGCTCACCGATGCTGCCAGTAGGGTTCCCACCAGCGGTCCTACGCAGGCGAAGGATGTCAGCGAGAAGGTCAACCCCATCAGCAACGCGCCCGCGATGCCGCCGCGTCCCGAGGCCTGGTCCATTTTCGTAAGGAGGGACGAGGGCAGGGTGATCTCGAAGGCGCCCAACAGGCTCAGCGCGAATGCCAGGAACACCAGGGCGATGAAACCGTTCACCCAGGGGCTCGAACCCAATTGCACCACACCGAACGGCCCCAGGATCGCCGTCGCCGCCAACCCCAGCGATGAAAACAGCACCACGATACCCAGCGAGAAGACCGCCGCCTGTACGATGCTCTCCCGCCTCGAACCTCCCTGTCGCCCAAGGAAGAACGAGACAGTGATCGGGATCATCGGAAACACACAAGGTGTGAAGATCGCCGCTAGCCCGAATCCGAACGCCACCAGCAGGAACATGCTGAACGAGCGTTTGTCGCCGCTACCTTTCGTTGCTGGAGCCGGAGTAGGGGCCTTCCTGGCTTCGCCGCCCCCGGCGGGTCCGAACTCTACAAATCCCGCGGGTATCACAGCTTTGGCAGGCTTGGCGCCCGGATCGATCAGCAGGCTGGCGGTGGCTGTGCGCGTCACCGGCGGCAGACACATCTTGTCGTCGCAAGTTTGGTAGCGCACCTTGGCGGTGTACTCGACCCGGCCCTGAGGCGCGTTCGATTTCAGCATGCAGACAAACAGGAAATCCGCCTGCTTATCATAAGTTTCCACGTCAAGGTTAAAGTTCTTATCGAAGATCTTGTGGGGTGCTTGGACGTACACGCGGCACCCTTTTGTCGACGCGTTTTCCTCCATGCTCACCCGCGTTGGCAGCGGTCCGCCTTCCGGTGTTGTCAGCGAGTACAAGTGCCAGCCTGGATCCATCTTGGCCTTCAGGCGGAACGTGACCTCGCCCCCTGCCGCTGCCCATAACGAACCGGGCTCCAGGGTCCACTGCACCGGGTTGAGCTGCTGGCTGTGCGCGCAAGGTGAGAGGGCCGGCACGACCAGCGCTATCAGGAACAAATGGAAGAGAATCTTAGTCAGCGCGTGCGGACACCGCAACGGGAGCGAACTGCTGCACCCCCTCTTCGATGCGCTGATTGACGCGGCCTGTTGCGAACTCGGCGGCAACGCGGATGGCGTTTTTGATGGCATTGGCGTTGGAGCGTCCATGGCAGATGATGCAGACCCCCTTGATCCCGAGCAGCGGCGCTCCGCCGTACTCGGAGTAATCCACTCTCTTGCGAAAATCCGCGAATGCCGCCCGCGATAGCACATAACCTATCTGGCGCGTGATGGTGGCCTTAAGCGACTGCTGTAACAAGTACTTGGTGATGTCCACCACGCCTTCACTGACCTTCAGCGCCACGTTGCCGATGAACCCGTCGCACACGATCACATCGGCGGCGCCCGTGTAGACGTCCCGTCCCTCGACGTTGCCGATGAAATTGATCGGCAGGCTTTTCAGCAGGGGTGTCGCGGCTCGTGTGAGCTCATTACCCTTGTGTTCTTCCTCGCCGATCGACAGCAGCCCGACCCTGGGATTTTCGGTCCGGAAGATCAGGTGGGAATAAATCGAACCCATCACCGCGAATTGGGCCAGCATCTGCGGGCTTGAATCCACATTCGCGCCGACGTCGATGATGACTGCGGGCGTTCCTTTTACGGTCGGAAACGCCGAGGCCAGTGCCGGACGGTCCACGCCCGGGATCATGCCCTGCACCATCTTCGCAGTGGCCATTGCCGCGCCCGTATTGCCGGCTGACACCAATCCTTGCGCCAACCCGTCCCGCACCATCCGGCTGGCCACTCGGATCGAACTGTCGCGCTTGGCCCGGAATGCCTTGGCCGCGCTGTCTTCCATGGTCACGACTTCGCTGGCGTGGACAAGCTGGATCGGCAGATGTTGCCAGCCGTCGTATTCGGCCAACTCCTTTCGCAGGACTTCTTCCCGCCCTACTAGCACCACCTGCACGCCAAGTGAGCGGCTGGCTCTTACCGCGCCCTCCACTTCCATTTTGGGGGCGTGATCGCCGCCCATGGCATCTACAGCGATCGTGACCATTTTTTTGAGCGTAGCTGCTGCTCCTTTGCCGCTACTCTTCGGCGACCTCGACTACTTCGCGGCCCTTGTATTTGCCACAATGCGGGCAAACGCGGTGGGGCATCTTCGGTTCATGGCAGTTGGGGCACTCCGCCATTCCCGTGCTGCGGATGGCGTCGTGCGCGCGGCGCGTCGATGTGCGGCGCTGCGAATGTCTCCGTTTCGGATTCGGCATGCAAACTCCCTTTTCTATTTCTGAATCTGGTTTTACTTAACTTGCGGCCGGCTTCAAAACTGCTTCAGGGCCGCCCAGCGGTCGTCCACCGGCTTCGGCTGGCAGCTGCAATCGCGCTGATTGCGGTTCTGGCCGCACACCGGGCAGATACCCTTGCAATCCTGCCGGCAAACTCGCTGCATCGGAAGCGCCAACAGCACCCGCTCCCGCAAAATCTCTTTCAACTCCAGGCCGTCTCCCTCATAGAAGCCCACCTCTGTTTCACGCGCTCCAATTTCCACTTCTTCGGCGCGCGCAATGTGGGCCATCGGCTCATAATACAAGTCGAAGTCCGCTTTGATCGGATAACCGGCCGGCTCCAGACAACGGTCGCACTCGGCCTCCATTTCGACGCTTAGGCGGCCCTGGATTCTGACCGCGCCCAAGCTCGCCGATACCAGCGCTGCCGATCCGGCTGCCCGCAACGGCGAAACCTGTCTCAGCTTGCTGTCCAAAAACTCGACTTCGCCCGGCGGGAAGGTCTCATCGAAAACCAACTTCCGCTGTTCCATCTCCCTGATGCTAAGGAACATACACACCTCCGCCGCCTTGCCGGGACGGCAAAAATCCATTATACCGCCTCGCGCGCCCGCAGGCACCTCATTTAGTCACCCAAAACGGCCGGACACCGTGTAAGTAGCTGTAGGCCTTAGTCCTAATTTCGAGTTCCGCCTAAGTGTTTCGCTGGGTTGTCACAACTCGGGCCTGATGGCAACCTGAAGCTGGGTTTTCTGTATGGAAGGTCTAACTCAATTCCTCATGCTGTTCCTCGTAGTTGGATTTGCCGCTGGCGCCGGAGCCGTTTGGCTCGTTTTACAGGGCCGCACCAACTCGGCCTATGCGCGGGCCCGGGCGGAGATGGAGTCCAGCCACGCCGAGGTGGCCGAAAGGCTCCGCGCGAGAGAGGAGCAGGTACAGAGCCTGCAATCGACGCTCGATCAGGGTGTCACGGCGATGGAAGCCCTGAAAGCCGAAGTGGCCAACTTGACTGCCTTGCAGACGGCCACTGCGGCCGAGAAGGCCGCGCTCGCCGCCCGGCTGGAAGAGCGTGACCAGCGCTTGATCGCAATGGAGTCCGAATTCTCCAGCACCAAAGCCGCGTTGATCGCGCAGGCCGAACGCGCTGCCGCGCCGCCGCCGCCTCCCGCCTCCGCCGCGCCCATCGACGAAGCTGCCCTATTAACGCTTGCCCGGCCCATCGAGGAGCAACTCCAGGGCCTGCGTCTTCGCCTGGAGCACATGGAAGCGGAACAATCCCGTTCGGCCGTCGGCAAGGCCGAACTGTACGCGCAAAACACTGAACTCAAGGAGCGGCTCAACGGCGTGACCCGCGGGTTGTGCGAATTGCGCGGAGCCTTGGCGCGCAGTCTGGACCTCTGCAGTCTTGCTGTCGCCACGGCCGGGACGGCTGTAGAACCGGCACCCTTACAGGCAGCCGAGGAATCGAGCGAGCCTGTCGAACTCAGCGCGTAAGTGGGGGGCGCTTCCGCCTTCCGCCTTATTTCTGAGCCTGCGCGAACGCCGCCTTGAGCTTGCTGTAAGTCTCCGAGATGT
>ENA-UOYA01000377-UOYA01000377.1-activated-sludge-metagenome-genome-assembly--contig:-NODE-377-length-61062-cov-19.361975_pt1 | contig 61062 bp, 49 predicted proteins | sample MGYA00238163_ERZ764804 | MGnify/ENA primary metagenome ERZ764804 (study PRJEB28919, sample SAMN05720223) | activated sludge metagenome | isolation source: Anaerobic digester | place: Hong Kong...
GCCATTTATCCCGAGTACCTGACGGATCCGAACATCACCCTGTGCCCGTCGGATCCCGAACTGAGCGGTCACCAGCAGGACCTGTACTTCCAGGCAGGAGATCCGAATGGCTTGGAAGGGTCCCCCCGCCTGGGGTGGGATCCCGCGATCATCGACGCTTCATACGCGTATTTCGGGTGGACCTTGGACCGGATTGAAGAATGCTCGACCATCAGTGCCTACCCGCTTCTTCAGAGCCTTCTTTCGCTGCTGAACTCCAGTGCCGCGCCCTCGCCGACCCAGCCCATGCCAGTCCAGATGCTGGCCATGCTGAACGGGCTTTTTTCCGTTCCGGCGATCGTGCCCTTCTTCTCGAATGACTACCCGAATAACTTGCCCTACCTGAGCGAGGTTCTGGAGGCGGCGGACAAGGATATCGACGTTACGCCCGGTCTCGGCAACGGCGGCGGCAACAAGATATACCGGTTCCGCGAAGGGATCGAGCGGTTCCTGATCACCGACATCAACAACCCCGCTGCCAGCAACATGGCGCAGAGCACGCTGTGGGTCATGCTGGACACGCTCGGAGCTGGTCCGTCGGGCATCCTGTTCAACCATGTGCCCGGTGGCTGCAACGTGCTGTACATGGACGGCCACGTGGAATTCAAGCGGTACATCCCCGTTCCTGGCGTCGAAACGATGGACGTGGCCACGGCCACGCAGAAGATGTACGGGTGCGAAGCGCCGGTGCTGCCGACGGTGGCCGCCCTGGTCGGTGCTCTGTTCCCCCAATAAGTCCATCGGAACACATGACGTGATGATGCCGTCCCTGTCCGCGTGGCGGGGACGGTTTTTTATGGAAGTAGATTTCGGCGAGATGAAAGCGTTCATGCGTCCCGCGGACGCGCGGGTGGAAACGCCCGAAGATGGTACCAGGGAGTTTTCACGGCCTGCCCTGCTTTCCGAAAGTCCAGCCAGGGTAATGATGACACCGTGGACGGCCCCCCACGGACCGCGTGCTAGAATGTCGCGGATGCCGGTGGATGGCGTCGCTTGGCGCAGCCGGAGGGTTACAAGGAACGGCCATGCGGGGAAACGGTTTTTTCAGACAAACCTGGGTGGTTTCCCTGGTACTGCCGTGGGTCCTATTGGGGGCGGGCTGTTCGGGCCCTCCCCGGGAACCGGACCTGTTGCGGGTGGGTAATGGCGCCGAGCCGGCGGCCCTGGATCCGCACCTGGTCTCGGGCGTGTCGGAACACCGGGTACTGAGCGCGCTGTTCGAGGGACTGGCCACGATTAATCCCGCCACGCTGGAGCCGGAGCCCGCCGTGGCAGCCCGATGGGAGGCGTCCCCGGATGGCCTGGTATGGCGTTTCCACCTGGACCCGGACACCCGATGGTCTGACGGCACGCCGGTCACCGCCGGGGATTTCGTCTACGCGTGGCGGCGAATGCTGAGTCCAGCCCTGGGATCGGAATACGCCTACATGCTGCACTGCCTGGCAGGGGCGCGGGCTTTCAACGAAGGACAGACGACCGATTTTTCCACTGTGGGCGCCCGCGCGTTGTCCGACGGGGTGCTGGAGGTTCAGCTTGACCATCCCACGCCGTACCTGCTGAAAATGCAGAGCCATTTCGCGTGGTACCCGGTCAAGGCCGCGGCGGTGGAGGCGGCGGGCCGCGTCGATGATCGGAACAATCCATGGGCCCGGCCGGGCACCCTCGTGTCCAACGGCCCTTTCCGCCTGGTCGAATGGCAGCCCAACGACCAGATCCGGCTGGAACGTAATCCCTATTACCGCCGCGCGGGATCGGTACGCCTCCCCGGGATCGTGTTTTACCCGGTGGACAATCAGCAGACGGAAGAACGATTGTTCCGGGCCGGCCTGCTGGACCTGACGAGCACCGTGCCCCGTTACAAGATCCCGGTGTACCGGCAGCGGATGCCTGAGAGGTTACAGTCCCACCCGTATCTTGGCACGTACTTTTACCGGTTCAACGTTACCCGGTCCCCATTGAATGATCCGCGGGTACGCCGGGCCCTGGTCATGGCCCTGGATCGGAAGGAACTGGCGGAGCGGGTGCTGAAAGGGGGGGAAATCCCTGCCGATCGGCTGGTTCCGGAGGGCATGGCGGGCTACCGGCCGCCCGAAGGCATCCCGTATGATCCGGAGGGAGCGCGCCAGTTGCTCGCCGAGGCGGGGTATCCGGAAGGCCGGGGCATGCGGGAACTCGATCTCCTGTTCAACACCTCCGAAGCCCACCGGCTGATCGCCGAGGCGGCACAACGCATGTGGCGCGAGACGCTGGGAATCCGGGTGACACTGCGTAACCAGGACTGGAAGGTATACCTGGCATCCATGGACTCGCTCGATTATGATATTGCCCGTTCGGCATGGATCGCGGACGTGCCGGACGCGGTGAACTTTCTGGAGTGTTTCCTGGCCGGGGGTGGCAACAACCGCACGGGGTGGTCGTCGGAGACGTATGACCAACTTATCCGGGAAGCCTACCGCGAGGCCGATCAGGACCGTCGGGCCGTCCTGCTGGCCCGGGCGGAAGCCCTGTTGCTGGATGAGGCTCCCATCGCGCCGGTGTATTTCTACCGCTGGACGTTTCTCATGAACCCGGAGGTTCGAGGGCTGGTTCCCAATCCGCTGGGCTTCATCCGGTGGACGGATCTGTGGCTGGAGCGGCAGGAGGGTGGGGAATGATCCGGTATGTCCTGAAACGGCTGGCGGAACTGGTGCCGGTGCTCTGGGCCGTGATCACGATCGCGTTTTTCCTGGCACGCCTGGCGCCGGGCGGGCCGTTCGACGCGGAAAGGAAAGCCCCCCCGGAGGCCCTGCGCCAGATCGAGGCCTATTACCGGCTGGACCAGCCCCTCTGGAAACAGTACGCCCTGTACCTGTGGGGCGTGGCGCGCGGGGACCTTGGACCGTCGTTCCGAAAACCGGGACGGTCCGTGACGGAGTGGATCCTGTTGCGGTTACCGGTTTCGCTGGAACTGGGCGCGTACGCCCTGGCAGTGGCGCTGGCGTTGGGTCTGGCGGGAGGACTGGCAGCCGCGTTGCGTCCGGACACGCCCCTGGACCGGGTACTGAACGCGGGAGCCCTGCTGGGCATATGCCTGCCGTCTTTCCTGCTGGGACCATTGCTGGTACTGGTGTGCGCCCTGTGGCTGGGCTGGTTCCCCGTGGCGGGCTGGAGTTCACCGGCCCACAAGGTGCTGCCTTCGTTCACCCTCGGCGCGTTGTACGCGGCGTACCTGGCCCGGCTGACCCGGGGAAGCATGCTGGAAATGCTGGGCCAGGATTTTATCCGGGCCGCCCGCGCGCGGGGGGTGTCGGAGACCCGGGTAGTCCTGGTACACGCCCTGCCCGGCGCGATGGTGCCCGTGTCGGCCTTCCTGGGCCCGGCCATGGCGGGGCTGTTCACGGGATCTTTCGTGGTGGAAACCATTTTTTTCATTCCCGGCCTGGGCCGGGAGTTTGTCGAAGCGGCGTTTAACCGCGACTATACCATGGTGATTGGCGCGGTCATCGTGTATGCCGTGCTGGTGGCCCTGCTGAACCTCGCGGCGGACCTGGTGACGGCATGGCTGGATCCAAGGATACGGCTGGAATGAACGACGCCGGAGGGGAAATGTTCCGGGTGAAACAGCACGCGGTCGTGCTGGCCGTCGTGGCGGGGGTATGCGCGCTGGGGCCGTGGCTCTGGCCCTACGCGCCCGACGCGCAGGACACGCTACTGGGGGCTTCGGCGCCATCCTGGCGGCACTGGCTGGGCACGGATCTGCTGGGGCGGGACCTGCTGGCGCGGCTGATGGAAGGCGGCAGGGTATCCATCGGCGTGGGCCTGGCCGCGACGCTGGTATCCCTGGTGATCGGTGTCACATGGGGAACGGTGGCGGGCTACGCGGGCGGGCGCGTGGATCGCCTGATGATGCGGATCGTGGACGTGCTGTACGCCCTGCCCTTTACGGTGTTCGTGATCGTTCTGACGGTTGCGTTCGGGCGGAGCCTGCTGCTGCTGTTCGTGGCCATTGGCGCCGTGGAATGGCTGACGATGGCGCGGATCGTCCGGGCCCAGACGCTGTCGCTGAAACAGCGGCCCTTCGTGGAAGCCGTGGTACTCATGGGCCTGCCGGTCCGGCGGATCCTGTTCCGTCACGTGATGCCCAACCTGCTGGGTCCGGTGGTGGTATACACCACGCTGACCGTGCCGCGGGTCATGCTGCTGGAGGCGTTCATGAGTTTCCTGGGACTGGGGGTGCAGCCGCCCATGAGTTCCTGGGGTACGCTGATCCGGGACGGCGTGGAGGTGATGGAGGAATTCCCCTGGATGCTGCTGGGCCCGGCGGTGGTGTTTGCCATGACGCTTTACAGCCTGAACGCCCTGGGTGACGCGTTGTGGGACGCGTTGGACCCCGCTTCCCGCTGAGATACGCCCCATCCGCGAAACCCTGATTTTTCCCGGACCGCGCCGGAACCGGGGAAGTACATGGAAACCCGCTACTGTGTTATAATGCCTTTCCGAATGTTGAGTCGATTTACGCGGGAAAATCACGAAGAAGGATAAAGCCGTGTCCAGAAACAAGTTGATGGCGGGTGTGCTTTTTTCTCTTGCGCTGGGTCTGGGCCTGATGCTCACGGGAGGAGAATTGGTCGCGCAGAACAAGGATGCCGCGGCGTCCCAGGCCGGGGGATACAAGATCGCAGTGGTAGACGTGGCCCAGTTGATGGCGGAATCCAAAAAGCGCAAGGAGAAATACGAAGAACTGCAGAAGGAAGTGGACCGCCTGCAGAAGGAACTCGACGCGCTGCAGCAGAAAATCGATGCCGCCAAGAAGCAGTATGACGAAAAGAAAAGTTCCATGACGGACGAAGAACGCGCGAACATGCGCACCCAGATTGAAAACGACCTGGTTAATTACCAGGTGGAAACCAAGAAGCGACAGAACCTGATTGACAACCAGGAAGAACTGGTGCTGAAAGAGGTGGCGGCGGATATCCAGGCGGCGGTGGCCCGGATCAGCGAACAGGAGGGGTACCACCTGGTGCTGAATTCCTCGGGCGGCCTGCGTGCCCCGGTGGTATACCACAGCCCGACGGTCGACATTACTTCCAAGGTGCTGGCCATCCTCAACCAGTAACCCGCGCGATGATTGAACGGCACGCCGGAACGGCACTGGAGAACGGACGGACCATGGCAGACGCGCCATTTTCCATGACGGCCGGAGAAATTGCCTCGCTGGTGGGTGGACGGGTGGTTGGCGATCCTTCCCGGGAGGTTTGGGGCGCGAACAGCCTGGATGAGGCCCGGGAGGGGGAGTTGTGCTTCGCGCGGAGTCCCAAGTATTACCCCCAGCTTCGGGAGACCAGGGCGTCGGTCGTGCTGGTGGCCGAACCGGTGGAGGGCGTGGCGGCTACTTGCGTGGTGGTGAAAAACCCGGAGGGCGCGTTCCTGCGGGTATTACGCCATTTTCTGGATCGGACCGCTCCCCCGCCGGAACCGTCCGGCGTGCATCCGGCCGCCTGGGTGCATCCCGAAGCGGTGCTGGAAGCAGGGGTAAGCCTAGGGCCTTTCGCGTGCGTTGAATCGGGCGCGCGGATCGGCCAAGGGACCCGGCTGGGCGCGGGGGTCTACGTGGGACCGGGCGCGCGCGTTGGGCGGGAGTGCGTGCTCTATCCCAACGTGGTGGTGCGCGATGGCGTGGTGATCGGGGATCGGTGCGTTTTGCATCCCGGCGCGTGCATCGGGGGAGACGGGTTTGGGTTCGTGCCCTTTGAGGGACACTGGGAAAAAGTTCCCCAGGCGGGAACAGTTCTGATTGGTGACGATGTTGAAATAGGTTGTAATTCCGCCGTGGACCGGGCTACCTTTGGCGCGACCCGCGTGGGATCGGGCACGAAAATCGATAACCTGGTCCAGATCGGCCATAACGTGGAAATCGGCGAGCACTGCGTGATCGCGGGGATGGTGGGTATCTCCGGCAGTGTAAAGATAGGTAATCACGTCCGGATTGGCGCCGCGGCCGGCATAGCCGGTCATATTACTATTGGCGATGGAGCGTCCATTGGGGCGCGCAGCGGCGTGGCCCACTCGGTGCCCGCGGGCGGCGCGGTGTCCGGTTTCCCGGCGGTGGAACACGCGTTGTCCCGGCGAATCATGGTGTCCCAGGCGCGCCTGCCCGAACTGTTGCGGCGGGTGAGGGACATCGAACGCCGCCTGGGCATGGGGTAATCACCTATGGTCAAACAGCAAACCCTTGCCGAGCCCGTCTCGTATTCGGGTATCGGTCTGCACACCGGCAACCTGACGGAAGTGACCTTCCGACCGGCACCACCGGACACGGGCATCGTGTTTGTGCGCAAAGACCTGCCGGGCCGTCCTGAAATTCCTGCCAGCGTGGACTACGTGGTGGACGTGTCCCGGGGCACGACGATCGGTATTAACGGTACCCGGGTGCACACCATCGAGCATGCCATGTCCGCGCTGTGCGGCCTGGGTATCGACAACGCCATCGTGGAAGTGGACGCCGACGAAATCCCCAACGGCGATGGCAGCGCGATGCAAGCCGTGAACGCCATCCTCCGCGCGGGCACGGTGGAGCAGGACAGGGATCGCCGGTTTCTCGAAGTGGAACAGCCGGTGCATTACCAGAAAGACGGCACCACCATCAGCATCCTGCCAGCCCGCGAATTCCGGGTTTCCATGACGATCTCCTATGATCATCCGCTTATCGGCACCCAGTTCGCCTCTTTCGTAATTACCGAGGACACGTACCGAAATCAGATCGCGCCGGCCCGCACTTTCTGCTTCCTCCGGGAAGTGAAAATGCTCCAGGAGGCTGGCCTGATCAGGGGCGGCAGCCTCGAAAGCGCGGTGGTAATCGGGGACGACGGCGTGCTGAACGAAGCATTGCGATTCGAGGATGAATTCGTCCGGCACAAGATTCTTGACCTGATCGGCGATACGTTTCTGCTGGGCCGGTTCATCCGGGGACATATCATCGGGGTCCGGTGTGGTCACGAAAAGAACGTGGGCTTTTCCCGGCAGGTCAAGAGATACTGCCTGGACGTTCAGGCAAAAAAGCCGATGCGGGATTACGTGGTTACCCCGCGACATCGCCAGGCGTTCGCGCTGGACGTCAACAAGATCATGCGGATTCTGCCGCATCGCTATCCCTTCCTGCTTGTGGACCGCGTGGTGGCCTTCGAGCCCATGAAATCGGCCGTGGGCATCAAGAACGTCACGGTGAACGAGCCGTTCTTCCAGGGACACTGGCCCGATCTTCCCGTCATGCCGGGCGTGCTGATTCTCGAGGCCCTGGCCCAGGTCAGCGCCGTGCTCGTGTTTGGGGAAAACGGGGAACCCAACGGCCGGTTGGCCTTTTTCACCGGCGTGGAAAAAGCCAAGTTCCGGCACACGGTAGTACCTGGCGACCAACTGGTGCTCGAAGTGGAGATGCTGCACTGCCGGTCGAACGCCTGCAAGGTACGGGGCGTGGCCAAGGTGGATGACGTAGTGGCAGCGGAAGCAGTCATGTATTTCGCGCTGATGCACGTGGACGAGTGAGCCCCGCCGGGGCATCCGGGAGTGGACATGGGCCGGGGAAACATTCCCGAAACGCTGATCCGGGAGATTGCGGAGCTGGTTCGCAAGGAGGCCCGGGGTAATCCACCGCGGATCGCGTTGCGTCCCCATACGGCCCGACTCCTCCTTTCGGTGTCTTCATCGGGCCCGTTGCAAGCCCCTGTTCCCCGGCAAACCCTCCCTGCCAAGTCGCCTGAACCGTCTCAACCATGTTCGGACGCGCCGCCACCCCTTTGCGAACCCGCCGTGCTGCCGGGCATGGCCAACGCGGGGGTGAAGCCCCATGAGGCAGTGGCCGCCTGTGGTGATCTTGAGGAAATCGCGGAACTGGTTCACCAGTGTCAGCGGTGTCCCTTGCACGCCACTCGTACCCACGCCGTGCCCGGGGAGGGCAATCCCCGTGCCCGGGTGGTGTTCGTCGGTGAAGCCCCTGGAGCGGATGAAGACGCCCAGGGCCGGCCTTTCGTGGGGCGGGCGGGACAACTCCTTACCGATATTATTCAGAAGGGGATGGGACTCCGACGGGAAGAGGTGTATATCTGTAACGTGCTGAAGTGCCGGCCGCCCGGCAACCGCACGCCCGCTCCGGATGAAGTGGTCCGATGCATGCCTTACCTGGTCCGCCAGTTGGAACTGATTCACCCGGAGGTGATCGTGGCCCTGGGCGGCGTGGCTGCCCAGGCCCTGCTGGATACCCGTCAGCCCGTGGGTAAACTACGCGGACACTGGCACGCGTGGCGGGATATTCCCCTGCGGGTGACGTTCCACCCTGCCTATCTCCTGCGCAATCCCGGAGACAAGGGCGAGGCCTGGAAGGATATTCAGGAAGTGATGAAACGCCTGGGACTGTCGCGTCCCGGATCTTCCGGTGCCTGATGGAGCCCCCGTCGCGTTCAGTACCTGCTACCGATATGCCCGGCGTGACGCCCTGGCGTCGGTCGCTGCTTACGCGGGGGGCCCTGTTATGCGCCGTGCTGCTTGGTTGCCTGTTTCTGGCGGCCGGGGGTATCGCGCGTCATTTTTTCCGGGAATCCGCCCAGCAACTGGAATCCCGGACGGAAGAGATCATCCGGAGCATCGAGGTGCGCCTGGATCAAGGGTTCTATGGCGATCTTGGTAAACTGGAACGGGACCTGCGGGATATCCACCAGGGCTTCGACATTCATCTGGAGGAAACACCGCCGGCCGATACCGCGCTCACCGAGCCGTTGTTCAGTTACGAGCGCCTGCCGGATGGTCGCTTTCTGAGAACCGTCCGCGTACCCGTCCGGAGTGGGAAGCAGCCCATGCTCCTCACGGTTTCCATGGAAATCGAGCCCCAGCGGGAAGTGCTGCGCGCGCTGACCAGCCGCTTCATGCTGCTGGTGCTGGGCACGTTCATCTCCACGCTGGTGCTCATGTTCTGGGTGCTTGCCCAAACCTTGCGTCCCCTGCGCGGCCTCGCGGAAAAATGCGCCGCCGTCAGCCGTGGCGCGCTGGAAACCGTCACCACCCGCGGGGCCCGGGGAGAGGTACTCGAACTTGAAACCACCTTCAACCGGATGGTGGAGTCCCTGCGGGAGAAGGAAGCGATTGAAGCCAAACTGCTTCAGGCGCAGCGGCTTTCGGCCCTGGGAACCCTCGCGGCGGGCGTGGCCCATGACGTGCGTAATCCCCTGAACGCCATCAAGTTGCTGACTTCGCACGCCCTTGACCGTCCGGATACGGCCCAGTCTCCGTCTGCCAAGCGCGCGCTGGAAACCATCCGGGGCGAGGTGGAACGGCTGGAAGACATCATTTCCCGGTTTCTTGCCCTGGCCCGGGAAACCGAACTCCGTCCCGTGCCGACGGACGTCGACCGGTTCGTGCTGGATACGCTGGAACTGGTTCGGCGGGAGGCGGAAAACCGCGGGGTAACCTTCCAGGTCGAAGCCGCCACCGGTGGACTGATCGTCTCCATCGACACGAACCAGTTGAGCCGCGCCCTCCTGAACGTGGTCATGAACGCGATCGAAGCCTGTTCTCCCGGGGGCAGGGTCCGCGTGTTTTCGCGGCTGACGGCGGATTACTGGGAAATTGAGGTACGCGACAACGGACCTGGCATGTCGCCCGAAGCGCAGCAACACGCCTTCGATCCCTATTTCACGACCAAGCCCGGCGGCACGGGATTGGGCCTGTCCATCGCCCGGAACATTGTGGAAGAACATGGCGGACAGATGGAACTGTCCAGTTTGCCTGGCCGGGGATGCCAGGTGGTCATGCGCATTCCCCCGCGTGGCATCCTCACCGCGTGATTTGTCCAGCCCCTCCGTGTGGCATGATATATTGCAGGTTTTCTTTTTTTCGGAATGACACCATGTGGGGAACAAGGTTGAATCCCGGTCCGATCGCCCCGGAAAAAAAAAGGAAGATCCTTTCTTTCCTTGGCATAACCCTGGTAGTCGTGCTGGGGGTCTGTGCTGCGGTCTGGCGGTTCAGTCACTCCCCCGAGGAACGGGTTCTCATAACCAGTCCTCGCGACGATCTGGATTTTCTGGCTCCTGATCCGTGGTTGATGTGGGTAACGGCGGATCACCTGGACACCACCGTCTCGAGACGGTTTGATGATGGCCGGATCATCCAGTACCACGTGACAACCGGCGCGCGGGGGATCCGGGGGGGAACGCCAGGTCCAAAGGAACATCGTCTCCGTATTCTGGCAGTTGGGGATTCAACGACTTTTGGGCTGGGCGTGCGTGATGAGGATACCTGGTGCGCCGTGTTGCAGGGCATCCTTGATCCAGGCCATGAACTGATCGACGTGGTGAATGCCGGGGTCATTGGATACACCCTGTTTCAGGCTCGCCGCAGGGTGGAACAACTGGCCCCCATCCTGTGTCCAGACCTCGTGCTGGTCACGGTGGGTCACAATGATGAAAAAAAAAAGGCTGGCTACGGAGATGCCGATACGTCGGCGCGTAAGACCGCCCCCGTGCGTTACGCACTGTACGCCCGATTGCACAACCGCCTTTTTCCCGAGCGCCCCATCGATCCCGGGGAACAACGGCCCAGGATGAGAAGGGGGGAATTTCTGGACGACCTGGAACGGTTTTGTGGCATCACGCGCGAACAGGGCCTGTCCCTTGTGCTGATTGAATGGCCGTACGTTCAGGAGGTGTTTGCCGGACAGAAAACGCTCGGCAGTTACTGTGGCCTGATTCAAATGGCCGCGGCCGCGACAGGCACTCCCGTGATTGATCTTGCGGCAGCCTTCCGGCGCGCGGGGCCCACGGGCTTCATGGACATGGTGCACGCGACCCCCGAAGGGAACCGGGTGATTGCCGAGCACATCGCCGAACAATTACGGATGCTTTTCAAAGGGGGCTTCTGTGAAGCCTGGCAACGCCAGAGCGTGGGCCGGGCCCGCGAGTTGCTTGAAGAAGGCCACGCGGCCGAGGCGGCCCACCTGTTGCGGATTCACCTGAACATCTCTCCCCGGGCCGTGCCGTATGAACTGCTTGGCAGGGCCCTGGCGGCCATGGGTGACCGGTCCGGCGCGCTGGACGCGTGGACCGCGGGCATGCGGGCGGATCCGGCACATTACCAGAATCTTGACCTGGCTTACCAGTTGCTTGGGGAAGAGGGGCCAGCTACCAACCGGGAATTCTGGCAGAAAATGACCGAACAGTTGCCGGACGCCAACCTGGTCTGGCTGAACCTGGGCCGGGCCGCCATGGAACTCGGATTTCACGAGGAAGCTGTGGCCGCCCTGGAAAAATCGCTGGAACTGGGCCCCGGCAACGCGGCCGCCCTCGTTCTCCTGGGCGAGGCGCGGGAACTGCTCGGGCGGAACCGGGCAGCTATTGAGGCCTACGAGCGGGCCCTTGCCATCAACCCGGACATTCCAGGCATCGCCGCGCGCGTCCAGGCGTTGCGCGAACGGGACGGACAGGACAGCACCCCCTGATTCCTTATTCCTGGTGCTCTGGCGTGACCGGGGGATCCGGCGGGAGTGAACCACCACCGCGCCGGGGCAGCAGTAGCAGTACCGCGCGCGATACCGCCGCGGCCAGGATCAGGGTAAGGCCCCATACCACGGAACTGCTCCACCACCTGGCGCGCGCCCGGATCAGCGCGATTCGCTCGGGGTCCGGCGCGTCGGGATACTGCGATAACACCCAGCCGCGCAGGGTGATGGTTTCCCCGGGGCCCAGCGTGACCGGCCTGGCATCTTCGCGGGACGCGTCCGCGAGAACGTAACGGACTTCCGGCGGCACGGGCTGCCGGATAAAACGAAGATAGTACGGTCCCGCGGGAACAGGCAGGCCCTCGCGCAGCACCGCTTCCGATCCGTCCGGCAGGGTCACCACTGCGGCGACCACCGGTTCCTCGAAGGTGCCCGCCTGCACGGACTCCCGTAACGCCTGGTCGAACCGGAGCGTCCAGCCATTTCGCAGCGGGAGCGTATCCCCGGGAAGCAGGCGACGCGGAGCGCTCCGGCGACCGTTCCCATACACCGCCGCGAGAATCTCGTTGTCCTGCCACGACACGGCCCACACGCTTTCCTCCGCCAGGGCGGGGGCTTCGGCCACCAGAAACGTTTCCGATCCGATATCCACGGGGTCACCATTCACGGGTACCCGGAATTTCCGGGGGCCAGGGGACGATACGGTGCCGGCGCGCGGGGGTCGATCCACTACGAACACCAGTTCAGGCGGATCGCCGGGGGATTTCCCCTGCAGGGTGATTTCCCGGCCATCCCCCAGGACCAGGCCGCTGCCGGGCCGCAGGGCTTCGATCCATTGCGTGTTGTTCCGCGACCGCGCGCCCCATCGTCCGCCGGTGTCCGGATCAAGGGTTTCCGGAAGCAGGGCTTGTGCCTGGGTTTCATTCACCGCCGGCATAAACATCAGAGCGGATTTCCCGGCCCAGCTGGGAGCGTCTGGCCGGACGAACAGGCCCTGCTTCCACGGAGCGCCGGGGGCTTCCCGTACCGACCAGGCCAGCGCCGGCTGCCCACCAGGCACGTGGATCAGGCCGGCCCATGGCCCCACGCGCTGGACCGTTACGGCGAAATCGTCCAGGAGGACCCGTGCCCCAGGGAAGATCAGCGACCGGGCACAGTCCCGTTCTTTGCGGATTTCCAGCAGGTAACGATCGGGGAATCGGCGGATGACTTCGGCCGCGCGGACGCGCAACGGGAATCCCAGGTCCCGCACGTCCCATAGTCGGTCCGCGTCCAGCGCGGAAGTCGCTGCCCGGGGCTGGCGCAGGGGAAGCACTTCGAGGGGCATGTTCCGGTACGCGGCAAACCGTCCGCCCGAGCCGGCGGGAGCCAGCACCAGGTGTTCACGGTCACCAACCTGGACCGGCACTATCCCGTCGAAGCGGATGATCCGCGCGTACAGGATGATCGCCCCGGTCCACAGCAGGACGGTCAGGCCGACAACCCAGGCAACCCGCGCGAGAGAGTGGCGATAAACACTCATGTCGGCCATGTCTTCCAGTCGTGGCGGTCGTCGAAAACCGCGGGCAGGAGTCAGCGGCGGATCAGGCGTCGCGCGGCTTCAAGGATCCGCCCGAACAGCCCCTGCTTGCGACTCCCCCGTTGAGATATCGCCGCCCGGGGCTCACCCTTCTGGTCGCCGGTCCGAGCCACGTGGCGTTTATAGATTGCCAGCAGTTCGTCCCGGAATTCCTGGGCGGACTGAAACCGTTCATTGGGATCCCGGGCGGTGGCCTTCGCGATGAAATCGTCCAGTTCCGCCGGCAGGTCCGGCCGGATCGAGGTTAGTTTTTCCCCGGGCGCGGGCAGTTTTCCCGCGAGCATTTCGAACAGCATCAGGCCAAGGGGATACAGGTCGGCCCGATGATCCACCTCCGCGGCGTTCAGTTCCTGTTCGGGGGCCATGTACCGCAACTTGCCCAGGTTGGCGCCCACCATGGTCAGTCCCTTGAACTGATCGTCCAGCTTGGCCAGGCCGAAATCCAGCAACCGGACCGTCCCGTCCCGCAACACCATGATGTTTTCCGGAGAGAGATCCCGGTGGATGGTGAAATTGTGCGCGTATTGCAGGGCCGACGCTACCAGGCACAGCACCCGTACCGTGGAGGCGAGATCCAGTTGGCCCTTCTGCCGCAACCACAGGCGCAGGCTTTTCCCCTCCAGGTATTCCATCGCGTAAAAAAGCGTGTTTTCCCATTTCTGGGCGTCGTAGATCTTGATAATGCCCGGGTGGTTCATCTGCCGGACCAGGTTGACCTCGCGCACGAACCGGGCGATGGCCTGCTTGTTGGTCAGGTAGCGGGCCCGCAGGGTCTTGATGGCTACCTGGCCTCCCGTCTGTCGGTCTTTCGCGAGATAAACCTCACCCATCCCGCCCTTCCCGATGGTGTCGAGGATCTCGTAACGATCCGCGACGACCACTCCGGGAGCCAGCGTCATATCCGTTTTTGCGGACTCCATTGTTTGCCCCTTTCGAAGTCACGCTCGGGTTGTCCCGCACTGCCTTGCGCCCGCGCGATCCCTCTGACGATCTCCTACCCGTCCACCCGGACTGGTTCACGCGACGCGCCGTTCAGTGGTACGTGGGACCGAACCCTTCGAACGTGTTCATCAGGGTGTTCTGGGATTCCACGTTCCGGCGCACGCCAATCACGGTGGTCAGCATGTAGTCCAGCAGTTCCATTTCGCTTTCCGAATCGGTCTGCAGCAACCGTTCGATCAGGAGTTCCCGTTCCATGCCGCTGATCATTTCGCTGGTCTCGAGCCGCGTGATGGTGCCGCGGATGCCCTGGGACAACTTGGCTTCTTCAAAAGGTGAATATTGCCGGGGCGCCTGGCAGTACTCCCGCGCCCGCGTTACCCCGTTTCCGATCAGCAGGGTGGTGACCAACCGGTGAACCGCCTCGTTGACCTCGTCCACGTTGAATCCCTGTTCGAGCAACCAGTGCTTGGCATCCCGAAGGGTCGTGGAACCCGGGTCTGCCTCCATGTGGGCCCGTATCATGGCCACCAGTTTGTCGATCGTGTTATCCATGTCGTGTCTTTTTACCCGATAGCATTGTATCCGAAAATGAACGGACTTGACAAGCCCACGCGCCCGCTGATGCGTTGACACCCACCTGGGCGGCGATGGCTTGGATCAGGACAAACCCGCGCATCCGTTGATGCGTTCCGGATCCAGTCGCCCGTCGCGGGGGATCGTGGAAAAGCCTCGATATCGTCAATGACCTGCTCAAGTCAAGTTGCGTGGCGCGAGGGGATCGGGACGTGTGGCTTTCCACGAACCCATGCCATCGGCGCCAAGTCGCGTGCGCCGGCGGAGCGGGACCGTGCTTGTTGTTGCGCCGGATTTCCGTGGTTTGGGAACACGTGCCCCAGCGGAAGGGGACCGAGCGCCGCGCTCCCCGTTTCGTCGTGGACCGGGGAGTGCGTGCCCCGGCGGAGCGGGATTATGCGGACGGTGGAATATTCCCGGGAGTCATATTCCCAGCCAGGATCTCTCCTCACTACGTTCGTCGAAATGACAACTTTTTCCAGAGTGGTGTGACAGCAGACTCTCCTCACAGCGTTTATCTAAATGACAGTATGTTCTAAGTCCATCCTTGTTTCCCCGCCCGAGTCCCCCACCTTAACCCAAACCATAACCCTGTCATCTCGAGTACCCCTGTCATTTCCGCCCCTCATGTCATTTTGACCGACCTTTTCATTCCGACTGACCCTGTCATTTCGACCGACCCTGTCATTTCGAGCGCAGCGAGAAATCTTTTCCGCCCACCCAGGCGGAACGCAAGATTTCTCCTCACTTCGTTCGTCGAAATGACAATTTTTTCCGGAATGGCGTGACGCAGATTTCTCCTCACTACGTTCGTCGCAATGACCGGCTCTTTCCCCAAGCGACCACTACGCCGGGAAAACGGCGCGGCGCACAGCCCAAGCGTGGTCGGGGTGTACACGTAACTGGCAACATGTGGAAGGGCGGCCATGACGGGTACGCCGGGACGCGCCACATCGGCGCCTTGAGGAGGAATCCGACGGGATCCGCGCCGGGCCCGTATCGCGTCGATTGGGGCGGCGCTGGAACAATGCTTCTTCTACCATCGTTCGGCCCAGCGCGATAACAACATCCCGTCGAAGACCTGCCACCCTGTCGGGTTTTCCCTCGCCGGGTCTTGATGTTCGACGGACTCATCGCTGTGTGGCTTCACGGGAGAGTGCTCCGTCCTCCTTTCGCGCGGGGGATCGGATTCCGCGGGTAAGCCGGGTCTCCGGTTTGCCTGCGACGGAAGAAGACTGGTAGTATGGTGATCTGGCCGCCGGGCTGAGTCCGTGAACCAGGACGGGTGGCCACGCGTAACCTGGAGACGCACGCCATGTTCAGACGTTCAGTGTGGATTGGGGGCCTGGTGCTGGTTTGGCTGGCCCTGCCCGCCATGGCCCAGTGGACCTGGACGCCCCAGACGGGCCGCTGGGTCAATCTCAAGCGCATGCCCAAGGAATCCGCCGAACTGCAAGTGGAATATGCCCGGTCTCTGAAAATCAACGGGGACTATCGTCGCGCGCTGAAAGAGACGGACAAGTTCCGGCAGTTCTACGCCAACGATCCCCTGGCCGAGGAGAACGAGTTTCTGCGTGGCGAAATCCTGCTGGCCATGGGTAAGCGGATGGACGCGGCCAAGACGTTCAAAAACCTGCTGAATGCCCACCCGGACACCAGGCACTTCGAGGAAGCCATCAAGTACCTGTACCAGATCGGGGACGAATACTACGAATCGGGGATGAAACGCATGGAAAAGCGGTTCGCCCTGTTCAAGAAGCGTCCGCTGAAACGGGCGGCGGAGGTATACGGCATGGTGGTGGAAAACCAGCCGTTCACCGCCGCGGCGGCCGAAGCCCAGTATAAAATCGGCCTGAGCCACCAGGCCCGGAAAGAATACATCGAGGCCGCCTACGAATACCGCCGGGTGATCGAAGAATACGGCGGATCGGACTGGGTCGATGACGCTTCCTACAGCCTCGCGGACTGCTACGTCAAGGGGGCCCTGAAACCGGAATATGACCAGTCGCCCAGTGAATTGGCGGTGGAGGCCATCGACGACTTCGTGGCCCGGTATCCCGACGACGCCCGCAACGAGGACCTGAAAGCGAAACGGGCCGCCATGCGCGAATCCATCGCCCGCCAGAAGTTGAACGTGGCCCGGTATCACGAGCGCCGCCGGGAATTCGGCGCGGCGAAACTGTACTACCAGGTGATCGCCGACAGTTACGCGGACACGCCGCAGGCGGAAGTCGCCCGGGAATGGCTTGAAAAGAACAGCGGCGTGACGCATATTGGTGACCGGTTCGCGTCGCGGCAGGTGGCCGCGTCTGACGCGAAATGATGGCTGGCGTCATGGGGCGGTTTTCCGTGAGTCGGGCCGTTTCTCCCCTGATCGCGATCGCGCTGATTGCGCCCGCGGGGATGCTGGCGGGGTGCGGCTATTCATCCATGGGCAGCCTGGATCCAAAATACCAGACCATCGCGGTCAGCCCGTTTTATGACAAGACCCCCGAGTACGGCCTGCAGGCTCCCCTGAGCGAAGCCCTGACCCGTAAATTCATTCACGACGCGCGCCTGCGGGTGGTCAAGCGGGACGAGGCGGACCTGTTGCTCGAAGGGGTTATTCTGTCGGTGGAACGCCGCGGGCTGACCTATGACCGCAACGATGAAACCACGCAATCGCTGTACGTGGTGACGGCGGGTGCCCGGCTGACCGATCTGCGCGCGGGGAAGGTCCTATGGGAAGAGCCCATGTTCTCGGGGGAATCCTCCTTTTTCACCCGGGCGGCGGGCCGATCCACCGACCGCCTGCGCGGTAACGCCCGCACGTTTATCCCCACGGTTCGCTCCATGCCGACCGAACAGGAAAACCGGGCCCTGTCCGAGGCCCTGGAACAACTGGCCACGGTGATTTTCCTGCGCGTCGTCGAACCGTGGTGAGGAACTCGCCATGGTATTCGACGCCGTCGAATCCTTTCTGAAGCAGGCGCGGGACCAGGTGCCCCCCGTGATACTCTTCGCGCCAGCCGCGAAACCGCCTTTCGGCAAGGGCGACTGGGAACCCCGGCTGGTTGAAGAAGCCCTGCGTTTCCTGCGGGAAACGCGCTCGGATCCCGTGCAGCCGGACCTGACGCACACGGTGTTTTACGCCGACGAAACCTCGCCGTCAACCATCGCGGAGGCCGCCCGCACCCTTCCGTTTCTGGCGTCCCGCCAGGTGATTCTTGTGCGCCACGCGGAGTACCTGTTCTCGCTGCGGGATGACGCCAAGTCTCCCCTGGTACCGTTGCTGGAATACCTGCGCCAGCCCGATCTAGCCACCACACTGGTGCTGGTCAGTGCGAAGGTGGATCGTCGTCGCAAGTTGTTCCGGGAAATCGAGCGGTGCGGCGCGGTCGTGGAATCGCCGCAACTGACGGACGCCGCCATGACGCGCCGTGTCCAGGACGAGGCGGCGCGCGCGGGGAAGCGGATCGATGCCGAAACCATCCGGGAATTGCTTGAGCGGGTGGGCAATCGCCTGGACGACGTGCTCAATGCGCTGAACCTCGCGGTGAATTTCGTCGGGACCGCCGAGGTGATCACGTCCCGGGATGTACTGGCGGCCTGCGCGGACCTTGCCGAGGAAACCGTGTGGGGCCTGACCGACGCCATCGCCGCCGGGGATATCGGTGGAGCGGTACGATCACTCCGTCAACTCCAGGACCTGAACAAGGCGCCGGAAGAAATCCTGGGCACCATTCAATGGCTGCTGGAAAGCGCCTACCGGGCCCATCCCCAAACCCGTCCCGCGCTGGAAAAACCGTTCGTGCGCAAGAAGGTGGAGCCCATGGCCATGGCCTTCGGACCGGACCTCTTGCGTCGCGCCATGGCCCGATGCACGCGGGCGCAGTTTGAACTGCGCCAGTCGGGATCGGACCCCGAACTGATGCTGGAACTCCTGGTGATTCAACTGGCGTGGACCGCTTCCGCCCGGGCGCGCGCCGGAGCCAAGTCCCGGCGGGCGACCGCGCGGGGGTAGGCAGATCAGGTGGACGCGTTTTCCTGGGACTCCGGCGGTTGCCGCAGGTTGCGGATTTCATCCAGTTCCCGCCAGTGGCGTTCCAGCGCGGCCGCCCCTTCCGGGGTGATGGCGTATTCCGTGTGCGGAACCCTGCCCATGAAGGTTTTGCGCACGGAAACGTAGCCGGCCTTTTCCAGCTTGTCCATGTGCGAAGACAGGTTGCCTTTCGTCAGGCCGGTGGTGGTCAGCAGGAACATGAAGTCGGCCGCTTCGAGTCCCGCCAGCAGCGTCAGGATGCGCAGCCGGGCCGGCTCATGAATTACCCGGTCGAGATCCTTCATGCGGATCCCTCCGGCGTGGCCTCGGGGTCTTCGTCCGAAGGTTCCAGATCCGTGGCGACCGCCCGGGTCAGCTGCTTGAGCCGGCGCAGGGCGTACCGGCTGTAAACGTGCCCGGCCAGGATGGCCAGCAGCCCGTAGCCGAACACGGGCACGATGAGGTCCAGCAGCCGCCAGGGCGGAGGAAAACGCATCGGCAGGCCAGCCAGCAGGGCCACCGCGTGAAGTCCGTATAGGGTGGGCCAGATCCAGGCCCACCAGCCCAGCCGCTGGCGCACGATCAGCGCGCATAAGTACGGGGTCATGTACAGGGCCGAAAAGGGCTGCAGCCACTGCAGTCGCAACAGGCCGAAACTGACCAGGATGGCGCCCACCAGGTGATAGGCCACCAGTCCGCCACCCAGGGCCGTCAGCCAGGGGGGCATGGGCTCACGTCCGGACGCCTCGGCATATCCTTCCTTCCCGTACAGCCACATGGTAACGGTCCAGACAAGGTCCGCTCCCCACTGAGACAGGGAAAACCAGGCCATGACGAGGAACACGACGCCCATCAGGGCGACGGACAAGGTGAACACCCCCAGGTTGCCCTGTTCATAGGCGGAACTGGTCAGGCCGGCAGCCACGCCGATCACCGCCACCATGAACACGACCAGCACCCATTGCACCAGGAAAGAAATGGTACGGCTTCTGGCGTAACGGGACGCCCACAGCGCGATCGCGCGGGGATCGACCGGATCACGCGATTCGGGGGGAGACGACGACTTCCTGTTCACGGGATAGTCCCTCCTTCAGCGACTTCAGGATAATATCCCGTGCCAGCGTATCGCAACCCCTCGCGAAAAAGGATCGATCGTGGACGGATCAGGCCACCTGTTCCCGGCGGGCCTGGCGCCGCATGTAGTCCAGGGCGGCACGGTCCACGGCTCCAGTCAGGGTTCTGGGCATCTCTTCCAGCAGAATGTACTCCGCGTCGGAGACAAGGTCTCCGGCGCGTTTCCGTGCCCAGTCCCGCAGTTCGGAGGGCGATATTTTTGACCCCGGGGTGGCCGTCACGAAAGCCGTAACCGGCAGGCTGAGCGAAGCGGTAAGTACGCATACCGCGGCGACTCCCGGGTGTTCCGCCAGGCACTGTTCCAGGTTTTTGACTGACATGTCCATGACTCCAGATGATGAATAGAAACACGATTTTCAGCGGAAAAAGACTTTCCCCGTTGACCTGTAACCATAATACCGCCGAATGATTAAAAAAACAAGTGGCCTGTTATGTTAACATTCGCGTAACCCCTGCCCCTCGCGGATCCGTGTCTATTGCCCCATTACGACCGGTCGTCTTCTTCCGAGTCGTTTTCTTCCAGATCGTCCTCTTCCGAACCGTCTTCCCCTTCTTCCGAACGATCTCCGAACCGGATCGCGCTGACATCCTGGCCCGCTTCTTCCATAACGGATTCGGCCACGTTAATCGGACACTTGGCCCGCACCGCCAGCGCGATACCGTCGCTCGGTCGGGAATCTACCCGGATAACGCCAACCAGTTGCCCGGACGAGTCTCGTTGCTCAACCAGGAGGTACGCGAAAAACGTGGACTGCTGCAACGCGTAGATATTGACCGATTTGAGGGTGCAGTTGAGTCCCGCCAGCAGGTTGATGATCAGGTCATGGGTCATGGGACGGATGGGCTTTTCACCTTCCATCCCCCAACCGATGGCCGCGGCCTCAAAAGGGCCGATGCTGATAAATAAAATCCGCTCCTCATAACGCAGCAGAACCGTCGGGCTGTTCGCCGGTCCGAGCAACGTTACGCCCATCAGTTCTACTTCGACTAATGAGTCACTCATGCGGATCGCAAGATATTAGATGGCGCGCGCTTCACTCACCGTTTGCTGCTTTTCCCTTGACGTTGACCAGGTCCAGAACGAATGTGAAGATCCGATCCAGAATCATGGTCACGCCCTCGGGATCATAAACGGCGCGCCGCACGGTGACCAGACGCACATGACGCATTTCCGCTTCTCCCTTCAATCTGTTTGGGCACATTTTATGGAGAAACCAAAAATATTATACCACACGTCCCGCGAAATGTGACACCTTAATTTCACGATGGCGTCTTTTAGTCATGTGTTTTCAAAGGAGACCGATGATGACCACGCGTGAGACCTGTAGGCGTCGCGCGAGTGGCAGGCGGATACCACGGCGCCAGTTTCTGGTCACCGCCACCGCCAGCGTGGGATTTCCGATGATCATGGCCCGCGGTCAGAAGCCGAAGAACAAGCCGTTGGCGTCGCTGACCTGCCGGACGGATCGGATCGTGGACGACACGGATCGGGAAGTACTCCCGCGGGGAATGAATGCCGGCTCCTGGTTCATGCTGGAGCCCTGGATCTGCGGTATTGGACTGCCGTTAAAATCCCACGCGCTGGCGCTGGCGCGGGAATGCGACGCCGAGGACGCGCTCAACGTGGCCCTGTCCAGAATCAGTCATTTTGATGATGATACCACCCGTTTGGCCGATTACCTGGATCGTCTGGGAGAAGCCGTGGCCCGGACTGGACAGGGGCCGGGCCGGTTCCGGGAACGCCTGAAAACCGAACCGCCCCTACTGGATGCCCTATCCCTGGATCGGTTGTTTCGAAAACGTTTCGGGGAAGATGGGGCAGCGGCATTCTGGGAGACGTTCCATCGCTGCTGGATACCCCGGAGGACCTGCGGGCCGCGCGGTCCGTGGGTTTGTAATTTTATCCGGCTGCCTTTCTGGTACCGGTGGCTGGAATCCCTTGACGCCCCGGGCGCCCAGCTCGAATCAGGGTTCAGGATGCTGGAATCCGCCGTCGCCATGGCTGCGGAGGCCGGGTTGTACGTGCTGCTCGATCTGCATGGCGCGCCGGGTGGACAGAGCATGTGGGGCCACACGGGGGAAGCGAGGCGTAATACCTCTTTTGACGATGCCGCGTGCCAGGCCCGGGCTGCCGCGCTTTGGCGGGTCGTGGCGGAACGGTTCCGGAACGAACCCGCCGTGGCAGGGTACGATCTGCTGAATGAGCCCGCTGGAGCCCGTGACCTGGAAACATGAACCCTGGCCCATGACCAGATGTACCGGGCCATCCGCGCGGTTGACCCGAGCCGCACTATCATCATGGAGGACGGCTACAATCTGGAAGAACCCCGCCATGCCGTGAAGGGCTGGTTTCCCATGCCCGACGCGCGGGACTGGCAGAACGTGATCTACTCCGTGCGCTTTTATAAAACCGGGACCTTCGAGGCGCACGAGAAACAGGCCCGGTTGATGACCGGTTGATGACCAGGCTGGCGGAACGTGAAGGCCGCCGGTGCCGCGTGCCCATGTATATCGGCGAATGAAACGCCATTGAAGACACGCCGGACGCGTTGAGGGCCATGATATATTATGGACGGATTTTCAGTGACGCGGGGATTCACTGGTCACCCTGGACTCTGAAGTACTGCGGGGAAGACGCCCGTCAAACCCTCTGGGGACTGATCCGGAACCGGGAGCCCTGGGAGCCTGTCCAGCCCTACCGGGACGATCTGGACGCCATACTGACCAAGGTGCGCCGTTATGCCGAGGCCAGCCGCTTTCAGGTCCATGAGGACTACGCGAAGGCGCTCGCTGAGGGATGTTCCTGAAGTGCGTGAGATATGACCGATCAGAAGATAAAAACAGCAGGCCAGTAAAGTCGAAGCTCTGAACAGGTAAATGCTATCCCGGGAACCCGTTGCCAGTTTGTTTCACGTGCGTGATTCTCGGTATGTTTTAGGTATCGCCGGGGAGAGAGATGGGATCTGTATCCCATGTGCCTCCCCGCAAGGTCAAGGAGGCTGACCCATGAAACTTGCCCTGATCGGATGTGGAGGCATGGGTGCCCTGCACGCGGCGATGGCGAAGGCCGCCGGTTTCGAGGTGGTGCTGTGCGCTGATGCCGTGGAACAGGCCGCTCGTGACCTGGCCGCCAGGCATGGCGCCCGCTGGTCCACCAATCCCGAATCGGCCGCCCGCGACGTCGACGCGGACGTGGTGGCTATCGCCACGCCCACGCCCACCCACCTGCCCCTGATACGGGCCGCCGCGGAAGCAGGGAAGCACATTTTCTGCGAGAAACCATTCTGCCGCACGGTCCGGGAGTGCCGGGAAGCGATCCGCGTGGCGAAAAAACACCGCGTGAAACTGTTTGTCGGTCACGTGGTCCGTTACTTTCAGGAGTTTGAAGCCATGCGGCACAAAATCCGGGAAGGACGGATCGGCAATGTGGGCTGGGTCAAACTCACCCGGGGCGGCATCATGCCCGGCGGTCTGGACAGTTGGTTCCGCGATTACGTCCAGAGCGGTGGCGTCACCCTCGACTGCATGATTCACGACTTCGACTGGCTCCGGTACGTGTTCGGTGAGCCGGAACGTGTTTACGCGCAAGCCCTGATGCGGGGAGAACCTCATCCCATGGATTACGCCCAGGCGACCCTACGGTTCCGGGGCGGTCTGATCGCCACGGTAATCGGGATCTGGGCCTATCCGTCGGGCTTCCGGGTCACCGCGGAAATCTGCGGCGAAAAGGGGATGCTCCGGTACGACAGCAACGACGCGTCCCTGGCGGTACATCCGCGGACGGTGGCGACCGGTCCGACCATGATCGTGCCCCTGAACCCGGTAGAGAAAAGTCCTTACCAGATGGAATGGGAGGATTTCGCGAACTGGCTGGCGGGTGGAGGTGAACCCCGCGTAACGCCGGGCGATGCCATGGCGGCCGTGGCCATGGCCGAGGCCGCGCTGAAATCCGCGGAAACCGGACAGCCTGTCCGCTTTTCAGGGAGGATCGACGCATGAAAATCCGGGTCGCCATCCTGAGTTTCGCCCACATGCACGCGTGGAGTTACGCGGCGTGCCTGCGGCAATTACCCGACGTGGAATTGTGCGGGATCTGGGACGATAACCGGAAACGGGGACGCGAAGCGGCGGAACGGTTTGAAACATTGTTCATGGCTGACATGGACCGCCTGCTGGCCCGAAAGCCGGAAGCCGTGATCGTGACCGCCGAGAACGTCCGGCACCGGGAACTGGTTGAGCGGGCCGCGCAAGCGGGATGCTGGGTGCTGTGTGAAAAGCCGATCACCACGACGATCCCCGACGCGAAGGCCATGATACAGGCCTGCGCGAAGGCCAAGACAGGCCTTGGCACCGCCTTTCCCTGTCGGTACGCCACGCCCGTGAAACTGGCCCGCGAGAAGATCCAGGCGGGAGAACTTGGAGAAATTCACGCGGTGACCTGTACCAACCATGGCCAGTCGCCCGGCGGCTGGTTTGCCGATGAACGGCTGAGCGGCGGTGGGGCGACGATGGATCATACCGTGCACGTGGCGGACCTGTTGCGGTGGATGCTGAACCGGGAATTTACCGCGGTGTACGCCGAAGTCGGCAACCAGTTGCACCGCCGCGATTTGAAAACCGATGACCTGGGCAGCCTCCACATGACCATGCAGGGGGGCGTCCAGGTCAACCATATCGCCAGTTGGAGCCGTCCGAAGTCTTTTCCAACCTGGGGCGACGTCACGATGGAGTTCATCGGGGAGAAGGGCGTCATGCGGCTGGACGCCTTCAACCAGAAAATCGACGTGTTTGATGACGACGCGGGACGGCTTACCTGGGATGGCTGGGGAGATAATCCTGACCTTGGACTGGTGGCGGATTTCGTGGAGGCCGTTCGACACCGCCGGCCACCATCCGTGACCGGAGAGGATGGCCTGCGTGCCCTGGAGGTGACCCTCGCGGCGTACAGGGCCGCGCGGACTGGAAAAACCGTGGCCCTCTGACCCGGGAGTCCTGGTGATTACCGGATTAGAGCGTTGTGCCCCGGGCTGGGAGGAATTGCCGCGTCAGCCGAGGTAGACGTTCAGGCGGAAGGCCAGTTCTTCCACAATTTCCTTGGACTTGAACATTCCCTCGGCCACGCGGCGACGGGCTTCTTCCACCCGGTCCATCCGAACCGTCGCGCCTTCATCCTCTCCCGCCCGGGCGGCAACCCGTCCCGCGGTACTGATGACCACGACATCTTCCCGGCCTGTCACGGCAGCGGATCCCGTTTTCCGTCGGGATTCTGGTCCGCCTGCCGGTTTGACCGCGCCGGTCTCATCCACCGGGCCTATGCCTGGCACACCCAGTACCACCGCTTGCGTCTCCACGGTTTACTGCCGTTACCCGTATTGTCGGCAGAACCGTGAAAAAACTTGAACGTTTCAGTCCGGCGTCAACGGCGCAGGTTCGGAGTGGAAGGCAGGTGCGCGGCCAGTTTCCGCTCGGTGTACCGGGCCAGTCGCACGAAAGGCAGACCCAGCAACAGGTAGATCACCGCGACCATGATGCCCGTGCCAAAGTAATCGTAGTACTTGGTGGCCAGCAACCCGTAGGTCTTGGTCAATTCCACCAGGGTGATCACGGACACCAGGGAGGAATCCTTGAGCAGCGAAATGAAATCGTTGGTGACCGGTGGCAGCACGATCCGGAACGCCTGGGGCGCGATCACGTGGCGGATGGCCTGCCACCGGGTCATCCCGAGGCTCAGGGCGGCTTCCATCTGGGTATGGGGCACCCCCGCGAAACCCGCCCGGTAATTTTCCGCCTCGTACGCGGCATAGTTGAGGCCCAGGCCGACCACGCCCGCGATGAAAGGCGATAACTTGATGCCGATCGCGGGTAACCCGTAGAAAATGAAATACAACTGGATGAGCACCGGCGTGCCCCGGATAATCTCGATGTACAGCACCGACAGCATCGCCAGGGGCCATGGCGCGTACACGCGGATTGTGGCCAGCACGAATCCCAGGGCCACGGCCAGCAACATGGCCAGGATGGACACTTCCATGGTCAGCAGGGCACCCCGTACCATCATCGGCAGAAAACTCACGTATCGGTCAAAACGGGCCCGGAGTCCAGTAATGGGGCGGCTGTGTTCCACCCACGCGTTCAGCATGACGGGTTCCGCGCGGGGCGTGACGTCTGGATCGCCAAATTCCCGCGCGGTCTGCGCGTTCCACAGGCCCCAGCGTTCCAGGATTGCCCGTAACTGTCCCGACGCCCGCATGTCGAGGAGGATAGTGTTGACCTTCTCGAGCAGATCGGTCTGGCGCGCGTCGATCACGAACCCGTATTTCACCGCCCCGATTTCTTCGTCAATGAACCGGATTCCTTCCGATTCCCGGGGTTTGCCGTAGTACAGTGCCACGGGCTGATCGAAGAGCACGGCGTCCAGGCGACCGTTGATCAGGTCGTCAAAACCGTTCACCTCCGTGTCATAGGTGGCGATATCCACGTTACCCATTTCCGCCAGGAGGTCATAGGACAACGACGCCTTCAGTACCCCTACCCGTTTTCCCTCCACGTCCGCCAGGCTGTTGATCTCCGCGTGGCGCTCATGCGTGCACAACTGCAGGCCGGTCACGTAATACGGCACGGTAAACTGAACGACTGCTTCGTGTTCGGGCGTGATTTCCTGTCCTTCGCAGGCCATGTCATACAGGCCGCGTTCCAAGCCGGGGATCAGTTTGTCCCAGTTGATCTGCACCGGCACGGGCTTTCGATTCAACCGCCGGCAGATTTCCTCGATGATTTCCTGTTCGAACCCTATGAGTTTTCCCGACCCGTCCCAACTGTCCAGGAAATAAGGCAACCCCCCTTCGAGGTCCACTCCGTACCGTAGAATATCGCTGGACGCCTGAACGGTCTGCACGTCCGTGAAATCGGCGTCGGTATATTCGGTTTCTTCTTCTTCCGTTTCTCCGTCGGAGGATTCTTCACCAGTTGTGCCGGCATCTGCGGCCACGGCCATTTCATTATCGGTCGGGGTTGCCTCGGTAGTTTTCGCGGCGGGATCCGTGGAGTCTTTCCCCGGATCCGATACCTCGGCGAGGGCGAGCGTCGCGAAGGACCAGGTCGTTACCAGCGCGATCAGCATTATCGCGCGCGACAGGACATGCCAGGGATGTCTCATCAGAAGTCCCGTCCCACGAATTGACCCAGGAATTTCCGGGTACGTTCGTCCTTGGGGTCCAGGAAGATTTCGTCTTCGTCCGAAATTTCCACGATTTCCCCGCGTTCCATGAAGATGATGTAATCCGACGCGTTCCGGGCAAAACGCATCTCATGGGTAACCACGATCTGGGTCATGCCCTCCCGGTCCAACTCCCGCATGACCTCGAGCACTTCCTCGACCAGGGCGGGATCGAGGGAAGAAGTCGGTTCGTCGTACAGCATGACCTTTGGGTTCATGGCGAGGGCGCGGGCGATGGCCGCCCGCTGCTGCTGGCCACCAGAGAGGTGATAGGGATACCGGTCGCGATGCTTGAGCAACCCCACCTTTTCCAGCAATTGGTTGGCCGTGTGTTCTGCTTCGTCCCGGTTGATCTTCTTGACGATCATCGGCGCGAGCATGATATTTTCCCGCACCGTCATGTGGGGAAACAGGTTAAGGGACTGGAAGACCATGCCCACCTCGGTACGCAGGGCGTGGGCCTTCTGATGAAAATTCCGATCCGGCCGCTTGCCCTTCGCCGTCCGTTCCAGGGTGACCCCCGCGATGGTTACCCGTCCCGCGTCCAGGATCTCCATGCCATTCAGGCAGCGCAACAGCGTGGTCTTACCGCATCCCGACGCGCCGATGATGGAAACCAGGTCACCTTCCTCGATGGCGAAGGAAATATCCTTGAGCACGGGGTGACCATCGTAACTTTTCCAGAGATGGCTGACTTCAATGAGGGGCTGAGGTGCTGGTCCGGTCATGGCGGAGCCTCCCGTAACCCGTGCCTGTAGCGCGGGGTACGGACAAAGGGGTAACAGGAACAAAAGGAAACGAGGACAGGCTCACCCACTGGGCGGCCGGTGAACAGGCAGGAACTGGACGATCCGGATGGACCTCATATGCCCGGCCCTCGGGCCGAGCTCCGCTCAACGTTCGGGACCCCCCTGGTCGATGGTGGCCGGTGCCTCGACCGTGCCCGCCTCGACCCGAGTCTGCCACTGGGACATCCAGGGACGTATCATGGTGGTGTAAGAGACCCAGACAACGAGGATGACCGCGATCGCGACCAGCCACGCGATGGCCTCTTCCTTCCACGCGCCGCGGTTTTCATCCGCTGCCGTGCGGGCGCGCCAGTAAAACACGCGACGCCGGTTTCCAGCTTGGCTGGCCGCGTGGAAGGCATGGAATGCCGCGATATAGGGTTCGGGCGTCAGGCCGAGGCACTCGCAGTAACTGCGGAGGAATCCCAGCGCGTATGTGCTGCCCGGCAACCGTTCGAGGTGCCCGGTCTCGAGGGCGTTAATGGCCGATACGGGCACACGCGCAAGGCGGTGCGCGTCTTCCACGCTCAGGCCCATCTGTTCGCGCCGCTCGCGCAGGGTATTTCCGGGAAACCGCGCTTTGCTCATGGCTCCTCATCCCCGGTCGGAAAACTGACCAGAATTTCCCGGGCCTTGCTGCCCGTGTGTGGCCCGACAATCCCGCGTAATTCCATCATGTCAATCAGTCGCGCGGCTCTAGTATACCCGATCCGCAACCGCCGTTGCAGCATTGATATCGATGCCTGACCGGTTTCCAGCACCACGCGTACCGCGTCCTCAAACAGGGGATCTTCCTCCTCCTGCAGGGTGTCCAGCGTCTCCTTCTCCTTGCCAAAACGTTCGATTTCCGGGCGGTACTGGGGTGGACCCTGTGCCCGCAGGTGTTCCACCAGGGCTTCCATCTCCGCGTCGCTCACGAACGCGCCCTGGATCCGCTCGGGCTTACTCCGCCCCGCCGGCAGGTAGAGCATGTCACCCATTCCCACCAACCGCTCCGCGCCGATCTCATCCAGTATACACCGGGAGTCTACCCGGGAAGAAACCTGGAACGAAATGCGCGCGGGGAAATTCGCCTTGATCACGCCGGTCAGCACGTCCACGGAAGGCCGCTGGGTAGCTAGGATCAGGTGGATGCCCACCGCCCGGGCCAGTTGGGCCAGCCGGGCGATCGCGTCTTCTACCTCGGCGCGGGCCAGCATCATCAGGTCCGCCAGTTCGTCGATCACGCACACGATATAGGGCAGCCGGCGCACCGCCTGAATGGAACAGGCATCTTCTCCATCCGACCCCGTCAGCGTGATTTCACCGTTTTCGACCGCCTGGTTATATACCTCGATGTTTCGTGCCCGTTTTTCGGCCAGCAGTTGGTACCGCTCCTCCATCTCGCTGATCAGCCAGCCGAGGGCCGACGCCGCCTTCTTGGCATCCGTTACCACTGGCGTGATGAGGTGAGGAATGTCGTTGAAAATGGACAGTTCCACCATTTTCGGGTCGATCAGCATCAACTGGAGTTCATGGGGATGATGCTGCATGAGCAGGCCGGCGATCAGGGCCTTGACAAACACCGTCTTGCCCGATCCGGTTGCTCCCGCCACGAGCAGGTGGGGCATCTTCGCCAGGTCAGCCACCCGTACCTCTCCGCTTATGCCCTTGCCAAGAGGCAGTAGTAACTGGGCCGGACCGCGATCGCGGAATGTCGGATGCTCCAGGAGTTCCCGCAACACCACCGGGTCCCGCTCCTCGTTCGACACCTCGATGCCCACCCGGGCCTTGCCGGGAATCGGGGCCTCCACCCGTACCCCTACCGCCTTGAGAGCCAGGGCAATGTCGTCGGTCAGCGCAACAAACCGGTTCACCTTGACGCCGGGCGCGGGTTCCAGTTCAAAACGGGTAACCGTCGGGCCACGACACACGTCTGTTACCCGTGCTTCTACCCCGAAAGTATTCAGGGTTTCTTCAAGGCGGGTGGCCATTTCACCCAGGCGCTCCCGCAGGTTGGGCAGCACAACCCGGCTGGGTTTCTCAAACAGGTCCAGCGACGGGAAACGGTAATGGAGCAACGGGGACTTCTCCTCCGGATCCGGGTCCGGGTCCCGCCGACCGTTTTTCTTCAGGCGCTGCTCATGCGGACGGACCGCGCCATTGGCTGGTACGGGCCGATCTTCCGAGCCCACCGCCGCCCGGCGGGGTTCAGCGACTTCCTGTTCCTTCTGGCGGGTTTCCCGGCGATCCACCAGCCGGACGACTTCCTGTTCCCGCGGGGGCGATGCCGCCGGAATCCGATTTTCCGGGGACACGGGAACTGGCGGTCCCGCTGGGGAGGAAGCCCGCGCGACCTCAGGTTCCGAAACGGGAGGCAGGGGGAAGGGTGTCAGCCGGCTGGCGGGTTCCGCGACGGATTCGGGCATGGGCGGCAGAGGAGGTTCAAGGGTCGACACGGGATGTTCCCGGGGCGCGGAAACGCTCTGTACCGGTGCCACCGGCGCGACAGACGACGGGAAGGGTTCCGGGCCGGACAGCGGATCCTCGGAATCCAGCCCGGGATCCTGTTCGTCGAAAGGAGATTCCAGCGGGTCTTCCGGGTCGACAGAGGGAGGTTCCACGATGTGGATCACTGGCGTCGTGCGCGGAACCGGATCCGTGCTGATGGTGGGCGCCTCGGACAGGAATATTTCGGAAGAGGTTATGTCTTCCGCGTGTTCCGGAATTTCTTCTCGGGTTTTCCTGAGCGCTTCCTCCGCCAGGCGGCGGGCCCGTTCCGGCATGGGTCGTCGGGCCCGGGTGATCACGCAAAACAGGCCGCGTGCCAGCAACACGGGTACGCCAAGGATCTTGAAGATCATGAGACCGGTGGCCATGACCAGTCCCAGGGCAGCCAGGAGACCGGCCAGCACCAGGGATCCTATTGGACCGAAATACGATTGAAACACGTTTCGGGCCATGAAGTCGCCTACCATGCCGGCTGGAAGCGTGCCTGTTTCTCCCGGTATCAGGACCATATGCGCGACGGCGGCTGCCATGCAGAGAAAAATCACCGCGCCTGAAAGACGGGTCGACAGGGGTACCATCCGCTGTCCGGTTATGGCGCACATGCCCCATATCAGTAGCAGGCCCACCAGCAACGCGGCGGTGTCCCCGAACAGGATGTCTCCCGCCCCGGCAATAAAAGACGCGGGACGGCCAAACTGGTTCGGAATGTTGACAAATCCCTGGATAGGCCGGCTGATGCCCGGGCGGGGCGGTTCATAGCGGTCTCCCAGGATCGCGAGCAGCAGCAGCATTGCCAGCGTGAAATAGGTCACTCCCGCCAGAACGGGCCGGAGATCACTGCTGACCAGGGAGATATTTCCGCTTTTTCCACGCATATCAGGCTCCGGTTTCTCTATCTTATCAGAAGCCCGACAAAAAATCAACCATATATTGTGTTTATGGTGAAAATTTCTAACTATATATGGTTTTTACCTGAGAGCAAGCGTGGCCACCGTACCAAAATACGGGATTCGCATGCTGAAAAGGAGCCTTTTCAGGCCGCCTGGCTGGCGTGGCCCACAAGATATGGTGTGTAGCCGCGCGCAAACCCGCACTGGATGCCGTCAGACGCGAAGAAAAATATCCCGGAAACCGGTTACAATTCCCGCCAGGTCATCCCGAAGGATTCGGCCACGGCCCGGCAGGTAATTTGGCCGTCCAGAGTATTGACACCGCGTCGCAACGCGGCATCCTGCACGATGGCCCGTTCAAACCCCTTATCGGCAAGGGCTAGCCCATATCCGGTGGTAACGTTGGTCAGGGCGTAGGTCGAGGTGCGAGGCACCGCGCCGGGCATGTTGGTCACGCAGTAATGCACCACGTCGTGCACCCGGTAGACCGGGTCATTGTGGGTAGTGGCACGGGAGGTTTCAGCGCAACCGCCCTGGTCAATGGCAATATCGATGAAAGCGGAACCTGGACGCATAGACTTGACCATGTCTTCCGTGATCAGCTTGGGCGCCCGCGCCCCGGGCACGAGGACGGACCCGATAACCAGGTCAGCCTTGCTGACTTCCTCGGCGATGTTCGCCCGGTTCGACATCAGCGTGGTCACCCGGCCCTGCATGATGTCCTGCAGGTAACGCAGTCGCGCGGGGTTGATGTCGATGACCGTGACATGCGCCCCCATGCCGGCGGCAATCTGGCACGCGTTGGTTCCGGCCACGCCCGCCCCGAGAATGACCACCTGGGCTGGCTTCACGCCCGAAACACCGCCCAGCAGGATCCCCTGGCCGCCATTTACCGCTTCCAGGCACCACGCGCCCTTCTGAACGGCCAGGCGTCCCGCGACCTCGCTCATCGGCGTCAGCAAAGGCAGGCTGCCGTCGTCCAGTTGGATGGTTTCGTAGCCAATGGCCGTAACCTTTTTTTCCAGCAGGGCCTTGGTGAGCACCTCGCTGGACGCCAGGTGCAGGTAGGTGTACAGGATGAGACCAGGGCGAAGGTAGTCGTACTCGGGACCGACGGGCTCCTTGACCTTGACTACCATGTCCGCCCGGTTCCAGACCTCTGCCGCGCTGGCCAGGAGTTCCGCTCCCGCTGCCGCGTACTGCTCATCGGTGATGCCGCTGCCCAGGCCCGCGCCCTGTTCGACCAGCACCCGGTGCCCGTGGCTCACGAAGGCCGCCACCCCTGACGGCACCATCCCCACCCGGGCTTCCGCTGTCTTGATTTCTTTCGGTACGCCAATAATCATGGTGGTTCCTCCCATCCGCGCGCCGGGCGCCTTGATTCTAGAGTATGTTATATGCCTGAATCTGGAAACGTGTCAAGTTCCCGCGCGGATGTCCGCCGGAAATGAAACCGCCCGCGTGAGCGTGCCTCACGCGGGCGCTGGGGGACAAAAGCGATAAGGGTCAGGCGTGAGGCGGCACGCGCAGAACCATCAGGCGAAGTTCGGTCATGTCTTCAATCGCGTAACGGATGCCCTCGCGGCCGATACCGCTGTCCTTGACGCCACCGTAGGGCATGTGGTCCACTCGCCAAGAGGGCACGTCGCCAATCACCACGCCGCCGACCTCCAGAACATCCCAGACCCTGTTGGCCCGGTATATATCCCGCGTAAACACGCCTGCCTGAAGGCCGAAACGGCTGTTGTTGACTTCGGCAAGCGCTTCGTCAAAGGTCCGGAATGGCTTGAGCAGGGCCATGGGTCCGAAGAATTCTTCGGCATAGGCCGGTTCCGTGACGGGCACGTTTTCCAGCACCGTGGCCTGTACCATGCGCCCCTGCCGGGAACCGCCGCACAGCACGCGGGCACCGGCGGCCACGGCGCTCCTGATCCACCGCTCCATGCGTTCGGCCTCCGCGTCGGAAATCACGGGACCGATGAACGTGTCTTCCTCCTTCGGATCGCCGTGTTTCAGCTTGGAGACGGCCGCCACGAATTTATCGCGGAAAGCGTCGTAGATCGATTCGTGCAGCAGGATCCGTTGCACGCTGATGCAACTCTGCCCGGACTGGTAAAACGCCCCGATCACGCAGCGCTCCACGGCGTCATCAAGGTTGTCCCAGGTTTCGTCGATCACGACGGCCGCGTTGCCGCCCAGTTCAAGGATGACCTTTTTCTTGCCGGCCCGGGCCTTAAGATCCCACCCTACTTCCGGTGATCCGGTGAAACTCAACAACTTCAGCCGCTCGTCGGTGGTGAAGAGGTCCGCGCCATCCCGCCGGCAGGGCAGGATCGAGAACGCGCCCTTGGGCAGCTCGGTTTCGGCGAGGATTTCGCCGATAATCAGCGCGCCGATGGGCGTCAGGCTGGCGGGTTTGAGTACGAAGGGACAACCGACCGCAAGGGCCGGCGCGACCTTGTGCGCCGCAAGGTTCAGCGGGAAGTTGAAGGGCGAAATGAACGAACAGGGACCGATGGGTACCCGTTTCCACATGCCCCGGTAGTTTTTCGCGCGGGCGCTCCGGTCCATGGGAATCACTTCGCCGGTGATATCCACGGCGGCTTCGGCGGCCGTTTTGAACGTGTCGATCAACCTGGAGACTTCTCCCCGGGCGTCCTTGATGGGTTTTCCTCCTTCAACACACAGCGAGTAAGCCAGTTCATCGAACCGCTGGCGGAAGCGGGACACGCAATGCTCCAGCACGGCCTGGCGATCGCAGGCGGCCATGGCGGCCATAGCGGGCGCGGCCTGGACGGCGGCGGAGATAGCCTCGTCAATGGCCCGGGCGTCGGCCAGGGCGACCCGGCAGGCGATTTCCCCCGTGTACTTGTCCATCACGGGCAGGTCGTCGTTTGGAACGCGCGGCTCATTGGCCAGGTAATAGGGATACTGGGGTTTCAGCATGTCATGGCTCCTCTGCATACCGGGGCTACACGGTTACCCGGATCCGTTCGATCAACCGGTCGTTTTCGCGATAGTCTACGGGCACGGCGACCACTGCCGGTTTGCCGCAATGGAAGGCTTTTTCGATGGTCGCGGCGAGGTCTGCCGACCGTTCCACCTGGAATCCCGCGCATCCGAAACTTTCGGCAAGCTTGACGAAGTCCGGGTTTTGGAAAGAACAATCCGTGTGATGACCGAACTCGTTTACCTGCTTCCACTCGATCAGGTTGTACCCGTTATCCACCCACACCATGACAACAATGTTTGCCCGGTAGCGCACGGCGGTTTCCAGTTCCTGGACGTTCATCAGGAACCCACCGTCGCCTGATATGGCCATGATACGGCGATCCGGAAAAACCATCTTGGCGGCGATGGCCCCGGGTAGGCTCCCGCCCATGGAGCAGAAGCCGTTGGGGATCAGGCAGGTGTTGGGCTCATCACAATGGTAGTACTGGGCGATCCACATCTTGTGGGTACCGACGTCGCTGAGCAGGATGTCCTCCGGGCCCAGGGCCTGGCGCACGTCCCACAGGATTTTCTGGGGCTTCACGATCCCCTCGGTATGGTCGTCCTTGTACTCTTCGAACAGTTCCAGCATTTTCTGCCGAACCGCCCGGGCAACCTTGTGGTCCCACTGCTGGGGATTGGACCGGATTCGCTCGTTCATCATCCAGAGGGTGTGGGCAAGGTCGCCGATGACTTCGGCTTCAAGCTGATAATTCTGATCGACCACGGCCGGGAGGAAATCGATGTGCACGATTTTCTTGTCGTTCCACTTGTTCCACAGCCGGGGCAGGAACTCCACCAGGTCGTAGCCAACGGTGATGACCACGTCCGATGCCTCGATGGCGGCATTGGCCAGGGACCGGGGCTGCATCCCGATCGTGAAAACGCATTCCTCGGCGTGCCGGGAAACACACCCCTTGCCCATGTAGGTGCTAATCACAGGGATGCGGGTCATCTCGGAAAAAATGCGCAACTGCTTGGATGCCCGGGTACGGATGGCCCCGTTCCCCGCCAGGATAATGGGCGCCCGGGCATTCCGGATAACCGACATGGCCATGTTCACGATCTTGTCGTCGGCCACGGAACGCCGGAGGTAGTTCTTCTTGACGGGATTTTTAGTGGCGGGCAACGCGGCGATGTCGTCGGACAACTCGATGTGACAGGCACCCGGTTTTTCGCGTTCGGCCTGCTTGAAGGCACGGCGCACGACCTCGGGGATATTGTCCGGGTGCAGGACCGGGGTCGCCCACTTGGTAATGGGACGGAACATGGAAACGATATCAATATGCTGGTGGCTCTCCTTGTGCTGGCGGTGAATGTCGGCCTGCCCCGTGATAACCACCATGGGCGCGCGGTCACTGTTCGCGCTGGCCACGCCGGTGACCAGGTTGGTGGCGCCCGGTCCCAGCGTGCTCAGGCATACGCCCGACTCGCCGGTCAGTTTTCCGTAGGTTTCGGCCATGAACGCGGCGGCCTGCTCATGACGGGTCATGATAAAGCGGATGGCCGATTTGTCCAGCGCCATCATCAGGTGGGCGTTTTCCTCGCCCGGCAATCCGAAAATGTACCGTACCCCTTCCTGTTCCAGGCACTTGACGAATAATTCCGCCGCGTTCATAAGATCTCCCTTCCCGGGTACGCGTCCGGGCTCATACTATCGCCATAAATCGCCACACCGCTTGGGTAACCGGGACCACCGGCATTTTATGGTATCTTACACGATACGTCAATCAGGGAAAACAGCGCGTAATGGGGTTCTATTTCTTGACAGATCGAAAGGATTTCCGGCCGCAAGCCCCGCCAGGCTGGCCTTTCCGGTGGCTATGCCGGACCATGGTGCTGGCGATACTGGCCGGCATATCGGGGGGTATCACCGGTTGCGGTGGCGCGAGCGACGAGGTAATGCCCGGAAATACGCCTTCCACGGCGCCGGTCGCCAGTGGCCCGGCACCGGAGGGTAGCGGGCCCGAGCCCCGACAGATTCCACCAGTCGCGAGCGATCCGACCGAAGGTATATCCGATCCTAGCCATCGGGCCCTGGCCGGGACCGCGTGGCGGGCCGGGGACCATCGACTGTGGTTTCTGGATGCCGACCGCGTCCGGATCGTTTCCCCGAAACTGGAGCCTTATGCCCCCGGCGGACTGATCACCCGTTATCACCTGGAGAACGGGATCATCACGATCAACGTCATGGGTAACGAGATTCGCCTGGAATGGGACGGCACCCAACTTAAGGCGCAGGGGATGCCCGCGGAACGGGCAGACTGACCCCCGCGTCGCGCCGGATCAGGGGCCATCGAAGGGACAGGGGATCGCGGCGCCGGGCAGGTCGACGCCCCGGCAACGACGCAACCGCGCGGTAAAACAGGAGCCAACATCCGGCGTGGATTCCACCAGGATCTCCCCGTCATACAGCAGAACGATCTCCCGGGCGATCGCCAGGCCAAGCCCGGAACCGGAAACTCCTTCGGCCCGGGGATCGCGCAGACGGCTGAAAGGCTTGAACAGCCGTCCCAGCGCGGCCGGGTCAATACCGATGCCGGTGTCTTCCACCTCAAAAGACACGGCGTGATCATCTTCCTGTACCCGAATGAACACCCGGCCATTGGGTCGGTTGTACTTGATGGCGTTGGATACCAGGTTGCCCAGGAGCACTTCGATTTCCCAGGGATCCGCGCGCAGGCGGATCGACGGCGACACGTCGCTCAGCAGCACGACGCCCGCGTCCCGGGCGACCTCCGCGGCTTGATCCATCACCTTGTGAACCACTTCCGCCGCTGGAAACACGCGCGGGTTCCGTCGGCGGCGTTCGGCGCCCAGGCGAGACCAGTCCAGGTAGTCGGTGATCAGGCTGCGCATGGTCTGGATGCGGGCCAGGGCGCGCTGAAGACCGTCGATTTGGGGCTCACTCAAGGTTCCCAGGAACCCGGATACCAGGTTGTTCAGGATCATTTCGACGGCGTCCAGCGGGGATTTCAGTTCATGGCCGAGGGTCAGGGCGAAAGCGTACCGGGTGTCCCGTTCAGCCCGACGGCCATCATGAAAGTCGAGGGCCTTGCGGGCAGCCCGGAGCAACTGGCCGTCGGTGAACGGTCGGGACAGAACGGCGGATGCCCCCCGCCACGCGGCATCAAGCGCGGTATCAGGATCGAGGTCCGGATCGGTCAGCACGATGCCCACGTCCTGGTTGCCCTCGCGAACCCGGCGAAGCAGGTCCTGGCCCGTGGCGCACCGGCTGAGGGTATCCACGAAAAACAGGGCGGGCGCCCACTCGGACACGGCCCGGCACCCCTGGCAGGGAGTGGGTGCCACGAAAATCTCCACGCGAGCGGAGGCCTCGCCGGATTCCAGATGGCGGGGTAACTCCTGCTCGAGCACCGCGCGGATCCGCCCGGCTACGGACGGGTCCCTGTCCACCACCACGATCCGCACTTCCCGCTCGCGCGCGTTCGATATCATGCGATGATTCCCGGTTCCTTCTCAGTATACCCGAGACATCCCCGGGCCGGCGCACGGATTTTCTCGCCTTCATGGTGGGGTGGATGGGGCGGGAGGAAGATTTCTCGCTGTGCACGAAATGACCGGGCTGGCTCAACATGAAAATAAAGTTTCCGTATGACGGCACTTCGTTTGAAAGCACAACCCTCCGGTGAAAACAAGATGTTCGGCGACATGTTGACGCTTCAGGCAAAAGCACCACACTTGTTTGAGGGGTAGCAGTGCCTCCAGTCAGGCAGGCCTCCGTAGAAGTGGGTGAGGAGCAGTCCACCAGGGGACTGAACTTAAATGGCAGGGGTGATGACCTGACGCGCGGTCAACATGTCTTCCGGCTCCCCGGGAAAGGACAGAAGGGCGCGCTTACAGTGACCGCGGCGGAATCGTGTATACTTACGGTTCCCGGAAATGCCGGGTGCCAGGCGCGGGTAGTTGCCGGTTCCCGGGCGGAACCGTTCCGGGTTCCCGCGGGTTGGGGTTTTGCCTGCATGTACTTCAAGCGCATTGCCCTGCATGGGTTTAAATCTTTCGCTGATGCTACCGTGCTCGAACTGAGCCCGGGGATCACGTGCGTTGTGGGTCCCAACGGTTCGGGGAAAAGCAATATCCTGGACGCGTTACGCTGGGCCCTTGGAGAGCAGAGCGCCAAGGCCCTGCGCGGCAGCAGCATGCAGGACGTCATCTTTAATGGCACCGCCCACCGGCCTGCCATGGGCATGGCCGAAGTCCGGCTGGGCTTCGACAACAACGACGGCCAGTTGCCCATCGACTATGGCGAAGTGGAAGTCTGCCGACGGGTGTACCGGGACGGGGAGAGCGAGTACCTGATTAACCAGACGCCCTGCCGCCTCCGGGATATCCAGGAGTTGTTCATGGACACCGGCATCGGCACAAACGCCTATTCCCTGATCGGCCAGGGAAAGGTGGACATGATTATCAGTTCCCGCCCCGAGGATCGCCGGTTCCTGTTTGAAGAAGCGGCCGGCATCATCAAGTACAAGACCCGGAAAAAACTGGCCGCGCGGCGCCTGGAGTCGGCAGACCAGAACATGACGCGCCTCGGGGATATCATCGCCGAGGTGGAACGGCAGATGCGTCATCTCAAGCGGCAGGTCAACGCGGCCACCCGTTACCGCGAACTGACCACGGAACTCAAAGTGCTCGAAGTGCGCGACGCGTGGCTTAAACACAATGAGTTGCTCAACAGGCTCGAAGATGTCGCCGGGCAACTGGCCGAGGCCCAGAACCAGTACGCCGCGGCTTCGGCGGAACTGGGCAGCCTGGAAGCCGAGGCCGAGCAACTGAACCTGCGGCGACTGGAACTGGACCAGGAACTGGCCGCCTGCCGTGAACGGGAAGCGTCCCTGGACGCCGAAATGGAACGGGTGGAACGGGATACCGCCCTTGCCCGCCAGGAGATCGCTTTCAGCCGCCAGCGCGTGGAGGAGATCCAGGCGGAACGCGCCGCTCTCGAGAAGAAAATGGAAGACACGTCCCCTTCCACGGGGGTCGATGGGGAACTGGAGCGGCTGGACGCGGCCCTGCGAACGGTTCGGGAAGAACTGGAAACCCTGCAGGAACGGTTAACGGACGCGGACCGGGCGGTCCGGGCGGGAGAAGAACGCCTGGAATCGCTGCGCGCGGCGGCCATGGCCGTTACCGCCACCCGGCATCGCGCGGAATCTGAACTGAACGGGACGCAATCCGCCCTGGCCGCGCTGGAACAGCAGATCGCCGAATTGCGACAGCACCAGTCGGCCCAGGCGGAGCAGTTGGCGGCGCTCTCGGCCCGCGAAACAGAAGCCCGGCAGGCCGCGGAAGCCGCCCGGCGGGCCCTGGAGGAAATCGAGGCATCCCGACGGGACGTGGCGCGCCGGCGCGCGGAAGTGACGGAACTCGTCCGGCAACTGGAAAGTACCCGACAGGAAAAACGGGAAACCCGTAGCGGCCTCGAGGCGCGGTCACGCTCGCTGAAAGAACTGCGGGACCGGTACGAGGGTTTCGCGGGGGGCGTTCGCGCCATTATGCTGGCCCGTCAACAGGGCCTCGCGGAAATGGATGGGATCATCGGTCCCGTGGGTGATCTCATCAGCGCGGAAAAGGGGTTTGAAACCGCCATCGAAGCGGCCCTGGGCGGTAACATCAACAACGTGGTCACCCGGGACGCCGAAGCGGCCAAGCGGGCGATCGCGTTCCTGAAAACCCACCAGGCGGGACGGGTCACTTTCCTGCCGCTGGACACCATCCGGTCGGGAGGTACCGACGAAGGAGAGCCTCTGCCGGGAGTGCCTGGCGTCATCGGCTGGGCCACCCGTCACGTGACCTGTCCGGCTGAACTCAAGCCGGCCGTGGAATACCTGCTTTACAACACGGTGATCGTGCGAGACATCGATGATGCCATCCGGATCGCCCGAACGGAGCGGAGGTATCCGCGCCTGGTCACCCTGGAAGGGGAAGTTGTGTCCCCCGCCGGCGCGGTGACGGGAGGTCGTACCCGGCACGAAAGCCGGGGATTGATTGGCCGTTCCGCGGAGATTGAAGAACTGGAGCGGCAGGTGGCGGACCTGGACCAGGAACTTGCCCACCTGGACCGCCAGGTCGACAATGCCCGGGATACCCTGAAAACGCTGGAGGTAACCGCCAGGGATCTCGAGAACCGGGAAGCCGCCGCGCGCCGGGAAACGGCCAGCAGGGAAGCCGCCCTGGCGGCGGTAGAGTCGGAACGCGCCGCGCTCGACCGCAGCGGGGGGCGGCTGGCGGAACAGGACGCGGGATTGCTTACCCGAAGCGAGGAATTGCGCGAAAAGGCGGGATCCTTCCTGGCGGTTCTGGAAGAGGCGCGCGCGGAAGAATCGGAAACCCAGGCCCGGCTGAACACCGCCCGGGAGGAACTCGAAACCCTGCGCGCGAACAGGGCCGCCATGGAACAGGCGGTGGCGGACCAGCGGGTACGCGCGGCCGAAGCCGCCCGGGCCCTGGACGAAGCGCGGCGATTGCGGGAACGGGAAGAACGGGAACGGGCCAGCGCCCGGGAGGAACTGGCCCGCCGCGAGGAAATGACCGAACAGTTGCGTTGCCGGATCGCGGCCCTGGAACAGGCCGTGTCTGAACACGCGGAACGCGCGGCGAACCTTTCGGCGGAACGGGAAGCCGCGCACGCGCGTACCCTAGAGGCGATCCAGGCCCACCAGCAGGTCGTGGCCTCTCTCGACGCGCTGGCCGAACGGAACCGCGCGGCCCGGTCGCGCCTGGAATCGGCTGGTAAGGCGCTGCACGCCGCGGAACTGACCAGGGCCCAGATGGAAGATCGCCTGGCCTTCTTCCGGCAACTCGTGGAACGGGATTACGGCCTGAACCTGGACACGCTTTCCGAGGAGGAAATCGGGTCGGATGACCTGGAAGACACCGAACGGGAGGAGCGGATCCGCGAAATCCGCAGGCAACTCGAGCGGCTGGGCAACGTGAATCTGGCCGCGATTGAGGAATACCAGGCCCTGGAGGAACGGGAACGGTTTCTCAAGGCCCAGGCAGAAGATCTGCGCCAGGCCCGGGATACCCTGATGGGCGTGATCCATCGGATAGATGAAACCATAACCCGGATGTTTCTGGAAACCTTCAACAAGGTTGGGGATTACTTCCGGGATTATTTCCGTCGGCTGTTCAATGGCGGCCAGGCCCGGCTGTACCTGGCGGACGAGTCGGACCCCCTGGAGTGCGGCATCGAGATCGAAGCGCGCCCCCCAGGCAAGAAACCGCAGAGTATCGCGCTGCTGTCCGGCGGTGAACAGGCCCTTACGGCGATTGCCCTGCTCATGGCCATTTTTTCGGCCAAACCCAGCCCGTTCTGCGTGCTTGACGAGGTGGACGCGCCCCTCGACGACGCCAACGTCGAGCGTTTTCTGGACATGGTGACCGAGTTTTCCAGCCAGAGCCAGTTCATCATCATTACCCACAACAAGCAGACGATGGCCCGGGCGGACGCCCTGTTCGGGGTAACCCAGCAGGAACCCGGCGTGTCCCAGATTGTTTCGGTCCGTCTTGAAGACGCGCCGGCAGGGTGATGTGGTCATGGTCCCATTACCGCGGTCTGACACCCCTTCCCTCCGGGTGCTGCACCTTTTTGGAAGAGACAACGCACCTAATCGGACGCGGTCTGACACCCCTTCCCTCCGGGTGCTGCACCTCTTTTCCAATTACCGGTGGACGGGTCCCGCGGAACCAGCGGTGAACCTGTGCGTGGCGCTCTCGCGCCTGGGCGTGGACGTAATGCTGGCAGCCGGGGCGGACCCGCGCGTCGATGCTGAAGGCGTGCGCGGTATGGCACGGTCAAGAGGGTTGACCGTGCTGGCGGATCTGCGCCTTGGCAAGCACCGGCATCCGCTATGGAATCCGCTCGACGCGTGGCGATTGCGCCGCCTCCTGCGGCAACTGAAGCCCGACGTGCTGCATTGCCACATGGACAACGATCACGCGATTGCCACGGCGGCCGTCCGGGGATTGGACATTCCCGTAGTCCGGTCTTCCTATTATGGAGAGGGCATGCCCGCGGACCGCCGGCATCGCGAATTACTGCGTCACACCAGCCGGGTGCTGGAACCTTCCCTTGCTGCCCTGGAAGCGGACCGGGCGCGATTCGGGCTCCCCCCGGACCGGCTGACACGGATCGATCCAGCGGTGGACACGAAACGTTTTGATCCATGCCGGGTTAATCGGGATGCGGCCCGGGCCCGGATGGGGCTGTCCCCGGAGACCGTGGCCGTGGGTATCGTGGCGCGCATGCAGCCCTACCGCCATTTCGAAGACCTCTTTGACGCGCTAAGCCTGGTGGTTCGGAAAGACCTTCCGTTGCGCCTTGTGGTGATCGGGCGAGGCACCCGCCAGGAAAGCGTGGGCTTTGAGGCGGTCCGTTCCCGGAACCTGGAACGGTGGGTGCTTTTCCCGGGATATCAGCGGGGAGATGATTACGTTGCCGCGTTGTCCGCCCTGGATATCGGGGTACTACTGGTGCCGGGCACGGACGGTACCTGCCGGGCCGTGCGGGAAATGATGGCCATGGGCCTGCCGATGGTGGTGGCCAACCGGGGCATGCTCGCTGAACTGGTTACCCACGAATCGGATGGGCTGGTTTGTCCGGGCACGCCCGAGTCGCTCGCGGAGGCCCTGACCCGGCTGGTAACGGCGCCCGACTTGCGCGCGATCATGGGCAGCCGGGCGCGCCATGCCGCGCTGGAACGGTTTTCCCTGGATGGCCAGGCCCGGCGGGTCCGATCGGTCTACCTGGCGTTACTGGGGCGCGAGGCCACGACCGCCTAGCAGATGCCGCCGGAGGCTTCCGGTGGCCCCGTGGTTACCGGAATGGCTCGCGCGGGTTCAGGAGGCACCCCTCTCGTGGAACGCCAGAACGCGATGGCTTCAACGGCCATCCACACCTGCAGGGCAAGTATTAATCCGCCCACGACCAGCAGCAGCATGTTGCCGGTGCTCCAGAATTCCCGGATCTGGAGCACGAGGGCCCATGCCGGCAGGACCAGCATGATCAACAGCGGGATGACCACGAACGCCACCGGGCGGTTGTACCGGTGCAGGAAATAGGCGATCACGATCAGGGCAAGCCCCGCCAGCAACTGGTTGGTCGCGCCGAACAGCGGCCACAGGATCATCGCGCCACTGCCCACACCCTTCGGGCCGGGCCAGAAGGCCAGTAAGGCGGCGGCACCCACAGACACCAGCGTGGCGGGGTACTTGTTCGTTAAAGGCCGGATATTTACCGCGTTGCCCAGTTCCTGGATGATATAACGGTGGAGACGCGTGGCCGTATCGATCGTGGTCGCGGCGAAACAGGCAACCATGACGGCCAGCACGTTGGCGGCGATGGGACGGGGGATGCCGATGCCTGCCAGCAGGTTACCGCCCCCCTCGATGAAGGCCGTGAGCACCTGGGCAAGTTGCATGGATTTCCAACTGCCCCCGTACAGGTGATGCCAGGCGTCGGATCCCGTCAGGCCGGTACCGCTGGCGGTCGTGATTCCCAGGCCGATGCCCGCGCCGCACACGATCAGCACCAGCAACGCGAGCACGCCTTCGAGCAGCATGCCACCGTAGGCCACGGTCCGGGCGGCGGTCTCCGAGGAGATCTGTTTTGAGGTGGTTCCCGATGAGACCAGGCAGTGGAATCCCGAAATCGCGCCGCACGCGATGGTGATGAACAGGAAGGGAGCGATCGGGGGCGCGTCGGCAACGGTGGTCTGCAGCGCGGGTGCCACCATTTCCGGCCGCACGACGAGAATGGCCGCGATCAGGGCGGCAAGGGCCACGTACAACTGGTTCGAGTTGATGTAGTCCCGGGGTTGCAGCAACAGCCACACCGGCAGCACGCTGGCGCAGAAGCAGTAGAGGAGCAGCAGCACGCTCCAGATGGGGACCACCGCGGCCAGGCCCCCGAGGATACCCGATTCCCGACCGGCAAGCAGGGGAATTCCGAACCACTGGCCCAGGTCAACGGGAAAAAGCACACCGAGCGCGACCAGGGCGTAAAGCAGGATTAGAGACACAATGGTTGGCGTCAGCAGCGCGTTGCGTCGGTGAATCCACCAGCCCGTGAACACGGCAAGGGGCATGGCACCCCACACGGATAAAACGCTCTGCGGATAGAGGGAAAAAATGGTGGCGATTACCAGGGCAAACATGGCAATGACCACCGTTAACGTGAAGAAGAGAATCACCAGGAAGAGCAGCCGCATGCGGGGGTTGACCATCCGCCCCGCCGCGTCCCCGATGGTCTGGCCGCGCGATCGCAGCGATACCATCAGCGAACCGTAGTCATGCACCGCGCCAATGAACACGGCTCCCAGCGCGATCCATAGCAACGCCGGTAACCAGCCCCAGAACATGGCGATGGCCGGACCAACGATGGGACCCGTTCCGGCGATCGAAGTAAAGTGGTGGCCGAAAAGCACCGGTGTGCGGGTAGGCACGTAATCCACGCCGTCATTGATTTCCCGGGAGGGCGTAACCCGGGAAGGATCCACCTGGAAAACCTGGCTTTCCAGGTAGCGTGCGTATGTCGCGTAGGCTCCCCAGAAAAAAAGACAGACCCCAAGGAAAAGCAGCACGCTCATCATGACCTTTGTCCTTTCGCCCGTATTTAAGCGTAATTCATATTACGCGTTCTGGTCGGTTGAAGTGAAATGGGCATACCGGGACAGAAAAAAATGATCGGGCGGGCATGTCTTGCGACATTCCCGCCCGGAAATTACGTCATGATGTCCGCGAAATCAGGCCACCCGCTCAGTTTCCGGGAGGCAGCAGGTGCGCGTAAGACAACTGGCTGTTGGTCGTGGCCAGCATGCCTTGGATGTCGTTCGGGCCACCCGCCCACGTAATCACCGCGGCGCCGTTCTTCTTGCCGTCCGGCAACGGACGGTTCGGAATCGCGTCAGCTACCGCGGATTCACCACCCGTCGCGCCAAGGGATGCCACAGGCGCGAACGCCACCGTGGACAGCGCCGGAATCACGAAGGTGGTGTCATCATACGGCGTATTCGGATCGTCGTTCGGTCCCACGAACACACCTTCCGCACTGTAGTACGCAATGGAGCACACGATGTCATTCGTCCTGTTGTTGTGCAGGTAGATGTACGTGCGGGTGCCTTGCGTCGGGGGCCAGTTGGCGCCCTGGCTGTCCGGGGCGTTGTCCACGAACCACGGAATACCCAGCGAACTGGCGAACGCCATACCGCCGATGAGGGCCATCATCATCACCGTGCTCAGTTTCTTCATCTTGTCACCTCCTCTCGTTTGGGAATCCTGATACGGATCATTCCCGTTACCAGTCTTTTTTCGGTGGCTCCATGTCCACCAACAAGTTTGTACCACAAACCGGTCTGGCATGTCAAGTACTTTTTTCGGAAAACGCAAAAAATTTTTCGAGCGTAAGAACTGGGCGTCCGGAAACACGATTTGACCATCGTACCGCTTACAATGAGTGGGAGTGAATCAACAACCCCGGGAAAGCATGCGGTTGTCTCGCGGATGAAAAATAAACTGATCAGGCTCGCCGGTCTCGTGGGATGGGGCGCGCTCGCGATCCTCATCGTGGGAGCGATTCTGGAAACAGGGGCCCGGTTGCGTTTCGGTCGGCCCCTTCCGGATGTACTGCCGGATCGGGAAACGTTGTTCAGGTATCCCGCGAACGGAATCTCGTATTACTGGTTTGCCGATGGCCCGCAAGGTAGACGGCGTCCCATGCCGTTTCGGACCAACGCGCTGGGACTGAGGGATGACCCTGTCGCCCCCAAAATTCCGGGGGAGTTCCGGATCCTGATGCTGGGCGATTCGTTCACCGCCGGCATGGCCATCGAGCGGATGGAGGACACCATACCCAGGCAATTGCAGGCCATGCTGCGTCAACGGCTGGGGACGAGTGCCATAACCGTGATGAACGGTGGCCTGGGTAACTCAGCGCCGTACCAGCAGTACGCGCTGTTACGCAGGATTTCCAGCACCATCCAGCCCGACCTCGTCATCCTGCAGTTGTACCTCAGCAACGACCTTTCGGATACCCTTAGCCGGATGGATCTTCACCTGCGGGCTTACAATCCCCGGAATTTTATACGTCGGGTGAGTTTCGCGCGGGTAGCTTCCAGCCCCGGTGGGGACGCGTACATGGTGCTGGCCACGCAAAGCGCGGCGTGGTGCCGCCTGGCCTCTCTGCTTGATATGGATGTGCCGGAGATATACGCGAGGGTGATATGCCGGGTTCCGTATTCCGGCGTGAGACCCCTGCCCCCTGTGCCGCCGACACCCCACCGATTCTGGGCCCTGGAAGTCAACCTCAAGGCATGGTATCCCTTGCTGGAATTAGCATACAACACGCTTGTGGCCGATGTGGCCAATATCCAGGAGTATTGCGCGGATCATCAAATCCGGATGGCAGGTTTTGCGATTCCCTGCGTGTATTCCGTGGATCCAGATCGTTGGAACCAGGATTTACCGGAAGATATCCGCCGGGAACGGGAACCCGGGAAAGACGCGATCACGGGGGACCTCCTGCTGGAAAGGCGTGGAATTCCCCACGTATCCCTGTACCACGCCATATCAGGAAGAGGGAACGGGGGAAAGTTGTATCATTACTACGACATGCACCTGAACGAGGAAGGGGCGCGTTTCACGGCTGACGTGCTGGCGGATTTTCTGACAGGGGAAGTACTGCGGGATGCTGGCATGACGCCGGAATCCCCTCCTCGGCCCGGTAACGCGTCCGCCAAAGAGGGAGGTACTGGACATGACGGAAAGGGACCAGCCGGAGAAATATAGTGGTCTGGGCGTGGGACTTTTCATGGCTGCCGGTTTCGTGTTGTCCCTGTTGCTGCTGGGGCTGCCTGCCGACTTCCGCTCCATTTTCGGGACCGCATCGAAGCCGGGGGAATCAGTCGCCGGCACGTCTCCTGTTTCCAAGGACACCGCGTTACCGGATGATTTCAGAAGCGTGTTTCCCCCGGACAATCTGAATCCTTCGTTTGAGATTCCTGGGGTGACCGGGGTGGCCGCGGCTTGGTCCGCGTCTGGACCGAACCATGCGGTCGCTCTCGAAGCGGGGAATGCCCGGTCAGGTCGGTATGCCTTGCGCGTGACAGCCGGTCCGCGACCGGTCTCGCTGGTCGGGGACGCCCTGCCGGCTGGAGCGGGGGATTTCGCGGGGGCCATCGCCTGGTTTCGGACAACTGATATGGGCAAGGTTCGGGTGGGCATGCACATAGAAGGACGGCGGGGATCAGCCTGGGAACGCGTCGACCTTTCAGGCGATAAGGCCGTTTCCCGGGAAGAATTGAACCTGCCGCTTTCGTCCCACGCGGCCTGGCAACCCCGCGGCGCGTGCGCGATCGTGCCCGCTGGTACCGACCGGATTCGTGTCGTTCTCCAGGTCGTTCAGGAAGACAACGGTGGATCTCCCTCGGTCTGGATCGATGACGCGGTGTTACATGTTTCTTCGTTCCGTCAGGCGGCGCGGGAAGACGACCGAAAAGGCGGGAGTCCGCGCGAAACCCCGGATATTATCCTGGCCGTGGCGGACGCGTTATCCGTGTATTACACCGGGCTGCGTCCGGACGGCAGGGGGTACACGCCCAACCTGCGTTGCCTGGCGGAAGATGGGCTTTGTTTCGACAACGCGTTTACACCGTCACCGTGGACCCGGCCGGCATTTTCTTCTCTGTTCACGTCCCGGTATCCGTCACAGCATGGGGCCGAACTGGTGAATTCCGTGTTGCCGGAATCCGCCGTGACGCTGGCCGAGATGCTGCGCGATGCGGGCTATTACACGGCGGGTTTCGCGCGGACTTATTACGACGGGTTTGTGGGGCCCGGTACGGGCATGGCCCAGGGTTTTGACCTGTATTATTTTTCGGACGACGAGGATGAAGTGTTCCGGGCCGTCACGGCGTTCCTTGATGAAAACCGGGACCTTGTAGCCGAGAAGCACCGTCGCGGTCTGTTCCTGTTCGTGCATCTTTTCGAACCCCACAGCAGTTACGTCAACCGGTTTCCGAACCTGATCCGCAACGCGGGGTCCCTGGGTAACCTGATGACCAACCAGGTCATTGACGCGATGGTGGAAAAGAACGAGAATCCAGACCAGACCCACCGGGCGGACATGGATTATGCCCGGGCCTGTTACGCCTCGGAGGTGACCTTCATGGACGGCCGGTTTGGCGAGGTGCTGTTCCGGCTGAAACACCTGGGGCGCTACGAGGACAGCGTGGTGGTGTTTACGGCGGATCACGGGGAATCCTTCGGGGAACGGCCCATGGTGTGGAACCACGGTAATCCGCACGTGACCTCGACGCGGATTCCCATGGTATTGCGCGCGCCCGGGGTGGAAGGCGGCATCCGGAGGATTGATCCGGTATCGCTGCTGGATCTCGCGCCCACGCTGCTGGAACTGGCTGGCGCGCCGGTCCCCGAAGGGCTGGAAGGGATCAGCCTTCTTAGGTTTCCCCGGCCGGAAGGGCGCCTGCTGGTCAGCGAAGACAAGAGCCGGGGTATCCAGGGGGAAGGAAGTATCACCATTACCGATGGACGCTACAAGCTCACCGTGTGGAAAGCGTCAAGACGGGAACGTCCCGAGGACTGGACCTCCTCCCGGTGGGTGCTGTACGACAGCCTGTCACCTTCTCTGTGGGAACTGGCCGATCTGGAACAGGATCCCATGGAGTTGGTGAACGCCGCCCCGCGCCTGCCGGAAGTATTCGACCGGCTCAAGGCCGCGTTGAAAGCCCACTGCGAACGGACGGGGATTATCGGGACATCCGGCGGTAATACCAGGCGGGAACAGCAACCGCTTTCCGAGGGTGCCCAGGAAGACCTGCGTTCGATCGGATACCTGTGATAGCGCGCGCTTACCGGCCGATTTCCGCGGCCCGTTGTCGCAGCAGGTCATAGAGCCCGCCGAACGCGCCATTGCTCATGATCAGCACGATATCTCCCGGTTCAACCGCCTGCCAGAGCGCGTCGGCGAGAGCGGGCACCTCGTCAAAAGCCCGCGCGGGTATGCCCCGCCGTCGCAAGCCATCCGCGAGTTCGTGGGGATTGAGCCGGACTTCCGGTCGCAGGCGTTCGGCGCGATATACCGGTCCAAGCCATACCATGTCAGCCAGGGCGAGGGCACTTTCCAGTTCTCCGGCGAAGCGCCTGGTAACGGTTGTGTTGGAACGCGGTTCAAACACGGCGTGTATCCGGCGTCCCAGCCACCGGCCGCGCGCGGCGTCCAGTGTGGCCACGATGGCGGTGGGGTGGTGCGCGAAATCATCGATGAACAACGCGTTCCGGTAGGTGAGAAAACACTCCATCCGCCTGCGAACGCCGGGGAAGGTGGCCAGCGCATCGGCGGCGGCCTGGGGGGACACGCTGAACCGCTCCGCGGCAATGATCGCGGCCAGGGCATTCAGCGCGTTGTGTTTTCCCGGTGGCAGGCCGCGTAACGTTACCTCGGCGCGATCGCCCCGGCTTACGAACCAGGCCTGCGTGCCATCGGGCGCGGAGCTGGCAGTTTCGAGTCGCCAGTCGGATCCGGGAGAAAACCCATAGGTGATCACCGGAGAATACGCGTGTTCCCGCAACTGGATGGCCCGGGTGTCGGCGCACAGGACGAGAAGACCGTTCCGGGGAATGAGGCGCAACAGCCGCTGGAAAGCGGTGTCAATTTCGTCCAGGTCACGGTAGATGTCGCCGTGGTCGAATTCAACCGACGTGACGATGGCGACCTCGGGAAGGTAATGCAGGAACTTGGCGCGTTTATCGAAGAACGCCGTGTCGTATTCGTCTCCCTCGATCACGAAAGGTCCGCCGGTTGTTCCGGCAGCCGCTGGATGGTCGATACCCATCGGCTGTCCGCCGATCAGCCAGCCCGGATTCACGCCGGCCTGGCGCAGAATCCACGTGGTCATGGCAGTCGTGGTGGTTTTTCCGTGGGTGCCTGTCACCACGATCGGACGGCGATGGCGCAACAGGTTTTCCCGAAGCCATTCCGGGAGGCTGGTAAACCGCGCGCGCCGGGCGAGTGCCGCTTCAACCTCAGGATTTCCGCGGCTCAACGCGTTGCCGATGACCACGACATCCGGATTCCAGTCCAGGTTTTCCTCGGCATAACCTTCGGCAACGGGAACGCCCAGGGCCCGGACCATGTCCGAGGCCGGCGGGTACAGTGGGCCGTCACTGCCGCGTACTTCCCAGCCCAGTTCCAGGGCCAGCCGCGCGCCACCGACCATGGCCACGCCGCCGATCCCCGAAAAATGTGCCCTGCCCGATCCGAACGCGTTCATGATGAAGTTCCCTGTGTCGCGCGCGCCGGCGGTCGTCGCCGGATCTCAACGCGACAGCATTTTAACCCACCGGTCCAGTTTGCCGGTCAGCGTGTCCTTGTACGCGCGCAGGGCATCCAGGGTATCGGCGAATTCCGGGCCCGTCGCGGGATCGGGATGGTCCCAGGCGAGACAGGCCGTGCCAGGCATGTTGGGCAGGGATTCCAGGAGTCCGGGATTCCCCAGCACGATCACGAAGTCGATCGCGCGCTCGGTTTCGAAATATTCGCGCAGACCGCGCGGGGCGTACGCGGTGATGTCCGCGCCCGTTTCAGCCATGACCGTCGCGACAAGGGGATTCGGATCCCCCGGGTTCAGTGCCGCGCTTTCGGCTGAAAAGTGGTCACCGTGGGCATGGTTTATCCAGGACTGGGCCATGCGCGCGGATCCGGCGTCGCGTTCATCCACGAAAAGCAGCCGTATCCTGGGCAGGGGCATTTCCCGCAGGGCCTGTTTGCGGTGATGCCGGACGATATGACCGAGCACCAGGTACAGCACGGCCTTGGCGATATTTGCCGCGTGATCTGCCGCGCGTTCGATCCGGTTGATCGCGTCAAGGGCGGTGAACAGGTCCCGGACAGATTCAGGGTTAAGGCCGACTTCCTCCTGGATCCGCTTGGCGGTTTCGTCGTGCAGCCGGTCCACCAGCCGGTCCACGTGCCAGATCAGCAGGGCTTCGTCGCCCACCCGTTCAATGAGCGCGTGCGCGGCCCGGTAGATCATCATCGAGGTCAGCGCGCCCAGGTTGCGGATCATGAGGCGCAGGGGCTCCAGGGACTCCGGCAACACCAGGCCGGCGAAACGGGCAATCCGGGCCGCCTGGTCGCCGATGCGTTCAAGGTTATGGTTGGCCCGGATCACGGAGATCAGGAAGCGCAGGTCATCCGCCACGGGCTGGTGCAGGGCGATGGTTTTCAGGCATTCTTCTTCAAGAGAAACCTCGCTGCTATCCACTTCCGACTCGATCTCGAGTACTCGCTTACCAAGCGATCGGTCTCCGTCGATGAATGCCTCGAGGGCCATGACGAAGTTTTCATGCACCATCATGCCCTGTCGGGCAATCTGGTCCTTGATCAGCGCCACTTCCCTCAGAAAATGCGCGTGCATGCGTGGTTTCCTTCCCGCGGCGAGGCGCCCCGCGCCAAGTCGATTCCTCCAATCATCCGAATCTTCCCGTGATGTAGTCCCGGGTCTGGGGATGTGCCGGATTCTGGAACACCCGCTCGGTTTCGCCCACTTCCAGTAGTTCCCCAAGGTACATGAACGCCGTGATGTCGCTTACCCGGGACGCCTGCTGCATGTTATGCGTCACGATGACGATAGTGTACTGTTCGCTGAGGTCCCAGATCAGGTCCTCGATGGCGGCGGTGGACTTGGGATCCAGCGCGGAACAGGGCTCATCCATCAGTAATACTTCCGGTCCCACCGCGATGGCCCGCGCGATGCACAGCCGTTGCTGCTGTCCCCCTGAGAGCGACAGGGCCGAATGGTGTAACCGGTCCTTGACTTCATCCCACAGGGCAGCGCGTTTAAGGGCCCACTCGACCAGGCCGTTCATTTCCGATCGGCTCAACTTGAGATGCAACCGGGCGCCAAAGGCCACGTTTTCGAAAATCGACTTGGGGAAGGGGTTCGGCTTCTGAAACACGATACCCACGCGCCGGCGCAGTTCCACCACGTCCGAGTCAGGCGCGAACACGTCGCTCCCGTGGACCTCCAGGAGGCCCTCTGCCCGGGCCCCCGGTATGGTGTCGTTCATCCGGTTGATCCAGCGCAGCAGTGTGCTCTTACCGCAGCCGCTCGGCCCGATCAGGGCGGTCACGCGGCACGCCGGGATATCGAGGCGGATGTTTTTCAGCGCCTGTTTTTCCCCGTACCACGCGTTGAAATCCGCCACCCGGACGGCGGGCACGGAAGACGGAACGGGCTCGGATGAAACCGGCGAAGTCGCGCCAGTTGCCGACGCGCCCGCGTTAAAAGGGGTTTCCAGCATTTCGCTCATGGGCGATCCTTACGACAGCGGCTTCTGGTAACGCTGGCGGATAAACAGGGCGATGCTGTTGAACACCAGCAAGATGACCAGCAGCACAATGATACCCGAGGCGGCGAGCAGGTGGAAATCCGCCTGGGGCCGCTGGGCCCAGTTGAAAATCTGTAATGGCATGACCGTGAAGTCATCCATGAGATGACGGGGGGGATTTGACAGGAAGACGATGCCCGAGATCATGATCAGGGGAGCCGCTTCCCCGATTGCCCGGCTCATGGCCAGAATGGACCCCGTCATGATGCCGGGCAGGGCGGCGGGCAGGGTAACGCGGCGGATGGTCTGCCAGCGGGTGGCGCCCAGAGCGAAGGAACCTTCCCGCAGCGAATCGGGCACGGCCCGTAACGCCTCCCGCGCGGCAATGATGATCGTGGGTAGAATCACCAGCGCCAGGGTAAGCGCGCCGGCCAGTACCCCCCGACCGAAAGGCAGGCAGAAATAATACCACGATTTTTCGCTGATCCGTCCGCCCATGTCCGTGGATCTCAGGGTTACCCGGGCGCGTTCGGGATCTTCCGGCCACGGGTCGTCCGGGCCGATGACCCGCAGGGTGACGGGCCTGTAGTTCGCGTCGTAGGCCTGGAGACCCGTTGTGGGTACCACGGGCGGCGCGTCGAGCGAAGACGCAGGAACCAGCAGCACGGTGTCCGCCTCGTTGTAAAACTGGTCGTAGTACCGCACCCCCCATTCCACCACGGGTTTACCAGAACCGTCGAACAGGGGAAACATGTAGACGAATACGGTCAATCCAAGGATACCGTACACCACCGAAGGTACGCCCGCAAGGTTGGTGATATTCAGTTCGATGACGTGGAGCGCGTTGCGGATCCAGGCCGACCGGGGACGGTATTCTTCGAGCAGGACGGCGGACGCGGTGCCGAGGGGCAGGGCGGCCAGCATGGCCAGGATAACGACCCAGATACTGCCCATGATCGCCGGGTACATGCCGGAATCCGCGGCGGACGGCGAAGGAGGAGCGGTCAGGAATTGCCAGGAAAGGGTGGTAAGCCCCATGATCGTTATGGTCCCGAACAACAGGACCAGGATCAGCCCGGCCGATCCCGCCACGGTCAGGCAGAGCAGGTAGAAAAGCCGTTCCCGGCGGTGCCGTCCCGCGGCGGGGCGCAATCGCGCGCGCAACAGGGCCGGGTCGGCAAGCAGGGGATGTAACGGTTGCCCGGATCGATCGTTCATTCGTACTTTTCCTGGTAACGACGGCGTACCCACGCGCCCAGCAGCGTCAGGCTGAAAGTCATCAGGAACAGCGTGGCGGCCACGGCATACAGCGAGTAATATTCCACGCCGAAATTGGACACGTCCCCCATGGCCATCTGCACCATGAAACCGGTCATGGTCTGGGTCTCCAGGCGGGGATCGTAGGCCAGCCGTGGCGTGCTGCCCGCCGCGAGGGCTACCACCATGGTTTCCCCCACCGCCCGGGCCATGGCCAGCAATACCGCCGCCACGATGCCGGAAAGGGCGGCCGGAAACACCACCTTCACGGCAGCGTCAAACCGCGTTCCACCCAGACCGTAAACGCCTTCCCGTAAGGCGTTGGGCACGGCCCGCATGGCATCTTCGGCGATGGAACTCACGATCGGGACGATCAGGATACCCACGGCAATACCCGCCGACAGGGCGTTGTAGGAATTGAATCCCTCGTGCAGCCACTTCAACAGCGGGGTGATGAAGGCCAGGGCGAAAAAGCCGTATACCACCGTGGGAATGCCAGCGAGGAGTTCGAGTGCGGGTTTCAGGACCGCGCGCACCCGGGGATGGGCATACTCGCTCAGGTAAATCGCCGTGACCAGGCCCATCGGCACGGCCACTGCCAGGCCGATCACGGAGATCAGGAGCGTTCCCGTCAGCAGGGGCCATATGCCGAAATGTTTCTCACCTCCTAGCAGGGGATTCCACTGGAGACTGAAAAAAAACTCCCGCAAGGTGACTTCTTCCTGCCGGAAAAACTGGACGGTTTCTACGCCCAGCACGACAAGGATGGCCGCCGTCACCAGCAGGGTAATGCCGGTCGACGTGCCCAGGACCGTCACGATCAGCGCCTCGACCACCCGGCGGGCGCGACGCGCCATCTGACCCCGGACGCGGGACTCCGGTGAAAGGGGCATCTCCAGCGTGTTTTTCGAGTTCATGTCATGCTCGTGGAGAATGCGGATGTTCAGGTCACGGGCCGCGTGGCGCCGGCCCCCACCATTTTCCGCTTACAGTCTTTACAGGGTATCCACCAGGTTTTCCGGCCGGTATATATCGATCAGCGCGCCGTGTCGCTGGGCGCCGTCCGGTTGCAGCCAGACGGTACCCGCGCGCTGTTTCGCCAGGAAATCTTTGGCCCGTTCCACGATCTCATCGGGCAGGGCCACGTACCCGACCTTCTGGGACAACTCACCGCACCGTTCCAGGTAAAACGCCACAAATTTTCGGGTTTCCGGCCGCCGCAGGGCGTTCAGGTTGACATAGATGAATAGTGGGCGACTCAGGGGCGCATAGCTGTTGTCCAGCACGTGCGCGGGCTCGGGAAGAACGGCTTCGCCCGTAGTGGGATTGACTACTGGCACGGCCTTTACCTTTTCGCGGTTCTCATAGTAGTATGCCGCGCCGAAATAACCCAGGGCGTACTTGTCGCCGTTGATGCCGGTTACCAGCACGTTGTCGTCTTCGCTGGTGGACAGATCGGAACGGAAACTTCGCTTGCCCATGATGGCCTCGCGGAAATAATCAAAGGTGCCCGAGTCGGTTCCGGGCGAGTACAACTTGATGGGCTCAGCGGGCCAGGCGGGATTCAGGTCGTTCCACTTGCGTGTTTTACCGTCTTCACTGAAGAGATCCTGGAGTTGTTCCACCGTCAGCTTGTCCACCCACGTGTTGTCGTGGTTGACCACGATGGACAGGCCATCAATGCCCACTGGCAGCTCGATGAAACGGACCTTGTTTTGCTTGGCGGCGTCAAATTCTTCTTTTTTGATCGGGCGGGACGCGTCGGAGATGTCTATTTCTCCCTTCACGAAGCGCTTGAAACCGCCCCCCGTGCCCGAGACACCGACCACGACGTCCACGTTGGGATAGTCCGTTTTAAACGCGTGGGCCGCGGCTTCGGTGATCGGAAACACCGTGCTGGACCCGTCAACGACCACCTTACCCCGCAGGCTGGCCGCCTGCGCGTGGGCGGTCGTAACCGGCAGGCACCACGCGGCGCACAAGGCGCAACACATTACGACGATACGAATCTGGTTTCGAAACATGGCGTGTCTCCTGAGGTTGAGATTGCGACTTACGCCTGGAGCATGCCCAATAGTTTTCTGAAGTGTATGAAAAAAGTGTTAAATTTATGTTAGGAAACCGGTTTTTGCCGGTTGACCTCAGAAACGCGCCCAGATTTCGGTAAGCAGCGAATAGATCGACTGGATCAATTGCCTGCAGTCCCCGCGGATGTTCCGACCCGCTCCCCGGCGCAACAGCAGGCGATATCCCGTCAACTGCCGCGCGAAAGGTAAGGCCCGCATGCCGAAGTCGTGGGCCGCTTCAGACTTACCAGAAGCGTGCAGCCGCGCGAGGGCTTCGTCACAGGCGCACAGCAGAGCGCTGATTTCAATAAGGGCGCTCCGGGTTTCGTACAGGTCCGGACACGCGTAGATCATGTTGACCAGTTTTTCACGGGCCGTGTGCACGCGGACCAGGTCGGCCAGGGGATTGGCCGAAACGCCCGTCAGGGCCTGTTCGGTTTCCTCCAGGTTGGTGATGTATTGCCGCGCGAGGTCCAGGTCGACCAAGACCTGCCGCTGATCCGCCGCGAGAATCTGGGACGCGATCCGGTCGCGCCAGTACGCGGCAGTATCCTTGGACGCGACCAGGAACACCTGGCCCTGTCCCGGAAACATCTCCAGCCGCCGGGGAGACCGGACGGGATTCCACACCCGGTTGCGCACGAAATACGTCAGGTCATACACCACGGTGTCCGGCCCGAAATCGGTGGGGAAATGAAGGGTGACCGACGTCACCTGCATCAGGTCGTTGTTGACCACGTGGCACAGCAGGATGTCGTCGCCCGCCAGCCAGAACACCGAGACCGGCGGAATGGAGACGTCCAGCGCGGACTGGGCGTGTTTTACCGCTTCGTGGCTGAAGCCGACGGGGGGAGAATCGACGGGCCGGACGGCCTGGAATACCGGCGCCAGAGAAGTCAGCCGCTCCAGCCGGTTACCCAGTTCAGTCCACAGGTCGCTGAAGGTCTGGAAGGGTCCCGTCAGCGAGCGTTCCAGGTTCCCCTGCAGCCATGAGGGAACGTGATGGTAAGCGTGGGTAAACCAGCCATCCACGCCGTTCGCCAGGGCAAGGTTCAGCATGAGGCGCATGGCCGGGCATGTGTACCATTCCGGCGCGCCGCTTGCCCGGGTAAAAGCCGGAGCGGTGAACCACAAGGCCCGGTGTCCCTTCTGCCGTTCATGCGTCGCGACGGCCTGGCTGGCTTCCCAGGGTATGCCCGACTTGAAAAAATGAAACCAGAACACTGGGGTGGACCGGGACAGCATCTCCACGTTTCCGGGATGCTCGGCGCAGCAGAGCAACGGCTGGGTTACGCGCAGGTCCCTGAACAGTTTCTGAAGCCCCTGCCACCACGCGCAGACGTTATCCTCGGGAAGCCGTCCGCATGCCCATGCCGCGATGTTTGGATGGTTGCGGAAAGCGCCCGTGAGGTGTTCGACCTGGGCCTGGGCCTCCGGCGCGTCCGGATCCGGCGGGGAAGAGAACGACGGAATCAGCCGGATGTCGTAGCCCCTGGCCTGCTCTAACAACTGCGCGCCGAGTTCCGGCCCCATTTTTTCGGCATGTTCCAGTACCACGCAGTTGTGATGATGACGCGCGATATCTTCCAGGGCCAGCCGCCAGTAGTCGTGGAACGAGATATCCATGATGTCGCCGAGCCGGGCGGACGCTTCGGCGTCCAGAAACACCCCGAAAGGAAAGAATCCGTCCGGCAGGGCGGGCGGAGCATCCGCGACCGGCGGGTTCGCGCACAGGACATCCAAGCGGCCCAGTTGACGCGCTTCCTCCTCTTCAAGGACGCGGAATCCCACCGACCGCACATCGACCGTGCCGGTTTCCCGCCAGGCCCCGTAACACCGCAGGGACAAGGCAGTCACCTCCCGTGGGAACCGGGGACCGACCAGCATGCCGAACGTATGCCAGTCATGGTCAATGGGCAACGTGAACAGGAATTCGCCGCCCGGATAAAAGCAGGCCACTTTAAACTGTCCCCGCAGGTTTTCGTTCCGGGCCTCGACTTCCAGGACGGCATATCGCGAGACGTCCACGCTCAACGGGGGGTCCGCCGGGGAAGACACCGCGAACCAGAACCGCGGCTCGTTCCGGTCAATGATATCGATCCGGCGGGTGTTCTCGAAGTAAGCGGAGATCCGGATCGCGTCTTCGCGATGGGATACCTTCCCGTGGACGGCTTTCCACTCGGGTTCGGCGGGATCGTCCCCGACCTGCCAGTCCTTCAGGGCGTCGACGTCAAACCGAACGCGCTCAATCGAACTTTCGGGCGGGCGGTTGAGGTTTGTCCGCAGGTGCTTTAATATTCCAATCACCCGGTAAGCCATGAAGCATCTCCGTGATCCCATAGGGTTTCGGCGTGAACCGCGTGGACAGCGGCATGGCCACCCGGCCGGATTCGGGCCACGTGAACGCGTTGTCGGCGGTCGCGGCGGCCCGGATCATCGGGGCCAGCGTGTCGGTAAGGGCCTGGACGTCCGGGTATACCACCCCGTTGACAAAACCCTTTTCCAGGGGTTCCCCCACGGTTTCCGGCCACCCCGTGCCGACAATGCCCACGTAGCCCGCCCGTTTCGTTTCCGTCGCGACCGAGGCCAGGGCGTTCAGGTGATAGGGTTCAACGGCCACGTAGCCGGCCAGTTCAGGATGTTTTTCCAACAGTTCCCGGGCATTTTCCCGGGCCGCCCCTGGATCGCCATTGTCTTCCATAATATGCCGCGGGGTGATTTCCCCGGCTTTCAGTTCGTCCTCCAGTGCCTTTCGCAGGGTTTTCAGGCAGGGATCGTCGTTCCGTCGGTTCAGCACGCCGATCAGCAGCCCGTCGGGGACACACTGGCGGATCAGGCCGGCGAACAGGCGCCCCAGGGCCTCCGGATCGGGGGAAACGGCAACTTTCCGTCCCGATTCGGGCGCGTCCGGTCCCAGCAGCAACAAGGGCTTATCGAGCGATACACCCTTGAAACTCGCGCCGGGTTCGATCGGGCTGGCGGGCCACACCAGGAGCACGGCGGCGTCCCCCTTATTCAGTTCTGCCAGTTTTTCGGCTTGGGATTCCGGTAACGGCGTGGCTGGCGCGACCACCCGAAGGGTAATGTCCCGCTCCGCGAGCACCTTGCCCAGGGCGTTGCCGAAATCGGTCATCCACGCGGTGCCATCGGTCAGCAATACCGCGATGACTGGTTCCGCGGATGCCGCGTCCATTCCGGAAAGCCCGGCCGCGAGCGTTATCATCAGGCCACCCACAATGATCTTAGCCGCGATCAACGCGTCTTTCCTGGTCATTATCATTTCCTCGTGCTACGCGCGGGTTTCCGCGCGCTGTTGAAGCCACTCCGTCACTTCCTGAAAGAAAAGCGCCTTATCCAGGTCGTTCCACAGTTCGTGGAATCCGCCATCGAAGATCCGCAGGGTTTTGTCGCTCGAGGCGGCTTTTTCATGCAGTTCGCGCGTACCCGCCGCGGGCACGATGGGGTCTGCGCTGCCATGTACTGCCAGGAAGGGCAAGGTGATCCGGCCATATGCTTCCTGGATCTGCTGAATAACGCGGATAAATTCCGCGCCCGTGCGGGCCGCCACGTATCCATGGTACGCCAGCGGGTCTTCGTCCGCGGCCTGGACTACCTCCGGATCCCGGGAAAGTCCCCTGTTGTCCACGCGTCCCGCGGGCACCAGCGGCAGCAGGACGCCCAGCAGGGGAGCGATTTTTTTCAGCCACTCCGGAACGTCGTCGTTCAGGGCCAGGAAAGGACTGCTGAACACCACGCCCCGCGCGCCCGGTGCCCGGGTCTGCAGGTAACGGGCCAGCACCATGCCGCCCATGCTGTGCCCCATCAGAAACCACGGCCTCTCCGCCAGTTGATCCCGGTGAAACGCCAGGAAGGCGTCCAGGTCTTCCAGGAGGAGGTCGAATCGTTCGATGTAGGCCCGCCTGCCCGGGGATCGACCGTGCCCCCGCTGGTCATAGGCATACACCGAAAACCCCGCCGCGTTCAGGGCGTCCGCCACGCCGTGATAACGTCCGCTGTGATCGCCGTATCCGTGAATCAGCACAACCGCCCCCCGCGGGGCTTCCCGCTCCCAGCGGCGGGCGAACAGCCGGATCCCGGCGGCCCCGTCAACCGCGTACTCGAAATATCCCGCCTTCATGGCGCTTCCCTCCGTTTTCGTGGCTGCGTGACACAAATCACGATACCGCCCTGGGCGTCCCGAATTCCACTTGCCGGTGTCCCACGTCGCGGGGTATGATCGATCCATGGGTAACGCGGGCCGGCAAATCCGATGGGGTATTCTGGGCACGGGCGTGATCGCCAGGGCCTTCGTGGAGGGTTTGCGTCATGCCCGGGGCGCGGTGTCGCGCGCGGTGGGTTCGAGATCTCTGGCGACCGCGCGCGCCTTCGGCGAGCGCCACGGTGTTCCGGTATGGTACGGTTCCTACGAACAACTGGCCGCCGATCCTGAAGTGGACGTGATCTACGTGGCCACGCCTCACGCCCTGCACATGGAACATACCCTGCTTGGACTCGACGCGGGCAAGGCCGTGCTCTGCGAGAAACCCTTCGCCCTGAACGCTTCGCAGGCAGAACGGATGATCCGACGGGCCCGGGAAGCCCGCCTGTTTCTGATGGAAGCCATGTGGACGCGTTTTCTTCCAGCGGTACGCGTGGCCCGGCGCTGGCTGGCTGAAGGGCGGATCGGTTCCCTGCGCCTGGTCCAGGCTGATTTCGGGTTCCGCGCGGAACGGGGCGAGGAACCCAAGTTGTTTGATCCCACGTTGGGCGGCGGAGCCCTGCTGGACGTGGGGTGTTACCCCGTTTCCCTAGCCTGCTGGCTGTTTGGCGCGGAACCCGTGGAGATCACGGGGTGTGCCGCGTTGGGGCCCACGGGCGTGGATGAGTGGGGCGCGGCGGTCCTGCGGTTTCCCGGTGACGGTATCGCCCAGGCGGCCTGTGCCATCCGCGTGGAAACGCCGCAGGAAGCCGTGCTGGCCGGAGATACCGGCGTGATCCGCCTGAAGCCGCCCTTCTGGCGATGCGAACGGATTACCCTTGAACAGGATGGGCGCGTCGAGGAGGAAGCGCGCTTTCCCCTTGAGGGCAACGGGTATAACTACGAAGCCGAGGCGGTCATGGACTGCCTGCGCGAGGGCCGCGTTGAGCATCCGGACATGCCGTTGGACGAGAGCCTCACGATTACGCGGACGCTGGACCGGATTCGATCGATCTGGGGCGTTCGGTATCCCGGAGAATAG
>ENA-UOYA01000379-UOYA01000379.1-activated-sludge-metagenome-genome-assembly--contig:-NODE-379-length-60804-cov-10.194851_pt1 | contig 60804 bp, 47 predicted proteins | sample MGYA00238163_ERZ764804 | MGnify/ENA primary metagenome ERZ764804 (study PRJEB28919, sample SAMN05720223) | activated sludge metagenome | isolation source: Anaerobic digester | place: Hong Kong...
CAGGCTTCGTTGGCTTCAGCTCGTGAGATGCTCGATTTCTGTTATGTAAAGAGCCCTGCCAATGGTGTCGTGGGCAGTCTGCCTTACAAGGTGGGCGCACTTGTCAGCGCTTCCAGTCAGAATGCGTTGACCACCGTTTCAAATATCAGTACCATGGAGGTATTCTTCTCCATGACCGAAAAAGACATGCTCGAAATGACCAAGACGGCAGGCGGCATGAGTGCAGCCATCTCGGAATATCCGGCTGTGAAACTGCAACTTGCCGACGGTACCATCTATAACCATCCGGGAAAAGTAGTCAAGGTGAGTGGCGTTATCGACCCTTCTACAGGTTCCGTGTCTATGATTGCTCATTTCACCAATCCTCAGCATCTGCTCAAGAGTGGCGGTTCGGGCGCTATTGTTGTGCCTCATTCCAGTAGCAATGCTATCGTGATACCACAGGAATGGACTACAGAGGTTCAAAACAAAATATTCGTTTATACCGTAGGAAGCAATAATAAGGTGAAATATACCGAAATCAAGGTGAACCCACAGAACGACGGAAAAACTTATATCGTGACCGACGGTCTGCATGTAGGCGACCGCGTAGTGACCAATGGTATCACCAAACTGACCGACGGTATGGATATAAAACCCATCACAGAGGCTCAATACGCAAAGAAGATTGCCGACGCAGAGAAGTTGGGTTCTATCCAGGGTGACTATAAGAAGATGAAAGAAGCATTTAAGTAAGACCAGATATGACATTTACAAAATTTATAAAGCGTCCGGTCCTCTCCACTGTCATCTCTGTGCTGATAGTGATATTGGGTTTCATCGGACTAGCTACGCTCCCTATCGAGCAATATCCTGACATCGCGCCGCCTACCGTAGTGGTAAATACCACTTATACCGGTGCCGATGCTGAGACAGTGAAAAACTCCGTTCTAGCTCCGTTGGAGGAAAGTATCAACGGTGTGGAGAACATGACATACATGATGTCATCTGCCACCAATTCCGGTTCGGCCTCGATTACCATCTACTTCAAACAGGGCGTCAATGCCGATATGTGTGCGGTGAACGTCCAGAACCGTGTGTCTCAGGCACAGGCACTGCTGCCAGCCGAGGTCACTCGTGTGGGTGTAACGGTGATGAAGCGTCAGACGTCTCAGGTCATCATGTACACGTTGACCTCCGAGGATGGCCGATACGACGATGAATTCCTGACCAACTACAACAATATCAATGTGGTGCCTGCCCTGAAGCGTATCACCGGTGTAGGTGATGTGCAGAGTCCAGGTATGAAGACATACTCCATGCGTATCTGGCTGAAGCCGGATGTGATGAAGCAATACGGACTGATACCTAGCGATGTTTCCGCCGCTTTGGCAGAACAGAATATCGAGGCTGCCCCTGGTTCCTTCGGAGAACAGAGTGACATGTCTTATGAATATGTGATGAGATACAAAGGTCGTCTGAAGACTGCCGAGGAATTTGGCAACATCATTCTGACGAGTACCCAGACGGGTCAGACCTTGAAACTGAAGGATGTAGCCGACATAAAACTTGGCGGTCTGCAATACAGCGTGTCCATGCGTAACAACAACAAGCCTTCCGTTCTCGGTATGGTTCAGCAGATAGCGGGTTCAAATGCCAATGATATAGCAAAGGCGGTGAAAGCCGAACTGAATGATCAGGCGAAGAGTTTCCCGCCGGGACTGGAATATAAAATCAATTATGATGTAACGGAATTCCTTTATGCATCTATTGAAGAGGTGGTAAAGACCCTCGTGATAACGCTGTTGTTGGTGTTCTTCGTGGTTTACATCTTCCTGCAGGATTTCCGTTCTACGCTTATCCCGATAATTGCCGTGCCGGTATCTCTGATAGGTACGTTCTTCTTCCTGGAGATATTCGGGTTCTCCATCAACTTGCTCACGCTTTCGGCGTTGCTTTTGGCTATAGCCATTGTGGTGGATGATGCCATAGTGGTGGTCGAGGCGGTTCACGCCAAGCTCGATTTGGGATACAAGAGTTCGCTCACAGCAAGTATCGATGCGATGAACGAGATTTCGGGAGCCATCATCTCCATCACCCTTGTTATGGCATCTGTGTTCATCCCAGTGTCATTCATCGGCGGTACATCAGGTACGTTCTATCGTGAATTTGGTGTCACAATGGCGATTTCAATTTTTATTTCCGCGCTTAACGCGTTGACTCTGTCGCCTGCACTTTGTGCGATGTTCCTGAAACCGAAAAATGAGGATGGCACGGAACGCAAGATGAGTCGCATAGACCGTTTCCATGCGTCGTTCAATGCCAGCTACGATAAGATTCTGGGTAAATATAAGAATGGCGTGCAGAAGATGATCAAGCGGCCTATTATAATAGGTGCAGCAGTTGTCTTAGGTGTGGCTGCTCTGGTCATCACCATGAAGACCACCAAGACCGGACTTGTGCCTGATGAAGATACAGGAACTTTGTTCTGCACGGTTTCCATGCCGCCATCTACGAGTGTCTATCGCACGCAGAAGGTCATCGACCAGGTGGATTCCATGTTGGCTACCAATCCAGCCATCAAGAGTCGTGAGCAGATTCAGGGTTATAACTTTATTGCAGGTCAAGGTTCAGACCAGGCTACGTTCATCATCAAACTGAAATCGTTCGGCGAACGTAATATGGCTGAAGGTTCCATGGCTGTGCTCGGTATGATTTACAAGCAGACAGCCGAAATCAAGGATGCCCAAATCTTGGCGTTCGGACCTCCTATGATACCTGGTTTCTCTGTCAACAACGGTGTATCACTGGTGATGGAAGATAAGACTGGTGGCGATTTGAACAAATTCTTCAATGTGACGAAGAGTTATCTCGCAGAATTGAACAAACGTCCGGAAATCCAGCTCGCCATGACTTCATACAATCCAAGCTATCCACAGTATATGATAGATGTGGATGTGGCAAAATGTAAGCAGGCAGGCATCTCGCCTTCTACCGTCCTCAGTACGCTGCAGGGATATTATGGCGGACTTTATGCTTCCAACTTCAATGCCTACGGTAAGCTCTATCGTGTCATGATACAGGGTAGTGTGGAAAGTCGTATGCGCCCGGACGGACTGAGCAAGATTTATGTGCGCACTCCCGCAGGCATGTCACCGGTACAGGAGTTCTGCTCGATGAAGCGCATCTACGGACCGTCTAACATCAACAGATTCAACATGTTCACCAGTATCAACGTCACGGTGACTGTAGCCGACGGCTATTCTACTGGTGAGGCTATCAATGCCGTGAAGGAAGTAGCTGCGACGTCATTGCCTCAGGGATATTCTTACGACTTTTCCGGTCTGACACGTTCGGAGAACGAGTCGAGCAATTCCACCGCATTGATTTTCGTACTTTGTATCGTGTTCGTCTATCTGATATTGTCGGCACAGTATGAAAGTTACATCCTTCCATTGGCTGTTGTCCTCTCCATTCCGTTCGGACTTGCTGGCGCCTATGCTTTCACGCAACTCTTCGGCCATAATAATGATATCTATATGCAGATATCGCTGATTATGCTGATCGGTCTGTTGGCGAAGAACGCCATCCTGATTGTGCAGTTCGCGCTTGAACGAAGACAAACCGGTATGGCTATTTCGTGGTCTGCCGTGCTGGGAGCCGCAGCCCGTCTGCGTCCTATCCTGATGACTTCGCTCGCTATGGTTGTAGGTCTGCTGCCAATGATGTTCGCCATGGGTGTAGGCAAGAATGGTAACCAGACGCTAGGTGCCGCCGCCTTTGGTGGTATGCTCATCGGTACGTTCTGTCAGATATTCGTGGTTCCGGCATTGTTCGTCATCTTCGAATCATTGCAGGAGAAGATTAAGCCGATGAAGTTTGAAGATGAAGAGAATTCTGAAGTGGCTTCGGAACTTCAGCAGTATGCTCATCGCCCCGTGGAATATAAAGTGGAGGAATAATAAGATGAAAATAAGAAATATAATGATCATGGGTCTTGCGGCACTGTCTCTGACAGGCTGCAAGAGCCTCTACGGAACTTACGAGCGTCCTGACGTGAACACCAAAGGACTGGTCCGTGATACAAAATCGATTACCGATACGCTTGCCGTGACCGACACGACGTCGTTCGGCAACTTGCCTTGGCGCAGCGTCTTTACAGACCCGCAACTGCAAGTGCTTATCGAAAAGGGACTCGCCAATAACACCGATTTGCTGAACGCAGCTCTGAATGTGAAAATGGTTGAGGCTCAACTCAATATGGCGAAATTGGCATTCGTGCCTTCATTCACCTTCGCTCCGTCGGGAACCATCGCTTCTTGGGATGGCAACAAGGCGAGCAAAACATATCAGTTGCCTATCTCTGCAAGTTGGACGGTGGACTTGTTCGGCACGCTGCTGAGCGTGAAACGCAATGCGCAGATGTCTCTGTTGGCAACCAAAGATTATCAGTTGGTTGTTAAAACCAAGATTATCAGTGGTGTAGCCAACATGTATTACACATTGTTGATGCTCGACCGTCAGTTGGAAATCGTCACCGATATGGAGGGCTTGACCAAAGACACATGGGACTTGATGAAGTTGCAGAAGGAACTCGGACACGTCCGTTCTACGGGTGTGCAGAGTGCCGAAGCCAACTACTATTCAGTACAGGCACAGAAGGCCGACCTGAAACGTCAGATTCGTGAGACGGAAAACTCTCTGTCGTTGCTCATCGGACAGCCTGCACAGACCATCGCGCGTGGCAAACTCGACAGCCAGTCTTTGCCGTCGACATTCTCTACGGGCATCGGCATTCAGATGCTGAATAACCGCCCCGATGTGCATTATGCTGAGATGAGTCTCGCTGGATGTTTCTATGACATCGAGACAGCCCGCAGCCGTTTCTATCCAAGTCTGACCATCACACCTTCGGCTACCTTTACCAACAGTGCAGGCGGCGGAATCGTCAATCCAGGTAAATGGTTGGCATCTGCAGTGGGCAGTCTGGTTCAGCCAATCTTTATGCACGGTCAACTCGTGGCAGGGCTCAAAGTGGCAAAATTGAAATACGAACAGGCTTACAACACATGGCAGAACTCCGTCTTGAGTGCTGGCAGTGAGGTGAGCAACGCGCTTGTGCTCTATAACTCTTCCGAGGAGAAGAGTCAGCTCGAAGCCAAACAGATAACGACGTTGATGCAGAATGTGGAAGATACGAAGTTGTTGCTCAAACAGTCGAGCAGCACATATCTGGAGGTGATCACCGCCCAGCAGACATTGCTCAATGCCGAACTCTCAAAGGTGGCAGACGACTTCTACAAGATGCAGGCCGTGGTGAGCCTTTATCAGGCACTCGGCGGTGGAGTTAAATAGATTTTATTGATAAACTGTTAATTAGAAGATATGGCAAGCGATATAAGTCCAAAGGCCGAAATCGACGCTAGAGCGAAAATCGGCAACAATTGCAAGATATTTCCGTTCGTCTACATCGAAGGCGATGTGGAGATTGGAGACAATTGCATCATATTCCCGTTTGTGAGCATCCTCAACGGTACTCGGATGGGAAACAACAACAAAGTGCATCAGGGTTCTGTCATCGGGGCCCTGCCGCAAGACTTTGATTTCACAGGCGAAAAGAGTGAAATTATCATCGGCGATAACAATATCATCCGTGAAAATGTGGTCATCAACCGCGCCACCCATACTGGTGGAAAGACCGTCATCGGTGATAACAATTTCCTGATGGAGGGTGCCCATATTTCCCATGATACGAAAGTGGGAAACCAGTGCGTGTTCGGTTATGGTACGAAGATTGCCGGAGACTGCGAGATTGGTAATGGCGTGATTTTCTCCAGTAGTGTTGTGGAAAATGCCAAGACACGAGTGGGCGAGGGCGCTATGGTTCAGGCAGGTACCACATTCTCCAAGGATGTGCCTCCATATATCATCGCCGGCGGACGTCCCGTGGCTTATGGCGGAATCAATAATGTGATGATGACCAGTTATGGTATCAGCGATAAGGTGCAGAAGCACATTGCCAATGCCTACCGTCTGCTGTTCCACGGTCAGACCAGCGTGTTTGATGCCGTGTTGCAGATCAAGGAACAGGTGCCAGATGGTGCAGAGATTCGCAACATTACGAGCTTCGTTGAAGGAACAAATTTAGGAATTATTGGTAAAATGTAATTCATACCTGTACATTTTACTGTATATGGGGAAGGGCTGGCCGTGAGGTCAGCCCTTCTAAATTTTATATGGAGTGATTTAATTGAGAATGTAAAGAATTTATAGGAGTTATAGTCGTGTGCTTTGCCGGACATTATTCTGTCATAATGGGTCTTTGCTAATGGCTTTGACTTCTCAATTTTAATATGATGCCGTGCAGGGAATTCCTGCGGCAATCACTCTGTCTCGGATTCCGTCGAGTTCTTCGGGCGTTGCTTTTCTCAATTCTTGGTCGGGCGTTTCACGGTCTATCGTGTAAATCATTACTTCGCAGGGTTTGATGTCTTTCACTGCATCCAACCATGGATTGACGTATTCGTCGCCCGTGTTGTCCACATCATATCCATCTATCCGCCCTTTCATAAACATTGTCTGAATGATGACATGACCATGAAATGACTTTAGATTTTCGATAATCTTGTTTACATCATAAGAGGGAGACGTGGGGCGGTCCACCTTATTGATATACTCGGAACTGACCGTATCGAGTTTCAGAATGTTGTTATCCACTTTCATCAGCGCATCGTGAACTTGTGGACGATGGATGAAAGTGGAGTTGCTCAGCACCGATATCTTCGCCTGTGGACAATATTCGTTGCGCAGACGGATGGTATCATCGATGATTTCAGCGAAGTGAGGATGACTGGTCGGTTCGCCGTTGCCAGCAAATGTGATGACGTCCGGATGCACGCCCTCTAGATGCATCTCTTTCAGTTTTGCCTCCAGCGCTTGTGCCACGGTTTCGCGTGCAGGGTGTCTGCTTGTGGTGCGATGGTCCTTGTTGTACCCGCATTCGCAATAGATGCAATCGAAAGTGCAAATTTTACCGTCCGCTGGCATCAGGTTTATTCCAAGAGAAATTCCCAATCTGCGACTGTGCACGGGTCCGTAGATTGGTGAAGGATATATTACAGTACTCATAATTCCGTTTAAATGAAGTTGGTGCAAAGGTATACATTTTTTATATCTTGCAGGCGTTAATAGTAGTTAAAGTGTCGTTTAATCGCATTTTTTTTTGTTACTTTGCAGCAAATTTGGTGTAATATTGCCTTTAAGAAATGGGAAATAAACGAAATAAAGCCCGCAACCATTACGGTTTGCAGGCTATTACTCTATGTATCAGCACCGCATTGGTGCTCATTTTGTTGGGTTTGATTGTCTTCTCTGTACTTTCAGGGCGGAATCTTTCATCGTATGTCAAGGAAAATCTTGTGGTGACAGTGATGTTCGACCAGGATATGACGAATCCCGAAGCACAGCAAATTTGTAATTCACTGAACAGCAGACCCTTTATCAAGCATATCAATTATATCAGCAAGGAACAGTCGCTGAGGGAGGCCACCAAATCGATGGGCACCAATCCTGCCGAGTTCACTAATGGCGTGAATCCGTTCCCCTCTTCTGCCGAGCTGACGTTGAAATCTGATTACGCCAACAATGATTCCTTGAAATGGATATCGGCCGAATTGCATAAATACCCCAAGGTTAGCGAGATAAATTACCAAAAAGATTTAGTCGAGGATGTGAACAACAATCTTACCAAGATAGGCGTCATCCTTTTGATTCTTGCAATCCTGCTCACATTCGTTTCCTTCTCTCTGATCAGCAATACCGTCAGACTCGGCATCTATGCCCGTAGGTTCTCCATCCATACAATGAAACTGGTGGGAGCCTCGTGGAGTTTCATCCGTCGCCCGTTCGTTCGTGATGCTATTTTGCTCGGACTGTTGGCGGCTCTCATCGCTGATGTCGTGTTGGGAGGTTGCATCTTTGCCCTTTACAATTATGAGCCGGAGATATTGAACTTCGTTACCTGGCAGGTGATGGCGATAACAGGCGTATCGGTATTCCTTTTCGGTATTATCATCACGGCCATCTGCGCAAACATTTCTGTGAACAAGTTCCTGAGAATGAAGGCAGGCGAACTTTATAACATTTAAATAACGAAATAAAAGATTTTACTAGAATATGGACAAGAAAAATTTGGCTTTCGATAAGACCAACTTCATTTTGTTGGCTATTGGCATGTTAGTTGTCATTATCGGTTTTGTGCTGATGAGCGGTAGTGGTTCCAATGAGAACACCTACAATCCTGCAATTTTCAGCCCCATGCGCATTAAAGTTGCGCCAGTAGTATGTTTCTTCGGCTTCATATCGATGATTTATGCTATAGTACGTAAACCAAAAGATAAGCAAGAAGATTAATGACACTACTGCAAACCATTATTATTGCTATTGTGGAGGGACTCACCGAGTTCCTTCCTGTGTCTTCTACAGGCCACATGATTATCACGCAGAATTTGCTAGGTGTCCAGCAGGGCGACCCGTTTGTTCATGCGTTTACGTTCATCATCCAGTTTGGCGCTATCCTGTCGGTCGTTTGCCTTTATTGGAAACGATTTTTCCAGATGCGCAATCTTGATGAGTTTGTCAAGAAGATGAAGTTCTACGGTTGGCTCATCATCGGTGTGCTGCCTGCTGTGTTCATCGGTCTTGCCGCCAAGAAGTCGGGTTTGCTCGATTGGCTGCTCGATAGTGTGATGGTTGTAGCCGTCATGCTCGTGGTTGGCGGTATCTTCATGCTCTTCTGCGACAGACTGTTCAACAAGGGAGAAGATGAAAACAAAATGACATGGAAGCGTGCGTTGATCATCGGATTTTTCCAGTGCATTTCCGTGATACCGGGTGTAAGCCGTTCCATGGCTACCATCGTAGGCGGAATGCAGCAAAAGTTGACGCGCAAGAACGCAGCCGAATTTTCATTCTTCCTTGCCGTTCCTACCATGGCTGGCGCCACATTGCTCGACCTGATGGAAATGTTCGGCGAGGGCACTACGTGGGCGACCTCTCAAAATATCATTTTGCTCATCGTGGGATGCGTCATCGCATTCATTGTCGCCTTGTTCGCCATGAAATGGTTCGTCGGTTTCCTCACTAAATATGGCTTCAAAGCCTTTGGCTGGTACCGTATCGTCGTTGGCGGCATCATCATCTTATTGTTGCTCACTGGTCATTCACTAGTAATGGTTGGCTGATGAATTTCAATCAAGGGGAAATCATCTGCATTGACAAGCCTTACCGGATGTCGAGTTTCGGGGCTTTGGCCCATATCCGCTATTTGGTTTCAAAGAAGATGGGCGTCAAGATGGTGAAGATGGGACATGCCGGCACGTTGGATCCATTGGCAACAGGCGTGCTGATATTATGCACCGGCAAGGCAACCAAGCAAATCGAAAGTCTGCAATATCACACCAAAGAATATACCGCGACTTTGCAGCTGGGTGCCACTACGGCTAGTTATGACAGAGAGCATACCGTGAACGCCACATATCCCACCAGCCACATCACTCGCGAGCTGATACTGGAAACGCTCAAACAGTTCGTAGGAGAAATTCAGCAGGTACCGCCTTCCTACAGTGCATGTAAGATAAACGGCGACCGCGCTTACAAGCTGAGACGTGATGGCAGGGACGTGGAACTGAAACCGAAGACGTTACAGATAGACGAGATAGAACTTACCGGCTTCGATCCGGACACGATGCAGATGAGCATCCGTGTGGTCTGCGGAAAAGGTACATATATTCGTGCGTTGGCCCGTGATATCGGCCGCGCGTTGGGGAGTGGAGCTTTCCTCACCGCCTTATGCCGTACAAGGGTAGGCGATGTGAAATTAGAAAATTGCTTGGATTTTGACCATTTTCAGGAATGGCTTGACCAACAGGAAATAGAAAAGTAAAGGAGAAAAAATAATGAAGTTATCACAATTTAAATTCAAACTGCCAGAAGATCAAGTGGCATTGTATCCTCATAGTATTGTTCATGAGTTTACCAATGATGACGGTACCAAGGGTTCATTCCGCGTCACACGTCGTGATGAATGTCGCCTGATGGTGCTTCACCGTCAGTCTCAGAAGATAGACATGTTTAAAAAGGATGCCAAGGGCAACCCGATAAAAGGTGAATTCCTCGACTTCCGTAGTGTGATTGATTACTTCGACGAAGGCGATATCTTCGTGTTCAATGATACCAAGGTGTTCCCAGCACGTCTGTACGGAACCAAGGAGAAGACCGATGCAAAAATAGAAGTGTTTTTGTTGCGCGAACTCAATGAGGAGATGCGCCTTTGGGATGTCCTCGTGGAGCCGGCTCGCAAGATACGTATCGGCAACAAACTCTTCTTCGACGATAGTGGCACGATGGTGGCAGAAGTGATTGACAACACCACAAGCCGCGGCAGAACACTTCGTTTTCTCTATGACTGTCCTCACGAAGAATTCAAGAAGGAACTTTTCGCGCTCGGCGAGGCACCGCTGCCTCATTATATCATCGACCATAAGGATGCAGACGGAAAGTTGGACCGTCCTGCTTCTCCCGACGATTTGGAGGATTTCCAATGCATCTTCGCCAAGAACGAAGGCGCTGTGACGGCTCCTGCCACAGGGTTGCATTTCAGCCGTGAACTCCTGAAACGTATGGAAATCAAGGGCGTGAATTCAGCTAACATCACTTTGCATTGCGGACTGGGCAACTTCCATGATATCGAGGTTGAGGACCTGACCAAACACAAGATGGATTCGGAACAGATGATTATCGGTGCCGAAGCTTGTGACAAAGTGAACGCCACGAAGATGAGTGGACATCATATTTGCGCTGTAGGCACGAGCGTGCTGAAAGCCACGGAGACGGCTGTCGGTACCGACGGTATGCTCAAGGAATATGACGGATGGACCAACAAATTCATCTTCCCTCCTTATGATTTCGGACTTGCCGACACCATGATTGCCAATTTCTATCATCCGTTGTCCACACTCCTCATGTCTACAGCCGCCTTCGGTGGTTATGACCTGGTGATGGAAGCATATAATCTCGCAGTCAAGAACGGTTATATGTTCGGCTGCTACGGAGATGCTTTGCTGATATTGAACGATTAACAGTATTAATGCATACAGTATATTTGTCTCTCGGTGCTAACATTGGTAACCGAAAGCGCGCCATGTACGATGCCACCAGACTGATTGGCGAAAAGGTGGGGACGGTAGAGCGAACGTCATCGTTGTATGAGACAAAACCTTGGGGCTTTGAATCCCCCAATGATTTTATCAATGCCGCCGTGTGTGTGAGCACCGAACTCGCCCCGCATCAACTGATGGAAGCTCTCCAGCAGATTGAACGTGACATGGGTCGCAATTCCAAAACCATTGATGGGGAGTATTGCGACAGAATCATCGATATCGACATCTTGCTGTATGACGATTTAATCGTAAACGAACCCGATTTGAAGATTCCTCATCCGCTGATGCATGAACGCGACTTCGTGATGAAACCGCTCAACGAGATTATGAAAGAGAGTGGGGGACAGAAAAAAAATAAATCATAAAAAAACCGCAACATCCTTTGTGAATGTTGCGGTTTTTAATTGCCTTTAGCAAATGGGTTGCATTACTTACGCAGGCCGAGAGCCTTGATGATTGCACGATAACGATTTACATCATTGTCATACAAATAGTTGAGCAATGCACGACGTTTTCCTACCAACTGTGTCAATGAACGTGCGGTAGTATAATCTTTACGGTTCGTCTTCAGATGTTCCGTCAAATGGGAAATACGGTATGAAAACAATGCTATCTGACTCTCTGCAGAACCAGTATCAGTGTTGGACTTTCCGTATTGTCCAAAGATCTCTTGTTTTTTTGCTTGATCTAAATACATAGATTTTTTAATTATAAATTATTTTTTGCGAATTGCGGTGCAAAGGTAATCATTTAAATGAAGAATCAAGAACGAAGAATGAAGAAATTCTTTTGATTGCTCCTTTTTATCGTTATATTTAACAGTTGATAACAATATAGCGTTTCAAAAGTATAAAAAAACGACGCTTAAATAATAATAATTTATTCATCATTCTTTATTCTTCATTATATTTAGTAATTTTGCACCCGAATTTATAAGGTATTAAAATGCAAGACATTAGGAACATTGCAATTATTGCACACGTCGATCACGGTAAGACCACGCTGGTAGACAAAATGATGCTGGCGGGAAAACTTTTCCGTGAAGGTCAGGATAACAGTGGTCAGGTATTAGACTCCAATGATTTGGAGCGCGAACGAGGGATAACGATTCTTTCTAAAAACGTTTCGATAAACTGGAAAGGTGTAAAAGTAAATATTATAGATACTCCGGGACACTCCGATTTCGGTGGCGAGGTAGAGCGCGTGCTCAATATGGCAGACGGCTGTATCCTGCTCGTGGATGCCTTCGAAGGCCCGATGCCTCAGACACGTTTCGTGTTGCAGAAGGCTCTGCAGATCGGTCTGAAACCCATTGTTGTGGTCAACAAGGTGGATAAACCCAACTGTCGCCCTGAGGAAGTGTATGAGATGGTGTTCGATTTGATGTTCTCACTCAATGCTACCGAAGACCAGCTCGATTTCCCTGTTGTCTATGGTTCTGCAAAGAACGGATGGATGGCAGAAGATTGGAAGAAGCCAACCGACAATATAGAATATCTGCTCGACAAGATTATTGAGATCATTCCAGCCCCGAAGCATATCGACGGTACGCCGCAGATGCTGATCACCAGTCTGGACTACTCCAACTATACAGGTCGTATCGCAGTGGGCCGCGTTCATCGTGGAACCCTCGAAGACGGCATGAACGTCACCATTTTTCATCGTGACGGCACGCAGGAAAAGACCAAGATCAAGGAATTGCACACATTCGAAGGCATGGGCCACGTGAAGACCGATAAGGTGGACAGCGGCGATATCTGTGCCGTGATAGGTTTGGAGAAATTCGAAATCGGAGATACCATCTGTGATTTCGAAAATCCAGAACCTCTGCCTCCTATCGCGATCGATGAGCCTACCATGAACATGCTCTTCACCATCAACGATTCTCCGTTCTTTGGACGTGAGGGCAAATACTGCACCAGCCGTCATATCAACGACCGTCTGCAGAAGGAATTGGAGAAAAACCTTGCACTGCGTGTACGCAATGTAGAGGGCTCTACGGATAGCTGGATTGTCAGTGGTCGTGGTGTGCTTCATCTCTCAGTGCTCATCGAGACGATGCGTCGCGAGGGTTACGAGTTGCAGGTGGGCCAGCCGCAGGTGATTTATAAGGAAATCGACGGTCAGAAGTGTGAACCTATCGAGGAACTCACCATCAATGTGCCCGAAGAATTCTCCAGCAAGATGATTGATATGGTGACACGCCGCAAGGGTGAAATGACATCCATGGAAACCCAGGCCGACCGTGTGAACATAGAGTTTGATATCCCTTCGCGCGGTATCATCGGTTTGCGTACCAATGTGCTTACTGCCAGTCAGGGCGAAGCCATCATGGCACACCGCTTCAAGGAATACCAGCCTTACAAAGGTGAAATCACACGTCGTATCAACGGTAGTATGATTGCTATGGAGACAGGCACCGCTTATGCTTATTCCATCGACAAACTGCAGGATCGTGGTAAGTTCTTTATCGATCCGGGTGAAGAGGTTTATGCTGGTCAGGTAGTAGGCGAGCATGTACACGATAATGACCTCGTCATCAATGTGACCAAGGCCAAACAGCTTACCAACGTGCGTGCATCAGGAAGTGATGACAAGGCGCGCGTGATTCCGAAGACTGTGATGAGTCTTGAGGAGTGCTTGGAATACATCAAAGTGGATGAGTATGTGGAAGTAACTCCCAAGAACATGCGTATGCGCAAAATCATCCTTGACCATTTGGAACGCAAACGCTCGAATAAGGAATAATTATTCGTATAAGGAATAAAGCGCAAACGCCCTGATAATGAATAGGGCGATTAATATGAAATAGATGAGTCCTCCCTGATGATTGTCAAGGGGGACTCTTTTAGTATGGGCAAATAACACACTAAAGGCATGTTCCTTTACATTTTTCACTAGAGTGATAAACGTTTATCACTAGAGTGAAAAATGTGAATCACTCTAGTGAAAAATACTCAGTAGGCATGTTTCGTCCGCTTATTGCATATTACCCAACCAATCACTGGTAATTTCATCGATATATGTTAAATGTTTGGTTTGTTTTCATCAGATAGACAATAAAGACACATATACGCCGTTTTTTTATAGAATAAACACATGACGATTATGAAAAAAGGTTTACTGATATTAGCACTTTTTGCTGTAGTTATTTCGGCAAGTGCACAACGCGATCCAGGTTCCTGGTCGCTAATCCCACGTTTGGGCGTGAGCATCGCAAATATGACGGATAATGACCTCGTGATTGGTGTTGACGGCAGCTCAATCAGTTCCAAATACAAAGCGGGAATGGTTGGCGGTGTGGATGTGGAATACCAGGTCATAGACAAGGCTTCAGTCATTCTCGGTGCCTACTATTCCATGCAAGGTTGCAGATATGCCGACTGTGAATACACTTCCGATGGGAAGACGTCTTATGGATATAAAAACAACCGTACCAATTTGCAGTATATCAATGTTCCCCTGCTTCTCAACTGCTATGTGGCACAAGGGTTGGCAGTAAAAGCTGGTGTCCAATTGGGCTTCTTGCTTGATGCCAAATCCAAGGTGGAAAGTACGCCCATCACTAAAAATAAAGATGGCTCCCAGAGCTATGGCGATATGGAAAAGATGAGCACATCATTTACTGATAATTGCCATTCAGTGGATTTCTCTATACCTGTTGGCGTGTCTTATGAATACATGAATGTCATCTTGGATGCCCGTTACAATTTCGGCTTGTCAAAGATATACAAGGTGGACGGACTATCATCCAAAAATCGAAACTTTACTGTTTCCGTGGGATATAGGCTATAAGCCAAACATAACTTATAAAAAAATAATGCACAATTAAGGATGCCAAGACTACATCAACTTAATTGTGCATTATTTTTTATTCGGTGTGATTATTCCTGGTCGGGTCTTTTCTGCCAGTCATCTTTCACGAAACTTGTGGGATAGGTGGCACGGTTCAGAATGTTGCCGCCACGAACATGGATATATGTATCAAAAGTCCTTTTGCCTTCTTTTAATATAATCACTCTGCCGCCGTTGCGCAGATGATTGTATTCCGTGTTACCACCAGTGAAACGCCCGTATGCCAGGAGAATGCCGTGATACATGGTGGCATAGTCATTGTCATGGTCATGGCCACAGAATATCCCCATCACGTCTCCGCCCTCTCTCATTGCTGTGAACATTCCTGTGTTCAGATCGGGCGAGCAGGCTTTTTCCATACGTGTGCCGATGAGGATGGCATCTTCGTTGGTGGCGGCTTCGTTGAATTCTCTTACAGGGATGTGGAAGAAGGCAAGAGCCGGGATGTTCTCCCCTCCATTAGCCGCTTTAATTCTCTTGTTTTGCTGTCGGTACCATTCCACTTGGTCGAATGTGAGCCAGGCATATCCTTCTTCGCCAGGCAATTTCGACATGCTGTGAGAGTCCAGACAGTACAGGGTGGCAGCATCGCGCTTGCCGTCGTTGGATTTGATGGACAATATGTAATCGGGGGATTCCACGCCGTTGCGGGCAGGCTGTATATTGTTTTTCGTACTCGTCATCATATCGTAAAGTTGAGCGTGAGTGCAGTCGAATTGCTCGTCATGATTTCCGAAGATCATTACAAACGGTACGTTCTCTTTGGAAACGAAGTCGAGCAATGTCTGCATGGTCTTGGCTGCAGGGGCGGAATAGATGTTGTCTCCCGTGAAAACGACCAAGTCGGGCTGCTCCGATTTCACGAGTTCGTCGATGCATTTGAACACCACGTCGGATTTTGGATTGTTAATCACGAAATGGGCATCGGTGAATTGCAGAATTTTAAATTCGCCGTTTTTATTAAATTTCAGTTGTTGGGCATTTATCGCCAGGATAAAAGCCAACGCCATAAATGTAAGGAATAATCTTTTCATAAGTCATATTTCGTTTTGATAGTTTTCTGTATGTGCAAGTGAGGTCATTTAATGGTTTTGTCTTCCATGTTCCATCCCATGATGGCAGAAATCTGCGGGATGAGGCTCATTGCGATTTTGCGTTGCCCCTGATAATTCGGGTGCCATGATGCTCCCATATCATGATCGTGGGTGATAATGCCTGTCATCGGGTTTGCCATATAGACGTTTTTATCGGCTTTCACTTGTTCCTTCAGCATATTGAGACAACTCTGGAGGTACGAGGTAGCCGAATGCGGAGTAACGCATAAGATGGGCACGTCGGCATAATGACTGCGAATGCTCTCAATCATCTTGAGGTATGCTCCTACATATTGTTCAGGTGTAGGAATGGCGGTAGGCGAGAAGTCGTTGGTGCCCAGGTTGATGAGCACTATACTAGGTTTATAGGCTTTGAAGTCGTATGCCTCTGTACCATGGTCGTCAAATACTTGTGCATGGCGTGTGGTCATGTTCCGCTTAGATATCTGCACCGTGTCAGCCCAGTCGCGTATCATACCCTGACCCGAATGGGCGGTCAACGCATAGTCGGCATCGAAATATCTGGCGATGATGGGTCCATAAGCCTTGTCGCAGTTTTCCGTCTCCAGTTCGAACGGGTCTTCCGCACTTTTGCTCTCCGTGCCATAACCGCAAGTGTAAGAGTCGCCGTAGATTTCTATCATTCGCTCTTTGTGGGGCACAGCCTTCAGCGTGCCACCCTTGGCAAGGAGAAAAGCATGGATGGTGGTGCATCCGAATTCGCCTTCGGTACACTTTTGCAGGCGCAATAGGTGCGGGCCCTTGCTCAGTCCGCTTGCCAAAGTGATGTTTTGAACTTCCTTGCCTGAAATCTTAATTTTCTTCATCCACTTGCCGTCGATGAAGATATTATGAAAACTCGTGCCCGCATCAGATGCGCTGATGGCGATTGTGCCGCCAGTGAAATATGTTTGCAGGTATACGCCAGTCCAATCGTAGCTTACGGAACCATCGCTTGCTATAGCTGTTCGCCCGATATAGGTAACCCCTTGGTCATTGGCTTTGATCGTTTTGCCGAAATTGATTGCTGCCGCCTGCATGGTGGCTGCAATCATCAAGATAAGTAAAACAGTGAACTTTCTCATGTCTTCCAAAATATTTTTTTAGTTGTGAATATACTTGTTACAATCATGCAGAGGCCCGTGATGATGACTCCCTTCAGGAATCCCAGCCATGGCATGACGCACATCATATCAAGATAGTTGTATATATGCAATAAATATAGTATTGGTATCACCACCATAGATGAGGATACGTAAGCAATCATCGGGTTTTTGCCTGTGAGTTCGAGTGGTGCTGAAATCCATTTTATCCGATAATAGTCGCATGCAATCGAGAAGAATGTCATGGCGAAAAAGGCCATTCCGCCCGTCACGAAAAGATAACTGAATGTGACATCGTCTTTGCGGATGCCGCCCTGGAACGCCTCGATGCAGATACCGAGCAAAAGAAAATAAGTGCCATAGCGGCAGAATTTTTTCCACAGTTTCATTTCCGTGTCATCTGAACGCAGTAAATAGAGTAGGGCGGAAACTTCTAATGCGGTCAGCACAAGATTGAGAACCATCACCCGATTGTAGAGACAGACCACATTGGTGACCACTACAGCCAACGAGAGCAGCATGATATAGGGAGCGAGACGCTTCTTCGTGCTTTCATCGTTTACGGTTTCTTCGGGTGTGATGGCGAGCCATTGTTTGAGCAAATCTCCCGCTACGGTGCCTGGAATGATGATGAGCAGGTATTCCAGATACCGGAATTGATACATCCACGGAATAGGTGTGAAGGTGTTCACGCAATGTTGCCACGAACCGTCTACGCTGGCAGAGAGGAACAGAGCGAGGATGAACGGAATGATGGAAAGGCGCGCGATGATATTTTTCATCGTGCAGATATAGATGATGCTGCCTGCAACAGATACATTGGCAAGTATCAGAATGATAATATCACTGTCATTGAGTGAAAATGCTTTTCCGTCAACATAAGGCTGGAACAATATCCATGAGATTCCAATGGCATAAGCAATCGTATTCACGATTCTGTCCCATAAGCGGGGCAGATGAAACGGATTGCGCATGAACATGGCAAACATCAGAATGAAGCCACTTATGGCTACGGCGTACTTCACGTATTGATTCTCGTATCCCAGCATATAAGGGAACATGTGAACGATGTAGATGGCAAAGAATGTGAGTTTTATCCATCTGAGAACACTCTTCCAGCATAGGTGCAATCGACTTACACCTTTCTCAAACTGTCGGCCTAATGAGAGTGGTATAGCAGCTCCCATGGAAAACAGGAAGAAAGGGAAAATAAGGTCCACCCATGTGATACCGAATATCGTTGGTGTGAAAACGTGGTCTGGTGGCGGTACTTGGGCATGATACATCCATGCGGGGAGCACTTTGAATGCTTCCGCTGCCGAGAGTATCATCGTCATGATGGCGTATCCTCTCAAGGCATCGAGCGATTTGGCTCTTTTCATTGTTGACATAAAAATCCTTTATTTAATGGGCCAATTGCTGGCATTCCAAAGTTCGGGCTTTGCGATGAGATGACAAATGTCGAAGACCATCAGTCCATCGCTTTTCTCCAAATTCATCTTCACAGCTTCGGACAACTTTTGTGGAGTGGCGTAAAGCTGGTCTACGAGCAGTCCACCGATGAACGGATGACCGCCCAAGATCGTGCGCAATTTGTTGCACGAACCTTCCACGTTGTACCAACTGCTGCGCAATGCTTCAAAGTCGGTCTCGTTTTTCACGCCATTCTTGTTTTTGGCAGCCTCTTCAGCGGTGATATCGGTGTAATAATTGCCCGTGATATAGGTGTCGAGCAACTCCATGTAACCGTATTTATGATAATCCTTTGTTGCCCAGTCGTAATCGCGTGACGGGTCATACTTGTTGCTGGCGAAGTTTACGCCTACCTCATAATATGATGGATACCAAGCACCCGTGTATGTGCCGAAACTGATTTTCGGGTTTGCGGTTTTCACGTTCTTGCGGGCTTTTGCCATGAAGTCATAAATATTTTTGGTACGCCATTCTATCCATTTGTTGAACAGTTGTCCGCGGTTGACGTGCGGTTTGCCTGCGGCATCTTTCTTCCAAGTAAAGATATCTTGTGGGAAATGTTTCACCTTCGCGCCTATATATTTTTCGAATGCAACGCGTGACATGGAAGAGAAGTCGGCTTCGATGCCGTCATACCTTACTCGGTCAAGCAGGATGCCGTCGAGAGACGGATACTGTCTCACCAAATCACGCATCACATTGAGTATATGTTTTTGGAAATCGGCATTGATGGGATTTACCATCGCGCCATATTTCTCTTTCTCCGCAGTGATGGGTTTCATTCCGTCGGGCGTGTACATCATCGATGCCCATTCCGGGTGTGACGAATAGATGAGTCCTCGGTCGAAGTAGTTATGACCTGCTACAAAGACATTCATCGTGGCATGGACTTTCATTCCCAATCTGTGGGAGGTCTGGATGAATCTGCCCAGATAATCGAAATCGGCGCGCTTGAATCCTTTCCATTCCCGCATCCTGGGCGCAAACTTCGTGTCGAAGAGCACTTCACCTGTTATCGGTCGCACGTCTACAGCAACATCAGTGAAGCCTAAGTCGTGGACTTTCTCGAGATAATAGTCTATGCTGTCGGGATTGGAGAAACGTTGGAAATTAGCCTCGGCATCAAACCACATGATTTTCGGCTTGTTTGTTTGAGAAAATGCAGATGCGGCTGATGCCAGGAAAAATATCAGAATGAATAGATGTTTAAATTGATTTCTTGATAATTTCATTGTTATTGTTAATTTTAGATTTAGATACATGTTTCTTAAGATACAGAGACATGCGGAACTTGGACATAAATCCATGTTATTTTAGGCATAAAGACAAAAAGAACATAATTATTAAAGACGATTTTTTAATCTCTTTTCATCCGTTGGGTGTATGCGACACGTCGGAACAAATTATTGGTCTTTGTCCTCATGCAAACTTGATTCCGTTAGGCACTCCCCCTCCTTGGGCTTCCGCCCCTCGATGGGGGAACCGGAAGGGGGAATAAATATTAATGAGGGTCGGGGGTGGTTTTGGTCCAATATCTTTCGATATCTTCCAACGACATGCCTGCCGTTTCGGGAACAAGTTTCCACATAATCAACATATATGGTACACACATCACTGCAAAGAGGATGAATGTTCCTGCCGGCGTGAGGTTTTCTAACATCCACGGCGTGAGTTGACCGATGAGATAGGTGCCTATCCACAGGGCGAATCCAGCTATCGACATGGCAATTCCGCGCACGCTGTTGGGATACATCTCTGACAGCAACACGAAGACCACGGCACTGATGGAGATGGCGCAACAGAAGACGTAAGCGAGGAAGAATGTGAGCATGAACCAAACGGATAAGCCCAACGAGTCGCGTCCGATGAAATAGACGGCGATGAGAATGAGTGAGATGATCATTCCAGATACTCCGTAATAAATCAGTTTCTTTCGACCAATCTTGTCGATGATGAACATGGCAATTACCGTGGTGGCGGTATTCACTATGCCGACGAGAACCTGACAGAAGAGCGGGTCGTTCATTCCTGCATCTTTGAATATCGACGGACCATAATAGAGCACGGCGTTCACACCCATAAACTGCCCCAGTATGGCTATGCACACACCGATGATGACGGCTTTCAGAATGCCTGGCTTGAGCAACGTGCGCCATTCGGATTTCACTTCGCTGGTAATCATTGATTTCGTATCTGTAATCTGTTTCACCACATCACTGTATTGCAAATATATCTTACCCAATATCTTTTCGGCTTTGCTGTCATTGTTGTGTACAATGAGCCAGCGCGGACTCTCGGGAATGTAAAACAAAACGATGAAGAAAATGATTGCCGGTGCAGACTCCATCCCCAACATGCCGCGCCACACTTCAGAGACAAAAATCTGTTGCATGATGCCATTTCCGAAATCCGAAGTTTGTGAAATGTTGAGTAATACGTAATTAATAAGGTATGCGGCAAGGAAACCTATCGTCACTGCCAACTGATAAAAAGAAACCAGACGACCGCGATATTCGGTGATGGCAATCTCTGAAATGTACATCGGAGCCACGATGGAAATCACGCCGATACCCATTCCGCCGATAAAGCGCGATGCTACCAGACAGGTGAACGTGGGACTGATTGCACATCCGATGCCGGAGATGGCAAAGAGAAATGCGGAGAGAAACATGGATGGGCGGCGCCCCAATTTGTCACTGATAACGCCTGCAAACATCACGCCGATAATACTGCCGATAAGGGCACAACCCACATACCATCCTTGTTGCATCACATCCAGGTGGAACTGCGCTACCACCTGGTCGATGGTACCAGAAATGACAGCCGTGTCATACCCGAACAACAGTCCGCCTACAGCGGCAACGATTGAGAGGAAAAACACATATCCGATTTTTACTGTTTTCATACTTTTCTTTTGTTTATTTTTTATTGGGCGTAAGCGATACGCCTATACATGACTTCTTCTTATATTTGCTTGATTCCGTTATGCACTCCTCTCCTTAGGCTTCATAACCAATTGAGATAGTGAGATCTTCTTTTGTGAAACTTGATTCCTTTAGGTACTCTCATCCTTGGGATTCTGCCCTCCGATGGGGGAACCGAAGGGGAGCTAAAGTCTATTGCAGGCCGGGGGAGATTTTAAATCTCAAAATACTCCCGATACCTGTCATATAAATGATGCGCCTGAACATAAGCCGACTGCGGACTGAGGAAATGCGAGAACTCAAACGTTATCGCCTTGTCATAATGACATCGTTTGGCTGCTTCCAACTTCAGACGCAGTTTGTCGAACTTGATTGGCAGAAAATGAATCGGCATGTCGCGGTCGAAAGTTTCCGCATTGGTCCAGCATTGCATGTGGTATCTGTCGGCGAGCTTCTTGTTTACAGAGAAGAACGCATCCAGTTCGTCATAATCGATATGTCCGTCCTGGAAAGCGCAGGCATCCACGACATCGTGTATGCCATCGAAAATTTCGTTCCATTCGCGCTCATGCTCTTCTACCGACACCGCCTGATCGTTGGTCATCTTCGTCGTACCCATCACGGCCTTCTTTCCGTCTATCCATGGGGAAATAAATACAGGCAGACCGTCAGAAACATCCTTGCATTGTTTGCCCATGGCATGGAATGTAGGTATCGCCCCTTTGGTCTTGCGGCTTATTTCCGTACTGATATACCATCCCTTGAAACTCTTGTGGTGGCCGTAGCGTTGCCAAACCTCGTCAATCACATATTTATTGTCTTCTATCTCCTGCGACATGTCGCCTGTGTCCCAATAGTGACCGGAGTCATAGAGACCGAAATAAAACTTCATGCCATATTTATCTGCCAAGCGCAAATACATGTCGATTAAATCGACAGACGGCATGTAGCAACCTTTCTTTAATAAATAAGGTGAAGGGTAAGTGATAAATTTGCGATAGCCGGAGCGAATCACAATCACGGTATCAATGCCGATTGACTTCATGTTTTGGAAGTCCTGGTCCCATTCCTTTTCTCCCCAGTTCTGATGGGGAATGTCATGAGATATCTCGTCAAGGAACGTTCCTGTGATAGGTAAACCGTTTTTCTTTGGAACAATAAGTCCTCCATTTGAACCATTTGGGGTGGAAGTCTGAAGTACTTTGTTACCAGATGCCTTTAAAAGAGATGGTGCAAATAATGCCGATGCACTCGTCAAGGCAATTTTTTTGAGGAATTCTCTTCTGTTGGTCATGGCTTGTTTTTATGGATTTATTAAATGTTTTTATGAATTTGCCGGCTAAGTTACTATTTTTTTAAATAGCTTCCAAACTTTTTTATTAAAATATTTGGAAGTTAATGAAATATTATCTATATTTGCAACGTATTTTTTAAAAATTAATAATTAATCTATTTCGATTAACATATAAATCTTAATAAATGAATCTATGACTAGCTTAAAGATGTCAAAAAAAAGTTCTCTATTGAAGAAAGCATTGATGCTTACTTTCATGGCACTGATGTGGTTGCCTTTGTCTGGGTATGCCCAATCGGTTGTGAAAGGTGTTGTTAGAGACGGTACGGGCAGCACCCTTCCAGGTGTCAGTGTCCAAGTGAAAGACACAAGAAACGGTACTGTTACCGATCTTGATGGTAATTTCGTTATCAAGGCTTCCCCGAAGGATGTCTTGGTGTTCTCGTTTGTCGGTATGAAATCGCAGCAGATGAAGGTTGGTAATCGCAACAATATCACTGTTACGATGTCGGATGACGAATCGACATTGAATGATGTGGTGGTCGTCGGCTACGGTAAGGCAAAGAAACAGTCCTTGACTGGTGCCGTGTCAGCATTGAAGGGTGACAAACTTTTGGAAGCTCCTTCGACGAATGTCTCCAGTTTGCTTGGTGGTCGTTTGCCAGGTCTTTCGTCAGTACAAACATCAGGAGAGCCGGGTAATGACCAGGCTTCGTTGCGTGTGCGTGGTTCTCAATATGCTGCTTTGTATATTGTGGACGGCATGCCACGTTCCATCAATGATGTAGATCCCAATGATATAGAGAGTGTCTCTGTATTGAAGGATGGTGCATCGGCAGCCGTTTACGGTTTGAATGCCGCTGGCGGCGTGGTCATCATTACTACTAAGAAAGGTAAGGAAGGCAAGACACAGGTTTCTTATGATGGATCTTATGGTATCTCGGTCAATGCCAACTTCCCGAAATTTATGAATGGACCTGAATTTGCAGACTATTATAACATGGCCGATTTAATGGATAAATTGGCAAATGGTTCTATTAAGGACAGGTCTGATTACACGCCTGTGTTCTCCCGTTCAAATGTAGAAGCCATGCTGAATGGAGATTCTTCTGACGGTTGGGATAATGTTGATTATATAAGTAAGGTGTTCGGCACGGGTGTCAATCAGAAACACAATGTCACTTTGCAAGGCGGCACACAAGACATGCATTATTTCCTGTCGGGTGGTTTCCAGAATCAGAAAGGAAACATCGACAATTTCACCTACAAGCGTTATAACATGCGTGTGAATCTTGACTCGAAGGTAGGCAAGGATTTCACTGTCACATTTGGCGCAGTAGGCACTGTTGGTCGTCGCAGAACCCCTGGCTATTCTTCAGGTGGGTCCGATGACGGTTCCGAGAGTTCGGGCGAAGTGGGATGGCTGTCAATAGGCCATCAGGCCATCATGATGCGTCCGTATCTGCCAGAGACTTATAACGGACTCTATACAGGTACGATACCTAAGAATGCGGCTGTCGTATATAGCCCATTGGCTGCCATCTATGATTCAGGTTATAAGAAAACAAACAGTTTTGATTTGGAAACAAACCTCAGCATCCAGTATGATGCTCCTTGGCTGAAGGGCTTGACATTCAAGGCTACAGGTTCTTACGATTACGGTTCATCACAAAGCAAGAATTTGGATACACCTTATCAGACCTATACGATGTCTACTTCTTCAGACAATTTCGGCACTTATATATTGAACAACGACCCTCGTAGTCTTTCCCTCAATCATGTCGCCGATGGACAATATACCACGCAGCAGATGGTCGGACAGCTCAGTATTGAGTATGCGCATCTCTTCGGTAAGCACAATGTGGATGCCATGTTGTTGGCAGAAGCCCGCGATTACAAGGTAAGCGATTTCGCAGGTTATGTGAATAATGTTCCATTCGCAGAACTCCCAGAACTCAGTTATGGCAAGGCCATCACGTCATCGTCACCAGTTTCAGGTAACAGCGACCACACCCGCACAGCAGGTTATGTGTTCCGTCTGAAATATGATTATGAAAACACCTATCTGGCAGAGTTCAGTGGCCGTTATGATGGTTCCTACAATTTCAGTGGCAATGTGTCGAGCAAGCGTTGGGGATTTTTCCCATCACTTTCCGTGGGCTGGCGTATTAATCAGATGTCGTTCATGAAGAATACCAACAAATGGTTGGATGATTTGAAACTTCGTGCATCCATCGGTCTGCTTGGTAATGACGGCGTGCCGGCTTATTCTTTCCTGAATACCTATTCTTTCGGAGGAAACAGAATCATAAATGGTTCCATGGTACATTCTCTTTATACCACGGGTGTGCCAAATCCGGAACTCACTTGGTCGAAGACCCGTTCACAGAACGTAGGTTTCGATGCCACACTTTGGGGCGGACTTCTCAGTGTCGAGTTTGATGTGTTCTACAATTACGTATATGATTTGTTGGCAGAAATGGGTGGCGACATGGCTCCGTCTATGGGCGGATATTACACCACATGGAAGAACTATAACAGATATGCAGTGAAAGGTTTCGAGTGGGTGCTCTCACATCGAAACAAGTTCACTTTGGCCGGCAAACCGTTCAATTATAGTGCCAGTGCCAACATGACTTATTCCACTAGCAAGTGGCTCCGCTATCCGGACAGCCCTAACACGATGGAATGGCGCAAAGTCGTCGGTACCAGCGTGGATGCTTACAGTGCATGGGAGGCAGAAGGACTGTATCGCACGGAAGAAGAAATTGATAATTCCGCTTGGTACGGCGGTTCTCGTCCGAACCTTGGCGATATCAAATATAAAGACTTGAATGGTGACGGCCAGATTGATGAGCAGGACAAGGCTCGCATCGGTCGCAGCAACCGTCCTGAGATTATGACAGGTCTGAACTTGAATGCAAGTTGGAACGGATTCGATTGCAGTTTGCAGTTCACAGGCGGTTTCAAGTTTGATGTTTCTCTGCTCGGTACCTATTATAACGGATATGACGACAATACAATTTGGTCGCAGACCTTCAAGGAAGGTGCAAACTCTCCGTTGTGGTTGGTTCAAAATTCGTATAGCATCGATAATCAGAATGCCGAATATCCGCGTATCACATTGGGCAACACTTCCCATGGTGGCAACAATGGACTGGCATCAACTTTTTGGATGAAGAAAGGCGACTATGTACGTCTGAAATCAGCACAGATTGGCTATACGCTTCCGCAGGCATGGATCAATTCCATTGGATTTACTCGGATTCGCGTTTATGTGGAAGGCTCTAATCTCTTTACTCTCGACAGTCTGCCAAAGGGCGTAGACCCGGAATCTCCTCGTGTGAATAATGGTTACTATCCACAACAGCGCACGTTCATGGGTGGTATCTCTGTTACATTCTAACATTTAAAACGATACAATTATGAAAACAAAATATATTGGTCTGTTATTCTTGCTGATGGTCACCGGGTTGACTTCGTGCAATGACTATTTGAATATAGACCCTACAGACAAGTCTTCAGACAAATTGATTTGGAGCCGTGCTGATTATGCGGAAATGGCTGTCAACTATTTCTATTCAGACATCCCTTATCTGGGCAGCTATAGCGATTATCAATGTCTGGCTGGTATGACCGAAGGACTTACAGATGAGTTCAAATACAGCGATATGACCTATAACTCGTTGATGTATATTCCTAACGAGATATCTTATGGCGGTTCCACGCTTACCACTGGTTATGTGGATACTTATTGTGGCGAATGGGGCGGTACTTATACGGAAATCCGCCGTGTGAACGAAGCCTTGAGCAAACTGGCTTCCAGCAGTTTTGATACTGCCACCAAGACACGTTTCGAGGCTGAATTGCGCTTCTTCCGTGGAATGTACTACTTCGAACTTTTGAAGCGATATCATCAAGCCATCATTTATGATGCAGACCTTTCACAGATTTCTACCAATAAGGCAATGAGTCCTGAGGCTGACTGTTGGACTTTCGTCTATAATGATTTGAAGTTCGCTGGTGAAAATCTTCAGGTGTCTAAAAGTCCTATAGGTCGTTTGACTAGTGGTGCCGCTTACGCACTCATGTCCCGTGCCATGCTTTATTGCCAGAATTGGAAAGCAGTGAAAGAGGCTTGCGAAAAAATCTTCGCCATGGGTTACAGTCTCACAGCCAATTATGCCGATGCGTTCACTAGCGGAAACAGTGAAGATATCTTCCAGTATTCTTACAGTTCGAGCGATGATGTCTCTCATAGCTTCGACACCTATTATGCTCCTGGCGGTGATAAGGCCATTGATGGCAACAACGCTTCGGGCGGCTATGCCACACCAACGCAAGACATGGTCGAGGAATATGAATATTCTGCTGCCAGCGGCAAGACAGGGAAACCCGATTGGAGTGCATGGCATTCCACAACAGGAACCAATGATACTCCTCCTTATGCCGAACTCGAACCTCGTTTCGCTGCAACCATTCTCTATAATGGCGCCACATGGAAAGAGCGCACGATAGAACCTTATATAGGCGGAACTGACGGATGGTGCACATGGAAAACAGATGCACAGCCAGCAGGACGTACCACCACGGGATATTATCTGCGCAAATTGGTCGATGAAACTCATCATTTCTCTAAAGTGCAGGCTAGCACCCAGCCATATATCGCTTTCCGTTTGGCAGAAGTTTATCTGAACTATGCCGAGGCTTGTTACAAGCTGAATGATGCTGCCACAGCTCTCACTTACATCAACAAGGTACGTGCACGCGTCAGTCTGCCAGGCCTGAAAGACCTCACGGGTGACAATCTCTTCACGGCTCTGCGCCATGAACGCAAAGTGGAGTTGGCTTACGAGGGACTTTACTATTGGGACATGCGCCGTTGGGGACTTTCCACGACAGCCTTTACAGGCATCAAACGTCATGGACTGAAGATTGAGAAGAATGCGAACGGCTCGTTCACATATACTTATGTCACCATTGATGATCAGAATCTGAATTATCCCGCAAAGATGAATCGTTTCCCTATCCCTCAGTCAGAACTTAATAACAATAAGGATATAGAACAATTCTCAGAATGGAAATAAAACTATATAGCTATGAAAAGATTTAAATTATATATATTTGCCGGACTTGCAACAATGTTTGCATTAGGCAGCTGCGTGGGTGAAGATCCCGTTGGGCCGACTGCCGACCGCGCAGGCATCACCAGTCTGACAGCCTACTTCACGTCGGGGACATACAAAGACAAGGTTGCCAAGGCTTGGACTGTCGATAACAGTGCTGAGATTACAGATTACGTAATTCCTATTCCATGGTATTATCCCGAAGAAAGTGATAGTACGACAGCTAAATACATGACTGCGATGAAAGTCGTAGCCATCGTGGAAAACAACTGTACGATAGATCCTCCTATCACAACGCTCGACCTGACCAAAAAGAATGCCTTCACCTACACCGACCCTTATGGCACTAAGAAACAGATCACCATTTCGGGTCAGATGACGAAATCAGACAAGTGTGCCATCAAAGCCTTTATGGCTTCTCCTGGTGATTTGTCGGGTGTGATTGATGAAGATAGTAAGACGATATCCTTGGTCACGGCTGCCGATTTGTCCGAAGCCACGGCTGAAGTGACGATGTCTCCTCATGCAACTATTTCGCCAGACCCAGCACAGGTGCATAACTTCAATGACGGATTCAAATTCACCGTTACCGCCGATAATGGAACAAGCACAGCTGTTTATACTATCAAGAAACAGGTTCCTGCAAAACTTGCCAACGGTTATCGTAAGAACAGTGAACTGCTCATGTTCGAAAATGATATGACTACACTCGGTGTTACAGATGCTAACGCCATCCATCCAACATTGGCATGCATAGGCAGTTATGTGATTCTGAATTTGGGTACAGGCGCTGCTCCGCAATACTTCAAGAAAGCTACTGGTTCGAAAGTCGGTACCATCAATGTTGGTGATGCTAATCCTAACGGTTGTGTCACAAGCGATTGCGCTGGTAACATGCTCATCTCCAACTATGCTGCAAGCGGTTCTACAATGAAGGTCTATAAGACAAATTCTGTCACCGCAGCACCTTCGTTGCTCATCTCTTATGCTAATGCACTTGGCCAGGGCATCGGATCCCGCATCCATGTACAAGGTGATTTGAACAAGAATGCCATCATTACGGCAACTGTAGAAAACTCTACCAATTGCATTCGTTGGATTGTTACCGACGGAAAAGTTGGAAGTCCTGAAAACATTTTGTTCAGTGGCGTTAATGCCTGGGGCGCACAAGATGGTAGCGCAAAGGTCGTCGCACGTACGACGTCTACCGCTGATGGTTGCTTCTTCGATTATTATGACGGAGGCAATTGCAATCTCTATTATGCAGACGGTTGGACGAAGCCTACAGCCAAAATCACCGCCAACAGCAATGGTGCCGCTTGGGGTTATAACACGGGTGCAATTGATGCACGCGACTTCAACAACAGCAAATATTTGGCAATCTTCGAAATGGGTTATTGGCCGGATTGGGGTCTGCCAGGTCACGTCTATATCTACGACGCTTCCAGTCCTTCTTCATTAAGCGGGAGTATCGATGGCAGCAGTGCTTTGAAGTATGTACGCACCGTGACCGATGATTACGGTTCAGTAGGCTATGCCGCCGATGGTCGTTGCGCAGATGTTTTGATGACACCATCCGAGGATGGCTACTTCATGTACATATTCTATGCATCCAACACCCATCTCTCATTCGGTGGCATACAGGTAGATTGTATTGACAAATAAAACTAGAAAAGATATGAAACTCAATAGATTAAATATATTATTCCTGTCCGCAATCGCGATTGCATCGTCTTTGGCTGCCTGTGATACAACAGACCATGAAGATACTTTGGCGAATTGGAAATGGGACAGAACAGAAGCCAACCCTGACATCGTGAGTCAGGGTTGGGCAAATGTAGACTCAATGTTTGGCGATTTCCCCGCATATCTCAATGTGTATAAATCACCGGCGAAGATAGGCAGCGATAGCGTGATAGCTTATATCGCGGTGGCTGATATGGCGCGTGCCACATTCGGTGTCACGGGCGATATCCATTGGGATGAAAAAGCTCAAGGAAATGGTAACAATAAACTTTTTACACCCACAGAATTTTATAACAACAACGGTTCGCCGATTGTTGTCATCAATGGTGGACTGTTCTTCGAGTCGAACGGTTTCTATTATTCACAAAGTTCGGCATACAAAGACGGAAAAATGCTAGCCCCCAACCAGAACTACTATTCTGAAGACTGGACAAACTTCTGGTATCCTACCATCGGATTCTTCTATCAGAAGAAAGACGGAACATTCGAGGCCACATGGACCTATTATGCCAATAACGGAGTGGATTACAGTTACGCCTCTTGCAAAACCATAGACAAGAAGACCCCTGAAAAATCCGCACCTGATGCCACGAATCCTTCCAAGGGAACTCCGATGAATGACGGTACGGCCGTGAACGGCATTGGTGGCGTGAGCGTTCTGCTGCACGGTGGTTCTGTGATGAACACGTGGAAAGACGAGATGCTGGATGTATCGGCAGACTCCAATCAGCCGCGCACGAGCATCGGTTATGACAAGACCAACAACAAACTCTTCTTTTTCGTTTGTGAAGGCAGGCAGATGACGCCTGGGGTCAAAGGTCTCACCACGGCCAAAGAAGCTGACATCTTGAAAGCTCTTGGTTGTACCGAAGCCCTGAATCTTGATGGAGGAGGTTCTTCCTGCATGATTGTCAACGGCAAGGAGACCATCAAACCTTCTGATGGTAAGGAGCGTTCCGTTTTGGATGCATGTTATATCAAATAATGACGAATTGTGAAAAAACTTCTCATATATATTCTCACCAGCATCTGTCTGCTGTCTCTCGCTGCTTGTGGTTCATCGAATGATGATACCACAGGTGGCGGGGGCGGCGGCAACAGTGGCGGTTCTTCTGGGGGTAGTACAGGAAAATCCGATGCCAAGCCACGTTATATTTGGGTCGACGCATCAGCTAATTTCCCTCGTTTTGCCGACAGCAAAGAGAATATCCGAGAAGACCTCACCAAGGCTAAGAACGCAGGCTTTACAGATATTGTTGTTGATGTTCGTCCGTCGATGGGCGATGTGTTATACAAGACGTCTTATACAGACCAAATCACGAAACTGGATTATTGGACTAGCGGCGGACAGTACAAATACTATGAACGAACCGCCACATGGGATTATCTTCAGGCATTCATTGATATCGGTCATGAACTGGGTCTGAAAGTGGATGCCGCATTCAATACCTTCACGGGTGGATGCCTCAATCCTTACGGCCTGGGAGAACTGGGAATGGTATTCCGTGATAAAACGAAGAAATCGTGGGTCACCACGTTGAATCTGAAGCAGGGTTTGACCAATGAGATGGACCTCACATCGACGAATCCTTCTGATGCCGATTATTATGGAACGAAATTTCTGAATCCCTGTAATGACGAAGTGCAGGAATACATTCTCAATCTGATTGGCAACTTGTGCAAATACAATATCGACGCGCTCTTCCTGGACCGTTGCCGTTTTGATGATTTGCAGTCTGATTTTTCGGATGTCACGAAAGAGAAGTTTCTGAAATATCTGGGTGTCTCATCCATCAGTTTTCCAAGTGATGTGATGGCTCCAGGTACAAAGTCGGCACCATCATCGCAACCGAAGTATTTCAAAGATTGGTTGGCATTCCGTGCCAAAACCATCAGTGATTTCGTCGGTAAGGTCGTGGCAAAGGTTCGTAGCGTGAACAGCAATATCAAGGTTGGCGTTTACGTGGGCGCCTGGTATTCGGAGTATTATGAGGTGGGAGTCAACTGGGCTAGCACGTCTTATGACCCCCATATAGATTATCCCGAATGGGCGAATGCCGACTACCATAAATATGGATACGCTAATCGTTTGGACTTCATGCTTCTCGGTTGTTATGCAGCCGCCGACCAAGTGTATGGTTCCACGGAATGGACCATGCAAGGCTTCTGCAAAGAGGCGAAAAAGAAGATTGGCAATGCAGTGAAGTTTGCGGGCGGACCGGATGTGGGCAACGCCACTGGTTTTGAAAATGGCGGGGCAAACAATGCCGTTACCAATAGTGTGGATGCCTGTATCAATGCCTCTGATGGATATTTCGTCTTCGATATGGTGCATATTCGTCAATACGATTATTGGAACTCCTTAAAACAAGGAATAGATGGATACTTAAACAAATTAAAATAAAATGGATAAGAAAGAATATTTTGAATTCTGGGCAAAATCTTATAAAGAAGACCTTACCAAAAATATCATGCCATTTTGGATGCAGCACGGCTGGGATCGTGCGCATGGTGGCGTTTATACGTGTGTGGATCGTGACGGCTCATTGATGGATACCACTAAATCTGTGTGGTTCCAAGGTCGTTTCGCCTTTGTTTGCTCCTTTGCATACAATAATGTGGAACGTAATCAGCAATGGCTGGATGCTGCCAAAAGCACATTGGACTTTATCGAGAAGTATTGCTTTGATGCCGATGGACACATGTATTTCTCCATCACGGCTGACGGCCATCCGTTGCGCAAGCGCCGTTATGTATTTTCAGAAACGTTCGCCGCTATTGCTATGTCTGAATACTCCATCGCCAGCGGCGACAAGTCGTATGCCACGAAGGCGATGAAGATATTCGAAGACACTCAGCGCTTCCTGGCAACACCTGGATTTCTGGAACCCAAGTTCGAACAGTCTGTTCAGCTGCAGAGTCATTCCATCATCATGATTCTCATCAACGTGGGTTCGCGCATCCGTGCTGTGATTGATGATCCGAAACTGACCAAGCAAATTGATGAATCCATAGCCAAATTGAAGAAATATTTCATGCATCCTGAGTTCAAGGCTCTGCTGGAGAGTGTGGGCCCCAATGGGGAATTCGTTGACACGAACCTCACCCGCACCATCAATCCGGGTCATTGCATCGAAACTTCGTGGTTTATCATGGAGGAATCGCGCTTGCGTGGCTGGGACAAAGATTTGCTCGATACCGCCCTCACCATTTTCAATTGGTCGTGGGACTGGGGCTGGGACAAACAGTATGGCGGAATCATTAATTTCCGTGATTGTCGGAATCTCCCTCAGCAGGATTATTCGCAGGACATGAAATTCTGGTGGCCGCAATGTGAAGCCATCATCGCTTCGCTGTATGCATATCTCGCCACGGGCGACGATGAATATATGTATCGCCATCAGAAGATTAGCGAGTGGACTTATGCTCATTTCCCCGATAGTGAGTTTGGCGAATGGTATGGATATTTACATCGGGATGGAACTGTAGCTCAACCTGCAAAGGGAAATCTATTCAAAGGTCCGTTCCACGTGCCAAGAATGATGACCAAGTCTTATACCTTGTGTCAAGACATTCTCAAGATGATAGACCGTTAATCGTGCGATTACAGGTTTTTCGACAACTACGGCTTGGTAATCGAGTCACTAGTATCGAGTGAAAAAGTTAGTAGCGTCGAGTAACTGAGTCACTAATATCAAGTAGTAGAGTCAGTAACATCAATCAATCGACTCACTAGCGTTTATTAAGTTGATAATTTTAAATTCCGGTCGTAACAAATGTTGCGATCGGAATTTTCCGATTAGAACCATTGTATTTTATATCCTACAGTTACCCAAATGCTGTTAAGAGTGGCATCTTTTAATATAGCCTTTGTATGAGTATCATTGTCTTTTGCGATTTTGTTAAAGTAATACACGTATCTGGCATCCAGTATGACCTTTCCAAATTCGAAACCGAAACCACCTGTAGCTCCGTAGAAACCTTTGTTTAAATCATCAATAATGTCTTCATAGTTGCCGCGGGCATGAAGGACTCTTGCTGCTTGGCCTCCTACGAAAACATCGAAATGTTTAACGGGATAATATTTCAGGAAGACATTGAAATCCAGAAGATTCAACCTGTAATCATATTTTGTCTCTTCAGAAGGAATCGACACATCGTGACAACCCTGATGGGTGAAGAATGCCTCAGAGCCTATTGCTACTTTGGAACTCAATGAATATTCCATGTTCACTCCGCCTACAAAACCTAACTTGTAACTTCCGTTTCTGTTAAAAAATGTGGCATAGTTGCATCCTACTTTAGGCGTGAAATAGACGTCACCAGTTTCACCTTGTGCATTGATTGAAACGAAGGTTACAATCAAGAATAGTGTTATAAAAAATATTTTTTTCATATCTTTTGATGTTACTTATTGTGGATAGTTCAGATTGTCGCTAGAGATATTTTCCAGCACCTCTTCCAGATATTTGCGCGCTTCCCAACGAGCCATGGGCAGATCGTGAAGCAACCAGTTGCCGCAGTCCTGGGGCGCTGCGCCAGGGATATCGCCATCAAATTCGGCGATAAATCTGAAAGTGTTCTTCATCAGTTCTACGATGTCGCCCGATTTCAAATCGCCCTTGATTAACAGGTAATTGCCGGTCAGACACCCCATCGGTCCCCAATAGATGATGCGATCAGCCCATATAGGATCATTGCGCAGGTAGGTAGCGGCAAGATGTTCTATGGTGTGCAGCGCACCTGGATGCAAAACGGGTTCCCTATTGGGTTCCTTCATCCTGATATCGAAGGTGGTAACTATCGTATTGCCGACCTCGTCTTTGCGGGAAACGTATATGCCACGCTTCAAACGGTTGTGGTCGATGGTGAAACTTGGTATCTTTTTCATATCTTTTCCAAAAAACTTTTTGTCACATTGAATGAGCCTTCTGCCATGCGGTTCCAAAAGTCGAAGTACTGAGATGCATGATTGTCTTTTAGTGGCACATCGCTGATGATGCGGAAACTGATGAATGGCGTCTTGCGCAGATAACAGGTCTGTGCGATTGAGCAGCTTTCCATATCCACCGCCATTGCCTTTGGAAAATGGTCGAGTATCGACTGCATTTTTTCGCGAGAGTCCACAAACCAATCGCCACTCACGATGAGACCCGCATGAACAGGTGTGCCGCAGTTGATGGATAACGCTTTGTCTATGAGTTCTTTCGGTGCCTTATATGAGGTGGGCATGCCCAGAATTTGTCCGTATTCGCATTCGCTTCCGCAATACACATCGTGATAGGTGCAAGCTGTGGCTACCACTACCTCTGTAATATTGAGTGATACGTCGGCGCCGCCTGCTACTCCTGTGGAAATGATGAGGTCGGGTTGATAATGGTCTATCATTTCAACAGCACCTATGGCACTGTTTACCTTTCCTATTCCGCATTGCTGCATGATGATCTCATTATTTACGATTGTGCCTAGTATAAAATCACGGCCGTTATGCCGCTCTGTTTCACTGTCATCAAGCAATGTTGTGAGTTGCTTGAACTCTTTTTCCATTGCCACGATGATACCTATTTTCATAAAAGTCTATTTTTATTTTGCAAAAGTACAATTTTTTTTCAATAAATCATAAAAAGCATTCTATAATTCGTAAATAATGTATTTTTTAAAGTACCTTTGCAACATAATTAATTATACAAACAATGAACGCATTGAAAAAATATCTGTTCGATATCCTGGCAGTTGCGCTTTTCGCAATCATTTCTTTTGTCTATTTTATGCCAGCCGATATTGACGGGCGTATTCTTTACCGCCACGATGCCTCCGCAGGACGTGGCGCCGGTCAAGAGTCTACTGAATATTTTCAGAAGACTGGTGAACGTACACGATGGTCCAATTCCACATTCAGCGGAATGCCTACTTATCAGACGGCACCTTCTTATGGAAGTACGGATGTCTTGACCAAAGTGATGACGGCTTATCATTTGTGGCTGCCTGAGAATGTATGGTTTGTATTCGTTTCTCTTTTGGGATTCTACATCCTTCTTCGTGCATTCGATTTCCGACAGGCCTTGGCGGCATTGGGTTCCATCCTATGGGCATTCTCCAGCTATTTCTTTATCATCATTGCTGCCGGTCACCTTTGGAAGGTGATGGCTTTGGCATATCTCCCGCCGATGATAGCGGGCGTGGTGCTTTCCTATCGGGGCAAATATCTATGGGGATTCATCGTCACGGCGATTTTCACCGCGTTCGAAGTGAAGGCCAACCATGTGCAGATGACTTATTATTTTCTGTTTGTCATCCTGTTTATGATTATTGCCTTCCTGGTGCAAGCCATCAAGGAGAAGCAAATGGCACGTTTCGGCAAAGCCACGCTCGTGTGCGCCGTGGGGGCTATGATAGGAATATGTATCAATCTGAGTAACTTGTATCACACTTGGCAGTATGCCAAGGAGTCGATGCGTGGCAAGAGCGAACTTGTGAAGAAAGATGCTGCCAATCAGACCAGTAGCGGTCTCGACCGTGATTATATCACGCAGTGGAGTTACGGCATCGGAGAGACATGGACGTTGCTCGTTCCGAACGCCAAAGGTGGTGCATCGGTTCCATTGAGTCAGAATTCGAAAGCGATGGAAAAGGCTGATGCCCAGTTCATGCAGATATATCAGCAGTTGGGGCAGTATTGGGGCGAACAGCCTGGCACATCGGGACCTGTCTATGTGGGTGCCTTCGTGCTGATGCTTTTCATTCTCGGACTGTTTATTGTGAAAGGGCCTATGAAATGGGCTCTGTTGGGAGCCACGATTCTCTCGATATTATTGTCGTGGGGGCGCAACTTCATGCCGTTCACCGATTTCTTCCTCGATTATGTCCCGATGTATTCTAAGTTCCGAACGGTGGCATCGATACTTGTCATCGCCGAATTTACGATACCTTTACTCGCCATGATGGCTCTGAAGAAAATCGTCGACGAGCCCGATTTGCTCACCAAGAAAATCAAATTTGTATATATTAGTTTCGGCCTTACGGGTGGCATCGCATTGCTTTTCGCACTCATGCCTACGGTATTCTTCTCTGATTTCGTTTCCTCTTCAGAATTGGAACAGATGAAATCCATTCCTGCCGAATATCTTAATCCGCTGCTTGCCAACCTTCGGCAGATTCGTGAATCCATATTCACTGCCGACTGTTGGCGCTCGTTCTGGATTGTCGTCATGGGTACATTCTTCCTGTTGCTTTTCAAGGCAAAGAAGCTCAAGTCACAGTATATGATTGGAGCTATCACAATTCTTTGTCTCGTTGATATGTGGCAGGTGAACAAGCGTTATCTCTATGATGATATGTTCGTGGAGAAGAGCATCCGCGACACTCCTCAGCAGATGACGGCCACCGACAAACAGATTTTGCAGGACAAGAGTTTGGATTATCGTGTGCTGAATCTGGCTTCGAACACATTCAATGAGAACGAGACTTCTTATTATCACAAGAGCATCGGTGGATATCATGCAGCCAAACTCCGTCGTTATCAGGAGATGATCGAGGCATATATCTCGCCTGAGATGCAGAAGATGATGGGGGCTATCAGCAGCGCGCAAGGTGATATGACCAAGGTGAATGGAGATTCCATTTATCCGGTGCTCAATATGCTGAACACGAAATATGTCATCCTGCCTTTGCAGGGCGGACAGACCGTTCCTTTGCAGAATCCGTATGCTTTCGGCAATGCTTGGTTTGTGGACAAAATCAAATATGTGGATAATGCCAATCAGGAGATCGACAATGTAGGTAAAATCAATTTGAGGAATGAGGCTGTAGCTGATGCCAAATTCAAATCTCAGTTGGGAACGTCGGTCGCACAAGATAATTCTTCGTTGGTCAAGATTACCGCCTATCAGCCTAATCAACTCACTTACGATGTGAAGAGCGATAAGGGCGGTGTGCTCGTATTCTCGGAAATTTATTATCCGGGATGGACAGCTACTGTGGATGGACAGTCTGTAGAAGTGGGACGTGTGGATTACATCCTTCGTGCCATGAATGTAAAGCCTGGTCATCACAAGATAGTGCTGAGTTTCTTCCCGAAATCTATCGACACGACCGAGAGCATTGCTTATATATCTTATATTATATTGGTTTTGGCGATTCTTCTCTCAGTATTCTTTGAGTGGAAGAAAAAGAAGGACGAGAACAAAGAAGCAGTTTGATGATGAAAAAGTTGCTGTCTTTACCGCCTAATCTTGTCGGCTGTTTCCATGATATCACGGGATACGGCGAGCAGGAATGGTTTTGCACTAACGATCCCGTAGGTTGCAAACTAGGTTCCGGTGGTGGGTCCACATGGTTGCTCAAATCATGTTTCGACCAACAGGGCGGCAAGCAGACTTTCTCGGAGTGGTTGGCGGCGGACAAACGCTTGTTGCTCCATGCCGGGGGACAGAGTCGGCGGTTGCCGGCTTATGCGCCATCGGGAAAGATTCTCACGCCCATCCCTGTATTCAGATGGGAGCGCGGACAACGACTTTCTCAGGATTTGCTTTCTCTTCAGATTCCGCTTTATGAACGGATGATGAATGCTGCTCCCGCTGGTATTCATACCATGATTGTGAGTGGCGATGTTTATATCCGTGCTACAGAACCTTTGCAGCCCATTCCTGATGTTGATGTGGTGTGCTATGGACTTTGGTTGGGACCGGAAATAGCGAAAGATCATGGCGTGTTTGTGTCTTCGCGCAAGAATCCTTCTGTCTTGAAATGTATGTTGCAGAAGCCTTCCGTGGATACGCTTGCCAATCTTCTCAACGATAATTTGTATCTCACTGATATCGGCATCTGGCTTTTCAGCGATCGTGCTATACAACTGCTGATGCGCCATTCCATGAAAGATGGTGATATCACCAATTATGATATGTACGGCGAGTTCGGCTGTTGCCTCGGTACGGACCCCGATATCAAGGATTCCGAAATCAACAGTCTGCGTGTTGCCGTGTTGCCGCTTCCGGGCGGAGAGTTCTATCATTTCGGCACTAGTCACGAACTGCTTTCGTCTACTTTGGCTGTGCAAAATCTGGTAAACGACCAGCGCCGCATCATGCATCATTCTCGGAAGCCACATCCGTCGATGTTCGTGCAGAATGCGGAAACGAAGATTAAAATCACCGAGGCCAATCGCAATCTGTGGATTGAAAACAGTTGCGTGGGTTCGCGTTGGACCATTGCGCACGACAATATTATCACGGGTGTCCCTCAAAACGACTGGCAGATTCATCTGTTGGCGGCTCAGTGTGTGGACATTGTGCCGATTGGTGAGCGCGAATTTGTTGTTCGACCTTATGGATACAACGATAAATTCCGTGGAGATTTGCATGCTGCTGACACCCTATTAATGGGCAGACCATTCTCCGAATGGGCTAGCGCAAGAAATCTGATTGTGGATGATATCATTGGCAACGCCGATTTGCAATCATCTTGCATCTTCCCTGTGGTTGACAATCTGGATGATGCGGAACTCGCTTTGCGTTGGATGCTCGACGAACCTAAGATTCCAGGTGGACGGGAGTTGTGGATGCGTTCTCGGCGGATGTGCGCTGATGACATTTCAGCCGAAGCCAATCTGAGAAGACTTTCAGAACAACGAAAGAATTATCGTGCAATCAATTGGCCGTCGCTTGCCGAAAATTATCGGCATAGCGTTTTTTATCAGGTCGATTTAGACGATGCCGCTCACGAATTTGCGGCTGCAGACATCGCCGAACCATTGCCGTTACCGGATAGCGAACTTTTGCTCACCCGAATCCATGATGCCATGTTTCGCTCTCAGTTGGAGCGTCTTCGTGGAGCAGACGGACGGGAAAATGAGACTAAGGCATTCGGTTTGCTCAGACAGGGATTGACGGGAACTGTCTTATCACAGAAACAGGCGCCACGGATGTCGGTCTATGCCGACCAAATCGTGTGGGGTCGCAGTCCCGTGCGCATTGATATTGCTGGCGGATGGACTGATACACCGCCTTATTGCCTGATGGAGGGCGGAAACGTGATCAATTTGGCGATTGAATTAAATGGCCAACCGCCGCTTCAGACTTATGTCAAACCTTGTCGCGAACCGCACATCGTGTTGCGCAGCATCGACCTCGGTGCTTCCGAAATAGTAAAGACTTTTGATGAACTTGCCGACTTCAATCATGTGGGCAGTCCTTTCTCCATACCCAAGGCAGCATTGACGCTGGCTGGTTTCCTTCCAAGTTTTTCTTCTGAGCAGTACATTTCGCTGGAAGAACAGTTGCGCGCATTCGGATGCGGCATAGAGGTCACGCTTCTGTCGGCTATCCCTGCCGGCAGTGGACTAGGTACAAGCAGTCTGCTCGCCTCCACGGTTCTAGGTGCGCTGAATGATTTCTGCGGATTGATGTGGGATAAAAATGAAATTGGTCGTCGCACGCTTGTGCTGGAACAATTGCTTACCACTGGCGGAGGGTGGCAGGATCAGTTTGGCGGACTCTTGCAGGGCGTTAAACTTTTGCAGACTGGCAGAGGTTTTGAACAGAATCCTGTCGTTCGATGGTTGCCTTCCGACCTGTACACGCAACCCGAATATCGAGCTTGTCACCTATTATATTATACGGGCATCACTCGTACTGCCAAGAATATTCTTTCAGAGATTGTCCGCAGAATGTTCCTCAATCATCATGATGAAATCACGCTCTTGCGCGATATGAAGGCTCACACCATGGAGATGTACGAAGCCATTCAGCGTCAGAACTTTGCCGAAATGGGTTTGCTAGTCCGCAAGACATGGCAACAGAATCAAGCTCTCGACAGTGGCACAAATCCCGATGAGGTGCGTCATCTCACAGATTTGATTGATGATTTGTGTCTCGGTTACAAACTTCCCGGTGCCGGCGGCGGCGGTTATCTTTATATGATAGCCAAAGACCCTGAGGCGGCAGTGCGCATCAAGCAAATTCTGAACGCCAATCGCATGAATTCCAATTCCCGATTTGTGGATATGACGTTGAGTGACAAGGGTTTGCAAGTGAGCCGCAGCTGATGAATATTAGCTGTTACTATTAATTATTACCTATTACTTATTACCTATTAATTATTTCAATCGCCTGGCGCAATATTTCCTCGTGGTCGAATGCCAGTGGTGGCAGCGCATTGAGTGAAAACCATTGAGCTTTTGCCGCATCGTCGCTGCCTTTCACGTCTTTGGTTTCATTGATAATCGTGTAAAATGCTATTGTGATGACCCTTTCGCGTGGGTCGCGGTCCACTTTCGAGAAAGCTCCCACTTGATGCACATCGTCTACCGTGAGTCCTGTCTCTTCCATCAATTCCCGTTTGGCGGCATCGTCGGCCGTTTCGTCGATGTTCATAAATCCGCCAGGGAACGCCCAGCAACCTTTGCACGGTTCATTCTTGCGTTGAATCAACAGTATTTTCATTTCGCCCTTCTCTTTGGCAAACACGATGCAATCGGCTGTGACTGCTGGGTGTGGATATTTGTATGTGTACATACTCAATTGATTTTGATTAAAAGTTTCCGATTCTTTGTGAATCTTTCGTGCCTATGTTCTTTGATGCAAATATAAATAAAAATTTCGAGATATGATTGCATGGCCAATCAGAATTTCTTATATTTGCATCGTACAACAATAAAAAATAGCAGCTTATGAAAAAAATTATTCTGATGTTTATATGCCTTGCAGCAATCTCTGCTGCAAATGCTCAGCGGAAAAGCGTGAAAGTGCCTGATGCAGGTAAACTTGCTTCTGTGATTTCTGAAAAGGAAAAGATGACAATCACTGATTTGAAGGTGATTGGCGATTTGAACGGCTCTGATATTTTGCTTTTGCGCCAGATGGCGGGTTCCGACTCAAAGGGAAATCCACAAAAAGGTCATCTTGCCAATCTTGATCTTTCGGATGCGAACATTCTGAAAGGTGGCGACAGTTATTATTCTCTGGCTTCAGCCGGTGAAGACGCCTGTACGGAGAACGACCAACTTTCTGCCAATTTCTTTTCTGGTTGTTTGAGTCTCAAGTCTGTGGTCATACCAAATACTGTGACGTTTATCTCAAACAATGCATTCTCATTCTGCCCAAGTTTGGTGGAGATAAAAACAGCCAACAGCAAATTCTTTTCCAGTGCCGACGGTATCTTGTATTCCGCTGACCACACTTTGCTCATCCGTTGCCCACAAGGCAAGAAAGTGACTAAGGTCTCAGTGCCTGAAGGCGTAAAACAGATTTATCCAAGCGCCTTTCGCGGTGTGAAAAGTCTGACGGAAATCGAATTTCCAAGTACCTTGGAGGGAATCAGTGACGTGTCATTTCTTGGATGCCCGAATATCACAACTATCAAATGTAATGCAACCAATCCTCCCGCCATGGAAGAGGCCTTTGACGCATCGGTCATTGAAAAGGCGAATGTCATCGTTCGTACAGCTACCGCAGAGAAATATCAATCGGTGGATGGATGGAGTTCATTCAAAAACATCGTTGAGAGATAATCAAGATTTGATTTGTCATTTCTCATGTTTCTGTAGAGTTGCAGATGTCTGTGTACAGGAAACAGTAACTCTACAGATTTAATCATCTTCTGATATGCAATTTCGAACAGTCGTAAATATAGAACAGCCGTCGTTCTCGATACCTCCCTGCGAGCAGATGCTCTTCGTGGGTTCCTGCTTCGCCGACAGCATCGGACAGCGGTTTGTGGCAGATAAATTTCGTGCCACGGTCAACCCATTTGGCGTGATGTATAATCCCGTGAGCATTCTGCACACCGTGAAGCGGTGCGAGGAAATTCCGCATGTGGCGGTATTCACATTGGGTACGAACCATGTTTATATTCTGAAAGAGACGGGCGAAATCGTGGACAATTGCCAAAAACGTCCGCAACGGTTGTTCGAGGAGCGCCAACTCACGATCAATGAGTGCGTGGATGCTCTCTCGCAAGCCGTGGAAATGTTGGAAGCACGCTATGCCGATGTGAAAATCATCGTCACGGTGAGTCCCATCCGCTATGCCAAATACGGTTTTCACGGAAGCCAATTGTCAAAGTCGGTATTGCTTCTCGCCGCCGATGCGTTGGTGCAAAAATATCCAGAATCCGTGTCCTATTTCCCCGCCTATGAGATTGTAAACGATGAGTTGCGTGATTATCGTTTTTACAAGGAAGACATGTTGCACCCCAGCGACCAGGCGGTCGAATACATCTGGCAACGTTTTTCCGAGATTTATTTCGCCCCCGAAACCATGCGTTTCCTCGAATTGTGGCGCCCTGTCAAAGAGGCGTTGGGGCACCGACCTTTCAATCCCGATTCCGATGAATACCGCGCGTTCATGGCGAAGACGATGCAACGGGCGGAAATGTTGAAACAGAAATATCCAGGATTAATCATTTAAAAAAACAGTAATATGTTATCATTTAGGCAGGCTTCGATAGAAGATTTGGATGGTGCGTGGCGCGTGGTCGATGACGCTAGGAATAAGATGATTGAAATCGGGCGGCATCAATGGACTGCCGATTATCCGTCGATAGAACATCTGCGCGCCGACATCTCACTTGGTCATGCGTTCATCATTGCCGACGGTGATGAAATCGTGGCTTACGGGGCGGTGGCTGAAGATGGCGAACCCGAATATGAGAATATCATCGGCCGCTGGTTGAGCCTCGGCCATTACATGGTGGTTCATCGTTTGGCCGTATCGCCTCCGTGTCAGGGTAGGGGCTTGTCTAAACAGTTTTTCACTGATGTGGAAGACCTGTGCCGTCAGCGGGGCATCCATAGCATTAAAGTGGATACTAATTATGATAACGTTCAGATGCTGGGCATCATGTCCAAGTTGGGATATGAAAAATGCGGTGAAATCGACTATCATGAGCGCGGCATGCGCATCGCTTTCGAGAAGTTGCTTTTGGATCATGGATAATAGGGTGGTTTGAAGAGAGAAATGCCATGAACGAACCTGGTGGGCGTCACCCTTTGGATACCGATTTTTGATATAAGATTAAAATCCAAGCGAAAATAATGCTATTTTTTTGTAGGGTATATGCCATCTGACCTATCTTAATAATAGAAAGAGGAATAAAATGAAGTCAAACCCCCAAAAAGTTTAGGTCATGAAAACATTTATAATTAGAGCAATTGGAATCCTGTTTATCTCGATGATGACAGGCCAGCTTACATCAAGCGCTCAGACGGATGATTTTTTCACAGTGAGTGGAATCGTGAAAAACCAGCAAAACAAGAAGATCGTGGAATTCGCCAATGTTTCGGTCGGCGGAACCAATGTAGGTACGGTGACCAATGAGGACGGCGAGTTCACGCTGAAAATCAAGAAGTCCACAAATGCCAAAACCATTGTGGTCTCGCAAGTGGGCTATGCCAATAGCTATGCAGAAGTGAGTGATATGGGCGCCGGCAATTCCGTGATATTGCTCAAACCCCAGCGCAATCTGCTCGATGAAGTTGTGATAGAGGCTTCCGTTTCACGCAATATCGTGGCGCAGGCAATCCGCAACATCCGCAAAAATTATGAAGTGAAACCTACGTTGATGACTGGTTTCTACAGGGAGACGGCCCGCAAACGCAATCATTTCATCAATGTTTCGGAAGCTGTTGTCCACATGTTCAAAACCGGATATGACGTTCGCAATGCCAGTGGCGACCGTGTGCAGGTGATTAAAGGGCGCAAACTGCTTAGCGAGAAAGGCGGCGACACCTTGGCGGTGAGGCTCCTCGGAGGTCCCAATCTGTCGACATACATGGATGTGGTGAAAAATCCGGATGACTTTCTTGATGAAAACACACTCAACAATTATGATTTCAAGATGGATAAATCCGTATATATTGATCGTCGTATGCAGTATGTCATCGCATTCAAACCGACAGTGAACCTGTCTTACGCGCTGTTTGAAGGAAAACTGTTTATCGACAAGGAAAGTTTGGCAATCACCAAAATTGAGATGTCACTGGATATGAGCGACAAAAATAAGGTGACGCAGACCATTCTGAAGAAGAAACCTTTCGGACTGATATTCAAACCGCAGGAGTTGAATTTCCTGATCAGTTACAAGGAGCGTAACGGCAAGATGTGTCTCAGCTACTTGCGCAACGAGGTGAGATTCAAGTGCGACTGGAAGAAGAAACTGTTTCACACCGATTACGGAATCATATCAGAAATGGTGGTTACAGATATGGATGACAATCATATAGACAAGATATCCTATAAGGAGTCGTTCAAGGAAGGCGATTCATTCACCGACAAAGTACGTGCATTCTATGATGACAATTTCTGGGGAGACTATAATGTCCTCGCCCCGACGGAATCTCTCGACAAGGCTGTGAACAAGCTGAAGAAACAACATAAAGAAATCAACAATTAAAAAATCAAGCTCATGTTGGGCGACGTTCTATTGCTCACAAAAATTAGGAATGGCGATATAGCTGCATTCAAAGAGGTGTTTGAAAAATACTATGCACCTCTTTGTATGTATGCTTTATATATCGTGAACGACTGGACTGATGCAGAGGAAGTGGTGCAGGAACTGTTTTACGTGATTTGGAAGAACCGCAGTTCCCTGCCCGTTTTGCATTCGTTGCGCAATTATCTGTATGGGGCAGTGCGCAATCAGTCGTTACAATATGTGGAGCACAAAAACATCGTCAACAGATATCATGCTTCAGAACAGAAAAAACAACATGACGAGGAGGGCTCCAGCGACCCGCAGCAGCAGATGGAAATGAGCGAACTTGAAAATCTGGTGGATAAGACTTTGGCAAAATTGCCCGACAGATGTAGGAAAATATTCAGCATGCATCGCGACGAGGGGATGAAATACAGGGAGATAGCCGATGCATTGCAGATATCTGTCAAAACAGTGGAGGCGGACATGTCAAGGACGCTTAAACTTCTGAGAGAGGAAATAGAAACTTATTTTAATTCGTAAATGATGATGAAAAGGGAAAAATATCAAAAAACGACCGATAAGGCTTGGAACAAGTTGTACGACAGACTTGATCGGGATGGACTGTTGGCTGAATCCAGGCGCAAACCTCACACGGCAAGAATTGTGATGTGGTCGGTAGCAGCTGCCGTATTATTGGCTTTGCTGATACCATGGTTTGTGCCAAAACACGAGGTCAACACCGACAAACTGATTTCGCAGCGTAATGACGACCTCGGTACGACATTGGTAAAAACGCTGGAAGACAATTCCATCGTGTATATCACAGGCAATTCCATTTTGGGATGTCCGTCTCACTTTTCTGGCACTGAGCGCCAGGTGAATCTCGACGGCGAAGCCCTTTTCGATGTTACCCATCAGCAGCGGCGCCCATTCGTCATCCATACCAAAGGAATGGTTGTGCAAGTGTTGGGCACATGTTTCAACATCAAAAGCGGGAGCAAAGGGGCTTTCGAACTGGCTGTCTTCAGGGGGTGCGTAAAAGTTACCGACCAGAAAAGCGGAGACATGAAAGTGATCCATGCCGGGGAAATGGTGCGGCAGGAAAATAATCTTCTGAACAGATATAAACTGACCGACGACAGGGATTTGAGGAAATACAATAGCAACATCAGGTTCAAGGATGAAAAGTTGGGCAATATCGTCAAGGCAATCAACACGATCAATGCAGGCAAGGAAATCAAGGTTTCAGATGCCGTGCGGAATCGGAGACTGACGGTGGCGTTTGCAAATGACAGTCCTCAGACGATGTCGATGTTGCTGAGCGAGGCTCTTCACCTGCAATGTATCGACGAGGGAAATGTGATAACCATCAAATAATGTAAACATTCAGTATGAAAAGGGTAGGCCATAGATTTCTTCTTGCTGCCATCATCCTATTGACGTTAAATAGCGTTGTGTGTATGGCACAGCAGGATGACAAGATTTTGCATCTGGCGAAATCTAAAGGGAAGGTGTATGAACTGCTGGAGATGCTGACCAATAAAACTGGTAAAATGTTTATATATGATAGTGATGTGATTGATAACGACAAGAAAGCCAGGATAGACGCGGGTGATTACACGCTGGGTCAGGCTGTGGAAACAATCATCGGCGAAAAGGGACTGGAACTGAAAGAAATCGGCGATCACATTCTGATCAACAAACCTGCATATAAAAAGAAAGAATCGGTTGCGGTAGTAAAGGCCTATGCCGGATGCGCCGTGCTGGAAGGGAATGTGATAGAATTAACCACGCACAAACCTTTGGGCTATGTGTCTGTCTGCATCAAAGGTTCCTCGATAGGCAGCATCGCCAATGATGACGGGTATTTCAGATTGGTAGTGCCCGATTCGCTGAATGGTCGGAATGTGGTGTTCTCGCACATCGGGTTCCGCACACAAGAAGTGTCGGCTGAAGCGTTGAGGCAACAGAAATTCACGATATCCATGCAGGAACAAATCACGACATTGCAGGAAAATGTGGTGAGGCTGACCAATCCGACCATGTTGCTGATTGAGATGCAAAAAAATCTGAAACGGAATTATTCCCATGTTCCATACCGTGAAACTGCGTTCTATAGGGAAGGGGTGGAAAACAATGACCGGTTCGTGAAATTGAGCGAAGGCGTGTTTAATATCTATAAGCCCCCGTATACGTCGGCAGAAACGGAACAGGTGAAACTGTTGAAGAAACGAAACTTTTTTCTGAAGAATACCCGTGATTCGATTGTGGCAAAGATGAAAGCGGGCATAGAGGCGTGCATGATGCTGGACCTCATCAAAAGTTCGCCCGATTTCCTGCGGTTGCCGAATAATGATTATAATTATTTCTCTACAGGTATTACCACGATTGATGACAGAACAGCCAACACGATCTATTTCGAACAGAAACATCATATCCAAGACCCGCTCTATAGCGGTGAACTGTTTGTGGATGCAGACAATCATGCCCTGTTGGGTGCCAGATTTGAAATCAATCCGCAGTATGTGGAGACGGCTACAGACATGATTGTCGAAAGAAAAGGAAAAGGGATCAGTATCACGCCACAGAAGATATCTTATAGCTTGTCATATCGGCAGATTGGCAGCCGGTATTACATCAGTTACGTGAGAGGCGATTTGAACTTTAAAATCAAGAAGAGGCACCGCATCTTCGCTACTTCCCGCACCCACTTGTGGTTCGAAATGGCTACGTGCAGCATAGATACCATCGACGTTGCCAAATACGACAGGAAAGAGTTGATATCCAAGACCAGCATTTTCGATGATACCCAATATGCGTATGATGCCGATTTCTGGGGAAATCTGAATATCATACCGATGGAAAACAATATCAGCGAGTCTATCAGAAAAATTGCGATTAAAGTGGAAGAGATGCTGGGCGAGTGAACCGCCATCATCTCTTCCGCTTTTGTCATCCGTTTGCCAAAAAACCTTTGATTTGTTCTCTTTCGCCCATCATGTCCTGACGGCAATATTCCTGGATGTCATCAAAGTTGGCTGTCATGCCGTACAGACATTTCTTGGTCACGATTTTGGTCAGCACATTATCCAGCATTCCCCCCGTGAGATTAAAGCTTGCGGCAATCCGATAACATTCGTCATCGGTCAGAAAACGGCCTAGTTTCAGTTTCACGAGTTTTGCCCTCGTGTCCTTGTCGGGTTTCGAAAATTCTATTTTGTACAAGAATCTTCTGGCAAACGCTTTGTCCAGATTGTCTATCATGTTTGTGGTGCAGATGATGATTCCCTCATTGTTCTCAAAGGCTTGCAACAGAATGTTTTGCACCGTGTTCTCCGTCTGTCCCACGTTGCTGGCGTTGCTCAGATTCCGCCGCTTCGACAGGATGGCGTCAGCCTCGTTGAATAGCAGCACCGGCGTGTGTTGTGAACTCTTCCTCAGTTCGTTGTATTGGCTGAACACCTTGTCGATGATTTTCTCGCTCTGTCCGAACCACATCGATTTCATCTCGCTGATATTCACCTGCAGCACGTTCCGATTGTTTTTCTTGCATACCTGCATCACCGTTTCCGTTTTTCCCATGCCCGGAAATCCGTACAGCAGCACGTTGACGCCTGTCCGCAGCCCTTCGCTTTTCAGATTTTTCTGCAGTTTGCTCAGTCCGTCTGTGGTCAGCATGTCGCTCAGCGTCCTGATTTGGTCGTCGGTGCGCTGGTCGTAAATGAGTTGTTTCTCATAGATGTTCTTGCTTTTGATCAGCGTGCAGTTTTCTATCTCTCCATCCCCCACGTGCGGCATGATTTTCTTGTAGTCTTTCGGCATGAAGGCCTTCAGCGCTTTGTCGGTCAGATGAATCCTGTCGTCCTGCGCAAATTTCGACGGTATGATTTCCAGGTATTTCAGTCTTATCAACTTGCTTTTCTCGTTATACAAGTACCGTTTCACCTCATATATCACGTTGCTTTTGTCGGAGAACGGCATCATCAAATCTCTGTACGAGATGTCTTCCTCGTCTGTGATGATATGATCCAACAGAGTGAAAATCAATACCCGTTCCATCGCGTTCAGGTTTTTGGCTTCCATCTCTTTCACGATGTCGAGTTCGCTGTTTGCCCTGCAGGCATTCATCACGATGAAGCAGTATTTGTTCAATGTCAGTCTTTGATCTTCCGTGCACCTTGAAATATCCTGTATCAATTCTATGCAGCCGTTCACCTTTTTTTGTCTTTTGGGCGTCACCGTTTTACCCTCGCGGATGTCTTTGATGATATCTTTTTCCACAAAGTACGACAGCTCTTCCCCGCCGAATCTGTCGGCAACGGTAGATATGTAACCGTTATCGATGAGTGCCTGTATCTCGTTTTCCATATCGAAAAGTTTGTAGGGGCTGATGTCCAGTTTTGAACCAATCGCATCCATCTGGATTTGACCTTTACCCAGAGAGAAGGCTGCGATGACGGCAAACATGATGATTTGCCAGTCGTTGAAGGGCAACACCTTTTTTATTTCTGCCAGCGATGCCTTCACGTTCTCGTTGTCCATAAATTCCTTGTTCAGGTGCGAATCCTCCGATTTCTCACTGATGTATTGCAGAGCCTTGTAGGGAGTGAGATTCTCCAGGCTGAACTCCTCGTCGCAGTTGTTCTGCTCTTCTTCTGTACCAAATTGTCTTCTGTTTCTTACCATGTATTCTTTTCTGTTTTTCAATGTTGTATGTTTTTTGTTTCGCAGCAAAGTTACATCTCTTGATGGTAAATCGACAAAAGATGTATTTGCAAACAGTGAATTTGCAAAAATGGACAGTAAACGGAACGCCAAATCAAACTTTAGCAATAATTAACATAGAAGATTAGGAGGATAACCAATGATTTTATATTTTTGCCCCGGTTAAAAGAAAGAGCATCGTTAGAGTATCATTACGATAGCCAACAGAGCTGAAGCTACAGCCACTGTGGATCACGGTTAAGAGCCCCGATGCGAATGTTGAACATTAAAAAATAAAAGAGCATGAAAAGTCTTAAAAATCAGTTTGCTGAATGCAGAAAATACCAACAGAACCACATTTCAAATCCCATCACTTTTGTTTAAAACCAATTGTAGGAGTATTGATGATATTCCTTCAGTGTATATTGTTTATTTACCAAACTATTGATTTAAAGATATAAAAACACATCCATAGAGGATCGTTAAGATCGCCAACAGGGCCCCGCAAGGCAACTGTGGTACATGGTTAAGAGCCGGGATGTAAAAAACAAAATATTGCAGTTATGATTAAAATTAAGGTTGAAGGTACAGTTTATCAATTGGTTTCTGACATCAAATTCAGAGGCGGCACTTCCGATTGCTATATTTTACGCAAGGTGGGAATGGGCAACGCACTGCAACCCCTGTTTTATCTTTTCAAGAAGTTAAAACCTTCCGTGGCTGCCAATTGCGCTTACAGAGGGCTGCTTAAACGGGAATATCAGTTGGGTAGGAGCTTACAGAATATGAATGTTGTTGGCTACAAGGAATACATTGAAGCCGAGCAGGGCATCGTGATGAACTATGTCAGCGGGTGCACGCTCGAAGAATTTTTGACTGCTGATGCTGCCAAAGCCGCCGATGCTGCATACTTCGGACGGAATGGCCTGTGCCGTGTTGCCAAGTTCTGTTTCCAGATACTCTCCGGACTGAAGGCGATGCATGACCGCCGATTCTTCCACTGCGATATCACCAGTCGCAACATCCTGATGACCGACGTCACCCTGGATGCGGTCATCATCGATTTGGGTATGGCTCATTGCATGGGCGATGGGGCCCTCCTCGGCACCACCAACCATTGTTGTGCCCCGGAGATGCAGACAGGCAAAGCCGATGGCCGCAGCGATATTTTCATGTTTGGACAGATATTGCAGCGCATCACCAGTTCGCTCCCAGTCTTTGCCCCGATTGTGGCACGCTGCACTGCGCCCGATCCCGAAAGCCGTTTCCAGTCGGTAGACGATGTGGCGGCAGCCATCCTCAACCTTTGCGCTAGCGAACAAAACGTGACACAGACGTTATTGCTGCATAGCTACTACATCACCTGTTTCCCACAGCCCTATTCTTGTGCAGTGTAGCGACAGGCAAACATCATAAAATGACAATCCTTTAATACAGAATACTTATGAAGATTTATTATTCGCCATGCTTCACAGCCGATGCCTATTATCATGATGATAGGCAGCCTGTCGCCTTCGATTCCAAGATTTGCGGCAACAGTCAGTTGTTCCAACTCTTTGCCTTGCATCTCGGCATCCATCACGACATGCTGTCTCTGGTGGAGCGCGAAGCCCAATATTACAATGCTTTCAGCAGATACATCGCCGCTACCCCCGACAGCATCTTTGCCGAATCCTTCCGCTGCGGTGGCATGGCGGTCAGTTCCCGTTGCCTGCAGTGGCGCGACCTGTTGGTGCTGGCGGGTTGGAATCCGTCTTTGCCACAATGCGACGAACGGCTTGCCGCTCTGGCTGCCATCGAGGCTGATTTCCATTGCATCGGCGAGGCAGACGTCATCATCGAGTTGATCGCTGCCATGAAGACCGATTGCCCGTTGCCTCCCGATAGTGAACTGGTCATCTATGGCATCCGCAGAGCATGGCTGCCTCCGTACATCAAGCAGACTCTCGACTGCCTCACTGCCCATGGCGTCAAGATCACCGAGGAGCCTGCCGAGGTGCTCTCCGCAAGTCCCAATCTGAGGTTGATACAAGACTATCTCATCCATCATACCATCGGGGATTTGGATCCTGCCGATGATTCCTTCCAAATCATCAATTTCCCCGATGAGATGACCGCCCTGCAGTATGTGGCATCGCTGAACCCCGAATCGTATGATTTGTATATCAACGGCGCCAACAAGAAGTTCGATGACCTGCAGTCGTCGCTCAATGCGCCCGTTTCGGGTTCCTCCATCACCAATGCCGACCCCCAGATTGTGCAGTCGTTCAAGATCGGACTCAGCCTGTTCGCCTATCCGCTCAACATTATCAATATGCTTTCGTGGCTGGTCATGCCTGCCAGTCCCATACCCGGTACGCTGCGTTTTCGGTTGGCGCGGGTGATCGCCGACGAGGGCGGTATGTATAATGACGAATGGAACCAGGCACTGACCGACTATATCGAAACCGACCGTTACGAAAATGAGGACCGTGCCAAGCGCGAAAAGAATGTCCAGGCACTCGACATCCTGTTGCCCCGCCCCGATTCCGACTCCATCAGCCGTTCGTCGCTCCGCACCTTTGTCTCTGCCATGCAGAACTGGTGCATGCGTCAGTCTCAGAACCCTGGGATTATGGAATTGGAGTCGCAGCAGTTTGGCAAACTTCTGTCGATGTACAGCGCCCTGCTTACCGTCATCAATGGGGATGTACCCGAAGAGTTCCCGTATGAGGAGTTGGAAAAGTGGATGAACGCCATCTATGAGTCTTCCACCTATAAATATACCGATGCGATGCGCCAGTCACGCTTCGTCATCGCTACCCCTGCCGACATCGCCTCCAGCGCGGATTCGGTGATGTGGATGGACTTCTACAATGAGTCCATATCGTCTTCCACTTATGATTTCCTCAATCCCAAAGAGAAAAAGGATTTGGCTGACGCAGGTTGCACCCTGTGGGATGAGGAGTCGGAGACGCGTCTCTACAATTATCTTTTCCTGATTCCCCTGCTGAGATGCCGACGCAAATTCACCGCCATCACGGTATCACGTTGCACCAACGCCAAACCCAATAAGCACCCGCTGCACATCCGGCTCGAAAGCACGTTCCAGAAGCGCGGTTTCCCGGCTGTGTGCCAGGAAGGTCAGCTGCCCGACAGTCTTCTCCGTGATGCCGCTCTCATCGACAATTGCATGAAGGGCACCTCGGTCAAAATCCAGAATGCCGGCAGCATCGTCTTTCCCGATCACGAGAGCAATACGTCTCTTGATAGCCTCATCCAATATCCGTTTGACTATGTGATGCAATACTTGGCCAACTTCCGCAACGGCACCTCTTATCAGATTGGTGACCAATATGTTACGTTTGGTAATGTGGCGCACAAGATGATACAGACGCTCTGTCAAGACAACGATTACGACTTGGATAAAATCCGCCATGCCTTTGAACGCGATTTCGACTCTCTGCTCAACCGGATAGAGACTGCCAAAGGCGCCATTCTGCTGCTCAAGCAGAACAAGACCGATGAGATGTTGTTCCGCCAGCGTCTTCATGAATCCATCTCGGCATTGCTCGACATCATTTCCTATAATCATCTCACGATAGCCAGTTGCGAACGCCCCATCTGTCAGAAGATGGGATTTTCCCCTAACATCGACATCAAGGGATTCCTGGATATGACGCTGAAGGATGAGGCTGGCAATCCCGTCATCTTCGATTTCAAATGGTCGGTGTTGAAGAACTATGTCTCGAAGTTGACCGACAATCGGGCGATGCAGCTCTCGCTGTATGCCGCCCTTTTGAGTGCCGAAGACGGCAAGCCCGTATCAGCCAAGGGTTATTACATCTTGCCTGTACACAAGCTCCTCACCACAGATGCCCGTCTCCGAGGCAAAAACATCATCCACATTTCTCCCGAAGATGTGTCCGAACTCGTGCCGAAGCTCATCAATTCCTATCGCTACCGCCGTGACCAAATCAGCCGCGGAGATATCGAGATGGCCGACGGAGAACCCATGGACCCTGAACTCATTCCTTATCTGGCTGCCACGGAAGAGGAGAACCTTTATCCCCTCGACGAATACATCAAGAAAGACAAGAACAACAAAGATGTTAGGGCAAAGAGTGATAACAGATACAGCAATTACAAATTATTTAAAGGAGATAAACAATGAAAAACGTCGAATATATCAGTGCCGGCGCAGGTTCCGGCAAAACGTACACCATCACAAATATCTTGGCTCGCCTGATAGCTGATGGCGCCAAACCGCAGGAGATGGTCTTGGCTACATTCACCAATCTCGCAGCCGACGAATTGCGCGAGAAAGCCAGAGCCGTGCTGTGCGAGCAAGGCAAATACGAGGAGTCCGTCTTGCTCGACCAGGCGATGATAGGTACCATTCATTCTGTAGCAAACTTGTTTATCTGCAAATATTGGTACTATCTGGGCCTCAACGCCAAGCTCTCGGTCATGCCCGATGAAGACAAAGCGTTCTACATCAATCAGTCTTTGGCCGACCTTGCCACCAATGATGATATCCGGGCCTTCCGCAAGTTCCGTGATTACTTTAATATTGGGGGTAAACAAGTGGAAGATTACAATTTCTGGAAACAACACATCAGAAATGCAATTTCCATCGCGTTAGCCAATGGCATTAGCGATTTTGGTGATTCGTGCGATAAATCCAAGGCCATGGCACGAGAAGTATTTGGCACCGATGACCAAATCAGTGCCACGATAGATTCGGCAAAATGTCATGACATCGTATCCCGTATGCTTCAGCAGGCACAGGAATTAGAGGGGGATTCAGAAACTGCAAAGAAACGCAGAGCTGTTTTGCAGTCGAAGATCTCATTAAGTGAATTCTCCATCGATGATATTTCTGAAATAGCAAAACAGAAGTGGACCAAAAATGTAAGGGAAGTTTTCGCTGACGAACTAGCATACTTCCAAGACCTCATCTCCAATTTTTGGAAGTCAAAGGAAACGGGTGCCATGCTTTGCGATTTCATTGACAGGTCATTTCGCCTGGCCGCTAAATTCCTGAAGCAATATGGAGAATACAAGCGTTCCAAGTCCATCATCGATTATGACGACATGGAGCAGCTCTTCTATCGTCTCCTCACCGAGCACAAGGAAATCGGGCAGGAAATCAGCGGCAGATACAAATACGTGTTTGTGGATGAGTTCCAGGACTGCAACCCCATACAGGTCAAGATATTCGACAAGTTGTCCGACCTTGTGGAGAAAACCTACTGGGTGGGCGATGCCAAGCAGGCCATTTATGGATTCCGCGGAACAGATACCGAACTCACACGTGCCGTGGCTGATCGGGTGAAAAAGAATTTCAAGCAGACCCACGAGTCGTTGTCCACGAGTTACCGTTCTCTGCCCGATATCGTCAGCACCGTCAACAAATTCTTCTCGCGTGTCTTCATCGACAAATTCCACATGCTTGACGGTCGAGGAGACATCGAGCTGAACCCTCATAGAAAGGCAGATAACGACGCGCCGCAGCTTGTAGACTGGTTGGTCAAGATCGATACTGGTGCTACGGCTGATTCTGCTGCGGTAGCTGGTAAGATAACTTCGATGGTAGCAGGCGGCACCCGTCCGCAGGATATTGCCATCCTTTGCCGTTCAAATTCGGATTGCGACAAATACGCGGCAGCCTTGGGGCTGTGCAAAGTGCCCGTCAGCAGAGGCAGTGACAGTGCGCTGAGAGCCCAGAACGAGTCCATTCTCCTCTGTTCCATCCTTTCGCTCATCGTCGATAATCATGATGATTTGGCGAAGGCGCAGATACTCTATCTCACCGAAAAAGACACCCCCGTACAGCAGATCCTCGACGACCGTCTGGCTTATCGCCATGCCGACGACCCCGAACAGGAGCCGTGGCAGAATTCCAACGCCATGATTTCCCATATCATTGCCCGTAGCAAGAGCCTCGCCGCCTTGTCCGTGTCCGCACTCGTGGAGACCATCAATGTGGAGTTCGGCCTCTCCAACATCGTGTCCCGTTGGGGCGATGCTCCCAGCCGCAAAGCCAATCTCGAAAGCCTTGTCGCCCTCGCCCAACAGTATGAGCAGCATTGCCAGAATCTCACGCTTGGCGCATCCGTCACGGGATTCCTCGACTATGTGGCATCCAGTGACATGACGATTTGTGGCGATTCCACAGGTGTCTTCGTCAACACCTATCACAAGTCCAAAGGTCTGCAATGGAACACAGTCATCCTGAGTTCCCTGGATTCTCAGAAAAAGAATGAGCTATCAATATTCTTCGGAGAGCGGGCTGTCAGAGCAGATACCGGCAGCGATGCGTTGATACCCTCCAAATATATCACGCTGCTCCCGTATCTGTGGGGAGAGGGCAACCCTCCTAAGGAAATATCAGATGTCATCCTGAACAAACCCGATTTTATTGAACTGAAGCAGCGCGATTTGTTGGAACGGTCGCGGTTGATGTATGTCGGCATGACCAGAGCCCGGGACCAGTTGGTATTCATCAGCAAGGAACACCAATCATCACCGGTAAGATACTCCAGCAAGTTCAAGTGGCTCACGGATATCAGCGACATAGACGGGGAATCGGGCATCACCGTGCCCACATCTTCCGAGACCGAGTGCGACGTTCTGGGTACAGGCATCCCATTCCGGGTCGAAGTCCTCGATACCCCCGCAGACGACGTATCCCAGCAGGAAGATTCCGAAACGTGCAAAATCGTTGATTTGCCTCGCAGCAGCAGCGCCCCTGAAACCACACTTCGCTATCAGTCGCCGAGCACCATGCCCAAGACTTCCACCGAGGTATCGCTGAAGCACGACTTCGGCACGCGCATGAATCTGCATGGCGAAGAAGATATCCAGCGGGTGGGGAATTGCATCCACAACATCTTCTGCGTGCTTGTCCCCGCCGACAATGACCGCAACATGGAGAAAGCCCGCCGCCTTGTCGCCTCATACGGATTGCAGGATCGTTTGTCGCCCGCCGATGTCCTGTCGGCTTTCGAAGCCTTCCTCGCCCAGATGCGCACCCTCTATGGCGAAGCCACCCGTGTGTATCACGAACTGGAGTTCTCTTATCCCGATGACGGTTGCATCGTGCGTGGTTCCATGGATTTCGTCTATGAGACCCCCGCTGGATGCGTGCTCGTCGATTTCAAGTCCAACCCCATGGGTCACAGCGTTCTCGATAAGGCCTCCGAGCATTATGCCGGCAACTACAACACCCAGTTCCGTTGTTATGCCGCCGCACTCGGCAAGTCAGGCAAAACAGTCATCCAGCGTCTGGTCTATTACCCCGTCACCGGTCTCCTCGTCGAATTGCTGTAGCCTTTCGCCCGCTCCCCGAATTGCTGTAGCGTTCTCGCCCGCTCCTCATTTAATTGATGTAGCCCGCTCGCCGAATTGCTGTACCCCGTTCGCCCGCTCCTCATTTAATTGATGTATCCCGTAGGGGCAATGGCTCTGCCTTGCCCCCCAATTGATACGCCCCTACGTGCACGCCCATTAAAACAAAATTCAAAAATCAATGAAAACTATCATCAAATATTTTCATCCCACAGGCAAATCCCTTCCCAACGGAATCGCCTATCAGCGCGGGTTCTTTCTGAAACAATGTCGCGACAATTCCGCAACGTTTCATTTCTTTGCGATTCTCCATCCCCTGCATCATTTTTTATCCCATGGTCTGGGCGGCATGATTGTTTTTCCTGTCCCCACCGAAGCCATGCCATTCAATCCCGATGTCATTCAATCGCGATGCCGTGAAATATGCCCACAGACAATCCTTGTCGGCAACTCATTTTTGGGCCAATACGTTGATAACCATGGCGAATCCTTTGGCAAAAATTCCACTACCGTTGAAATCACCGCTTTGTCCACTTCCGCCTTATTATCTTTTGCCGCGTTTTTGGCTAGCACATTCCATCAACCCTCCATACTGATCAAAAATTGCAATAATGGCAAAATCTATTTGGCAACCCCATAACGGTCGAAATATGAATGAAGCAACATATTATAATACAAGACAACGCAAATGACTCCCATCAACATCGCAAATAAAAAAACGGATTCCGTTTGCTTTTTTATACGGTATCTATTTCTATATGGATTAAACAATAATAGAAGGAAAAACAAAAGTTCCTTCTATTAATCTTATAATTCCAATTTTGGTGTCAGCCCAACGGAAAAGCCCAAAGCGGCAGCAATACGATAAAATGTCGATACCTTAGGTTCTATCTGTCCGTTTTCGATCTTCGTAATATACGAACGGTCTGCACCAATTCTTCGGGCAAGTTCTGCTTTGGTCAGTTTTGCCTTTTTGCGCGCTTCTTCAATCACTGCACCCGAATAAAATGCGAAAGCCTTTTCTTCAGCTTCTGCTCTCTCAGGTGTACCGATCTTGCCGAATCGCTCATCAAGCAATCCGTCAACATCATAGATGTCTTTACTTATTTTCTTTGCTTGCATAATATTATTCATTTTTTGTTCTGTTATATATTTTCTCCATCTTCAATCAATAATTCTGTTATAGAATGAGATTTAGGGGTAGAAATCGGCTTTCATTGATTGATTTTAGATATCATGATTTTTATTTGTAAATATAAATTCCACTTGCAAAGATAACACGTTTTTCCATATCTCCAAGATATCCGAAAGTTTTTTCCCGTTATTGTGTCGCCTTGCCCTCAATGATGCCCTTGTGCAAGGGGAGCCGCCGAACTTTCCTTGATGTTTTATGCACAGACCGCCGAACCTCTTATTGATGTCCTTGTGTGCATGGACGAGCCGCGGAGCGGTTCAATGATGCTAACCGTCTGGTGGAGCGATAGCGGAACCTGCGGCATCCCCATGTGTCCTACCAGCCACGGGCCTCGAAGAGGTCCAACCCTCGGCTCTTTGCTCTATTCAAGAATTGCAATCATGGAAAAATCTATTTAGTAATTCTATATAATACACCTTATCTATTCAAGGCAAAACGGATTTGCAGAGCAAATTTCAAGTAATACCTGTCGCCTTCTTTTTCTATCACCATATCCAGATGGCGTTTATGAGAAGGGCCTTCAAGGAATGAAGTCGAAACCAGAAAATCTTTGAATTCATCAGCGATTGTGGAGTGGAACGCTACAACGTCGCCATCTTTCTTGACAACGATATAACCGCCGTTGACCTCTGCTTTCCCATTCCAAAGGGTTCCAAGGCGAAGACCAGTAAATGTGTTATATAGGAATGATGCCACTTTACTATAATAGACATCTTCCAGATTCGGGAATCCATAGCCAGCAATATCATTTTCAGAAAGGTATTTGATGCAATCATTGATGAAAGTACGGCTGCCGCTATTGACGAAATAAAAGAGTTTCAGCATCCCTGCAATGATTTTTGGCATTTCCATTCCTCCACTCATAATCAGGTTTTCATTGGCAATGGGCAGTGCTGTCTTGACAAATTTCAAATCTATGCCTAGTTCTTTCAAATAGTCAATTCTTTCATGCGTCGCGATGTCTTTGCAAACCTCGCCTCTTCGTTGAGTAACCTTAAAAATGTTGTTGAAGTGATTCATCACTTCATCATTGACGGGCCCCTCTAATTCGTAGACGAAATTCGTATTGTCTTGACTAGCATTTAATAGCGTAGATGGCGATTTTATATCAGACTTGCACGAAAAGCCCAATATACGCACAACTCCAGAACGATCTTCGGTTTCCAATACGATATCAACTGTTCCACCGAAATAATTTGTTACGTGTGTACTTGGCGATTTCAATTTGGTCACATGAATGCGATTGAGGAAATCTTCAACCACTTCATTTGAAAAAGTCGTATCCTTATTGTTTTTCAGCTGGTCCCAAATGATGTTCATGTAGTGTATAAATTCTTCATTCGGAATTCTGCCTACTTCCTTGCCATTAAGTTTTATAATGACATTTTCGCCAGTATTATATTTATACACATAATTTTTGACTTCCTCTCTAATGATAGTGATGACATTGAGAAAAACATCTTTTATTTTATTCAAGTTGGCATCTGCAGTATATATTCTCTTGTCTGTTAGTATTTTGAAGAAAATATATAATTCGCTCCATTCTCCTTTGTTTCCAGTTATCATAGCTATTTGTTTTTGTTGTAATCATCCAATGTCGTTATCTGAGTTGACTTTATGATGTCAACTTTTTTAGATTCTACATAAACTTTATTCAGGTCATTATTGATAAAATCATCAAATCTTTTACCTTTGCAATATATCACCTCGTCCAGTCCGAGCACTTCTCTGTTTTGTATTTTCCTGTTAACATTGGCAGATTCTTTCTCGTCCATTGTCAAGAGATAGCATTTGGCCAACCCGTGGACGTATTTTACAGCGATGGCCTCTAGCGATGCTTGTTTGTATCTTTCCCTTAAACTTGTCTTGATTGACAGACAGATTGGGTAACTGCCCGTAAACAAGAGAGCATCAAAATTCACATTCGGAACAAAAGCCACTTGCGCTTGTCTGAAAAGTGGCATATAACCTTTGCGCAACAATAGCGTATTGATGATAATTTCAAAAATGCTACCATTTAAAGAGGCATTTCCATTGGGAAATTGTGCTATATAGGCATTCCAATATTTTTCGACGTAGTCACTGGGCATTACAAAATTGATGTCTGTGAATTTGGTTTGCCCAAACAGACTTTCGAATATCTGTGAAGTTTTGTTCACATTCGAGACGAGGTGCATTTCTTTTAATATGCTCATTATCTTATAATGTTTAATAGTTCCAATAGATTATGTGCTGTAGCCTGAATAGCTGGTACGGCTACAGAATTTCCGAATTGCTTATATGCGGATGCATCGGCTACAGGGATAATAAATTCATCTGGGTACCCTTGCAATCTAGCCCATTCGCGAG
>ENA-UOYA01000383-UOYA01000383.1-activated-sludge-metagenome-genome-assembly--contig:-NODE-383-length-60424-cov-19.040352_pt1 | contig 60424 bp, 60 predicted proteins | sample MGYA00238163_ERZ764804 | MGnify/ENA primary metagenome ERZ764804 (study PRJEB28919, sample SAMN05720223) | activated sludge metagenome | isolation source: Anaerobic digester | place: Hong Kong...
GCACAGCAGCGGATCACCGCTCAGGCCATGGTGGGCGCCCTTGACGGGAACGGCCCCGGGCAAGGCGCAGGCGGGGGGCAAGGCGGAAGCCAGGCTGCCGGAAGCGGAACCGGAGGGAGCCAGGGTTCCGGGGGCCAGGGTTCCGGGAACGGCTCTGGGGGCCCTGGAGGTTCCGGCAGCGGAAAGGGCGGGAAATAGCAAGGCAGGCAAAGGGCCCGGCCCCCTTCAGGGAGCCGGGTCCTTCCACGCTTCAGGCGTTCGTGCGCGAGGTCACTTCACCTGCCGGATCGCGCCCAGGAAGAGAAGCAGCGGCACGAGGAACAGCAGGAAGAACCGTTCGGGCAGGATGGCCGAACAGCCGCCGCCCCCACCGCCGCCCCCGCCGGTGTCGTCATCGTCGTCGCCTTCGGGAACGACCGCGAGTTTCCACACCTGGCAGCCCTTGAAGGGGTTGGCGGTTCCGAGGTAGAGGTTCCCGTCGGAGGCCGAGACGAGGGTCCGGGCCCCGTAGTTGTACCGGTCTCCCGTGCCGCCGAAGAGCTCCCCGAAGCCACCGTTACGGGTGATCGGGAGGATGTTCACCCCGTCGGGGGTGACGTAAAGGTCGAATCCGGCCGGGTTGTTGGGGTTGGCCAGGTGCAGGTTTTCAACGTAGTCCTGTAAGGTCTGCTGGAGGTCTCCGCTCGTGTTCTCCGCCAGCACCTCGAGAACCGTCATCATGTCCATTGTTCCGAGGAAGAGCATGTTGTCGTGGACCGTCATCCGCCAGATGTAGCGGTTCGTGGAGTAGTTGTCCTGCGACACGACCGGATTGTCGTAGAAACCGGCCCTCCAGCCGCTCAGGGGCGGCTCGGTGAAGTAGGGGCTTGCGGCCCTGTCGGAGGACCTGTAATCCCCCACGATCATCTCCCAATTGTCGCCGCCGTCGAAACGGTAGACCTGGGGCGGAGTCCACGTGCTCATGATTTCTCTTGCGCTGCCGCCCCCAATGATGTAGGCGATCAGTTTCTCCCAGTTGGAGAACGTGCCCGCGTAGACGTACCCGTTAAAGAGGGTCATCGTCAGGGCCGTGTTCTGCTTGTTCCCGAGACCGGAGGGGTAAATCTCCCCCTCGTTGACGTCCGGGCTGGCCACGATGGGCACCCAGGTCCAGAGGTCCCCGGACGCGATCGTCCCGTTGCTTTTGTAGAGGGCGAAACCGTTCACCGGGTCGGCTATGGAGGCGTAGAGCCAGCCGTTGAAACTTATGAAGTCCCACAGGCCGCCCCACCCCTGGGTCTCGGCAGCCAGGTAAGCAACTCCGGGAAAGCTCGATGCGTTGCCCACATTCGTCCAGCCCGTTTTTCCACCGACGTTGCTGATCGTAACGGGAACCTGACGTCCCATGACTTCCACGATCGTCATCATGGGCGGAGAAGCAAGCGGGGTTTGGGCTGACGGGCTCGGGTTCCTCCAGACGTTCAGGTCCTCTGTCCCGATGAAGAGGGCTCCGTTGTAAGCCCCGATGGAGCGCAGGCCTGACCCCCCCTGGTTGGCCACCCGGAGAACCTCCTGGAGGTCGGCGCTTGTTCCCGTCGGAGTCGGGAGCTTCAGCACCCGGGAGTATGGACTTTCAAAGAAGGAATAGGTAACGATGTAAAGAGAATTGTTGAAGACCTCCATCGTTCGGTAGCCGTAGTCCAGGATCTTGTTTGGCTGCACTTCATAGACATCGGGGCTGGCCGGGTTGGGCACCATGAGGACGGTAACCCGCGGCGAGTCGTAAAAGAGTTCCCAGTCGCCGGTCCCGTCGAGCCGCTTGCGGTAGATCTTGCCCGCGTAGTCGTTCTTCGGGGGAAAAGCGCTGTCCAGCCCCATGGGCAGCGGACCTTCCCCGTACATGGATTCGAACATCTGCCTCATGTAGTTCCGGTTCGTTCCCACGTAAAGGTAATCCCCGTATTCCGCCATGGCCCACGCGTAGCTGTTTTCGGGGTCGTTGACCAGGCCGTCGACCGTTTCAGGGTTCACCGGCAGGGTTGTGACGCCGCTCCATTTCTCGACGTTGAACGTCGCAGCCCCCACCACGGCGGCCGACAACAGCACTAGAAGTACAAAAGCGCTCCAGGCAATTCGCCTTCGCATGCCTCCACGCTCCTTTCAGCCCGATTTATGTCGCCTTGACCGGAAGAAAAAACGGAAGGAGGCGGCAACGAAAGCATAACATCTTAATGTCTATTTATCAAGACAAAGGAATGATAAATAAAATAGTACACATTGTCCTCAAAAGGCGGGAGGACCTTTAGGAGCCTTCAGATTTTCCAGAACCACCAGGCCGAGCCCACGGTTTGACGGTATTCGGGGAAAACCCGCAGGAGCTTTCGCTCTTCCAGGCGGGAGCGGTAAAGCTGGAGGGCCGCGAAGAGGACAAACAGGGCGGCGTTGAGAGGGGAAAGCCTCAGGATCACGACCATGGCGGCCGTGAGGGCTTCCCCCGTGTAGATGGGGTGCCGGATGAACCGGTAAGGTCCCCCGGTGACGAGGGTCCGGGCCTCCACGGTGACGCTGAAGGCTTTCCGGAGCGTCACCATTCCCCAGATCGTCAACGAGGTGAAAAGGGTCATGGCCGCAAACAGGACCATGGCCCTCTCCCGGGTCGAGACGACCTGGCGGTTCACGGGGAAAAGCAGGAAGGCGAAGGGCAGGGCGCCGGCCGCGAGAGGGAGGACGATTTCCCGCACTCCCCTGGAGCGGTCGACAGGCTCGACCCGCACGGCGTACATCCAGATAAAGACGAAATAGATGAGCACCTCGGCGACCCAGAGGGGCTTGAAAAGAAAGTGCGGCCACTCCCGGACCCGCAGGGCCAGGAGGGCCGCGCAAACGGCGATCACGAAGGCCGAAACCAGGCGGTGGCGGGTTCGCTCCGGCAGGAAATCGAACCAGCCGAAGGGGTCGAACAACTAGGCCAGCTCCCCCAGGTAGGCACGCCGCACTTCGGGGTCGTCCAGGAGGGCTTTTCCCGGCCCCTCCTTGGCGATGTGCCCGACGTCGAGGACGTAGGCCCGGTCGGAAATTTCCAGGGCTCGCCCCGCGTTCTGCTCCACCAGCAGGACGGTCATGCCGTTCTCCCGCAGCTGGAGGATCGTTTCCATGAGCGTGTCCACCACGATCGGGGCCAGTCCCAGGGAAGGCTCGTCAAAGAGGATCATGCGCGGGGAGCTCATCATGGCGCGGGCGATGGCGAGCATCTGCTGTTCCCCGCCTGAAAGGGTCCCGGCGTACTGTTTCAGGCGCTGCTTCAGGATCGGGAAAAGGGCGAAATTCTTCTCCAGGTCCTCCTCGATGGCCTTGTCGTGCCGGAGGTACGCCCCCATGATGAGGTTTTCCTGCACGGTCAGCTCGGCAAACAGCCGTCTCCGCTCCGGGACGAGGGCCAGGCCGCTCCGGACGATCTCGTGGGGTTTCCCGGGCAGCGGTTTCCCGTCAAAGAGGATTTCTCCCGAGGAAGGTTTCAGGACGCCGGCCAGGGTCCACATGATCGTCGATTTCCCGGCCCCGTTGGCGCCGACGATGGAGACGATCTCGCCCTTTCCCACCCGGAAGCTGGCATCCCGGACGGCATGGATCTTCCCGTAGTGAACGTTGAGCCTCGTCACGCTAAGCATTCCGGTACTCCTTCCCCAGGTAGGCCTGGAGCACTCTTTCGTCGGTGCGCACCTTCTCCGGCGGTCCCTCGGCCAGCAGCGCCCCGAAATTCATGACCACGATGTGGGAACAGACCCGCATGACCACGTCCATGTGATGCTCGATCAGGAGGATGGTCAGGTTGAAGCGTTCCCGGATTTCCTCGATCAGGGCCGATAAGGCCCGGGACTCCTCCGGGTTCATCCCCGCCGCGGGTTCGTCCAGGAGAAGCAGCCGAGGTTCCATGGCCAGCGCCCTGGCGATCTCGAGCTTTCTCTGCAGGCCGTACGGCAGGGCCGATGCCTGGACGTCCGCCAGTTTCTCGAGGCCCATCTCGGCCAGGAGAAAGCGTGATTTTTCCCGGAGCTCGCGGTCCATCCGCCGGACTCCAGGGGTTCTCAGGAGGGCCGCGGGAACGCTGTAGGGGGCTTTCTGGAGCAGCGGGGTGAGCACGTTTTCCAGGCAGGTCCTCCGGTTGAACAGGCGGATGTTCTGGAAGGTTCTTGCGATCCCGGCCCCGACGATCTGGTCCGGGCGGATGCCCAGAAGCGACCGTCCCTCGAAGTCGATGCTGCCGGCATCGGGCCGGTAAACCCCCGTCACGAGGTTGAAGACGGTGGTCTTTCCCGCGCCGTTGGGGCCGATGATGCCGGTGATGGCATCGGGGGCGACGGAAAAAGACAGGTCGTCCACCGCCCGGATGCCTCCGAACGCTTTCGTGAGTCCCCTCACCTCAAGCAGAGCGGCGCTCATGTCCGGACCTCCTGAAGAAGGTGGTGAGTTCCTGGTAGCCCATCAGCCCCTGGGGCCGGAAGAGCATGATCAAAACGAGCACGAGCCCGTAAGCCACCAGGCGCCACATCTGGGCCACGCGCAGGGCCTCGGGCATCGCGATGAAGATGAACGAGGCGATGAGGGGCCCCGAGATGCTGCCCATGCCTCCGGCGATGACCGCGGCGAGAAGCGCGGTGGACTGAACCAGCGTGAACATGACGGGCTGGATGAACGAAAGGAAGTGTGCGAGAAGGCCTCCCGAGAGCCCGCAGAAAGCGGCGCTCACCACCAGCGAGAGCAACCGGGTACGGAACAGGTTGATCCCCGCCATCTCCGCCGCAACGGGATCCTCCCGGACTGCGATGCAGGCCGCTCCGTACCGGCTGCGGAGGAAGTTCGACGCGACCCAGACGGAAACGGCCAGGCACCCCGCGACGATGGGCAGCGTCGTGAAGGGCTCGATGCCGGGCAGTCCGCGGGCGCCGTTGGTGATCTCGAGGTTCTCCAGGATGACCCGCAGCGCCTCTCCGAAGCCCAGGATGGCGATGGCGAAGTAGTCGCTCCGAAGCCGGGCCCTCAGGGTCGGGATCCCGATGACGAGGCTGACCAGGGCCGAGGCGGCCATGCCGGCAACCAGGGCGATCGGGAAGGGGACGAAGTAGTAGTAGGTCAGGATGGCCGAGGCGTAGGCCCCGATGCCCACCAGGGCCGCGTGGCCGAACGAGAACAGGCCGGTGAACCCCGTGAAGATCGAAAGGCCCAGCACGGCGATCATGTTGATTCCCGCGAGAGTGACGATGGAAAGGACGTAATTCATCGGATCACACCTTCTCTCCCGTGTCTCGGCCGAAGAGGCCGTTGGGGCGCCAGACCAGGAGGGCAATCAGCAGGCCGAAGCTGAACACGTCCCGCATGACGCTGGACACGTAGGTGGAAACGAAGGTTTCGAGCACCCCCAGGATCAGGCCGCCCAGAAGCGCCCCTGGAAGACTCCCCAGTCCCCCGATGACGGCAGCGATGTAGGCCTTGTTGGTGACCCATCCCATCGTCGGGTAGACGAGGTACTTGATGCCGAGAAAGACCCCCGCTGCTCCCCCGAAGATTCCTGCCAGGAAGAAGACGATGGAGATGAGACGGTCCAGGTTGACGCCCATGAGGGAACACATGGTCATGTCGGAAACCCCCGCCCGGATGGCAATTCCGGTGCGCGTGTGGATCAGAAAGAGATGAAGCCCGAGGATCGCCAGGATGGAGATGCCGAAGGCAAACAGGTCGAGCAGGGCGATGTTGCAGGTGCCGTTGAAGAGGCAAAGGACGCTCTGCTTGAAGAACTCGGGAAACGCGTAGAAACGGGATCCGATGGTGGCGTAGACCATGTTTTCCAGGAACACGGCACAGCCCATGGCCGAGATCATGAGGTAGAGGGACGGGGCCTTGCGCTTGCGAAGGAGGCTGTAGGCGAGCTTTTCGTTGACGATGGCGATAAGCCCGGCTCCCGCCATGGCTCCGGAAACCACGAGCCCAAGGCCGAAGTGAAGCTTCGTGACGAGGCCCAGGCCGATGTAGGCCCCGAGCATGATGACGGCTCCGTGGGCGAAGTTGCTGAAGGAAAGGACGCTGAAGACCAGGGAGTAGCCGACGGCCATGAGCGCGTAGATCCCCCCGATTGAAAGCCCCGTGACGACGGTCTGCAGGAACATGGGGTCCCTCCTATCTTGCTTTCCCAGGAACAGGGGAGGCCCCGCCGCGGGAGGGCGGAGCCTCCTCAGGAAACACCTACTTGCCGCCCGGATAGAACTTCTTCACGAACGGGAAGGACTTGGTGGCCACGTCGACTTTCTGGATGACGGCCGGCTTGTCCAGCGGGTCGTGGGTCTTCGGGTCGATGGTCAAAGGACCGCTCGTGACCTGCAGGTTCTTGGTCGTGGCGAGGGCCGCGGCGATCTTGGTGCCGTCCGTGCTCTTGGCGCGCTTGATCGCGTCCACGATCATGAGCAGCGCGTCCTGGGCCATGACGGGGTTCGGAAGGACGGGGTCGGCGCCGTACGCCTTGCGGTATTCGGCCACGAAGTTCTTGATGGCCGGGTCGGCCAGGTCGGTCAGGTTGACGAAATAGCCCCCGTTGATCGCCTCCCCGCCAAGCTCGATGAGGTCAGGGCTGCCCCAGTTGTCGGTGCCCATCAGGCGGGCCTTGATGCCGAGGTCTCTCGCCTGCTTGGCGGCCATGGCAGCCTCCTTCTGGCTGGTGGGGATGAAGATCACGTCAGGATTCAGCGGGCGCATCTTGCCCAGCTGGGCGCGGTAGTCCAGCTCCTCCGAGCGGAAGGCCTCCTTGGCCACGACCTTGCCGCCTTCCTTCGTGAAGGCCTCCTCGAAGTACTTCGCCAGCCACTGCCCGTAGTCGGAGCCGACGTCATAGAGGATGGCGGCGGTCCTGGCCTTCAGGTCCCGGTAGGCAAACTTCGCGGCGACCGTTCCCTGGAAGGGGTCGATGAAGCAGGGCCGGAAGGCGAAGGGGCGAACCTTGCCGGTTCTCTTATCGATCGTGACGTAGGGGTTGGTGGCGGTGGTGACGACCATGGGAATCTTCGCGTTTTCGAGGACCGGCGCAGTGGCGATGGAGTTGCCGCTCTGTGCCGGGCCGATGACGGCGACCACGCCGTCGTTGACGAGGCGGCGGGCCACGTTGACGGCCTCGACCGCGTCGTTGCGGTTATCGTAGCTGATCAGCTCGAGCTTTTTCCCCAGGACCCCGCCCTGTGCGTTGATCTTCTTGATCAGAAGGTCCAGGGCCAGCTTTTCCGATTGCCCCCACATGGAGGCCCCGCCGGTAAGGGAGACCGTGTGTCCAATCTTGATGGTGTCCGCCGCCAGGGCGGCTCCGCCAAGGGCGAGGCAGAAAACCAGGACCAGAACGAAAGACAGCATTCTTCTCACTGGGCATTCCTCCTTCTCTTCCACGGGTATGGGTTTCCGGACTCCTGGACAGGGCGGCCCCTCCGGAAGGGATCCCGCCCCGGCGCGCAGGTTGCTGCCAAGTTCAAAAGAAGGTCCGTTTTCCAGGGGCTCCCTCCCTTACAATCCGGCCTCTTCCAGGACCGCCCCCCGGGCCACCAGCGCGGTGGGCCCTTCAAGGCGGGCACTGCAGAAGCGGCCGTCATTCTCCCAGTCCAGGTGAACGATGTTCACGCCGCCCGGGTTCAGGACCCTGACCGGCGAGGACAGCCCCCAGCGTTTCACCGCGGCGATGGCGCTCATGGTGGACCCGGTTCCGCAGGAATCCGTCAGGTCCTCCACGCCGCGTTCGTAGGTCGTCACGAGGAGTTTCCCCTCTCCCAGGTTCTGGACGAAGTTGACGTTGACCCCCTGGGGGAAGCGCAAGGCGTCGTGGCGGAGCGTCCTGCCCAGGAGGACGAGGTCGTTCCGGTTCCGCTCGGAAAGGTTGTCCATGAAGAGAGCGCAATGCGGGACGCCGACCCTCAGGGCCGACAGGGGGAACGTTTCCCCCAGAAGCGAAATCGTTTCGTCAAAGAGGCCCTTCGAGCAGTCGATCGTTCCCATGTCCAGGATCACGTTGGGGGCCTTCACCTCGGCGCGCATGGTCCCCGCGAGGGTTTCGAAAGCCATGGTTTCGCCGGCGAGGCGGTTTTCAAAGGCGTACCGGGCGAAACACCGAGCCCCGTTTCCGCACATTTCCCCCTCGGATCCGTCGCTGTTGAAGATCCTCATCGTAAGGTCCGCCCTTTGAGAGGGTTCGACCACGAGGATGCCGTCGGCCCCGATGCCGGTTTTTCTCCGGCAGAGCGTGCTCGCGATCCGGGAAAGCTCTTCCGTCTCGAACCGGCGGTCGAGGTTTTCGATGACGATGAAATCGTTTCCGTTCCCGTGAACCTTGGTGAAGGAAATCATCGGCGGGTCTCCTTCCTGAGCTCGGGATTCGCGTCGAGGTACCGCTGGACGTCCCGAAGGGTGTTTTCCACGTGCATCACCATGGCCTTCTCCGCCCGGTCCTCGTCGTGGTCCGCGATGGCGTCGATGATGGACTTGTGGTCCGAGCCCAGCGTGCTGGCCGCTTTCTTGCGGGCGTACTCGAAGGCGGGGCCGAGCTTCACGTCCTGGCGGATGAGGTCGACGGCGGCAGCGAGAATGGCGTTGCGGGAGATGCGGGCAATTTCCCGGTGAAAGGCCGCGTCGAAGGGGGCAACGCTTTCTTTTCTTTGAAGAGCTTCTTCCTGCTTGGCCAGCAGGTCGCGGAGGCGGTCGATCTCCTCGGGGGTAGCCATGCGGGCCGCCAGGCGGGCCGTTTCCCGTTCGATGGCGCGCCTGGCCACGAGGACATCCAGGATTTTCTCGATGCCCTGGCTTTTCAGTTCTTCCAGGAGGATATTGGCCGAAACGGCATGCCCCCGCTCCTCGCGGAGGGATTCAAGACGTTCGGCGCCCTTGGGGGAAAGGCTTCGTCCCTGGAAGCCGGATTTTCGCGTGTATCCCCGGTGGTCGAGTTCGCGGAGCAATCGGCCCACCGTGGCTTCGCTCAGGAGCATGTCCCGGTCTTCGAGGGCCTGGCGGATGGCGCCGGCTCCAAGGGGAGTGGTGGCTTCCGAAAGGATCTCGAGGATCAGATACTCCTGTTCCCTGGGTCCCGACAGCACGACGGCACCTCCCTGCCAATATTTATGGCTCATCATTGATGAGCCATAAATATTGTAACCCTCGAAGGGGGGTGCGTCAATCGGATGGAAAGAAAAAAGGTTGCTCTGCTTTAGGTTAAACGGTTCCGAGGCCGCTGGCGATCCTTCTCAGTTCCGGAGTCGCAGCGCGGGGACCCAGCAGCACCAGTTCGTCGCCCTCCCGGAAGACGTGACTGCCCTGGGGATTGTAGACCATCTGCTCTTCCCGGGTCTTCACGGCCACGACCAGGACATTGTACCGCGAACGAAGGGGGCTTTCGGAGAGGGAAAGTCCGACAAGGGGACTGTCGGAAGCCAGGGTGATGGAATAGAAATCGAGGTCGAACTGGCGGGAAATGTGAACGATCTCCAGGAAATCCGACACCGCGGGCTTGACGGCCGCCCGTGCCATGGCGCTGGCGCCCGCCAGGAGGGGGTTCACGACCTTGTCGGCTCCGACCCGGTAGAGGATCCCGGAAGATTGGGGGTCGTTGGCCCGGGCAATGATGCGCAGGCCCTTGTTCAGGGAACGCGCCGAAACGGTGACGTAGACGTTGTTGGCATCGTTCGAGGTTGAAACGACCAACCCGGCGGCGCGCTCCACCGCACACGCGCGAAGGTTTTCTTCGTGCGTGGCGTCCGCCTTGAGGGCGTACCACCCTTTTTCCCTTGCCAGTTCAAGCTTCGACTCGTCGATGTCCAGGACCACGACGGTCAGGTTTTCTTCGGCGATGGCTTCTGCGACGCTCAAGCCCACGCGCCCAAGCCCGCAGACGATCCAGTGGCCCGATAGTTTTTCCAAGCGGCGGTCCCTCCTTCTGCCCAGGGCGTCCAGGATCTGGCGATTCAGGACTTTTTCCGCGAGCTGTCCCAGGGTGAGCCCGATCACCAGGATTCCAACGGCAAGAAAGACGACGATAAACAGCTTTCCTTCATCGGTCAGGTTCGCCGGCGGGTTGTACCCGACGGTCGTCAGGGTGGTCGTCACGTAGTACAGGGAATCCATCCAGGAAAGTCCCAGGATGAACCGCATGCCCAGCAGGCCGAAAAGGATGACCGAAACGAAGGGGAGGAGCCAGAGGGGAAACGGTTTCCGCTTTTTCCGGATGGCAATCCCTTCCTTCAGGGAGACTCCTTGTCATTCCAGGGACATCCCATACAATGGGCACAAAGAGGATGGAGGAGGAGTGTCCCGATGGCCCTTTTCCGCGTCGCAACGTTCAACGTGAATTCGATCCGGAGCCGCATGCCTGCGGTGACGCGCTGGCTCAATGATAACAGAGTGGACGTGCTGTGTCTCCAGGAAACGAAGGTCCAGGACGTTGAGTTTGACCCCGAGCCGTTCCTCCGGCTGGGATATTCCGTCGTTTTTCGGGGCCAGAAGGCGACGAGCGGCGTGGCCATCGCCTCCCTCGAACCGCTGTCGGAGGTGCGGATCGGTTTCAGCGACGGGGAAGAGCCGGAAGATGGACCCCGCCTCATTCGTGGACGGCTGGGAGGACTGTTCCTGATCAACACCTACGTCCCCCAGGGGAAGGCCCTGGACCATCCGGACTTTGCCTACAAGCTCCGTTTCTTCCGGCGGATGCGCGCTCTCCTGGAGAGGGAGTGCTCCCCGGAGGAACCGGTCCTCTGGGTCGGGGACCTCAACGTGGCCCCCACGGACATCGACGTGACCCATCCCGAGAACAAGCGCGATCACGTCTGTTTCCACGAGGACGTGAAGCGGGCGTTCGAGGCGGTTCGGGGATGGGGGCTGGTGGACGTGTTCCGCAAGCACCGTCCCGGCGAGGGGGAGTTTTCCTTCTTCGACTACCGGGTCAAGGATTCCCTGGCCCGGAACATCGGCTGGCGCATCGATCACGTCCTGGCCACGAAATGCCTTGCGGACACCTCCGTGGACTGTTGGGTGGACCGCCTCCCGCGCTCCTGGGAAAAACCCTCGGACCACACCCCGGTCGTGGCGGTCTTCGAACGATGATGCACCTTTTGGCCCTGGCGGTCTCCATCGGACTGACGGTCCTGGGGCAGTATTTCCTGAAAACCGGATCCCTCTCGAAAACCGAGGGACTCCGCCTTTTCCTGAACCCTGCCACCCTTGCGGGGCTGTTCTCCTACGGCTTTGCCTCGCTCTTCTATATCGTGGCCCTGAAGAAAATCCCCCTTTCGGTCGCCTATCCCAGCGTGTCGCTGAGCTACGTCGCGGTCGTTGTCCTGGCTCACTTCGTCTGGGGGGAGCCGCTGGGCCTGCGGCAAGGGGTAGCTCTAGCCCTGATCGTTTCGGGAATCGCTCTTCTCTACAAGGCATAGGAGGTCTGGCTCGAATGGAACGGATCCTGGTTTGCGGAGGTGCGGGGTATATCGGCTCGCACATGGTGAAGCGCCTGCTGGATGAAGGATTTGACGTGACGGTCTTCGACAGCTTCGAAACGGGTCACCGGGAAGCGTTGCCGGAAGGAGCCGCGGTTTTCGAGGGAACCCTGAACAACCCCGCCGATGTGAACGGCGTGCTCGAGATGAAGCCCTTCGATGCGGTCTTCCACTTTGCGGCCCGGATCCAGGTGGGGGAATCGGTCAGGCAGCCGTCCCTGTACTACGGGAACAACGTCGCGGGGACCTTGAACCTCCTGCAGGCGATGGTGGCGCGAGGGATCGGGAGGTTCGTCTTTTCGTCCTCTGCGGCGGTCTACGGCACGCCCCTGGAAATTCCGATCCGGGAGGATCACCCCCTGGCCCCCATCAACCCCTACGGCTGGACCAAGCGGATGGTCGAGCAGATCCTGGCCGATTTCTGGCGGGCTTACGGCCTGGCCTCGGTTTCGCTCCGCTACTTCAACGCCTGCGGGGCCGACCCGGAGGGAAGCATCGGGGAAAGCCACGATCCCGAGACGCACCTCATCCCGAACATCCTGAAGAGTGCCCTCTCGAATTCGTCGGAACCGGTACTGATTTTCGGGGACGACTATCCCACCCCGGACGGAACCTGCGTGAGGGATTACGTCCATGTGTGTGACCTGGCGGATGCGCACCTTAAGGCCCTGGATTCCCTCCGGGCCTCGCCCGGTGTTCGCGCGTACAACCTGGGAAACGGGTGCGGGTTTTCCGTGAAGCAAGTGCTAGAGGCGGCAGAGCGTGTCCTGGGCGCGAAAATCGAACGCCGGATTGCCCCCCGGAGGGAAGGCGACCCGGCATTTCTCGTGGCAGACAGCACCCTGGCGCTGAAGGAACTCGGCTGGCGTCCCCGCTTCACCTCGCTGGAGGAGATCCTTCAGACGGCTTTGCGCTGGCACCGCCGCCCTCGCTACTAGAAGGGGCGGTCAGATCTCGGCCAGGGTCAGGTGTTCCCGGAACCGGTCCAGGTATTTCGAGAACGCCTTGAAGTACCGGGAAGAAGGGGCTCCCAGGTATCGAGCCAGGGCCTTCTTCTCCGTCTGGTGGGCCTTCATGTAGCGCGACAGGAGAAGGCACCCCGCAGCCACGCCCTTCTCCGGGTCAAGCAGATCCTTGGAAGAGGAGAAGTTCAGGTGGTTTCTCAGCAGCCTGCTGTGAATCCTCCACAGGACCTGCATCGGGCCCAGGGCTCCCTCGTCGCTTCTCGCGTAAGGGTCGAACCGGCTTTCCACCTGTGCCACCGCGACCGCCATGTCCACCGGCAGCCGGTATTTTTCGGCGTAATAGACGAAGGCTGCCGCCTGCCGCCAAATGTCCCGGGCAGAGACGTTCGTATTCTGGCTCCGGATGTACAGAGCCAGGGCTGCGGTCATTTGCTGCTTTTCGGCGGGCCAGCGGTGGATTTGCAGAAGGAGGGATGTGGGTTTTTCCGACTGCCATTTGAAGAAGTTCTGCGGGGTCAGTTCCATTTGTGCCAGCGCGTTTTGAACTGAAGGATCCAAGGGTTTCCGGCCAAAGCTGAAATCAAGTGCATGGACAGGTTGCAGGGCCAAGCAGAGAGTCGCCAGCGAAACTCCGGCAAAGGCCAGAAACTTCAGAAATCGGCTCGGATTCGAGCGCGCCATGAAGTTTCCTCCCTTCCTGGGGCTTTTCCGCATCGGTTTTCAATCTCCCTTTGCGAATTGGCCCATTATACCGAATGAGAAAAACGGCGCAAGTATTGTACTCCAATGTTAAATATAAACCCCTAGTAGTTTTTAGTTTACTAGTGGGCGGAGGGCAGTGCCGATCGCGGGAGATTCGGGAATCCCTGGAATTTTGAAAGAAACGAAAGTTAATTTAAAGGGATTTCAACCTGGGGGTTCCGCTGCCAGAAGCAGGCGGAAAAACCGGAGGGGGGTTGGAAAATGATGCCGCCGACGGGACACAGTCTTCGGTCCACCAGGAAACCGCTCTTCCGGGTCTGGCCGTTTTGCTTCTTGACCGCTTTCTTGAGGGCTGCGGACTCACTGGAGAGGACTCCAGGGTGAGGGTTTTCCGGGAGGTTTGACTCGACGATCACGGCCAGGCTCAGGGTCACGAGAGGGATGGCCTGGAGTTCGCCGGCCCGGTTGAGGGCATGGTAGGCTCCCCGTTCGAGATCCTCGGGATCGAAGAACCGTTCTTTCCCCTGATCAAAAGCTTCGCACAGAGCCGCCAGGGCCTCTTCACGAACCCTGCCCGGGGAAATGAAGACGAAATCATCCCCGCCGACGTGCCCGAGACAGGCCTCCGGCCCGATCTTCGGCAGGAAATCGCGGAAAAGGCCCGCGGTGAAGCGGATCAGGTCGTCGCCGCGGAGAAAGCCGTACCGGTCGTTGTACTCCTTGAAGTGGTCGAGGTCTGCGTAAATCAGCGTAAAAGAGGGCTGCGCCAATGCGGATGAGATCCACCGTTCGATCGCCCGGTTCCCCGGAAGGCCGGTCAGGGGATTGCAGTCCAGGGCCCTTTCCGTTTCGAGTTCCTTCGACCGCATGATGAGCTTTCGCATCGTGACGGTTCCGAGGACCCGGTCTTCGGTGTCCGTCACAACCACGGGATCGTACAGGTCTTCCGGCTTTCTTTTCATCGCCAGGTCGGCAAGGGTCGTGACCGAGATCCCTTCCTGAACCTTCAGCGGGTTCTTCTTGGCGACGGAATGGGCCGGCCTCTTCTGGTAGAGAGAATAGCCCACAGGGCCGCCCGTGATGAAGTAGAAATGCTGGCGAGTGACCAGGCCGGAAACCCTGCCGTTCTCGACCAGGACGAGGTGGTCGATCTCCGGGTTCTTGCGGAACGTCCGGTCGAGTTCCTCGCAGGTCCGGCCCTCGCTGGAGAAGGTTTCGCAAGGTTCACGGAGGTCACGAAGGAGAATCCCGAGCTCCATGCCGTGCTCTTTCCTCCACGGGCCGCATAGAGAGGCCAGTTTTTTCCGCATCGCAGGATCCGGTTCAGTCCGTTCGAAGGAGGGGCGGCCGAGGAGAAATCCCTGGGCGTAGCGGACCCCGAGCTGGGCCAAGGATTCCACCTCTTCCCAGGTTTCGACGCCTTCACCGATGAGGGTTGTTCCAACGGCATCGGCGAAAGCAACGAGACTCTTCACAAGCTGCATCCTCAGGGCTGAACGGTCGATGCCGCGGATGATGCCGCGGTCGAGCTTGAGGAAGGCCGGACAGCATTCCATCAGGATCCGGAGTCCGGAGTTCCCCGCGCCGAAATCGTCCAGGGCGACCGAAAACCCGTGCCCGGAAAGGTGCCTGGCCTGGAACTTCAGGAGCGACTCGTCTTCAAGCCCTTCCTGCTCGGTCAGTTCCACGACGATCTGGTCACGGGAAATCCCGGGTATCCTCCCGATTTCCCGTGCGAGGACTTCCGGGAATCGGGGATCGGCGAATACGCGGGGGCTTGCGTTGAGGAACAGGCGGCCGGGCTGAAGCGGGCTGTTTCCCTTTCCCATCGCCGCCAGGGCGTTTTCCAGGCAGGTTTTTTCAAGTTCCCAGGTCTTTCCCAGGGCCCTGGCGCAGGGGAAAAGGGCACCCGGCATTTCCAGGGCTCCCTTTCCCCTGGCCAGGGCCTCGTGGCCGAAAACGGACCCGTCGGAAAGGTCCACGATGGGCTGGAAGGCAATCCGAACGGCCTTCTCCGACAGGATTTGCTCCAGGAGGAAAGCCGGATCGAGGGTCATCGGCGTGTCTTTAGGACGTCCCGAAGATCCGTGGGACCCACGTTCATGGAAAGAAGGGCGCTTGCCCAGGAGGAAGCCGCTTCCGGCAGGGGGAACCGGTAGACCATCTCTCCGTTGTGGGTCACCACTGGGACCCCCGCCGTTTGCTTCAGGGTCTCCCAGTCCAGGACCTCCATCTCCCCGTCATGCTTCTCCACCAGGGCGGAGCAGCTTTCGACCCAGTCGCCGCAATTTCCGTAAAAGACTTCGCCGCGGCTTTCTTCCCAGGCGGGCTTGTGGATGTGGCCGCAAATGACTCCATCTGTGCCCAGGCGGCGGGCCTCTTCCGCCAGTTTCTTCTCGAACCCGCTGACGTAGTTGACGGCTTCCTTGACCTTCTGCTTGAGGATCCTGGAATAGGAGCGGTATTCAAGCCCAAAGCCCCTCCTGAGAACGTTGGCTCCCCGGTTTGCCCACAGGGCTGCCGTGTACGCAAAATCGCCGAGATGGGCCAGCCAGGGCTGCTCGGAGGACACCCGGTCCACTTCGTCGCCGTGGAAAACCGCCAGGCGAGTCCCCCGAACGGTCTCATGGATCGCACAAAGGCGGATTTCAATGTTTCCCAGTTTCCGGCCCGCAAGCCTGTCCAGGAACGCGTCATGGTTTCCGGTCACATAGATCACCCGGCTGTTCCTGGAGAAATCGAGGATTTTCGCCAGGACCTCCGTATGGGCATCCGGCCAGCGGAACCTTCTTTTCAGGGACCATCCGTCGACGATGTCTCCGACGAGGAAAAGGGTCTCGCACTCGAGGAGATCGAGGAAGGTGGACAGCTCCGCTGCCCGGCACCATCGGGACCCTAGGTGAAGGTCGGAAAGAAAGGCGGTCCTCACGGAAAGCACGGTCGGTTTCCTCCAGGGTGACAGAAGGCAGCGGGGGCTTCCCATTCCGGGACCTGGGGGCGCCTGCCGAGGACCCTGCGGGCGATTGCCCGGGCGGCGTCCGGGGCAGACATGCGCTGGCAGGCGTGTCCCATCCTCCGAAGGATTCCGGGGTCGGCCAGGATCCCGCGGACCTCTTCTTCCAGGGCAGCCGGGGATTTACAGAAGATCCCCGCGCCCTGCCCCTGAAGGTACTGCGCGTTCAGGGTTTCCTGCAGGGGGATCGGAGAAATGAAGAGCATGGGCAGCCCCGCCGAGAGGGCTTCGGAGCAGACCAGCCCGCCGGGCTTGGTGACAAGGAGGTCGGCGTCTGCCATGAGAGGGGCCAGGTTTTCGATCCGTTCAAACCAGCAGATCAAAGCTTTGGGCCGGTTTTTCGTGAGTTCCCTTTCCCCGACGACGGTGAGCTGGATGGAGGGACCGATCGAAGAGAGGCGGTCGATGATCGACAGGGCGGTTTCACGGGCGATGGAGTGGGCCAGGAAGAGAATTCGAAGCGGAAGCGGCCTGGGGATCCGCGGTGAAAGGGCAAGCCTCGTAAAGCTTTCCCGAACCGGGATGCCGGTGACCGCAATCCGCGAATCAGGGATCCCCCTGGCGGCCAGCCGGTCACGGACCTGGACCGAGGCGGCGTAGTAGCGATCCACGCCAGGGTCGACCCAGAATCCGTGGAGATCGTAGTCGGTGATGGCAACATGGATTTGTCCGTTGAATTCCCCCCGTTCCCTCATGAGGGACAGGAGGGCCATGGGAAGGAAGTGGGTGCAAACGGCCGTTTCCGGTGCAAGGGTTTTCGCCAGGGCCTGGAAGACCGTTGTATTCTGAAGGCTCCACCAGTCGATGGCCCGGACCACGGGACTTTTCCCGCGGACCCGGTCCGTGAGCCGGTAAACCTGCTCGCAGGCCGTGTGGGCGTGGCGGGCCATTCCCTTGTAGAGCCCTGCGTAAAGGAACCGGAAAAACGGCATCGCCGTGGTGAGGGTGTCCAGGCAGACGACGGGCGCCTTTTCGGCGAGAAAGGCTTCCCGCAGGGCCATGGCTGCCATCTTGTGGCCCTGCCCGGGGCCGGAATAGGCCAAAAGGACGGGTTTCAATCGGATTCCTCCCGGATGAAAGGATGAAAGTCCCCACAGGTTCGCCGCGAGTGTAATCCGATCGCCCTTACAGGGGTTTTACATCCCTCCAACAGGATCGTGAACGAGCTTCGAAAAGGAACGCGGCCGGAGGTTTTCCAGGAATTGCCGCGTGCACCGGTCCCAGGACCATAGAAGGGCGTCCTGCCGGCAGGCGGCCCGGTCAAGGGAAAGGGCTTCCAGGCAGGCTTTCCTGAGATCGAAGTCCATCACTCCGGTCACGTTCTGGCGGAGGATGTCCAGCGGTCCTGTCACGGGATAGGCGGCGACAGGCGTTCCGCAGGCGAGAGCCTCCAGCATGACGATCCCGAAAGTGTCGGTTTTGCTGGGAAACACGAAAACGTCGGCCTCGGCGTAGGCCTGGGCAAGATCAAGCCCTTCCAGGGTGCCGGAAAATTCCACTGCCGGGTAGGTCCTGCGGAGAGCCTCCAGGTCGAGGCCCGAGCCCACAACGCGCTTTGTCCCGGGCAAATCCAGGTCCAGGAAGGCCGGGAGATTTTTCTCAACGGCAACGCGGCCGACGTAAAGGAAGACCGGACGGTTTCGAACGGGATGGCGTGGAAGCGAGGGGCAAAACAGGCTGGTGTCCACCCCTCTCGACCACCGGACGAGATTGGCAAAACCGCGTCCCTGTAGCTCTTCCTGAAGCGAGGCGGTGGCCACCATCACCGCCGAGGAGGGGGCGTGGAACCAGCGCAGCCCCTGGTACAGCAGTTCGGCGGAAAGCCCGAAGCGCGAACGGACATATTCAGGGAAACGGGTCGTGAACGAAGTCGTAAAGGGGAACCCTTCCCGGAGGCACCAGGCCCGGACGGAGAACCCGATGGGCCCTTCCGTCGCGATGTGGACCGCGTCGGGGAGAAAGTCCCGCAGGAAGCGGTCGACGTCCCAAAGGCTCCAGGCCAGGCGGATTTCCCGGTAGGTGGGACAGGGGACCGTGGCGAAGCGCTCCGGGGTCAGCAGGAAGATCTCGTGTCCCATCTTCCGGAGGCGTCTTTCCGTTTCCGTCAGGGTTCTCACGACTCCGTTGACCTGGGGAGTCCAGGCGTCCGTGGCGATGCAGATCTTCAAAACGGGCACCTCCCTTTCTCGGTTTCGGGCGATTCCGGGAAAAGGATGGCAGGTCCGCCGCCTCCAGGAAAGGGGGAGTAACCCAACTGTTGCAGGGATGGTACGGGGTTGTTTGGGTAAAATGGAAATAAGAAAAGAAATTGTTGATCCTAAGTCTTTTCTGACTCGCCGATTCTTTCTGACTTGGTATGTCCGGCGGACTCTTCTTCTTTCAAGATCCAAACGGAGCCGAGAAGAAACCAGGTGAAGCAGCCAGTATCTTTTCTAGCATCGAAAACGCTTCCGCCGAGAGAATAGCCTCCATAGGCGAGGATGAGGGAAAGAATGGCGATGACCAGCCCCTTCCGTTCTCCCTTCCTGAATTTCCAGGCTGCGGAAAAGATTGATAGAACGATCCCGAGGAAGATCAAGAGGCCGATCAGACCGCTCTCGCAAAGCAGAGCGAGATAAAGATTGTGGGGGCTGAGCGGGTTTTCAGGAGGCAATCCGAGTTCTTTCTGAGCGGTTGGGAAGCGGTTTTCGAATTGCCCCCAACCCCATCCTGTGAGGGGTTTTTGGCAAATTAAGTGAACCGTTCCCGGAACGAAATCAAGACGATGGTTGGTAAAAGTGGCGGTTTCATCGATTGCGGACATTTGGGAAATCTCTCTTTCAAGGCTAGCTCGAGCAATGGGCTTTCCGGGGAAGGCCAGGAGAAGAGCGAGGATCGTTAAGGCAACGGCTAGCCCGCGAAGAGTGGGGCGCAGGGACTCTCCTTCTGTGACCAGCAAGAGCGAAGATGCAATGGCCGCTACCAGGGTGGCCAGCCAGGGAAGGGTGCTGAACGAAAGAAAGAGCATTGCAATGGAGAAGACAAGGGCTGATAGCGCCATGCTTTTTTCCCGGTAAGTTTTCATGCTGGCTGACATCGTGAACCAGAAGGTGCAAAGAGGGAAGGCGTAACCCCCCAGAGTGTTGATGTTCGTGAACGGCCCAGGGATGTATTCAGAGACGATTCCCAGAGCCGCTACGCTATAACGGGCAATTGTCCAGGAGCCCGTCAGGATCGTGGTTATCCAAAGAACCAGGAAGCAGCGCCGCGTTGCCCCATTCCGCTTGAGGACGGAAGCTGCAAGCCACATGGCAAAAGACGCCTCCACCGGGTTTGAAGCTCCCTTCACGATGTCGTGTAAGTTTGCCCCTGAAAGAACGGTCACAAGGAAGGCCCAGCTGATGAAGCCCCAAAGGAGCCACTGGAAATGTCGGGGTAGCGAGCCTTTCGCGTCATTCCTCTCCTTTTTGGAAAGAGCCCAGGCGACGAGAGAGATGAACCAACCTAGATACCGCGGAACGGGACCCCAGGGTGCAAAGAAAAGCCCCCATAAAAAACCGAATTCAAGCCAACCAATGGATGAGATCGTCGAAAACAGCTGCCGGAAAAGCTTCATGATGCTTTCCATCCCCCTGCTATTCACCTGGATTTCCTTTTTCTGTTCCGGAATTCAGTTAAATTGGCCTCGAAAGGAATCACAAGGGTGATTTTACTTCGGTAGGATCGGAAAGGGTATAGGGGAAACTCTTAGTTTCTAGCTGGAATCTTCTATAGGATTTGGATTACAACCAGATAACCTTGCGGGTGTTCCTGGTTGAGTCAGAAAAACCGCGGCATCACCTTCCCAAAAAGATGGAGATCTCCTTCCGGTAGCGGGAAACCCGTTCGGCATAGGAGCTGTCCGGGGCGCCCAGGTATCTCGAAAGGGCCCTTTCCACTGTTCCTTCCTCCCGCAGGTAGCCGGCCAGGAGGAAACACCCGGCCAGGACGGCCTTCTCCGGGTCCACGAGGCTCCAGGCCTCCGGGGCCCCGAAGCGGAAGGCCAAAAGATCGCGGTGGACGTCCGGCCTTACCTGCATCACGCCGGTGGCTCCCGCACGGCTTTTCGCCGCAGGGTTGAATCCGCTCTCGGCACGAGCCACCGCGACGGCCAGGTCGAGAGGGAGCCCGAAGCGCACGGAAGCAACGACGAAGGCCCCCGCCATCCTCCAGGAGGCCCGGGGAGTCAACCCCGGGTTCACGGACCGGATGTGGAGGGCCAGGGCCGCCGCTTCCCTCTGCCGGGCGGCCGGCCAGGCCCAGACCGTGAAAAGGCAGGACCCGGGAACCTCTTCGCCCCAGGCAAGCAGGTCGCTTGCCGAGCATCCCATTTTTCCCAGGGAGTCTAAAACCGCCGGGTCGAAAGAGCCAATGGCCCATCCGGCTCCGGCCGCGAAAAGGAAGAACCCGGCCGTCAGCAGGGTTGCCGCCAGCCGGGTTGTGAATTTCACGCGCAGCAAGGTCCGGCCTCCAGGACCGTTTTCTAGGCGGGGAGCCAGAGCAGGAACTTGGCTCCCTCGTCGGGGGACTCCACGCGGATCCAGCCCTTGTGGCTTTCGGCCACCCGCTTGGCGATGGAAAGGCCCAGCCCGTAGCCCCCTTTTTCGTCATGGTTCCGGCTTCGGTGCGCTTCGGCCCGCTGGAACCGCTCGAAAATCCGGTCAAGCATGGAGGGAGGGATCCCCACGCCGTTGTCCTGGATGGAGAAAAGCCATCCGTTCTCTTTCCGTTCGAGCGAAACCCGGATGATCCCTCCAATCCCTTCTCCGAAACGCCTGAGGGTGTACTTGACGGCGTTGTCGATCAGGTTGCCGAAGGCCCTCCGCAACTCTTCCTGGCGGGCCTTGGCCTCCGCTTTCGGGGGGAGGGAAACCTCCCACTGCAGCTTCTCGGCCTCCGGTGCCAGGCGGGCCCCTTCGACCAGCGACGACACAAGCGCCGAAAGGTCCACGTTTTCCGACCGTTCCACGGGCACCCCGGACTCCAGCCTGGAAAGGAGAAGCAGGTCTTCGACCAGCCCGGTCATCCGTTCCTGCTGTTCGATGATCCTCTGCAGGAAACGATGCCGCTCCTCCTCCGAAAGGGAGTCGTCCGCCAACAGCTCGGTTGCCGCCCGGATGACCGTAAGGGGGGTTTGCAGTTCATGGCTGGCATCGGCCACAAAGGCGCTCTTGGCTTCTTCCATGCGATGGCGTTCCGTCAGGTCGGCCAGCACCGCCACCGTTCCGTAGGGAGTCGGCGCGGCCTGGGCGTTGATGAAGCGTTCCTCCTTCTCGCGGAGGACGAAGGAAACCTGGCTGGCCTGCCCGGCCCGGGCCCTTTCGATGAGCCCGGTGAGCTCCGGGGCCTTGAGGATGCCCTGGACCGGAAGCCCCTCAATTTTCTCGGGTTTCTCCCTCAGAAACGTTCCCAGGGCCTGGTTCGCGTAGGCGACGCTCCCCCGGCTGTCGACGACCACGACTGCCACGGGAAGGGATTCCAGGAGCGCCCGAAGGGTTGTCTTTTCCTTCAGGGTTTCCTCCATGGAGGTTTGCAGGCGGTCGGCCATCCTCTGGAGGGCCCGGGAAAGGGTGCGGACCTCCTCGGTCCCGTCCATCGGGAAGACCGCGGGTTCCCCCCGTTCAAGACGGATGGCGGCTTCTTTCAGCCTTGATAGGGGGCGGGTGATCCCCCGCAGGAAAAACGTTCCGATGGCCACGGCCACCGCGGCTGCCAGGAACAGTCCCATCATGAGCCGGTTACGGGCGGCGGAGACGATTCCCTCCAGGTAGGAGAGCGGGTAGGCTGTCCGCACGATCAGGTCTTGGCCGTCGGGGGTTTTGGCCCTCCGGGCCAGGTACATCATGTTCGTGCCGATGCTTCGGCTGAAGCGGATGTCCTGCCCTTGCCCTTCTTCGAGGGCAGCCTTGACCTCCGGCCTTCGGCCGTGGTTTTCCAGGCTTTCCGCATCCGTCAGGCTGTCCAGCAGGACCCGTCCGTTCTCGCTGATGATGGTGATGCGTCCCCCGAGGAGGCGGTGCCATTCGTCCAGGTTTGCCGAAACCGCTTCCAGGCCCTGGGTCTGGATGACTTCCGTCAAGGCGGCGGTCTGGATGGAAAGCTCCCGGTTGGCCTGTTCCTTGAGCCGGTCCCGAAGAACGTCCGTGACGAAGGTGAGTCCCAGGGCAAGAGCCAGCAGGATCGTGGCCGCCACGAGGGCGAACATCCTACCTCGCAGGGTCTTCATGGTTTCCCTCCCAGTCCAGCCGGAATCCCCGCCCTCGGACGGTGTGAAGCAGCCTGGGGTTTTCGGGGTCGGCCTCGATCTTCCTGCGCAGCCTGAACACGTGAACGTCCACCGTCCGGGTGTCGCCCACCACGTATCCCCAGACCTTGGCCAAAAGCTCGTCGCGGCTCACCATTCGCCCCGGGTGGCGGGCCAGGGTTTCCAGCAGGCGGTATTCCGTCGGGGACAGGGAAAGGAGGTTCCCCGAAAGGAACGCCTCTTCCCGGACAAAATCGACTTTCAGGGGGCCGATCTGGACCCCCTTCTCCGAGGCCTGATCGGGAGCGCTCCTCCTTAGCAGGGCTTTGACCCGGGCGACCAGCTCCCCCAGGGAGAAGGGCTTTTTCAGGTAGTCGTCTGCCCCGATTTCCAGGCCCGCGATGACTTCCCGCTCGTCCCGGCGGGCGGTGAGCATCATGATGGGGATGCGCCGTGTCGAGGCCTGGTTCTTGAGCCTGCGGCAGACCTCCCAGCCGTCCAGCTTGGGCAGCATGAGGTCCAGCAGGATGAGATCGGGCAGGGTGGTTTCCGCTTTTTCCAGGGCGGTATCCCCGTCCGAAGCCGTGTCGATGCGGTATCCCTGCCGCTTGAGGGCCTCGGAGATCAATTCGGAGATCGCGAGTTCGTCGTCGACAACCAGGATTCGCTCGCCCGCCAAGAGCTATTCCTCCCGTTTCCTTCGAAAGTCGCTGGCTTTCACGTGCTTTCCGGTCACCATGTAGATCGTCTTTTCGGCGAGGTTCGTCGTGTGGTCGCCGGCCCGTTCCAGGGCCCTGGAAACCAGGACGAGCTGCGTGGCCTGTTCGATCACCCGGGGATTCTCGATCATCAGCAGGAGCAGTTCGTTGAAGATCTGCCGGTCCAGGTCGTCGAGCATGTCGTCCATCGCGCAGACCCGTTTCGCTTCCTCGACGTCCCGGTTGATGAAAGCGCGGAGCGTCCCGTCGATCATTTCCTCGACGATCGCGGCCATTCGGGGGATGTCGATCAGGGGCTTGATGAGGGTCTTGCCGAAGAAAAAGCGGGTGATCTTGGCGATGCTGACCCCGAGGTCCCCGATCCGCTCCAGGTCGATGGCCATCCGGTTGATCGCCGAAATGGTCCGCAGGTCCTGGGCAACCGGCTGGAAACGTGCAGTGAAAAGCAGGCATCCCTCTTCGATTTCGGAAGCCAGGGCATCGAGGACGTCGTCCCCTTCCAGGACTTCCCTCGAAAGGGTCTCGTCCTGCTTCTCGAGCGCCCACACGGCTTTCCGGATGGCGTCCTGGGCCAGGTTGCCGAGCTTCAGAAGCTGTTCCCGGATGCGGTCCAGCGCCTCGTCCTGGGTCTTTCTCACGTTGAGTTCGGTCATGGTCTGGTCTCCCTTTCTCCGTTCTTGCCTATCCGAACCGTCCGGTGATGTAGTCTTCCGTTCTTCGGTCGGCAGGAGAGGTGAAGATGTCCTGGGTTGGTCCCGCCTCCACCATCTCGCCCAGGAGGAAAAAGGCGGTGAGATCGGAAATGCGGGCAGCCTGCTGCATGTTGTGGGTAACGATGATGACAGTGTACTTCGTTTTCAATTCCCTGACGAGTTCTTCGATTCGCGCCGTGGACATGGGGTCCAGGGCGCTGGTGGGTTCGTCCATGAGGAGGACCTCCGGCTGGACGGCGATCGCCCGGGCGATGCAGAGGCGCTGCTGCTGCCCTCCTGAAAGGGAGAGCGCGGGGGAAGAAAGCTTGTCCCGGACTTCGTCCCACAGGGCCGCCCCCTCCAGGCTCTGCCGGACGATCCCCTCCAGGGTGCCCCGGTCCGTGACCCCGTGAAGCCGGGGGCCGTAGGCAACGTTGTCGAAGATGGAGGTGGGGAAGGGGTTCGGCTTCTGGAAAACCATCCCCACCCTCCTGCGGAGGGAGATGACGTCGGTGCCCGGGGCGTAAATGTCGGTTCCGTCGAGAAGGACCCGGCCCTCCACGCGGCACCTAGGGATGAAATCGTTCATCCGGTTCAGGCAGCGCAGGAACGTGCTTTTCCCGCAGCCCGAGGGGCCGATGAAGGCGGTGACGGAGCTTTCGGGCAGGTCGATCGACACGTCCTTCAACGCCTGGGTTGGCCCGTAATACAGATTCAGGTTGGAAATCTGGAATTTCATCCTGGACACCGTGGGTTCTCCTTTCCTTTTTTCCGAGGCTAGCGGGAGGAACGCATCCGCAGCCGCGCGCGCCAGATGACGCCCGTCAGCGTGATTCCGAGGACGACCAGCAGCAGGACGAGGATCGTTCCGTACTGGATGCCGCGCGTCTCATCGATGTTGGTCCCGGCCGTGGCCAGGATCAGCACGTGGTACGGAAGCGCCATGACCTGGCTGAAGAGGCTCCTCGCGATGTCCGGCGTGAAAAAGGCGGCGCCGGTGAAAATGATCGGGGCGGTTTCGCCTGCAACGCGGCCGATGCTCAGGATGCCGCCGGTCAGGATCGCCGGGAAAGCGGCCGGCAGGACGACCTTGCGGATGGTCTGCCAGCGGGTGGCCCCCATGGCGTAGGAGGCGTCCCGGTAGTCCTGCGGCACCGCCTTGAGGGCGGCCTCGGACGCACCGACGATGACGGGCAGGGCCAGGCATCCCAGGGTGAGCCCCGCCGAGAGGAGGCTCGATCCGAACTTGAGGAAAATCACGAAGAAGCTCAGCCCGAACAGGCCGAACACGACACTGGGCACGCCTGCCAGGCTCCTGACCGCGAGACGGAGGATATTGGTGAACCGGTCCCCGGAGGCATACTCGTTCAGGTAGACCGCGGTCAGGACGCCCACCGGGAACGCGAAGGCCATGGCCACGAGCACCAGCTGGACCGTCCCGACCAGGGGGGTCAAAATCCCGCCCTTTGTCATGGAGTCGCGCGGCGGCTGGGTGATAAATTCCCAGGAAAGCGCGCCGGCCCCGCGAACGAGGAGGAACACGAGGATCCCTCCCAGGATGACGAGGACAGCCCCCATGCAGCTCCAAAGCACGGCGGTCGCGAGACGGTCCTTCAAAAAACGGGATTTCATTCGCGCCACTTCCTTCCGCGGGCTTCGATCCGGGCGGCGAAGAGATTGATCGCCCAGGTGAAGAGAAACAGCAGCAGTCCGGCGAAGAACAGGGCGTGGTAGTGCCCCGATCCCACCGGGGTTTCGCCCATTTCCGCGGCGATGGTGGAGGTGAGGGGCCGTACAGCGTCGAAGAGGGATTTCGGGATCACCGCGGACCCCCCGGCAGCCATCAGCACCACCATCGTTTCCCCGACGGCCCGCATGACCCCCAGCAGGCAGGCCTCGAGGATTCCGGGCAGGGCGGCGGGAAAAACGACCCGGGTCGTGGTTTCCCACCTCGTTGCCCCCATGGCGTAGGAAGCGTCCCGAAGGTCGTCGGGAACGGAGGAGAGGCTGTCCTCCGCGATGGAGGCGACGATCGGGACGATCATGATGCCCATCAGGACGGAGGCATTTAACAGGTTCAGCCCCGTCATGAGATCGAAACGCTCCTGCATCCAGGGAGCCAGGACCATCATCCCGATGAAGCCCAGAACGACGGAGGGAAGGAACCCCAGGATTTCAAGGGTGGGCTTGAAGAACTCCCGGAGAAGGCGCGGGCAGGCCTCCGAGAGGAAAATCGCCAGCCCCAGGCTCAGGGGAATCGCGAGAAGCGCTGAAAGCAGCGTCACCGAAACCGATCCCGCGATCAGGGGCAGCATGCCGAACGACGGCGGGTCGTAGGTCGGGTACCATTCTTTCCCGCCAAGGATCTGCAGGAGAGAGGTTTCCCTGAGGATGGGGAGGCTCTCCTTTACCAGGAAAAACAGGATGAAGATCATGATGGCCATCCCCGTCAGGGCGAAGCCGGAAATGATCCTTCTGGGGAGGATGTCTCCCTTCATCGCTTCCTTCAAAACCGGATCCCCTCTTTCATGGCCAGACCGGGACCCGCACCCGTGTCCAGGATGCGGGTTTCCCGGTCAGGCAGCCTGTTCAGGACGATTCTGCCCGTGGTTTGTTCCAAGCGTTTAGCGCAGGGGAACGAAGCCCTGCTTGGCGACGATCTTCTGTCCCTCGTCGCTCTGCATGAAGTTGACGAAGTCGAGAACGTCTCCCGTCGGCCAGCCCTTGGTGAAGACGAAGAGGTAGCGGGAAACCGGGTACTTGCCGCTGCGTGCGGTCTTGGCATCGGCCTTGATGCCGTTGACGCTCAGCATCTTGACGGTCTTGTCGTCGGCGTAGCCGAGCCCGTCGTAGCCGATGGCGTACTTGTTCTTGGCGACCGTCTGGAGCATGGCGCCGGAGGAGGCGACGACCTGGGCCTTCGGGGTGACCTTTTCCTTCTTCAGGATCTTCTCTTCCCAGACCTCGTAGGTTCCCGAGCTGGTGTCGCGGCCCACGACGACGATCGGCTTGTCTTCACCGCCGACCTGCTTCCAGCTGGTGATCTTGCCCGTGTAGATCTCCAAAAGCTGCTGGGTGGTCAGGTTCGTGACGGGGTTGGAGGGATGAACGATCGGGACGATGGCGTCGATGGCCACGGCGAACGGAACCGGGTAGATTCCCTTTTCGATGGCGAGCTTGACCTCGGCATCCTTCAAGAAACGGGAGGAGTTGGCGATGTCGCAGGTTCCGTCGATGAGAGCCTTGATGCCGTTTCCGCTGCCGCCGCCGGAAACGGAGATCTTCACGTCCTTGTTCTCAGACATGAAGGCCTCGGCTGCGGACTGGGAGATCGGAAGGACCGTGGTGGAGCCGTTCACGACCAGGTTGCCGGCAAAGGCTGCACCGGCTGCCAGAACCCCTACGAAGAGCGCGACAAACAGGATACTCAGCTTTTTCACACGTGATTCCCCCTTGGAGGATGAGTTTGGACGATCGGAGTATACCGGCGGGGAATCACGGGTGTTTTACGTGAAAGTTACAGGAGTGTTACAGCGGGTGAAGACCGGCGTCAGAGACGAAGCTTGTGGAACTCCCCGCGGTCCAGGTCGACCCACAGGAGCCTGTGCCGTAACGGTTTGGAAACACACGCCAGGATCTTGACGGCTTCCGCGGCTTCAAGGGAAGCCACGAAGGCCGGGGTGAAGGGAGGGTTCCCCGTTTCGAGCTCGACTCCCCGGTCGGGAAGGCTTCCATCCGGCCCGTCCCAGGGCGTCGTGTCCTCGGGGAGGAAAACTCCCGCCTGTCCCCAGAATCCGGCGATCGCCCCGTGGACCATGGGAATCCCGAGTTCCCGGCAGGCCTGCCGGAGGATCTTCCGGGCGCTGTTGCTGTCCAGGGCGTCCACCGCCAGGTCGCACCCGGAAAGGATTTCAGCGGCGTTGCCAGAATCCAGGAAGGCTTCCACGACCACCGTTTCCACCGCCCCGTTGACGGCGGAAGCCCGCTTCGCCGCTTCCAGCGCCTTGGACTGGCCGAGGTTCGATTCGTCGCACAGAAGCTGCCGGTTCAGGTTGTGGTCCGAAAAGGTGTCCCCGTCCACCAGGACGAGGCGTCCCACCCCCGCACGGGCCAAAAGTTCCACGACGAGCCCTCCGAGTCCTCCGCATCCCACGACGGCGGCGGTGGATCCCAAAAGCCGCGCCTGCCCCTCCAGGCCAAGCGTTCCGATGCTCCTCTCGTAGCGGCTGGGGACGATCCCGTTTTCGCAGGCCCAGCGCTCCACCTCCCTCGGCGGCAATCCTTCGGAAAGTGCCAGTTCCCGGCAGAGGTCCCAGGGAACCACCCGGAGCTTTCCCCGCTCCTCGGCTGCTCTTCTGATCCTGGCTTTCCAGTCCTCCGTCATCCGAAGTTCCCTCCTGTTTCGTCCGGCAGGTTTTTTTCTGGAACCAACGCTACGACAGGGGGTCCGCCTGCGCGGCGCCACGCGACTCAAGGAAGGCCGATGCCGTGTAGAGGGCCAGCGCGGCCCAGACACAGGCAAATGTCCCCCATTCGACGTTCGTCAGCCGTTCCCCGTACCGGAACATCCCGATGAAAAACCCGATGGTGGGAGAAAGGTACTGCATCAGTCCGACCGTCACCAGGCTCAGCCTTCGTGCCCCGTAAGCGAACCAGATCAGGGGAACCGAGGTAACCAGCCCGGTTCCCGCGAGAAGGGCCGTTCGCGAAGGGGCTCCCGAAGCGAACCCCGCCGAGGGGCCGAGAGCCAGCCAGGCCAGGGCGGGAAGGAAGAGGATCAGGGTTTCCACGAAAAGACCGGTCAGGGCATCCACGGGGGTGAGCTTTCGAATCAGGCCGTACAGGGCAAAGGAAAAGGCCAGCCCGAGAGCGGTTGCCGGGAGGTGTCCCAGGAGGGCAACCTGGAAGGAGACTCCCGCGGCCGCCAGGCCGATCGCGATCCACTTGACCGGGCGAAGCCGGTCCTTGAGAAAGGCGACCCCGAAGAAGACGTTCACCAGCGGGTTGATGTAGTACCCCAGGGCCGTTTCCAGGATCTTCCCCGCGTTGACGGCCCAGATGTAGATCAGCCAGTTGATGCCGATCATCAGGCTGCTGCAGCCCAGCAGGAGGAGGATCCGCCGGTTTTTCAAAACCTCTCCCAGTCCCGTCGTGCGCCGGGTCGCGGCCAAAAGCAGGCCGACGAAGAGCAGGGACCAGACGATGCGGTGGCAGAGGATCGTCAGCGCCGGCACCTCCTCCAGGGCTTTCCAGTAAACGGGGAGAACCCCCCAGGCCAGGTAGGCCGCCAGCATTGAGAGAAGCCCTTTTCGGCGCTCGGCAGGAGAAATTTCCAATTCCACCGGTCCCTTCCTCGAAAATTCCTTTTCGTCGGATCGTGTATATTGTACAGAATAGAGTCCGGGTTTGGCCGAAAACGAAGAGGGAATTTTCCTGGAGGTCTTCATGCCGCACCTGAAACCCAAGAAAATAGCGGTCCTCATGAGCGGAGGCGTGGACAGCACGGTGGCGGCTCTTCTCCTGAAAAGAGAAGGGTATGACCTGGCGGGGCTGACCCTCGTCCTTTCCGGGGAGGCCCCGGCGGAGGAGGCGGCGCGGCAGTGCGAGGCCCTCGGGATTCCCCATGCCGTCCTCGACCTCTCCGGCGCTTTCGAAGAACGCGTCGTGGGGCCTTTCCGGGAAAGCTACCGGCGGGGCGAAACGCCCAGCCCCTGCGTGGATTGCAACGCCGCGATCAAGTTCGGCCTGGCCTGGGATTTTGCCGAGGCGGCCCTTCATGCGGAGGCAATGGCGACCGGCCACTACGCCCGGACGGGCTCCGACGGGAAGGGGCCCTTCCTGGCCCGGGGCTTTGACCGCGGCAGGGACCAGAGTTACTTCCTCTACGGCATCCCCCTCCGGAAGCTGGAGCGGCTCCTGCTCCCGCTCGGGTCCCTGACGAAAACCCAGGTGCGGGCGATGGCGGCCGAGGCCGGGCTTTCGGTCTGCGAAAAGCCGGACAGCATGGACCTCTGTTTCGCCGGGCACGGGGATTACCGGGCGCTTTTGGAAGAGGGGGATTTTCAGCCGGGTCCCATCGTCGGCCTGGACGGCCGGTTCCTGGGGGAGCACCGGGGGCTTGCAGGGTACACGGTCGGCCAGAGAAAGGGACTCGGGGTGGCTTTTCCGGAGCCGCTCTACGTGGTGCGGATCGACCGGGGGACGAACACGCTCGTCGTCGCCCCGCGGGAGGCCCTCCTTTCTTGCCGGGTCACGGCCGTTCGCGTGAACGTCCTGTCCCCCGGGGCCCTGGAGGAGGAAGAACGCCTTTTCGGAAAGATCCGATCGAGCGGGGAACCGGTACCGTGCCGAGTGGCCCGCTGGGACGGGGTCCGGCTGGCGGTCGATTTCGAGGAACCGGTCTTTGCCCCGGCGCCGGGCCAGAAGCTGGTCCTCTACGACGAGGCGGAACACGTGGTGGCCGGGGGAACGATCCAGGGTTGACCGGAAGGGCGGGCTTGCGCTAGGATTTCACGCTGGTCATCCGGGAGAGGAGATGGGTAGAGCGGTGGGGGAAGGCTTCCTGTCCCTTTGGATTCTCGGGGCCGTGCTCGTCCTGGCCGCGGTCAGGAAGGTCGGCTCTGTCAGTCTTGCGATCTGGCAGGTCATGGCTGCCGGTGCCCTGGCAGTCCTGCTGACGGGGCAGATTTCCCCGTCGGAGGCCCTTCACGCCGTAAACGCCGACGTCATGCTCTTCCTGTTCGGAATGTTCGTGCTGGGCGAGGCCCTCTGCGCCAGCGGCCTCATGTCGCGGTTTTCCATGGTCCTGTGCGGCGGGGCGAAAAGCGTGGGGCAGCTGGTCGGCATCCTTCTGTTCTCGATGGGGCTTTTCTCCGCTCTCCTGATGAACGACACGGTGGCGATCATCGGGACGCCCCTCGTTCTCTTCCTGGCCCGGCGCTGCTCGATCCCGCCGAAACCCCTGCTTCTGGCCCTCGCCTTTTCCGTGACGATCGGAAGCGTGGCGAGTCCCATCGGCAATCCCCAGAACCTCCTGATCGCCCTTGCCTCCGAGGGGAACCCCTTCGTAACCTTTTTCCGCTACCTGAACCTGCCGACAGTCATCTGCCTGGCGGTGGCCTGGCTGGTCCTCCGCTTCTTCCACCCGGGCCTTTTCGACCGCCCCCTCCGCATCCCTTCCCCCGAACCGGTGAAAGATCCAGCCCTGGCCCGTCTCTGCCTGGTGTCGATCGGGCTTGTGCTGGCCCTGATCGTCCTCAAGGTCGGGCTGTTCTTCATCCGTCCCGGCGAAGATTTCCCGCTTTCGGCCATCGCCCTGGCGGGATGCCTTCCGATCCTGCTGTTCAGCCCGCGCCGGGGCTCGATCCTCAAGGAACTGGACTGGTCCACCCTGGCGTTTTTCGCCGCGATGTTCATCCTCATGGCATCAGCCTGGGAGAGCGCCCCCTTCCAGAGGCTGGCAATTCAGGCCAAAAGCCGCCTCGATTCGATCTCGGAAATCCTTGCCGCCGGCGTCCTGGTGAGCCAGGTCGTGTCGAACGTGCCGTTCGTGGCCCTTTCCCTCCCCCTCCTCCAGGGGGTCGGCGTGAAAGCCGCCATGGCACTGGCCGCGGGAAGCACCCTGGCGGGAAACCTCTTCATCCTGGGTGCGGCGAGCAACGTCATCATCATCCAGAATGCCGAGAAACGCGGCGAAACCCTGACTTTCTGGGAATTCGCGCGCCCCGGCATTCCCCTCACCGCGGCCTGTGCCGGCATCTACGGGGTATTCCTGGCGGTTTTCTAGGGGGTCTCGACGAAGCTTCCAAGGGAACGCCGCGGGCTTACCGCCCTGGGAGGCGTAGGCGCCAGCCCGACTCTGAGGACCATCTGCACCGTCCCCCCGATCCCGAGCCTGGAAGCGATTTGATCCTTCCACGGGGATTCTTCCAGCACCTGGCTCATGGGCTGGACCGCGACCCCCCTGGCGGTGGCTTCCAGCCAGAAGGCCTCCAGGTCCCGGCCGGCCTGGACGGCGGAACGGGGGCTTCCATCCGGGCTTGCCAGGACGAAGAACCCCGCGCAGGAGCCGGCCTGCTTTTGGGCTTTCTTGATCCCGGCTTCCCGGAACGACTGTCCCGTTACGCTTTTTTCGTTGAAGAAGAGGGCCATGAACGCCCGGGCGAACGCGGGCAGGCCCATCCCGGCAGGGGTGAGACCATCCCTTTTGTGCTCGACCTCCCGGGGAGAAAAGCGGATCCAGGAGGCCAGCTCCTCCATGGCTTCGTCACGTGAAGCCTGGACGCGGTTGGACTCGCCCAGGGCATCGCGGATCCATGTTCCTTCCGGGCTCCCGGACGGGAAGAAGGTCCAGCGGGAAGGGGCCGTCCCTTCCAGGATTTGCACCGTTTCACCGGGCAGCGCGGTGGAGGGGAGATCTCCCCGAAACGTGTTCCGCGAAAGGATGGCCTCGAGAACCTTCGGGTCTGGCCTTTCGGCGACCGGTTCGAACTTCACCCTTGCGACCTCGGGCTTTGCCGGGTCTTCGGTCTTGAGCTCGACCTCCGCGTTCAGCCCCTGGGTGCCCGCCCCGCGGACGAGGTTTTCCAGGAAGGCCCCGATCGAGACGAAGGCTTCCCTCCGGTCAGGATCCACGGCGGGCAGCAGGCGGGTTTCGTCCAGCAGGACGACGACCTCGTCTTTCGAAATCACCCGGACCTTCCAGGGCTGAGTGTTGTGGGTGCTCGGAGCCAGGCTGGCCAGCGCGAGGGAAGCCGCCACGGGCGCTGGAAGGGAAAGACTGTCCGCTTCCTTCTGCCGGGGCGGCCAGGGGCGAACAACCTCAACCCGGCCTGCCCGAAAAAAAGTGAACCCCGCCGCTCCAACGAGGAAAACAACAAGGGCGATTCCGGCCCCCGGATTCTTCATGCGTTCTTTTCTCCCTTCTCTTTGAACAGCTCAGGCTTCAGGGGCTGAAGGACCCGAAGGAGGCCGCCCGGGTCCGCCGTTCCAACCACGACCGATTTGCCGTTTTTCAGGTGAAAGCGGAGGGCCGGCCCCGGAGAAACGGAAAACCACGAAACACCGTTCGTGAACTTCATCCCGACACGGGTCCAGGGGATCCTTTCGGCTTCGATCCGGTCGATCCCGGAAAAGGGGATATGCTTGCCGATCAGCCATCCCCACCGGACGAAGACCTCCCTCTCGGTGACTCTCACTTCCATCCGGTTCGTCGCGATCACCACCAGGAAGACAACCACGAGCCCCCAACCCATGCGCTGCGCCTCGTGGGGGGCCCCCAGCCGCCTGAGGAAGAAGGCTGCAAGAGCCATGAGCGTCATGAGGCCCGCAAGGACGGCGATCGTTTTCCATCCCGTCTGCGTCTGTCGGTACCAGGTCACCGCCATTTCCGTTTCCCTCCGTTTCAGCAGGATCGCCTCCTATTGTGTCACCTCGAAGCCCGTTAGCCTAGCCGGGCAAGCCAGGCGGCAGCGGCGGTTCCCGCGAGCCACAGGACGGCGAGGGAACCGTCCACGAATGCCCCTCGCAGTCCCCGCCGGAGGAGGGCGAGCCGCACGTGGTAAAGGCCATGGAAAAGGACCAGTTCCACCGTCAGGGGCTGGATCGCCATGTGCGCCCTGAACGCCAGGGGCTTCGGGACCAGCGCGCCGAAAAGCCGCGGGTGGACCGCCGCGTACCCCGTGACGAAGTTCACCGCCAAAACAGGCAAGAGCAGCCAGGCGAAAAACCGGTTGGCCCGGTAAAGGGTTTTTTCGTTCATCCGGGATTCTCCCCAGGTTTTCCGCTAATCCCCGAACATGGGACCGGAGGCGTCTCCGTTGTTGCTATACCCCTGCTTTTCCCAGGTTCCCCTGTAGGCGGTGTTGTCCGACAGCTCGATGCGGTTCACCCAGCGGATCCACTTGTAGCCCCACTTGGCCTCCGCCACGAGCTGGAAGGGGTAACCGTTGGCGGGTGGCAGGACGATCCCGTTGATGGTGTCGGCGAGCAGGATTTTCTTCGAGACCAAATAGTCAAGGGGGAGAGAAGTCGTGTATCCGTCGACGGCATGGAAAATGGCGATCTTCGCGGAAGGCCTGGCCTTCGCCAGGTCAAGGAGGTCCGACACGAGGACGCCTTCCCAAAGGGCCGTTACGCTCCACCCTTCCACGCAGTCGATCCGGACGACCTTCCTGGAGCGGGGCATCCGGGCAACCTGCTCCAGTGACAGCGACTGCGGCTTCTCTACCAGGCCGTCCAAGACAAGGCGGTAGCGTGCGGGGTCGATTTTCTGGACGCCCCGGATGGAATTCTCCCGGAAGTCCTTCACGGATCCGAGCCGGATCCCCTGGTATTCCGTCACTTCCACCGTGGGCAGGGGAGCTGCCCCCGCGGTTGAAAGGAAAAAGAACCCCAGCACCAGGCCCAACGCCCCAATCGTTCGAAACATGCGGTACCCCATGAAATTCCCTCCTTTTTTGAAAACGTTCCGGGAGTTTCTTCATTATTCCTTCTCTCTGTTTCTGTGTCAATCTAAAGCGGTGCCTGGAGCAGGTTTGGGCCCACGCTTTCTGGGGTACACTTATTGAGAACGGAAAGGAAACACGAAAGGACGGTGAGGCGGGTGAAGGAGAACGACCAGGAAGTTGCGCGGGCGGTCGGGGCCCTGCTGGAATCCCAAAGGGTCGGCGTTCTTGGGACTTTCGGCGCGGGATCGCCCTACTGCAGCCTCGTGGGGTTCAGTTTCGAACCCGGGTACGGGCGGTTGTATTTCGCCACCACTCGGGCCACCCGAAAGTTCGCCAACCTGAGCGAAACGGGGCGAGTGGCCCTGCTGGTGGACAACCGGGAAAACCGTGAGGAGGACATCCACGAGGCCAGCGCGGTGACGGCGGTGGGACCGGTGACGGAGCTGACCGGAACGGAAAAAGACCGCGGAGCGGCGGTTCACCTCACCCGCCATCCTTCCCTTGCCGGTTTTTTGGAATCGCCCACCACGGCCTTGCTGGCCCTTGACGTGGAGCGCTATTTCCTCGTGCGGCGCTTCCAGGAGGTCATGGTCCTGGAGGTGAAGCGATGAACCTTCTGATCCCCTTTGACCGGCTGTCGGAGGAGGACCGCCCCCGGGCGGGCGGGAAAGCCTGGGCTCTCTCCCGGTTGGGGAGGGAGGGATTCCCCGTGCCGCGGGGGGCCGTCGTGCCGGTGGAAGCCTACCGGGCCTATGTCGGGCCCACGGGGCTTCGGGAGCGGATCCTGCTGGAGCTGAACCGGAAGCCCTTCGAAGCCATGCGGTGGGAGGAGATGTGGGACGCGGCCCTGAGGATCCGCAACTTCTTTTTGAAGACCCCCCTGCCCGAATCGCTCCGTGCGGCCCTTTTGGCCGAGATCGAAGAGCTTTTCGGCAACCGGCCTGTAGCGGTCCGTTCTTCCGCCCCGGGAGAGGATTCTGCCGGGGCTTCCTTCGCGGGGCTGCACGAATCCTTCCTGAATGTCCGGGGGGCCTCTGCGATCCTGGAGCGCATCCGCCTGGTCTGGGCCTCCCTCTGGTCCGACGGAGCCCTGCTGTACCGGCAGGAGCTGAAGCTGGACGTGTCTGAAAGCGCCATGGCCGTCGTCATCCAGGAACTGGCCGAGGGGGAGCGCTCCGGAGTGGCCTTTTCGAAAAGCCCGGTCGAGGAGGACGTTTCCCTCGTGGAGGCCGTCTGGGGGTTGAACCAGGGGCTCGTGGACGGTACGGTGGCGCCGGACCGGTGGGTCCTGGACCGTTCCAGCGGGACCCTTCTCAGGCACATCGAGGCAGAGCGGAGCGAAGCGGTGCGGCTTGCCCCGGAAGGGACCCGGAAAGAACCCCTGCTGCCGGAGCTCAGAAACCGGTCGCCTCTTGAAGACGGGGAAGTGGGCAGGGTCTGGAGCCTCTCCATGGAGGCCGAGAAGCGCTTCGGTTGCCCTCAGGACGTGGAATGGACCTTCTTGGGGGGCCGGCCGTTCCTCCTCCAGGCAAGGCCCGTCACCGCCGGAGCAAAGGGAGAGCCGGGAAGCCGGGCCTGGAACCTCTCGCTTCGGCGGAGCTTCGAAAACCTGAAGGTCCTTCGGGAACGGATCGAGAAGAGACTCATCCCGGCCCTGGTGAAAGAGGCCCAGGACCTGTCGGGGGTGGACCTGGACTCCCTCGAGGACGAGGAGCTGGCGAAGGTCCTGGAAATCCGGGAGGAGGCTCTCGCTCGCTGGACCAAGGTCTACTGGGACGAGTTCATTCCTTTTGCCCACGGGGCCAGGCTTTTCGGACAGGTGTTCAACGATCGCATGCAGCCGGAGGATCCGTTCCGGTTCATCGATCTGCTCCGTCCGGGGCGAATGATCGGGACCGATCGCAACGTCCGCCTGGAAGAGGCAGCCGAACGGCTCCGCCAGGATCCGGCTCTTCGCTCTTCCATGACCGCCTTTCGGGACGGCCGGGACGAAGGGGACGCCGCGGTTTTCCTGGAAAAGGTTTCCTCCGAGCTGGGGAAAGACACGGACCTGGCGTTATCCGGGGAGGAAACTCGAAGGCGCCTGGCTGGCTTCCTCCTCGAGATGGCAGCAAGGCCTTCCATGCCGAAGCGTTCCGGGGAAGCGAGGGAGGACCTGGAAAAGGCCTTTTTAGACCGCTTCCAGGGAATGGAGAGGAACTTTGCCGAGGAGTTGCTGGATCTGGCCCGAGCCAGCTACCGTTTGAGGGACGAGGACAACATCCACCTCGGGAGGCTGGAACGCCTCCGCAACGAGGCCCGGGACGAACGGTTGCGCCGGAGCGGCAGTGTCCCCTCCGCCGGGGAGCCGGCCCGCGCAGGAGCAAATCCGCTCCCCGTGAGGCCCCGCCAGATGGTGGGCTCTCCGGCCGGGCCGGGCCTGGCCCGGGGAAGGGCCCGAGTCGTGAGAGACCGCAGAGACCTCCTCGAGTTCAAAGCGGGAGAAATCCTGGTCTGCGACTCCATCGACCCCAACATGACCTTCGTGGTTCCCCTCTGCGCGGCGATCGTCGAGCGCCGGGGCGGCATGCTGGTTCACGGGGCCATCATCGCTCGGGAATACGGTCTCCCCTGTGTTACGGGCGTTCCGGACGCAACCGAAAGGATCCGAAGCGGGGACACGCTCACCGTTGACGGCTACCTCGGCATCGTCGTGGTTCACGACCCGGAGTAGGTTTTCGCCAGCAGGGCCTTCAGTTTTTCTGCCGTCATGGAAGTGTACAGCGTCCCCTTGAACTCGACCACCGGGGGTTGGGAACAAGCGCCCAGGCAGGAGCTTTTCTTCACGGTTACCCGGTCGGCCAGGCCCATCTCCTGGACCACCTTCACGGCCGTTTCGTAGAAAGACTTGTCGCAGATGCCGCAGACAAGCAGCTTGTCCGCTGCCAGAGCCGGGCCTGCAGCCGTCGTCGCCAGGGCTCCAGCGGCCAGGGCCAGTGCCAGGATGAAGAGGAGCCATCCTTTACGCATTCTTCTCACCTCCTATAATGAACCAAGAATCATTTTAGCTACGTTCTCCCAAAAGGAATCGGTGGATTTACGGATCGTTCCGTTAAGAACGGTAAAGGAGAGGAAATGGAATGGCTAAGGTCGTGGCGGTCTGTACCAGCAAGGACAGGAGAAAACCGAAAGAGCCGCAGGCGGAGGCGATGCTGGTTCGCGGAAAGGGCATCGAGGGGGACTCCCACTTCGGTCTCACCGAACGGCAGGTCAGCCTGCTCCGCTCGGAAGACATCCGCGAGGCGGAGAGATCGGCCGGCTTCCCCTTTCCCCCCGGGAGCCTTGCCGAGAACCTCGTGATCGAGGGGCTTCCCGAAGACCTGCTCCCGGGACAGGGGCTCGCCATCGGGCCGGACGTTCGGCTCCGCGTTGTCGAGAAAGGCAAGAAGGCCGGCGAGCCTCATACTTACGACTACCGGGGCTGGTGCCTCCTGCCGACGAAGGGGTTTTTCCTTTCCGTCGAGCGGGGAGGAACCGTCGTCCCCGGCATGGAGGTCGTGCTGGAGGGTGAGGCCCGTGACTGAAACCGATCGAAAAGACCTGCGCCAGAGGGCGGAAGAGTACCTGGAAGCCCTCCGCCGGAAAGGGTGCCGCCGCACGGAGCAGAGACGCCTGATCATCGAGACGCTTCTAGAAAGCCAGGGCCAGCACCTGAACGCCCGGGAACTCATGGAGCGCGTGCAGTCCAAGGATCCGACCGTCGGTTTTGCCACCGTCTACCGGACCCTGCTGGTCCTCGGCGAAACGGGACTGGTTCATTCCTTTGACCAGGGGGAGGGGTTCGCCCGGTTCGACATCCCGCAGGAAACGATGCATTTCCACGTGCTTTGCCGGTCCTGCGGGAAGATGGTCCACCTGGAAGACGAAGCGGCGAAACAGGAGATCGTGGCGGCCTGGATCGGCGAGGCCGGTTTTCGGATCGTTCCCCAGACCTTCCAGTTTTACGGGATCTGCCCCGATTGCCTGGAAAAGGGGGCTCCGATGGACAAAGCCGCCTGGGCGGAAACCTGCTGCGGCAGGAGACGCCTGGGCTGGAACCGATAGGGCCTTTTTCAGGCCCGTTCGAACACTCTTGACTCCCTGCCGCGGTGTTCTACAATACCCCTGTTATTGAGAATGAGTTTCTATATTGACAGGGGGAATCCATGATGAACATCGCTGTCGCCGCGGAAGGGCCAAGCCCGCAGGCAAGGCCATCGGACCGTTTTGCGAGGGCGCCCTGGTTTTTGCTCTTCCGGTCGGACGGGACGTTCCTCGAGGCGGTGAGCAGCAAGGCCGGGGAGCACGGGGCGGCAGCCGCTGCGGTTAGCCTTCTTGCGCAGAAGGACGTCGGAGCGGTCCTGGCGCCGAGACTAGGCCCCAATGCCGTTTCTGCCCTTGCGGCGGCGAACCTGAAGGCGTATCTTTCCGAGGGTGAAACGGCGGAAGAGGGTGTCCGGCTGTTCCTTGCGGGGAAGGCCAAGGTCCTGGATTGATCCGAATCCATTGCGGTTGAAAGTGAAAGGGGAAAACGAACGTGTCTGAGAATGCCTGCGAAAGCTGCTCCCAGAAAGGAACCTGCAATTCGACCCCTGAAACCTGCGGGCTGCCCCCCAAAAGCGACAAGGGGCGCATCCGGCGGATCGTGGCGGTGGGAAGCGGAAAGGGCGGCGTGGGGAAGAGCTCCGTTTCCGCACTCCTGGCGATCGGCCTGGCGAGGAAGGGGTTGAAGGTCGGCGTGCTGGACGCCGACATCACCGGCCCGTCCATCCCGAAACTTCTGGGCGTGCGCGCCCTTCCGGAAGGATCGCCCCTGGGAATCGTTCCGCCCCAGTCTCCCGTCCTGGGCATTTCCGTCATGTCGATCAACCTCCTGCTCGACGACGTGACGAAACCCGTGGTCTGGAGAGGGCCGATCATTGCCAACACCGTGAAGCAGTTCTACGAGGAGGTCTTCTGGGGAGACCTGGACACCCTGATCGTCGACCTGCCCCCGGGGACCTCCGATGCCCCGCTGACTGTCATGCAGAGCCTTCCCCTGGACGGGATGGTCGTCGTGACCTCTCCCCAGGAACTGGCCGGCATGGTGGTGGAAAAAGCGATGAACATGGCCCGGATGCTGAACGTCCCGATCCTGGGCCTGGTCGAAAACATGGCCTACGCGCTCTGTCCCCATTGCGGCGAGCGGTGGGACCTGTTCGGTCCGAGTCACCTGGACAAGCTGGCGACGAAATGGTCCGTGGCGAAGCTGGCCAGCCTCCCCATGGATGCCTTCATCTCGCGCCTGGGGGACAAGGGGCGCCTGGAGGAATACGACAATCCAGGGCTTCTCGATCCCCTGGTCGAAGCCTTTTGCGCGGTGGAAGCCACAGTCACGGAGTAAAAGCGAAAAAAAGTCCCCGGCTCGAGCCGGGGACTTTTTTTCAGTTGTAGGCCAGCCGGATTTCCGGGGTGGCCAGGGTGGGGGCGATCAGTTCCTGCCAGAGCGGGGAATTCCAGGTTCCCAGCGCTTCGTGGATCCGGAAGTACTTTTCCGGGATCGGGTGGGTTCCCACGACGACGGGCAGATCGTAATTTTCCCGGATGAACCGCCGGAAGAAATCGATTCGCGGACAGGGAGGGTATCCGACGAGCATCCCGGTGGCGAGGTGGATCACCGTCGCCCCGTTTTTCTTCATCTCGGCCGGGGCGTACTCGATATTCCCGCCGGGACAGCCGTCGCAGGTGGTGTAGCCCACCAGCTCGACGTCCTTCCCCTCGTAGAGAGAAAAGGCCCCTTCCCGGTTTTTCAGGGCCCGGAGGCATTTTCCCCCCGCGCACGTGTGGTACCGGTTGCAGATGAAAATGCCGACCTTCACGAGTTCCCTTTCCACCTGTCGATCACGCCCCTCCTCTTGAAAATCCTTCCCAACAAGTATACCGGGGGATTGATCTTTTTGATAGCCGAATTATAATGAGAATCAATCTCAAAAAGGAGGCGATTCTCATGCCTGGAATGGATCGGACAGGCCCGCGCGGAGTGGGCCCCCTGACGGGATGGGGACGGGGCCCCTGCGGCGGGGGCAGATCTTTTGGACGAAGCCTTGGTCGCGGTTTCGGGGCCTGGCGGCAATGGAATTCCGGAGAACCCCTTTCGGGAACCGGGCTGTGGGCCCGGCTGGAAGCGCTGGAAGAGGAAGTGGCCCGGTTGCGGGAAAACCCGAAGGCCGAAGAGTAGGACAGGAGGTACAGGGCGGATGAAGATCGCGATTCCCCTGGAAGGCGGCCGCGTCTGCGCTCATTTCGGACATGCGCCGCATTTCCTGGTGGCGGTGACCGAAGAAGGGCATGTCGTTAAAAAAGAGATGCTTGAAAACCCGGGCCATGAACCCGGAAAGCTTCCGGCGTGGCTTGCGGGGCTGGGCGTGAAGGCGATCCTCGCTGGGGGAATGGGGGAACGGGCGATCTCGCTTTTCCAGGCGCAGGGGGTCCAGGTGTGCGTCGGGGTCTCCGGGCCGGCGGAGGAAGCGCTCGCGGCCTTCCTCGAGGGAAGCCTGGAGGGTGGGGCCAGTTTCTGCACCCACGTTCCCGGAACCGGCTGCGGCCACGGAGGCGGAGGGTGCGGCCACTAGGCCGGGAACCGTTCTCGGTCGCGGTCGTCAGCGGTAAGGGAGGCACGGGGAAGACCTCTTTCTCGGCCTCCCTCGCCTTGTCCGGGCAACCTGTCGCTGCGGTCGATGCCGACGTGGAAGAACCGAACCTGGCCCTGCTCCTGGGGGACCCCGTCCTGGCGACCATGAACGTGAGCTTGCCCGTCCCGGCGGTGGACACGGAAAGGTGCACCCGCTGCGGGACCTGCTCGCGGACTTGCCGGTTCGGGGCGGTTTTTTCCTTCGGGAAGGCCGTTCCCGTTTTCAACGATCTTTGCCACGGCTGCGGAGCCTGCGTCCTGGCCTGTCCCGAAAAGGCCCTTTACGAGGTTGAGCGGCCGGTTGGATTCGTCGGGCGGGGGAACGCAAACGGCATCATCGTGGTGGAGGGGCGGCTGCTGGTGGGCATGCCCAACCCGGTCCCCGTGATCGGACGCACCGTGGAGCTGGGCCTGGCGGAAGGGCTGGATACGGTGATCGACTCGCCGCCCGGCGCGGCCTGCCCGATGGTGGCGGCCGTGAGGAAAGCAAGGGCGGTCATCCTCGTGACGGAGCCGACCCCTTTCGGAAGGGCGGATGCCGAGGTGGTCGCCCAGGTCCTCCGGGAGATGGGCAAACCGGCCGCTCTCGTGGTGAACCGGTCGGGGATCCTGGAAGAAGCTCCCCCCTTCGAGGGGGTCCTGGGAACGTTGCCGGTTCTTGCAAGGCTTCCTTTCTCACGGGCGGTGGCGGAAGGCGCTGCCCGGGGAATTCCCCCGACGGAAGTGGATTCCTCCTGGAAGGAAGCGGCAGGGGCCGCCTGGGAATGGGCGAGGAGGGTTGCCAAATGAGCCTGCGGGAAATCGTGGTCGTCAGCGGAAAGGGCGGAACGGGCAAGACCACCCTGACGTCCGTGCTCGCCAGGGCTCTTTCGGGAAACGCCGTTCTTTGCGATGCCGACGTGGACGTCCCGGACCTGTGGATCCTGTTGAAACCCAGTGTCCATTCAGAGGAGGAGTTCGTCGGCGGGAACAAGGCCGCCCTCCTCCGTCCGCCCTGCGACGATTGCGGGCTTTGTGTTCCCGTTTGCCGCTTCGGCGCCCTTTCTTCCGAAAACGGAAGGGTGATCCTGGACCGGAGCCGGTGCGAAGGGTGCGGGGCCTGCACTCTTTTGTGCCCGAGGGGAGCTTTTTCCCTTTCCCCGGCGGTCCAGGGGCGGATTTACGGCAGCGAGACGGATTTCGGCCCCTTCTGGCACGCGCGCCTGGTTCCCGGCGGGGAGAACTCGGGACGCCTCGTGCAGCTCCTTCGGGAGAAAGCCAGGGCATCGGCCCTGGAACAGGGAAAGTCCTGGATCCTGGTGGACGGGCCCCCCGGGATCGCCTGCCCGGCCATTTCGGCCATGACGGGCTGCTCAATCGCCCTGGCGGTGACGGAACCGTCCAAAAGCGGGCTTCACGACCTGAAGCGCCTGGGGGAACTGGCGAAGCGCTTCCGGGTGCCCATGGCCGTCGTCCTGAACCGGTCGGACCTTTCCGCGGAAGGGGCACGGGCCGTGCGGCAAGCCTGTCGCGAAGCGGGGTGGCCCCTGGTGGCGGAGATTCCTTTCCTGGTGGGTGTCGTGGAAGACCTGGCCCGGGCCAGGATCCCCGAGGCCATCCCGCCGGAAACGGTCCGACGGGTCCTTGAAGGGATCGATGGGCTGGTTGTGCGTCGGTAAGGAGCGGAAAGCGCTTCCCCTGCAATCGTGCCACTTTGGGCGGGTTCGGGCCGTAACTGGGCATGGAAACCCAACTCCGCAAGCCTATGATGGACAAAAAGGCTGAAACGCCGAAGAAGGAGGCATGCAAGATGAGAATCCTGAAGGCAGGAAGATGGGGTGCGGTTGCGGCGGGGATCCTGTCGCTTCTGTTCGCAGGGGTGGCCTTTGCGTCCCAGCCCGTCCTGAACGCGTACACGATCTGGTCCGAAAGGTACGCGAACGAGATTTTCACCGCGTTCACGAAGGATACCGGCATCAAGGTCAACTGGATGCGCTTTTCCTCCGGGGAACTCCAGGCGAGGCTGGAGGCGGAGAAGGCAAACCCCCAGGTGGACGTGGTCTTCGGCGACCTGGCCGAGGCCTTCGCGAGCGGAATCCCGAAAGGCCTGTTCGAGCCCTACCGGCCCGCCGGCAGCGAGGCCATCCCTTCCAGGTTCAAGGATCCGAGGGGGTACTGGACGGGCGTTGCGCTTGACCCCATCTGCTTCATGTTCAACTCGAAATTCCTCAAGGAACATGGATTGAAGCCGCCTGCTTCGTGGCAGGACCTGCTGGACCCGGCCTACCGGGGAAAGCTGCAGATGGCGGACGCCCGGACTTCCGGCACGGCGATGTACCGGATCCTCAGCCTCGTCCAGGCCATGGGGGAAAACGAGGCCTTCGCCTACCAGAAAAAGTTGAATGCCAACGTTCAAATCTACACCAAGAGCGGCGCGGGCGGTGCCCTGCCGATCGCCAGGGGGCAGGCCGCGGGAGGGATCTTCTTCCTCGTGGACGCCCTGGAGGTCCAGCAGACGGGGTATGACGTGACGATCAGCTACCCCAGGGAAGGCGTGGTCGCGGGAATCGAGGCCATGGCCCTGGTGAAGGGGGCCCGGCAGCCCGAACTGGCGAAAAAGTTCCTGGACTGGGCCTCCACCGAGCGCATGCAGCGAATCTACGAAGCGAGCCGGATCAACCTGATCCCGAGCAATCCAAGGGTGAAGGTCTCGAGCCCCGGGCTGGACCTCTCGAAGGTGAAGATCCTGCCGCTGGACCTGGAGTGGGCGGGGAAAAACCGGGAACGCCTCGTCGAACGCTGGGTGAACGAAGTCCTCTAAGAAGGGGAATTTCCGGTGGCGGCGGGTTTCGGGCAAACCGTGCGGAGTGGAAGGGCCAGGCTCGATCCTTTGACCCTGGCTCTTCTGCTCGTCCTGTGGGCAGGGTTGGCGGTGTTCGTGCTCTACCCGCTGGCGCGCCTGCTCGCCTCCGTTTTCGCTGCCGACGGGAGCGCTTCCCTGGAGAACCTGGCCAAGGTGTTCCGGAACGCCACCACCCGGAAAGCGCTGGTCAACAGCCTGGTCCTCGCGGGAGCCGTCGCGGTGTCCGGGACGTTTTGGGGGTACCTGTTCGCCTTCTCCGTCACCCGGATCCCCCTGCCGAAGGCCTTCCGGTGGTTCCTGAAAGGAGTGGTGGTCCTTCCGTTCGTGTCCCCGCCCTTCACCAGCAGCATTGCCCTCACCCTGGCCCTGGGGCCGGGGGGGCTGCTGCTCAGGCTTTTCCGAGTCCCGGACTTCAACCTCTACGGTTTTGCCGGAACCTGGGTTGCCGAGACGCTGGCGTACTTCCCCATCGCGTTTCTGGCCCTTTCGGCGATCCTGGAAGCGATCGACCCCAACCTGGAGGAGGCCGCCGCGAGCCTGGGCGGTTCCCGCTGGAGGGTTTTCAGGACCGTGACCCTGCCCCTGAGCGTCCCCGGCATCGCCAACGCCTTCCTGCTCCTCTTCGGCGCGTCCCTGACGGACTTTGCCACGCCCCTCGTGATGGCCGGGCACACTTTTCCCGTCCTGACGACCCAGGCATACCTCCAGATCACCGGGATGTACGACCTTCGGGGAGGCGCGGCCATCTCTTTCGTCCTGCTGCTGCCGGCTCTTCTGGTCTATCTCCTCCAGCAGTCCTGGGTGGAGCGGAAAAGCCAGGTCACGGTGACGGGCAGGGTCGGGCCTCGTTCGGCTCCCCGGGGGGCGGGACGCATCGCCGGGATCCTGGTGCTTTCGGCCGTTTCGGTCCTGACGCTGTTCATCCTGTTTTTGTATTCGATCATTTTCCTGGGATCGTTCGTGAAGGTCTGGGGCGTGGACCACGGCCTGACGCTCAAAAATTACGCGTACGTTTTCACGGTCGGGTGGAAAGCCGTCCGGGACACGGTCCTCATCGCGGTTGCCGCCACGGTCCTGGGAACGGTCCTGGCGGCATTGACCGGGTATTTGTCCGCTCGAAGGGAAGTGCCCTTCCGGAAAGCGCTGGGATTCGTTTCCCTCCTGAACTACATCCTTCCCGGAACGGTCGTGGGGATTGCCTACGTGATCGCCTTCAACTCGGGTCCCCTGGTGCTGACCGGAACGATGACGATCCTCGTCGCCCTGTGCGTTTTCCGGTACGATGCCGTGGGAATCCGGTCCACGGAGGCCGCTCTCCGGCAGGTCGACCCTTCCCTCGAGGAGGCGTCCTACAGCCTCGGGGCCGGTCGGGCCGCCACCTTCTTCCGGGTCACGCTTCCCCTCGTCGCCCCGGCCGTCGCGGCGGGGGCCCGCTACCTCTTCGTGGTCTCCATGACGGCGATCAGCGCCACGATCTTTTTGGTCTCGGTCCGCTGGAGCCTGCTGACGGTGAGGATCCTGGAGTGCGTGACCGAGCTGCTTTTCGCAGAGGCGGCAGCCTTTTCGGTGGTCCTCATCCTCATCGTGTTTCTGGCTTCCGGTGCGATCCTGCTTCTGCTTCGACTTGCTGTCCCTCAATCTCCCGGCGGCTTGAGGAGGTCGTAATCGATGTCCCTCGGTATCTCGCTTCACCAGCTGAGCAAACGATTCGCCCGGGGAAAGGAGGCCGTGCCGTCGGTGGACGGCGTCAGCCTCGACGTCGAGGCGAAGGAGATGGTGGCTTTCCTTGGACCGTCGGGGAGCGGCAAGACCACGATCCTGAGGATCATCGCCGGGTTCGAGAGGCCAACGGAGGGTCGGGTCCTGATCGGGGGGCAGGATGTCACGGACCTGGAAGCGAACGCCAGGGGGATCGGCTTCATTTTCCAGAATTACGCTCTCTTCCCGCACATGACCGTGTTCGACAACGTCGCCTACGGGCTCAGGGCAAAGCGCGTCCCCGCGGGGGAGATTCCCCGGAAAGTGGCCGAGGTTCTCGAGATGGTGGGCCTGAAAGGCGTGGAAAAACGGTTCCCCAACCAGCTTTCGGGCGGGGAGCAGCAGCGGGTGGCCCTGGCCCGCGTGTTTGTCCTGGACCCCCGGGTGCTGCTGATGGACGAACCTCTCGCCAACCTGGACGCAAGCCTCCGGACGCGCATGCTGGCCGAAATCCGCAGGCTGCAAAGGCACCTGGGCACGACCTGCATCTACGTAACGCACGACCAGAAGGAGGCCCTGACCCTGGCCGACCGGGTGGCGGTCCTGAACCGGGGAAGGCTGGAACAGGTCGGGACCCCCCTGGAGCTTTACGAAGCCCCGCAGAACCTGTTTGTTGCGGATTTCATCGGCCAGGCGAACCTCCTGCGGGGCGTCGTGAAGGCCGTTTCCGCGGATTCTGCCGAAATTTCCGTGTGCGGCCGGAGCCTGCGGGTCCGCCGCGGAAGGATCGAAACGCTGAAAAGCGGGGACTCGGCGGGGATCGCGGTCAGACCCTCCGCCGTGAGCCTGGGGGCCGCGGGGGAGGCGTTCCTTCAGGGCAGGGTGGAAAGCCGAATCTTCGCCGGCGACCGGATGGAATACGAAATCGAGGTGGAGGAAGGGGGCATGGTTCGCGCTTACGGGGCCCTGCCGGGAAGGGGAGTCGTCTTTTCCGAGGGGGATCCTGTGGGGATCCATTTCGATCCTGGCGAAACCATGGCCTTCCCCCTGTAACAAAACGGCCCCCCGCCGGGGCGGGGAGCCAACGTGTTCTTTAGAGGCGTTCGTCTCCGCTGTGCCACTTCTGGATGGGCCGGTAGTCGATGGGAACGGAAAGGACGATGGAAGTGACGGGCTGCCCGAACTTGGATAGGGAGTCCAGCAGCGCTTCCAGGTGGGACACGTTCGTCACGATGACCTTGAGGAGATAGGAATCGGCCCCCGTGACGCGCTCGCACGTAAGGACTTCCTTGCGTTCCCGGAGGAAATCGAGGAGCTCTTCCTGCCGCTCCCGGGAAGAGCTGAGCCGGATGGCAGCGGTGATGGGGTAGCCCATCTTCTCGGGATCCACGATCGCCCTGTATCCCTTGATGATCCCGGCTTCTTCCATGCGCCGGACCCGCTCCGAGATCGCGGGCGAAGAAAGGCCCACCCGCTTGCCCAGCTCGCTGAAGGTGATGCGCCCGTCTTCCTGGAGGGCCGACAGGATTTCCAAACCAATGCGATCCAGCAATCTTTCTGCTTCGAGGTTCATCATGAACACCCTTTCTATGTTTTAAAGAAATTAGGTTTTCTTGCAGCCACGCAATCGTATCAAAAAGCGAAGTCCCTGTCTAGAACAAAAAAAGTGTTTTTTAGGGTCGATCCTTGATAGAGGGGCGATCTGTGAAAAAAAGAACAGCCCTTCCAAAAAAAAGCCAGGTTCGAAGTCCGTTAATCGGTCGTTCCTGCCCGGGCCCGCCTTTTCAGCAGCACATAGGCCCCCAGCACGAGCAGGCAGAAGCCCGCAAGGAGGATCGTGATCCGGTGAAGGGCCGCGGTCATTCCCGTTTCGTCTCCCCCGAGCCAGAATCCCACGAGAGCCAGGACGACCACCCAGATTCCCGAGCCGAGGCCGGTGAAGAACAGAAAGAGCGGAATGTTCATCCGGGCCAGTCCCGCGGGGAGGGAGATGTACTGGCGGATGCCCGGAAGCAGGCGTCCCACGAACGTGCTGATGTGCCCGTGGCTGGCGAAGAAGCGGTCGGCCTTCTCGATGGATTTCTCACTCACCAGGAAATAGCGGCCGTACCGGAGGAAGAACGGACGGCCGAAGCGAAGGGAGATCCAGTAGTTGAACAGCGCTCCCAGCAGGCTTCCGAGGATGCCCGAGGCGATCACCAGGGAAAGGTGCATCTGGCCCCTCGCGGCGAGGTAGCCCGCCGGAGGGACCACGACTTCGCTCGGAAAGGGGAAGAACGAGGACTCCAGGAACATCAGGGCCACGATACCCGGATAGCCCATGTGCCCGATGGTATTCACGAGGAAGGAAACGAAAGCAGCAAGCAAGGCGCTTCTCCCGCGGAAGCCGCCGCTAGGCGGAGCGCCTGGCGGAAAGCTGCTCGATGGAAATCCTTCGGGTGTGCTCGGTCTTGACCCAGACGGCCTGGCTGCTTGCCATGAAGGCGGCCCGGAAGAGGATGGGGATCCACGTCAGGCCGAAGAGGAAGTAGGCCGGAACCGCGGAGACGTATTTCAGGACGAGGCGTCCGCTCCGCTTCGAGGGTCCGACAACGTCGACCCAGGCGCAGTAGGCAAGGATCATCAAAAACGGCACCGAGATGAAGAACGCCCATTCCAATGCCGTCTCGGGGACCTTCGCCCCAAGCGTCGGGAAGAGGATGGCGTTGTTCACCAGGGTGTAGATCATCCCGGCGATCATGACGATCAGGGAGACGCAGGCCTTGACGGGGGCCATCAGGTAGAGGGCCAGGTCCAGGTACTGGAGCCTCCGGGTCTGGGCAAAGCGCTTGAGCGCCGCGAAGACGTAGTGCCAGCAGACCCAGTAATGTCCCTGCATCCATCGAGTCCGCTGACGCCAGGAGACCTTGAGGCTCTGGGGCTTTTCGTCGAAAAGGCGGGCATGGTCGTTCCAGTGAACTCGCTTCCCTGAAAGAATGAGGCGCGTGGAAAGCTCCAGGTCCTCCGTGAGGCTCTGCATGTTCCACCCCAAGCGCCGCATGGTGGCGCTTTTGACCACGAGCCCCGTCCCTCCCAGCGTGCAGGAAAGCCCCCACTTTGAACGGGCCAGCTGCCAGAAGCGGTTCGTGTACCAGTAGGCCAGCGCGTAGGCCCGGGTGAGCCAGTTGTCGTCCGGGTTCTTCACGTCCAGGCAGCCCTGGATCGCCTCCGCGTCCGGGTGGGCTTCCATGTAGTCATTCATGCGCGCCAGGAAATCCGGGGCCGCCAGGTTGTCCGCGTCGAACATGACCAGGCCGTCGTAATCCTCGAGGCGGATTCGCTGCAGGGCCCAGCGGACGTTCCAGGTCTTCCCGTTCTTCGTCTTGTCTTCCCGGATGAGGGCGATGGCGCCATGGCTTTTGGCGACGTCCGCCGTGTTGTCCGAGCAGTTGTCGCAGGAGACATACACGTCGAACCGCTCCCTCGGGTATTCCTGCAGGTTCAGGCTTTCGAGCAGGCCATCGAGAACTGCCGCTTCGTTGTGGGCGGGAATGAGAATGGCAAACCGGCGGAAAGTCTTCGCCGCGGGAAGGGGCCTGGCGCTCCACCACCCGCGGAAACCGATCACGAACTGGTACGCGGCATCCAGGAAGAGAAAGGCGAAAAGGGTGTACAAGCCAGCCTGGAGCAGCCACCAGCCCCACCATAAGGTCCAGAAAAACAGTTCATTCTGCTGGGCTTCCATCTTTGAAAGGCTCCCTTTTGAAGGTTGAGGTTCAGCGTGTGTCATCATAGTGATTCAGGCAAAAAAACGCAAGAGGTCCTTTTAAATTTCGCAACTTGCCTTTGATGTGTGCGATTTTTCCTAGAAAAAAGTTAAGACTCTTAATTTTGATCGATCCGTAACGCTACGGTTTCCATTTTGATCCACAGGGTGTAAAATGCCCGCGAGAAAAAATCGACTGTCCTTTCCTGACATTCCCTGCTTATTTCTATTGATATAAAGAGGAAGGAAAGTCGCCCGGAGGAATGCACGTGGCTCGGATCGAATCCCTGAAACAGCGTTTCGACAGCAACGAACTGGCCCTGACCGGCTTTCTGGCCCTGGCCGTCAGCCTGAAATTCGTGGGCCTCAACAATACCCTGATGAGGGGATCCCTGGAAGACCCGCTGACGCTTCTGGCCCTGATGGGCACGTCCCTCGCCCTGGCGAGCCTGCCTCTCCTTCTGCCCCGCCGTTTCCGCGGGGCAGGAATGCTTTTCGTCGACTTCTGGCTCACGGTCCTGGTTTGGACGGATCTGCTTTCTCTCCGTTACTATTCGGACCTCTTCACGCTCCGGAACCTCGGCCTTGGAACCCAGCTCTCCGCCGTTGCGGATTCGGTGGTGGCCCTGATGGAGCCGAAGGACGCCCTACTCTGGATCGACTTCCCGGTCCTGGGGTACCTGGCCTTCCGCGTCACGCGGCGTTTCCGGAGTCTTCCTGCCCTGGACTGGGGTCGGGCAGGAGCCCTTCTTCTGCTGACGGCGATCTTCCTGGTTCCCTTCGGGCTGAGGGTCCAGCGGTTCGAGAAGACCTGTCCGGGAGCCCTTGCCTCCATGTGGGACCGTCCTGCGGTGGCCCTCAGCCTGGGCTCCCTGAATTACCACCTGGCCGACCTGCTTTCCGTCGCGACAGAAAGGTTCCGCGTGCGCAAACCGGGCACCGACCTGGAAGAAGTGGCAGGCTGGTTTCAGGAGCGTCCCGGGGCGGGGGTCCAGCGCTACCACGGCATCGCTTCCGGCAAGAACCTGATCGTCATCCAGGTGGAAGCCCTTCAGGCCTTCGTCCTGAACCGGTCGGTCGGGGGCGTCGAGATCACTCCGAACCTGAACCGCCTGGCCCGCCGAGGCCTCAATTTCACGGAAACGTACCACCAGACCGCCATGGGCAACAGCGCCGACGCGGAGTTCCTGGTGAACACGGGTCTCTTCCCGGCTCCCAGCGGCGTGGCCTACACCCGCTACGCGGGAAACGAGTTCAACTCGATCGCCTCGGCCCTGAAGGCGAAAGGCTATTCCACGATCGCCCTGCACGGGGATCGGCCGGGCTTCTGGAACCGTGCCCGGATGTATCCCTCCCTCTCCTTTGACCGCTTTGTCAGCAACCGGGATTTCCAGGTCGATTCGATCATTGGCCTGGGGCTCAGCGACGAGAGCTTCTTCCGTCAAAGCCTGCCCATCCTCAAGGCCGAGAAGAAGCCCTTCTACGCCTTCCTGATCACCCTGTCCAGCCATTACCCCTTCAACATGGACCTGGACAAGATCCCGGAGCTTCCCCTGGGAGAGCTTGCCGGCACGCAACTGGGCAATTACCTCCGCTGCATCCACTACGCCGACGCGCAGATCGGGGCTTTCGTTGAAGGACTGCGAAAAGAGGGACTCCTTGACGAGAGCGTTCTGGCGATCTACGGGGATCATCCGGGGCTGACGGTGGCAGACCGGCAGGACCTGGCCCGCTTCCTCGGGGTGCCCGACCTTTCCGACCCGGTGGCCTGGAAGAAGGCCCAGAAGATCCCCTTCATCGTCCGCCTGCCCCGGGGGAGGCTGCGCGGCCAGTTCTCTCTTGCGGCAGGGCAGATCGACATCGGTCCGACCCTGGGGAACCTGATGGGAACGGATCTCGTCACTGCCTTCGGGCAGGACCTCCTGAACGCCGATCGCGGCTTTGTCGTCTTCCGCAACGGCTCTTTCCTGGACGACGAGGCCTGGGTCCTTCCGGAGCAGGACCTGGTTTACGACCTGCGGACGGGGCAGAGCCGCCCGCTTTCCGGGGCTCCCGAAGGACTGGCCCGGGCCAGGGAGAAATTGACCCTTTCCGATGCCATCCTCCAGGAGAACCTGATCCCCAAGCTAAACGCCTCCTTCCAGTAGGCACTTCGAAGGCCGGCACCTTCCGCCCGGGGGTGCCGGCCTTTTTTCGTGCCCCCCGTTTTTCCCCGACCCCCTATAATCGGGATGAGACACGATCCTATCCTTTGCGGGAGGCGATGAAGGGATGTCGATCCCAAGTGGCACCGCGTTCCTTGTGGGGCTGATCCTGGGAGGGCTGGGCGGAGCCTTGTTTCTGTGGCCCCGCCTGCGGCAGGCCGGCAGCGAACTGGCTTCTTTGAGGGTCGAGGCCGTTCGGCTGGAAGAGCGCCTCAAGGCCCAGGAAGAGGAACAGGCCCGTCTCGAGGCGGAAGCGGAAGAACGGGAGGCTGAAAACGACGCCCTCCGCGAAACCGTCGGAAGACTGCAGGCCGAGCGGTCGGCAATGGAAGCCCGCATGGAGGAACAGGCCGCGGCGGCCGAATCCCGCCTTGCCCTCCTGGAAGAGGCGAAAGCCAGGCTTTCGGAGGCCTTCCAGGCCCTTTCGAGGGAAGCGCTGGAGATCAACAGCAAGACCTTCCTGCAGCTGGCCGGGGAGACCTTGGGACAGAAGAGCCAGGCGATCGACACGGTGGTTCAGCCCCTGAAAGAGTCTCTCAACAAGGTCGAAGCGGCCATGCGGGAAATCGAGACGAAACGGGAAGGGGCGTACGGGAGCCTGACGGAGCAAATCCGGGGGTTGTCGGAAGCACAGCTCCGGCTGCAGGGAGAGACGGCCAACCTCGTAAAGGCCCTGCGGCAGCCCCAGGTTCGCGGCAGGTGGGGGGAGATCCAGCTTCGGCGTGTGGTCGAGCTGGCGGGGATGATCGAGCACTGCGACTTCGAGGAACAGGTCTCGGTCACCCGGGAAGAGGGGCGTCTCCGGCCGGACCTCATCGTTTCCCTCCCGAACAACCGGATCATCCTCGTGGATTCCAAGGTCCCGCTGGAGGCCTACATGGAGGCCGTCGAGGCCGCGGACGAGGCGGTCCGGGCGGAAAAGCTGAAAAGCCACAGCCGCCAGATCCGGGAACACATCTCGAAACTCGCCTCAAAGGACTACTGGAAACAGTTCGAACAAACGCCCGATTTCGTCGTCCTTTTCCTGCCGGGGGAATCCTTCATGAGCGCGGCGGCCGGAACCGACCTCGAGCTGATCGAGTACGGGGCGAAAAACAAGGTGCTGCTGGCCACCCCGACGACCCTGCTTGCCCTGCTGAAGGCCGTGGCCTACGGCTGGAAGCAGGAAGCGGTTGCCCAAAGCGCCCGTGCCATCAGCGAAACGGGGCGGGAACTGCACGACCGGCTCAAGGCGTTCCTCGGGCATTTCGATGGAGTCCGCAAAGGGCTGAAAACCGCCAGCGACTCCTACAACAAGGCCGTCGGTTCGCTCGAAAACCGAGTCCTGGTGACCGCCAGGCGCCTTGCGGTCCTGAACCGCACCGACGAAGAGGAGCTTGGCTGCCCCGCGCCGGTGGAGGTTCCCCTTCGGATCCCGTCCGACCTCGACGAGCCGGAGGGAGAGAAGGAAGCCTCCTCCAGCCAACCTGGGGCGCAATCCAGCCTCTAGATCGACCGGTTTTTGGAAAAAGCCCGCTGCCCTGAAAGCCCTGCCCGCTGCAGCAGGCAGGGCAAAAGGTTCAACCCGCTTGACAAATACCCCCAGTAGGTATAGCATGTGGCCGATTTCTCAAAAAGGAGGAACAATCCAGATGGATGAACGCATAAAGACGGATGTCCTGGTGGTCGGGGGGGGACCCGGCGGGCGGGTTTCGTACATGGCTTTGAAGCAGTTCGGCGTGGCGGACGTGAAAATGGTGGCGAACGAAGAGCCCACCGTGATCTGCAGCCTTCCGTACGGCATCGGGCGAAGGCTGGTTCCCGAAGGACCGGAGGCGGTGGTCGTGGACCTCACCAGGTCTCACCGCCTGCCGCCGACCATCCTCCAGGATGTGCTGCAGGGCAATTGCGTCGAGCTCGACCTGGACCGCCGCGAGGCCATGGTGCAGGGAAAAGGCGGAACAAAGACCGTGACGTTCGAGCATCTCGTCCTGGCCCCTGGAGCGGTTCCCTGGATTCCCCCGGTCGAGGGGGTCCTGGGAGGCAAAGGGGCCGAAACCGGCACCGGGATCCTGTACGGCGATGAATGGGTGGACAAGGGCCGGCTCGTGGAGAACGTCTTCGTCCTCCGCGGCGCGAACGACGCCCGGCGCCTGGACGCCTTTGCGTCAAAGCGGGGAAAGGCGGTGGTCGTCGGAACCGGGGCCATCGGGCTGGAAACGGCGGAAGCCCTCGCGGACCGGGGAGTTTCCGTGGTCCTCGTCGAAGCCCTGCCCCATGCCGTTGCTGCCCTCGACGGGGACATGGCCCTTCGCCTCGAGGAAAGACTGGCTGCCCGGAACGTGAAGGTCTTCAAGAGCGCCCGGGTCGACCGGGTCCTTCCGGAAGGATTGAAGCTGGAAGACGGGACGCTTCTCGAGGCAGACGGGATCGTCTTCGCCACGGGGGTTCGCCCGGACCTCCGCCTCGCGAAGCAGGCGGGTCTTTCCATCGAAAAGGGGATCCGTGTCGATAGCCGCATGCAAACCTCTCACCCCCGCGTGTTCGCAGTCGGGGATGCCGTCCAGGTAACGGATGCGGCCACAGGCGCGGGCATCCTGCCCCTGATCGGTACGCTGGCCATGCGGCAGGCCATGGTGGCGGCGGCGAACATCGCCGGCCGGGCAATGGAGCTGCCCCCGGTCACGGCCTGGGGCGTCAGCGAGATCTTCGGTCTTCACTGGGGGAGCGTCGGCTGGCCGGAAGAAATGGCAAAGCGGGAAGGGATTCCCGTGGCTGCCCTATCCCAGCCGGTCCGGACCCGGGACCCCTTCATGCCCGAAGGCCGGGAGGGGACATGGAAACTGGTCGTGGCCGCGGCCCAGCACGGGAGCGTCAAGCCCGGCCAGATCCTCGGCTTTCAGGTCGTGCAGGAGGGCGATTCGCCCCTCTTCCTGGCGGAGCGCTTTCTTGACATCATTGCCCGCCGGGAGACCGTCACGGATCTTTTCGCGCACTACTTCATCCATTCCCCGGCACACAACGCCGTGGACGACCCCTACCTCGGGCTGCTCGGCCAGGCGATGCGGATGTTCGGCCAATAAGGCTCCCGCATCTTTTCTTCCTTGTAGAGCATAGACGGATCAACGGGGGGCCCTGTAAGGGGCACCCCCGTTTCGCTTGACGGGTTGGGGCCGGGATCCTACAATCAAGCCTTGGATGCATCATTCATGAATACATCAACAGGGAGGATTCCCAGTGGAAAAAATGAGCGCGGAAGATCGGGCCTACCGAGAGATCATCCAGCTGATCCTTTCCGGTCAGTTCAAGCCCGGAGACTTCCTGCTGGAGGTGGACCTCGCCCCGAGGCTCGACATGAGCCGGACACCCGTCAGCAGGGCGCTGGGGCGCCTCGTGGCCGAGGGATTCCTGAACAAGATGCCCAAGAAGGGTTGCTACATCCCGTTTCCGAGCCCGGAGGACGCCGAACAGATCTTTTTCGCCCGCATGGCCGTGGAGGGGCAGGCCGCCGCTTCGGCGGCCCTGAAGGCTACCGACCAGGAAATCCGGAAGCTCAAGCGGATCCTCAGGACGGACCAGGAGGCGGTCGCCAAAGGGTCGAAGGAGATCTTCGCCCAGATCAACGAGCAGTTTCACCTGGGCATCGCCAGGGCCTCGCGGAACGTGTACCTCGAGAAGTGGGTCATCAACAGTTTCTGGCGATCCAACATCTACATTTTCTATTTCGACGGTTTTTACAAGGCCCCCGTCCGGGAGGAAATTCCTCCCCAGCGGACGCCTTCCCAGCACTTAGCCATCCTGAAGGCCATCGAGGAGAGAAATCCCGAAGAGGCGTCTTTCCAGATGCGGGAGCACATCCGTAACACGTACGAACTCCTGCTTCTCGGAAGATAATCGAAAACAAATCCAGGGAACTTCTTGCAAGGGGAAGCCGAATCGCGGCTTCCCCTTGTTTTATTGTTACGCATTTCACGTTTGGAACAGGATTGACAGAAGAGCGGCCAGGTGATATGCATTTATCAAGAATCCAAAAAATATTCATAGATGAATACATAAGTCCGGGAGGCGACTTTCGTGGCAGGGAAAAGGGTTGTTCAACTGGGATATGGGATGCAGGGAAAGGCCAGCCTGGTTGACCTGGTGCAGGCGCTGGGCATCGATGAGATCGTCGTGACGGACTGCTACCCGGGTTTCGAAGCGGACATCGCGGCCCTGGGAAACCCGAGGGTCCGGGCGGTGAAAGTGGACGCCTCGAGGCGGGAAGAGCTGGCTTCCGTCATGGCGGGTGCAGACGTGGTCGTCGAGCTGCTTCCCGGCCTGTTCGCGTTGCCCGTGGCGCAGCTGGCCGCCGAACTGGGGGTCAACCTCGTGTCGGCCATGTACCTGGCCAACCCCGGCGAACAGGATCCAGCCAGGCGGGAAGCCAACTTCCGGGAACTGGCCCGGATCGACGCCGTGATGAAGGAAAAGGGGAAGACGATCCTGGAGGAATTCGGGATGGATCCCGGCATCGACCTGGTGCTGGGCCGCAAGTGCCTGGACGGGCTGGACGAGGTCCAGGCCTTCCACTCCTACGGGGCCGGCTTTCCTGAGCTGGAGGCGGCGAACAACCCGATCCGGTACAAGTTCACCTGGTCCGTCATCGGCGTGATGCGCTCCTACCTGCGCCCGGCGGTCGTCATCAAGGAAGGCAGGGACGTCGCGGTCAAGGCGGACGAGATGTTCAGTCCCGCCAACACCCACATCCTCGACCTCCCCGAGATGGGAGGCCCCCTGGAATGCTTCCCCAACGGCGACAGCTCTCATTTCGCCAGGGCCTTCGGCATCCGTGAAACGGTGAAAAGCATGGGCCGCTACATCTGCCGGTGGCCCGGGCACGCGGCCTTCTGGGGGGTCATGGCCAAATCGGGGTTCCTCTCGGACGACCCGATCCGGGTGGGCGATTGCGAAGTGGCTCCCACGGCGTTCTGCGCGGCCCTGTTCGGCTCGCAGAAACAGTTCTTCTATGGCGAGGGAGAGCGGGATGTCGCCCTGGTGCGCACCGATGCCAGGGGCCTGAAGGACGGGAAGCCCTGGAGGGTGATCTGCCAGGTCATCGACAAGCGGGATCTCGCAACGGGACTGACCGCCATGCAGCGGACCGTCGGTTTCCCGGTTTCCATCGGAGCCCAGATGATCCTGGACGGACGCCTGGACAAGAAAGGAATTGTCAGCCCCAGCGAGGTCCCCTTCGAGGAATTCATGCAGGAGCTGGGACGTCGGGGCATCACCTGGAATCGCGAGGAAGGCCCTTGGGACGGCCGGATGGAACCCTAGAGATCCCCTTCATCAAGGGGCACATGGGGGGCAACACGATCGCCCTGCTTCCCGGGGAGAACCTTCCGGAGGAGGGGCTCCTGGAAACGGTCCTCCTTGCCCTGCGGGACACCTGCCTGGGGTGCCACGAGGCGGGGCTGGTCTATCCCTCGCCCCTTCCCGGCAGGCTCCGGCTTCGAATCGTGGGCCGTTCTTCCCGCAGGTTCATCACCGCCTGCGGGGGAATGACGCAGGTGCTCGGGGCCGCGATCGGGTGCGGGATGCTGGCGGAAGTCATGGGGTTTGGGCCCTGCGGGTCCTCGCGTCTCGTGCTCGAGACAGAGGCGGGAAGCGTTCCCCTCTCGGTCTCGGTGAGCGGGGCTTCGGTTCGGACCGAGACCGGCATGACCCCCTTCCTGGAGGAAGTCCGGCGGAGCGGGATCGAGAACATCGTCCTGGAGGGAACGAGGGCCGTGCGGGCCGGGAAGTTCCTGGTGGTCCGCGCCGATGACCTCCTCGACCGCTTCGAGGCAGGCGAGGTTGTCGGGCTCACCCCTCGCGTCAGGAGCGCCCTTACGGAAATCCAGTCGCAATTCCTGGCGCGTTACCCCCAGGCGAGCCTGGACTTCGCGGTTTACGATCTCCGCCCGGAGCGTCCGGGGAATCTCGGCCGCCTGGTTTTTCCCCATTGGCTTCCCGAGGGGCACGTGGAGCCCGCCTGTGGGACCGGGACCATTGCCGTCTGCGCCGTCCTGGCTTTCCTGGGCAAACTCCCCGGCAGTCACGGAGGCGGCTACCTGGAGGTGCGGTTCGAGTCCGGCGGCGGTCCGGACCTGGGCGGGCCGGATATCACGACGGCAATCATGGAATTTTCCGCAGGGGAAATCGAATCGATCCGCTTTTCCCACAGCTTCGTCGAATTGACTTCGAGAGGGAGGGTGATGCTGCCGGTTAAAGATCGATCCCCGGAATAAGAGAAACCGCAAGGAAACGAAGCGAAGCCAAAGAAAGGAGTGAGTGCAAGTGGAGAATATCGCTGCAAAGGGAATCATCTCTCTCGTGCCCATCGTCCTGACGCTTTTCCTGGCCTTTTTCACCAAGGATGCCGTCTTCTCCCTCGTCATCGGCTGCATCGCGGGTGTCCTGATCGCGGGTTTCGACCCGGCCACGGGACTGTCGAAGCTTTTCCAGCACGCCCTGGGGAACGGGGACTTCATCTGGGTCCTGATGATCGAGGTCGCCATCGGAATCATGATCGCCTTCTACCTCAAAGCGGGCGTGATCGGTGCCTTCGCGGACTGGGCCTCGACGAAGATCCGAACCCGCCGGCAGGCTTCCGGTTTCGGCTGGGTCCTGGGCGTCCTCATCTTCTTCAGCGACTACTTTTCCCCCCTCTTCAGCGGTCCCATCGCCCGTCCCCTGACGGACAAGTACAAGGTGTCCCGCGAAATGCTGGCCTACGAGCTTGACTCGGGGAGCGCACCGGTCTGCACGATCATTCCCCTGAGCGGCTGGGCCGTCTACATCGCCGGCCTCCTCAAGGGCTACGGCCCCATCACCACCGCGGAGGAGGGCATGAACGCCTTCGTCCGTTCCATCCCCTACAACTTCTACGGCTGGCTCGCCGTCATCCTGTGCGGCCTGATCGCTTTCCAGCTCATCCCGAACTTCGGTCCCATGAAGAAGGCGGAGGAACGCGCCCTGAAGGAGGGCAAGGTCATCCGGGACGGCGCTACGCCGCTCAGCGGTCCAGAGTTCGACGAGATCTCCATGGTAGAGGGGAAGAAGCCCAACCTCATGGTTTACCTCTTCATCCCGGTACTTTTGGTCATCGGGATCGCCCTCGGGACTTTCTTCATCCTGCACAGCACGAAGACGCTCGAGGCCTTCTTCACGGCCGTCATGTACCAGGCGGTCGTGCTCACGATCGGCGGCTACTTCAAGGACATCAAGGATGCCATGGACACGGCCTACAAGGGCATCAAGGCGGTTCTGCCGGCCATCATGATCCTTGCGCTGGCCTACTGCATCAACGACATCTCCAAGGCCCTGGGAGCCCAGAAGTACATCTTCACCATGGCCCAGTCCTGGATGACCCCGGCCATGCTGCCGCTGGCCACCTTCATCGCGGGGGCCCTGATCTCCTTCTTCACCGGCACCTCCTGGGGGACCTACGCCATCCTGACGCCCTTCGTGCTGCCGCTGGCCATGCAGCTTTCCGGCAATACCCTCTCCCCGCTGGTGTTTGCCACCATCGGGGCCGTCGTGGGAGGCGGCTGCTTCGGGGACCACTGCTCCCCGGTGTCCGACACGACCTGCCTCTCTTCCTTCGGTGCCGGTTCCGACCACATGGACCATGTCTCCACCCAGATCCCCTACGCCTTTACTGCGGCGATCCTTGCGGCCGTGGTCTACGGCGTGCTGGGAGTCATGTCCGTCTAGGCGAAACAGTTCGATGAAAGCGGGGGTGCCCGGTTTTTCGGGCCCCCCGCAGATCTTCTTGCAGGAGGCAAGCCCATGAAAACGCAAAAAGCCGAAATCGGCATTCTTTGCTGGGAAGCCGGCCAGGTCCCGAGGGGCCTCGTCCAGCTGGAGTCGCTCGTCGGAAACAGCACCAACCCTGACAGTTACGCCTTCCCTGTCCGCTTCTGCCGGGTGAAGGGTGCCAATATCCACACCATCCTGGAGAACCCCAGCCGCGAGGTCCTGCAAACCATGATCGCCGAGGCGAAAGCCATGGTGGAGGACGGCGTTCGGGCCATCACCACCAGCTGCGGGTTCAACGCCATTTTCCAGGAGGAGCTGGCGGAAGCGGTGGATGTCCCGGTTTTCACCTCGAGCCTGCTCCAGGTTCCCTTTGCCCAGAAGATCGTGGGGCGCAAATCGGAGGTCGCGATCCTGACCGCCAAGGCGGCGGCCCTGAAGCCCGAACACCTTGCGGCGGCCGGGATCAGTCGCACCGACAACCTCCACGTCCACGGGCTGGAAGGGTGTCCCCAGTGGAGCAAGATCTTCACTTCGCCCGACGAGGACATGGACCTGGAGGCGGTGAGGAAGGAAATCGTGGGAGTCGCCCTCGACGCGCTCAGGGCCCGTCCGAGAACCGGGGCGTTCGTCCTGGAATGCACGGACCTGCCGCCCTTTGCCGAGGAGATCCGGAACGAGACCGGGTTGCCGGTCTTCGATTTCATCACGCTTGTCAACTATGCCTATGCCTCGCTGTAGGCGGGGCGGGCGAAAAAACGGAGGTCTTTCTTCAATGAAGCGCGTTCTCGTTTTCGGCGCAGGGAGGGTCGCACGCCCCTGCGTTCAGTATCTCCTGAAACAGGAGGGCATCGAAGTGACGGTCGTGGACGCGGTCCCGGAAAACCTGGCGAGGGTCACCGAGGCCCACCCGCGGAGCCGGTCCGTCGTCGCCGACGCGGGGAAAGATTCAGCCGGCCTGATCGCCTCGGAAAAACCGGACCTGGTGATCAATCTCCTTCCCCCCGCCTTCATGGCGCCGGTGGCCAGGCAGTGCCTCGAGGCCGGGGTGAACCTGGTCCATCCGGCCTACCTGGATGACGAAACCCTGGCGCTGGACGCCCGGGCAAAGGCCTCGGGCCTTGTCTTCCTGGCGGAACTGGGACTGGACCCCGGGATCGACCACATGTCGGCGGCGCGGACGGTCCGGCGCATCCGGGAGGCTGGCG
>ENA-UOYA01000387-UOYA01000387.1-activated-sludge-metagenome-genome-assembly--contig:-NODE-387-length-59941-cov-15.401897_pt1 | contig 59941 bp, 48 predicted proteins | sample MGYA00238163_ERZ764804 | MGnify/ENA primary metagenome ERZ764804 (study PRJEB28919, sample SAMN05720223) | activated sludge metagenome | isolation source: Anaerobic digester | place: Hong Kong...
GCGCAGCCCCCTGCAAAGGGCAAGGCCTTCTCAATCCCAGTGAGTGCGCGGATAAAGAAAAAGCACCCTGGCGGATGCTTTTCGCTAGTGGACCCAGGGGGATTCGAACCCCCGGCCTTCTCAATGCCATTGAGACGCGCTCCCAACTGCGCTATGGGCCCGGATATAAACCTTTTGTTGTTTCTGCCCTTGGCGCTCCCAATCCCCCGGAAGGGGGCTGCCTGCACTGTGGGCATCCCACATCATTTTGTAAAGTTCACTCGGTCGGCGCCTGCTGGCTGTCCATCAGACGCCTCCCGGCTCGTGATGGACCTGGAGGGATTCGAACCCTCGACCTCTTCAGTGCGATTGAAGCGCGCTCCCAACTGCGCTACAGGCCCGCTCCCGGATTCTCTTGGAAACCGCATTCGCGCGCATTCACGTAAAGACAACCCGATTTCAGAGTTCACAGATTCTAACTGACTCAAACAGAGATGTCAAGCTTCAATTTTCAGAGAACCCTGCCGACGGGTTTTTGCGGATAAAAAACCCAGGCACCATTCGGTGCCTGGGTGCTTTGGTTGCTGGTAATCAAGCGTTCGTCGAAATGACTGTTCCGGCCTTTTTCTTCTCGATTTTGGCCTTGCGCTTTTCCTTGATATCCATCTTGGGTTTCTTACGTTCTTCTTTCCCGGCTTTATCTTTACTAGCCATTGAATACCTCCTTCAAATACTTCCAATTCATACCGCTCTGTACTGCCACGACCAACTCTTATTATAGCGCAATTCAGGAAGAATTCATCTGCTGATGGTATCATTAACGCAGCGTCAGCCCTTGGCGTTTCAAGAATTTTGCTGACCTGGAGCTTATCGTGGACACGCTTTCCAAGAGAACGCGAACGCGCTACCTGCTCATTCTGATGATTTTAATCACCATTCCCTGTTACATCCTGGGGATTGTTCTGCTGCGCATCAACCGCGGTCCCCTCTCAGCGACGCCTACGCCTGTCAATTCACCCACTATCACCAACACCGCCACTATCACACTGACGCCTTACCTCACCCGCACCCCAACCATTACCCCAACCATCACGCAAACCCTTACCCCGACCCTCACGCGCACGCCTACCCAAACTCCCACAAACACACCGGAACTGACGGAACCTCCCATCAGCACGAACACGCCCACTCAGGAAAATACACCTATTGGCTCAGAGCCGTAAAAAAGGCAAACAAATACCATGGCTATCGACTTGCTCCCGCATCTAAAACAAATGTTGTCCGCTCCCGGCCTTTCGGGCTACGAAGACCCCATCCGGGATATTGTCCGGGCTGCCTGGCAGCCGCTTTGCGATGAAATTTCTGTCAGCCGCGTTGGCAGTTTGCACGCTCTCAAGCGCGGCGACGGACCGGAACCCCGCCCGCGCGTGATGCTATCCGCGCACATGGACGCCATCGGGCTGATGGTTACCGGCATTAAAGAGGGCTTTCTGCGCTTCACGCAAATTGGCGGGATTGACCCCCGCATTCTGCCCGGGCAAATGGTGACCGTGCACGGCCGGAAGGACCTGCCGGGAATGGTGGTGCTGCCGCCGACTCATCTTTTGCCGCCCGAAGCGGGCAGCGGGGTGGCGGCGCTGCAGTATCTGCTGATTGATACAGGTTTGCTCGCGGAAGAGGTGGATAAACTGGTGCGGGTTGGCGATGTGGTTTCCTTTGCCCAGGAACCGATTGAATTGGGCGAAAGCGCCCTGGCCGGACACACCCTGGATAACCGCGTGTCCGTTGCGGCTGTGACGCACTGCCTGGATATCCTTTCCCGCCGCAAGCACGCCTGGGATGTGTGGGCGGTAGCATCCAGCCAGGAGGAAACTGGCGTGACAGGCGCGTTTACCTCTCCGGTGGATATTCAGCCCGATTTCGCCATCGCGATTGATGTGACCTTTGCCAAAAGCACGAGCAGCGGCGACTGGCGCACTTTCCCGATGGGAGAGGGCGTGACCCTGGCCTGGGGACCCAATATTCATCCGGCGTTATATGCCGCGATTATCAGGACGGCCGACGAGCTGGACATTCCCTACTCGCGCGAAGCCGCGCCCAGCATGACCGGCACGGACGCTTACGCCATTCAGGTGGTGCAGTCCGGCATCCCCTGCCTGCTTATTGGCATCCCACTGCGCTACATGCACACACCCGTGGAAACAGTCTCCCTGAAGGATGTGCGCCGGGCCGGACGCTTGATGGCAGAATTTATCAGCGCACTGCCGCAGGATTTCATGCAGACTCTGGAATGGAAGTGAACATGAGCCCGAATATGAAGATGACGAATAACGCTCGCCCGAGGATAGGCAAAAAACAAATCGCACTGCTGGCAGAGCTGTGCAATGCCCTGGCGGTTTCTGGCGATGAACAGGAAGTGCGGGAGATTGTCCTGCGCGAAGTGAAACCCCTCTGCCAGCAGGTGGAAGTGGACGCAATGGGGAACGTCCTGGCAACCAGGATTGGTTCCGGACAGAATAAAGCGCGGGTGATGATTGCCGCGCATATGGATGAAGTCGGTTTTATGCTGACTCAGAATGACGGCGACGGTTTATATGGGTTTTCCATCGTTGGCGGCATTGATGAGCGCCAGCTGGTGGGAAAAGCGGTCATCGTCGGGCGGGAGCATATTCCCGGTGTGATTGGCGCGAAGGCGATTCACCTGACAACCCCGGAAGAACGCAAAACCGCTCTGAAGCTTGAACAGCTGCGCATAGACCTTGGCCCGGACGGCAGCGGAAAGGTCAGAGTGGGCGACCGGGCAGGTTTTGCCACGCAGCTCACCGAAATCGGGCCGAGCATCCGCGCCAAAGCGCTGGATAACCGCCTGGGGGTGGCAAATCTGATTGAGCTTCTGCGCGGCGCGCCGGAAAATATTGACCTGCTGGCGGCTTTTACCGTACAGGAGGAGGTTGGGCTGCGCGGGGCGCGGGTGGCTGCTTACCACCTGGCTCCGCAGATAGGCATTGCCGTGGATTCAACCCCGGCCAATGATTTGCCGGCCTATGATGACGATGACGGCGAAAACACGCGCTACAATACCCGTCTGGACTGCGGGCCAGCCATTTACCTGATGGACGGCGCGACTATCGCGGACAGGCGCCTGGCGGAATGGCTGATGAAAACCGCGGAAGAAGAGGGAATCCCTTATCAAATCCGCCAGCCGAACCCCGGCGGCACGGATGCCGGCGCCATCCACAAAACCCGCAGCGGGGTGCCCAGCATTTCCGTTTCGGTACCGCAGCGCTACTGTCATACCGCGGCAGGCCTCATTCGCAAAGCGGACTGGGAAAACACTTTGCGTTTGTTAAGCGCCGCGCTCTGGCGCCTTGATTCAAAAATACTCACGCCATCGGAGGCATAAGATGACCAAAACTCCATCCACAAAAGCACGCGACGAAGCACTTCTGGCACTAATCAAAAAATTGGTGGAAACGCCCGGACCTTCGGGTCAGGAAAGCCTGATTCGGGCAGCGGTTGCTGAGGAAATCAAGGATTACGCGGATGAAATTCGCACCGACGCACTGGGCAACCTGATTGCCCGGGTTGGCACCAAAAAGCCCGGCGGCCTGCGGGTGATGGTCTCCGCGCATATTGATGAAATTGGTCTGATGGTCACGCATGTGGACGCGAATGGTTTCGCGCGCTTTATCGCCATTGGCGGCGTTTCTCCGCTTACCTGCATAGGAGGCCGGGTGCTCTTCATGAACGGAACGCGCGGGGTGATTGGCTGTGAACGCCTGGAGCCGAACACCGCCCCGACGCTTGAAAAGCTCTTCATCGATACCGGCGCGCTCAGCAGTGACGACTGCCCGGTGCGCGTGGGCGATGTGTGCGGATTCGAGCGCCCCTTCCTGGATCTGGGCGCTCACCTGGTGGCAAAATCCATGGACGACCGGATTTCCGCGGCGGTCGCTATTCAGGCGATACGCGCGCTCAAAGATTCCCCGCACGAGGTTTTCTTTGTCTTCAGCGTGCAGGAGGAAGTTGGTTTGCGCGGTGCTACCACCGCCGCCTACGGCGTTAATCCGGACGTTGGCCTGGCGGTGGATGTTACCCGCACCGGCGACACACCCCGCACGATCAAGATGGAAGTGGCTCTGGATAAGGGCCCCGCGATTAAGGTGCGCGACTCCTCCTTTATCGCTGACCCGCGGGTGGTGAATTGGATGGTGGCGGCTGCCAAAGCCAGCAAGATTCCCTACCAATTGGAAGTGCTGGAAGCGGGCGGCACGGACGGGCGCGCCATTCAGCTGGCGCACGCCGGTGTGCCGGCCGGCTGCCTCTCAATCCCATGCCGTTACATCCACTCGCCTTCCGAGATGGTCTCGTACGCCGATGTGGAAAACGCGGTGAAGCTGCTGGTGCGACTGCTCAGCGAAGAAATTAAGCTGGGATAAACCCCGGAAGGCGCCGCGGCACTTGGTGGTATAACCAAAGGCAAGATGAAACGACAGGCAGGTTACAAAAGACAACTCTCCGCGCGCAGATTGCTTGCGGCGCTCAGCCTGATTATCGCGCTGCTGGCGCTTACAGCGTGCGAGTCTTTGCTTTCACAGGTTAAACTTCCCTGGCGCCAGGAAGAGCCTTCCACGACGGCGACTATCGCGCCGCAGCAGACCGAAATGCAGCCCTTTCCGGCTGAGACTCAGACGGCCCCAACCCAATCAACGCCGCCAAAGGAACTGGTGCTCTGGCTGCCTGCAGAAATGGACCCCGACGCGGACAACCAGGCAGCGTCTCTCCTGGCGGCGCGGCTTGCTACCTTCGCCGAGGCTGAGGGCATCACCATTAATATCCGGCTCAAAAACATTTCCGGGGCGGGAGGGCTGCTTGACGCGCTCACGGCGACCAATTCCGCCGCCCCGCAAGCCTTGCCCGATTTGATTCTGCTTCCGCGACGGGATTTGGAAACCGCCGCGTTAAAGGCTTTGGTAATTCCGCTGGATTCCCTGACCAGTATCGTGGATGACGAAGATTGGTTCCCCTACGCGCACGACATGAGCCTGATACAGGGCGTCGTGTACGGCATCCCCTTTGTTGGCGACCCGCTGGCATTGGTCGCGAAGGCTGGCGCGGAAATCACCCCGCAATTGGGCTGGCAGACGATTGCCGACCCCGGCAGCGTTTTTGCTTTTCCCGCGGATGACCCGCAGGCTTTGCTGCCGCTGACCCTCTACATGGCATTAGGCGGTTCTTTCCAGGGCAATCAGCTGCGCCCGACCCTGGACGAACAAATCCTGCTCAAGACTCTCAGCCTGCTCGCCGAAGGACAGCAAAACGGCAGCATCCAAAGAGAATCAGTACAGTGGCAGAGCTTTCAACAATCCTGGGAAAGTTTTTTGAGTGGCGGCGCGAACCGCACAGCCGCGCCGTTGAGCTTTTTGCTGGCAGAGTATGCCAAAGCCGCGGAAGCGCCGGAAACACTGCCCATCTTGCAGGAAACCGGTTTCACGCTCAGCAGTGGCTGGCTTTGGGCGGTAAGCTCCACAGAGCAGGAAAGCCAGGCGCTGGCGCTGCGGCTGGCAGAATACCTGGTGGAAAACGGCTTTTTAGGTGCCTGGAGTGAAGCCTTTGGACGGGTTCCGGCCAGGCCTTCGGCGCTTGAACTCTGGCAAAACAAGGCGCTGGCCGCGCAATTAGTGCAACATTCCCTGGGCGCGCGGTTTTTGCCAGTCAATGAGGTAACAACAAGCATTTCACCGGCGCTTCGCAGCGCTGTACTTGCGGTTCTGCGCGATAACGACACTCCGGAAAAAGCGGCAAATCAAGCCGTGGAGAGTTTAAAATGACCCCGAATACCCCCTCCAAACTTTCTCCAAAACTGCTGAATCAGGTAATCCTGGTTTTGATACTCATTGCTGTGGTGATTGGGTTGGTGCTGACGGTGCTGGCGCTGCCGGGATTCAACATTCCTGCCGCCCCCACGCCTGCTCTCACACTCACCGGCGCGCCGGGAACCACTCCCGACGCGGCCCAGCTGACCGAAGTGGCTGCCGCCGCGGTGCCTCCGGTGGTGCGCGTGGAAGGCATTGTGGTCACAGGCGGCATTCTGGTGCTGATTGTCCTGGCTGCCACGTTGAGGGAAATCCTCAGGCTCAGCCGCCGCTCATAATAAAGAGTACGACCGGCTTTCAACCGGTCGTTTTTTGTCAGATTGTGTAATCCTCTGCTTCAGGAATTTCCCAAACTCCTTCATCTTTCTGGTAGTGCGGCGCTTTGGGATGAGAAGGCACATCCAGTCTTTGTTCCAGGGCGGCCAGCCGTTCGTTCACATCCTGAATGCACTCCGCGAGCGCGTCCGGCAGGTCTGTATGTTTAAGGTCAATCACAGATGCGGCGGCTTCGGGCGCGCGGCGGATAATCTGGCCGGGAACGCCGACCACCACAGAATGCGGGGGAACCGGCTTGACGACCACGGCGTTCGCGCCAATGCGACTGTGGGCGCCCACGATTATGTTTCCCAGTATTTTGGCGCCAGCGCCGACAACCACGCCATCTTCCAGTGTCGGATGCCGTTTGACTTTTTCCAGGCTTACCCCTCCCAGGGTAACCCCATGGTAAAGCGTTACATCCGCGCCAATTTCAGCGGTTTCGCCAATAACAACGCCCATTCCGTGATCGATGAAGAAGCGCCGTCCAATCTTTGCCGCGGGGTGAATCTCGATGCCGGTAAAAAAGCGCGCCAGCTGCGAGCTGGCTCTTGCCAGCCAGTAAAATTTGTGTTGCCACAACCAGTGAGAAACCCGATGCGCCCAGACGGCATGCACGCCGGCATAGGTGGTGAGCACAACCCAACGGGAGCGCGCGGCAGGGTCCCGTTCCAGCGCGGTGTTGATGTCTTCCGCCATTAGTCTGAAAATATTCATACTGTCCTCACTTTGGACGGATGGAGAGCCGGAAGAAGCCAGGATGAAAGGCTCAGCGTCCGCCATTAAGTTCCTCCCGGATATTCGCGAACAGGTTGGTGCTCAGGTAGCGCTCCGCGAAACTGGGGATAATTACCGCGATGCGTTTGCCGGCATTCTCAGGTCTGGAAGCGGTCAGCAGCGCCGCCCATACCGCCGCCCCGGATGAAATCCCGACCGGGATGCCTTCCACTACAGCCATTTTCCTTGCGGTTTCGAAAGCGTCTTCTGCTTCCACCTGGATGATTTCGTCCAGCAAGCTTGTATCCAAAATTGAAGGAACAAAGCCCGCGCCGATGCCTTGCAGGGGGTGGGGCCCTTTTTTACCGCCGGAAAGCACCGGTGATGCGGCAGGTTCCACCGCGATGATGCGCAGCTCCGGGTTGTATTCGCGCAGTCTGCCGCCCGCGCCGGTGATCGTGCCGCCGGTGCCAACGCCGGCTACCAGAATATCGATGCGGCCTCCGGTATCGCGCCAGATTTCCTCCGCGGTTGTGCGCCGGTGAACTTCCACATTAGCGGGGTTGTTGAATTGGTCTGCCAGCCAATAACGGCTGTCTTGCCCGCGCAGTTTGAGGGCGGTTTCCACGGCGCCGGCCATGCCCTCCACGGCAGGGGTCAAAATAAGTTCGGCGCCGAGAGCGCGCAGGAGCAGCTTGCGCTCCAGGCTGACAGTCTCAGGCATGACGATGGCGCTTTTGTAACCGCGGGCGGATGCCGTGAAGGCCAGCCCAATGCCGGTATTGCCGGACGTGGCTTCCAGGATGATGGAATCAGGGGAAAGCAGCCCCTGTTTTTCTGCCGCGTCCACCATCGCTACCGCGATGCGGTCTTTGACACTGTGCGTAGGATTAAAGAATTCCAGTTTGGCAAGTACTTCCGCGCCGCCGGCCGGGACGAGGCGGTTCAGCCGCACCAGCGGCGTACGGCCGGTAAGTTGGGTGAGGTTCTGATAAATAGTCATTAAAGGTCTCCGAAAATTCTGGTGTTAAATAAATACAGCCAGTTTGATGGGATGCCGGGCATCACCGTGAGCAGATTTCAGCGGGGGAGGGCCGCCCTGCTCTCAACTGGCTGTCAAAAATCGCGAGAGGAGAGGCGGTTTAGCTTCCCCGCCTCAGACACAAGCAAGTGGTTGGCTTGCCTGGGATATTGCTCAAAACGCGCAAATGTTTCATGCTCTGATTATATCTGCCCATCAAGGCGCGTCAAACCGCAACTTTGTGCAAATGCGCGCCTGGCTTGGCCTGGCATGCATTCCGGCAGCGCGCTGCATTATAATCATCACCAATATTCGCCCGGAGCGGAAGATGACGCAGAGATTCCAAAACCTTCTTGAACTGATGAGGCAGCAAAACCTGGACGCTGTCGCCATTAATCCCGGCCCGACTTTTACCTATCTGACCGGCATGCGCATGCACCTGATGGAGCGGCCGACTGTGCTTTTGATAACAGGTGCCGGATTGGCCGGGCTTGTGCTCCCGCAGCTGGAGCTGCCGAAACTTGCCGGTGCCGCGATCGCGATGGACGCGCACCCGTACGCGGACAATCCCGCCACCTGGCAGGACGCTTTCACGGCCGCGTTCAAAAGGCTAGGCATCCACCGCGGCCGCGTCGGCGTGGAAGCACAGCGCATGCGTTTTTTGGAGCTCGGTTTCCTGCAAAGCGCGGCTTCGGGCTGCGAGTTTGTGGACGGAAGCGCAGTCCTCGAAGCGCTGCGCCTGCGAAAAGAACCGCGCGAGCTCGAGCTGATGCAGGAAGCGGCTTACATTGCCCAGAAAGCACTGCTGGCAACCCTGAAAACTGTGCGCCCCGGGCAGACTGAAAAACAGATAGCCGCTGAATTGGTTATCGCGCTGTATCGGGCCGGCTCCGATGTGGAGCTGCCATTTCAGCCCATTGTGAGCTCTGGTGAAAACAGCGCCAACCCCCATGCGGTGCCCGGCGAACGCCAGCTGCGCGAAGGCGACCTGCTTTTATTTGACTGGGGTGCCAGTGTGGACGGTTATTGCTCGGATATCACGCGCACTTTCTCGGTGGGCGAGCTGCAGCCGGAACTGGCTCACATCGGCGCTGTGGTGCGGGATGCCAACGCGGCTGCCCGCGCGGCAGCCCGGTCGGGCATACCGGCCAGTGCTGTCGACCAGGCTGCGCGCGGATTAATCGCGGACGCGGGATATGGGGAGTATTTTACCCACCGCACCGGCCACGGCCTTGGGATGGAAGCGCACGAAGCGCCCTACATTCGCGAGGATAACGGCATGACACTTGAGCCCGGCATGGTTTTCACGATAGAGCCGGGAATTTACCTGCCGGGCAGGGGCGGCGTGCGCATCGAAGATGATGTCGTCGTTGGGCAAAAAGAGGCGCCCAGTCTGACAGACCTCCCCCGTGAGGTAATTCCGTACACCCAGGCGCTGGATTGAGATGAAAGCGCGGCGCGACCTTTACCTGGTGGCGTTTTCCCTGTTCATCTGGGGCATGGGCGAGGGATTGTTTTATATCTTTCAGCCGCTTTACATCCAGCAGCTGGGAGCAGACCCGATTTTGATTGGCAGCGTGCTGGGGATTAATGCTGTCGCCATGACGCTGTCGCAAATCCCCGCGGGGTACCTGGCGGACCGCGTTGGCAGGCGGCCTTTAATGTGGTTCACCTGGATTATGGGGGTGATTTCCGCGCTGGTTATGGCGTCGGCCAGAAACCTTACAGCATTTGTGGCAGGACTGCTACTTTACGGGCTTACCTCGGCAGTTTTGGCGCCGATGAACAGCTACATTTCACACGCGCGCGGCGATTGGTCGGTTGGCCGGGCGGTTACCTTCACCTCTGCCGCTTTTAGCATTGGGGCGATTATCGGTCCGATGGCAGGCGGCACGATTGGAGAACGCTTTGGGCTGCGCAATGTGTATTGGCTGGCGGCCGGCCTGTTTTTCATCTCCACCTGTGTAATTTTGTTCATCCGCAGACAACCGGTGGGCTCCCGCGGCGAGGCGGAATCCGCGCCTGGTCTGCTGCGCAATCCGCGTTTTCTGATGTCTCTCGGCCTGATTCTGATGATTATGTTTTCCATGTATCTGCCTATTCCGCTGGCGGCAAATTTTTTGCAAAACGAACGCGGCTTGAACCTGGCATCCATTGGGCAGCTTGGCTCGCTGCAAAACCTGGGGAATGCGGTGTTCGCACTCGCTTTGGGGCACCTGCCCGCCCTGACGGCCTTCCTTTTGGGAGAAACAGCACTGCTGGCCGTCAGTTTGCTGCTTTGGAAGGGCAGCGGGATGGGGCTTTTTGGGCTGGCGTACTTTTTGATGGGAGGTTACCGGCTTTCCCGCACCTTAAGCGTGGCGTTTGTGCAGCCAATGGTGGGAATCAATCAGGTTGGGCTGGCCTTTGGGTTTGTGGAAACAATCAACAACCTGGCGTTAATATTGACGCCCATCCTGGCAGGCATTTTGTACGAAAAGAATCCCGAGAGCGTCTTTATGGTCAGCGTGGGTGTGCTGGCCCTGTGCCTGGTGTTCACCTTGTGGTCGCGCGGGGCAGGTCGGCGCGCCGCGCGCACGCTGATGACCTGGATGACAAAGTAAGGGGGTGTACCGTGAGCGTTGCCATCTCGCGTCTGGTTTTGGGGCCGCTGCTGAACAATGTGTACCTCCTGGGAGATGAAGACAGCAAGGACGCGGTCGTCATTGACCCTTCCTTCGAACCGCAGCGGCAGGCTGCCGAGATACGCCGGCGCGGATGGCGGCTGCGCCAAATCTGGCTGACGCACGGGCATTTTGACCACATCGAGGGCGTGGCCGCCTTGCAAGCGCTCTTCGAACCCGCGCCCTTGCTGGGAATGCACCCGGCGGCGGAAGCCTGGGCGCGCACATACGGGCAGAAGGCGAACTTTGGGTTTGCGGTGAGCGCGCTGCCGCCAGTTGACATCCAGTTTTTTGGCGGGCAGCGGCTGGCAGTAACCCCGGAAAGCGGTACTTTCTTTGCCGAGGTGCGCGAAACACCGGGCCACAGCCCCGGTTCCGTGATTTTTTACTGCCCCGATTTACAGGCGGCCTTTGTGGGGGATGCGATTTTCCGCGGGAGCATCGGCAGGACTGACCTTGCCGGCGGGGATTACCCTACCCTGATTTCGGCAATTCGAACGCAAATATTCACTCTGCCGGATGACACCGTCTTGTTCCCTGGCCACGGACCGGAGAGCAGCGTGGGATACGAAAAAGCGAACAACCCTTTTTTGCTTTAGTCAGAGACCCGGCGACCGCGAGTTCCCATACCTATCATTCCCGTGTCCGCGCGAGCACTATTTGGTATGCTGAGGGCTGCTCCCCTGCCTATTAAATCAAAAAAGCCCCCGAAAAAACCGGGGGCTTTTGAATTCCTGCGATTTTACTTGGCGTAGGTGATTGCCCGCGTCTCGCGGATAACGGTCACCTGAATCTGGCCGGGATACTGCATGGTTTCCTCAATCTCAGTGGCGATGCTTTTTGCCATCTCGTGCGCGGCAAGGTCGTCCACCTCATCCGGCCGCACGATAATGCGCACTTCGCGGCCGGCCTGAATCGCGAAGCTCGATTCCACGCCTGGATGGGCGTTGGCCACCGCTTCCAGCGACTTGAGCCGTTTGATGTACTGCTCCAGGTCTTCGCGGCGGGCGCCCGGGCGCGCTCCGGAAATCGCGTCCGCGGCTTCCACGATGACTGCTTCCACCGAGCCCTGGTCCACTTCGTGATGGTGAGACGCGATGATGTTCACCACCGCGGCGCTGACGCCGTGGCGCTTGGCAAATTCCGCGCCGATGATGGCGTGGGTGCCTTCGGTGTTGTGGTCCATCGCTTTGCCGAGGTCATGCAGGAGGGCGCCGGCTTTACAAACCTCCACGTTCGCGCCCAGTTCCGAGGCAAGCACGCTGGCAATCTTGGAGGTTTCTACGGCGTGCGCCAATTGATTCTGACCGTAAGACGTCCGGTATTTCAGGCGGCCGAGTTTCTTGATGATTTCGGGATGAAGCCCGTGCACGCCTGCTTCGTAAGCGGCTTCGTTGCCGGCTTTGAGGATATCCTCGTCCATCTTCTGGCGTTCTTCATTCAGGATTTTTTCGATGTAGGCCGGGTGAATGCGTCCGTCCACAACCAGGCGGCTGAGGGTTCGCTTCGCGATTTCGCGCCGAACCGAATCGAAGCAGGAGATGGTCACAGCTTCGGGGGTATCGTCCACAATCACGTCCACGCCGGCGGCCTGTTCAAAGGAGCGAATATTGCGGCCGTTGCGGCCGACGATGCGCCCTTTCATTTCCTCATTGGGGAGAGTCACCAAGGATGTGGTCACTTCCGCCACGCGGTCCGAGGCGACGCGCTGGATGGCGTCGGCAATCAATTCGCGGGCTTTTTCCTGTCCCATTTCGCGGGCTTCGGTTTCGTACTGGCGAATGATGCGCATCATATCGCCGCGCGAGGTCTGGGTGACTTCTTCGAGCAGCTGCGCCCTGGCTTCTTCGATGGTCATTTCGGAGATGCGCTGCAGCTCTTCCATACGTTGGGCGGCGAGCCCCTCAATTTCATTGGCGCGCCGGTCAAGAGCGCTCTGGCGTTTGTTCAGAGCGGCCTCGCGCTGCTGCATCTGGTCAAAGCGGTGGTCAAGCTCTTCGCGGCGTTTGACCAGTCGGTCATCTTCCTTGCTGAGCTCGCTGCGGCGGTGCTGCAAATCCGCCTCCGCGTCGCGAATGATTTTCAGCGCCGCGTCCTTGGCATCCAGCTCAGTCTGCTTGGCGCGTTCTTCCGCCGCTGTGATGATATCCTTGGCGGTCAGGCGCAGTTTTTCCTCTTTGTTCTTGCGGATAGCTGAGAACAGCCCGAAACCAAGCGCGAACCCCAGCGCGAGCGCGAGCCCAAGGAAAAGGATTCCCTGCGGGTCCCTCAGGATGGGTCCCTGTGCGTAAAAATTGAATAGTTCCATGTTTTCCAATACTCCATATTTTTATCTTGTGTCCTGCCCGTCTCTGGAGTTCCGCGTTTCTTTCCATAAGCGGCGCACCGTTTCGGATGCCACCGCGTAAGAAAACCCCCGGCGCTGTAAAAACGCGCCCAGCCTGAGGCGAAAGGTTTCCTCAGGAAGCGACTCATAACGCCCGACAGCGCGTCGGGCGGCATTGAGCGCCAATTCGCTTTCCTGCAGATTGGCCTGCGCGAGAGTAGATTCGATGACTTCGTCGGTGAGACCTTTTTGGCGCAGTTCAGCTTTGATGAGGCTGACGCTGCGCGGACGAAACGCGCTGCGGTTCTCGAGCCATTCCCGGCAAAAACGGGCATCGTCGAGATATCCCTCTTCTTCTAGCCGGCGCAGAACGGCGCTGGTAAGCTCCGGGCTGCAGCCTTTGCGCGTCAGGTAATCGCGCGTCTCCTGAATGGAGCGGGAGCGGAAGCTGAGAAAGTGCAGCGCCCTGGTGTAAGCGCTTTCCAGTTCATCCTGTTCCTGAAGCTTTTTAATCTCCTCCGCCGAGAGTGCCCGTCCTGGTTTCAGCCAGGCGGCTGTCAGACGGTCGAGTGAGAAAGCATATTCCCCGTCCAGGCTGATATTCAATCGCTGGCGGTTGCGCTTTTGAGGTTCGATTGCGGTAATTACCTTGTCCATTTAATCCAACAAAGCCATGGTCTGAGGGAGACCACGGCTTCGATGACAGCAAATAATCCAGAATCACGCCGGCCGCTCAAAGCTGAGCGCAGCAAAACTTCAGGATTTCTATTATATTTTGGTACTAATCACTCGCATCAACCTATCCGGCCTGGCAGGAGTTGAAGGCAGCCTCACACCGAGGGCAGTCTTCCCGGTGGAATTTGAAATAATTCACACCAACCCTTCATCGTCTGTTGTTTCCTAAGCCACGCAATGCGCATTTGTGTACCAATTTATAAGCCGGTATGTCCCGGCGGTTTACTATCCATGCAAGACCCGCGCAAAGGCGCCTGGTCTCTTCAAAGCCATGATCTCCATGAGCAAGCTCGCACAGAACTCACGGGCAGTTCATGTTTTTGTAACATAGATTATACATTATTTTCACGAATCCGGGCGCCCCGCATATAAGCTCCTGCAGACAGGTCGGATTTCGGGCATTCTCATGCTACAATTGCTGCATGAAGGCAACCAGGCAGAAAAACCCTGAAAATGGCGCGCCTGAACAGGCGCACGCGCGCGAACGCTTCTGGCAAATCTTGTTCCCAATGCTGCTGGTAGGCGCGCTGCTGGCTGCTGGGTTTGTTCTACTCCTGTTGTACTCCGGCGAATTAGGCACCAGCACGGAAGGCATGGCAGCCGCGGCGCTGGTCGCGATGGCGCTGCCGCTAATCTTTGTGTTTCTTGTTACATTCATTCTGGCGGTCGCGTTGATTGCGGCTGCTGCCAAAGTCGCCGCCTGGCTACCTGGCGTGGGCAAAGAAGCGCTTGACCTGTTTCGTTCGATAGGAACTGCCGCGCAAAACGGCAGCTGCGCGCTGCTTGCCCCGCTGATGGCGGTCGCTCAGAAGCTGGCAGAACTGCAGAGATTGATAAGCGCGCTGCGTTCCGGCTTGATAAAATGAGCCTGTGAATCGCAAAAGCCATACCGGGTGCTGCTCGCGTAGGTAGAGGCTTTTGAGCGTTGGACGCGCGCGTTTGATGAATCAGCAGCGGGCAAACCAGCCGCTGTGAAAGCGATAACAGCGGTAACATATTAAATATCTAACACCTGAGTGCCGTCTGCTGTAGTTAATAAAAGGAAGAGTCAGATGAAATCTTCAATTAAAACAATCACCTTGGTTGTGGGCACCGCCTTAGGCGCCCTGTTGGGATACGCGGCCGCCAATATTCTGATTAAGCAATCCGAGGCCGCTGGGAAGAGCTCTCCGGTAACTGCCTCACAGGCGCTGCAAGTAGGATTGAGCGCGTTAGGCTTGCTGCGCCAGGTTTCGGGCGGCGGCAAGTAAATTCCTGCCTGATGGAGATGACTTTCTACTTTGTTTGAACTTGTTTTTCTTGGCACATCGGCTTCAGCGCCCTCTATTAAAAGAGGGCTTTCTTCCCTGGTCGTCAAACACGGCGAGCACCGCTTTATGATTGACTGCGGTGAGGGCACCCAGCGCCAGATTTTAAAATCCGGCATCGGGTTTAAACGGCTGAATCACATCCTGCTGACGCATGGGCATCTGGACCACATCCTGGGCCTGGCCGGGCTGATTTCCACCTTTATGCGCTGGGAAGCCATAGAAGAAATCAATATTTACGGCAGCCGCCACACGATGGAACGCGTGGATGACCTGATTAATGGGGTGGTACTGCGCGGGGCGCAAACGCCCATGGCCATCAATCTTCTCGATATTAAACCGGGCGTGATTTTTGAAACCGAAGACTTCACCGTCAGGGCTTTCCCGGTGGAACACCGCGGTTCCTCCTCTTTGGGTTTTCGCTTTGATGAATTTCCACGCAGACCTTTTCTGCCGGAGAAGGCGGAAGCGCTGGGTGTCGCGCCGGGACCTTGGCGGAAGGACCTGGTGGCGGGAAAAACCATTACCCTGCCGGATGGACGCGTAATCGCGCCGGAGCAGGTCTTGGGTGAAGAAAAAGCCGGCACCAGCCTGGTGGTGGTCGGGGATGTGGGCAAACCTGACCGGCTGCTGCAATATGTGCGCGGCGCGGACGCCCTGGTAATCGAAGCGACCTATTTAAAAGAAGAAACCGGGATGGCGCAGGAATTTGGCCACACCACGGCCGGCGCCGTAGCCGCCCTGGCAAAAGAAGCGGGCGTCGGGCAGCTTATACTCACACATGTTTCCCGCCGCTACAGCGATGAAGAAATCCTGGCTGAAGCCTGCGCGGTTTTTCCCAACACATCTTTGGCGCGCGATTTTGACGCTTTTATCATCCGGCGCGAGTAGAACTATTTCCAGCATCGTTTCACAAACCCCGAGGACGGAATCGCTCCAGACGCATCTATGTTAGAATCCTTTCCGCTATGAAAGAGCTAAAACTTGTTCTGGCGTCAGCTTCCCCGCGGCGCAGAGAACTGCTGGGCTTGTTCGGGCTTCCGTTCACCTGCCAATCCGCTGACATTGATGAGACGATTAACAACGGAGAAACACCGCTGGCGTACGTGCAAAGGTTAGCGAAAGAAAAGAATGAGGCTGTGCAGGCAGACGCGCTGGTTCTTTCTGCCGATACGATTGTCGCGTTTGAAGGCGGTGTGATGGGGAAGCCCGCGGACGCGTCAGACGCGGCCGGCATGCTGGATGCCATGCGCGGCAAGCCGCACCAGGTGTTTACCGCGCTTTACCTGCGCGAAAACCATCACGCGCTGGCGGACTGCTGCGAAACACGAGTGGTGATGCGTCCTTATACGGACGAAGAGATTGCGGCTTACATCGCCAGCGGCGACTATCAGGACAAGGCCGGCGGCTACGCCATCCAGCACAAAGGTTTTCATCCGGTCCAAAGCGTGGAAGGCTGTTACGCGAATGTGATGGGCCTGCCCTTATGTCATCTGTTTTGCCTGCTGCGGCAGGCGGGACTGCAAACCAACGCGGATATCCCCGCCCTGTGCCAGCGGCATCTGGAAATACAATGCGAGGTGTTCCCCGGTATCCTCGCCCGCTGCGAAGCGGACAGTCGGGTTGTGATTTGACATGAAAATGCGACGAAGCTTTGTGTTGTTTCTGGTTCTCTCCATGGTGTTAGGCGCCTGCGCGAAGCTGCCGCCCGGCGCTTCACCAACCCCCACGCCTGAAGCCGGGCTGCCCACACCGGTGCTTGTCCTTACCCAGGCCCCCGATGTGGAAAAGGAAGCGCAGGCGTATCTGGACGCCTGGAAATCTGAAGATTATGAGGGCATGTACGCAAGACTAAGCAAGCTGACGCGCGACGCGCTTACCCTGGAAGATTTTATCAAACAGCACAAAAACGCCGCGGTTGCCATGACCATGCAGGAGATTAATTACGCCGTTCTCTCCAGCATGGTACGCCCGACCTCAGCGCAGGTCAACTATGAAATCAGCTATACGACCACACTTTTGGGCACCATTACCCGCAGCGCCATTATGAATCTGGCGCTGGAGGAAGGCGCGTGGAAGGTTCAGTGGGACGTGAGCATGATTCTTCCGGAGCTTGCCGGCGGGAACAAGCTGGAACTTACCTACGAAATCCCCGCACGCGGAAACCTCTACGATATTTACGGATATCCCCTGGTGGCGCAGGACGATGCTGTCGCTCTCGGCGTCATTCCGGGGCAGATTGACCCGGAAAAAGAAGCCAACATGCTTAATTTATTGGCCAACATCCTGGATGTAAGCTCGGATTCCATTTATAAAAAATACCAATACGCACAGTCGGATTGGTATGTCGCGATTGGGGATGTGTCCGCTGCGGTGGCGCAGAATTACAGTGACAGGCTCTCGCAGTATCCAGGGCTGATTATGAGTTCCTTCCGCTCCCGCTATTACTACGACGGCGGCATCGCGCCTCATGTGATTGGGTATGTGCTTTCCATCTCTCCCGAGCAGCTGGAGGAATATCAGCGCCTCGGATACCGCGGAGATGAGAAAATCGGCGCCACTGGCCTGGAAGCCTGGGGCGAAGCCTTTCTGGCGGGCACGCACGGCGCCTCCCTGTATGTCAAAGACCCGCAAGGTCAGGTCGTGACCAAACTCGCCTCCGCCAAAGCGAAACCCGCCGCGTCGATTTACACCACCATCGATAGCACCCTGCAGTACTACCTGCAGCGCTCGATGGGCAACAACCTGGGCGCGATTGTGGTGATGGAGCGGGATACCGGCAAAGTTCTCGCCATGGTTTCCAACCCGGGATTCAACCCGAACCTGTTTGAGCCGGTGAACTATAACAGCATGATGCTGAGCGATGTGCTGGCGGACCCCAAGCTTCCTTTATATAACCGCGCTTCCCAAGGAGTCTACCCGCTGGGTTCCGTTTTCAAGATTATTACAATGGCCGCGGCGCTGGAAACCGGCGTTTTCACACCTGATTATCCTTATTACTGCGACGATAAGTGGACCGAGCTGGCCGGCACTGTCCTTTATGACTGGACCTACGAACGCGGCTTCGGCGCGTCGGGCCTGCTCAGCCTCAAGGAAGGCCTGATGCGTTCCTGCAACCCGTGGTTCTGGCACATCGGTCTGACCCTCTGGAATGACGGCTACGAGAGCGCGATTGCGGATGTAGCCGCGGGCTTTGGGCTGGGGAAGAAAACCGGCATCGAAATTCCGGATTTTGAAGGCAGGCTGGAGCAGCCGGCTTCTGTGTCGGAGAACGTCCAGCTGGCCATCGGGCAGGGCACTTTGCAGGTCAGTCCCCTGCAGGTTGCCGCGTTTGTGGCTGCCGTTGGAAACGGCGGCACACTCTACAAGCCAACTGTTGTAGAAAAAATCGTGCCGGTGGACGGCACCGAACCGGTGTATGAATTTAAGCCGGTTATCAACGGTAAGCTGCCCGTCACGCCGGAGAATCTTCAGGCAATCCAGGAAGCCATGGTGATGGTTGTGCGGAACACGCGCGGAACCGCGGCTTATCAGTTCCGCGGGCTCAGCGTGAATATCGCGGGAAAAACCGGAACGGCCGAAAATCCCGCCGGAGATTCGCACGCCTGGTTCGCGGGGTACACCTTCAACAACAACCCAAACAGACCCGATATCGCGGTCGCGATTATTCTGGAAAACGCGGGTGAAGGTTCGGATATGGCGGCGCCGCTTTTCCGACGCGTGGTTCAGCTTTACTTTTCGAATTACAGTAACGCCGGCGGAACCATGCCCTGGGAAGAATCTCCCTATGTCGTCAAGACCCAAACCCCGGAGCCGTAGACAACCTTATGTCGTCTGACCGGACCCCCGCCAGGGACACCGCGAACTTGCTGCAAGGCCTGGTGATTCGTTCCCAGGCGGGTTATATGACCGTGCGCACGCCGCAGGGAGATGTGCTTTGCCGGGTGCGCGGAAAGCTGCGCCAGGGGCGTGCGGAAGGGGACCTGGTGGCAGTGGGCGACCAGGTGCTGATTGCCAGGCACGACGATGGCTCCGGCAGCATTCATCAAATCCTCCCGCGCAAATCCGTGCTTTCCCGCAAGCTTTCCGGCGTGAATTATGAGTATCAGCAAATCCTGCTTGCGAATCCGGACCAGGTAGTGCTGGTCTTTGCCTGCGCGCAGCCGGACCCCAGCCTGCGCATGCTGGACCGGTTTCTGGTTGTGGCGGAAAAACAGGAAATCCCGGCAGTAATCGTTGCCAATAAACTTGATTTGGTGCCGCGCGAACAGGCTCAGGCGCTCTTTGAGGGTTACCGCCGCATCGGGTACGACCTGATTTACACTTCCACCCTCACCGGCGAAGGTATCCCGGAGCTGAGAGAACGGCTGCGGGGCAAACTGAATTCCCTGGCGGGACCTTCCGGAGTGGGCAAGACCAGCCTGTTGAACAGCGTCCAGCCGGGGCTCGCGCTGGAAGTTGGCGCGGTAAGCAGAGGCCTGGTCGGCAAAGGCAGGCACACCACGCAGGTAAAACAGCTGTTCCCTCTGGACGGCGGCGGATACCTGGCGGACGTGCCCGGCCTGCGCACTCTGGCATTGTGGGATATTCAGGGTGAGGAGCTTGACGCTTACTTCCGCGAAATTGCCCCTTTGGTACCCGAATGTCAGTTCAATGACTGCACCCACAGCCACGAACCCGGCTGCGCGGTGCGCAGCGCCGCGGAAAGCGGCCGGATTGACCCGCGCCGATATGATTCGTATCTGCGCCTGCGCTTTGGCGGTAAATTAGTGCAGGCAGAGGATGAGGAGATTGACTTTGAAACCTTTGATTGAACCGGGGCGCTCTGGCGCGCCGCTGAAAGTGATGTTTTGGGTGTTAATCATAGGGCTGCTGGCTGGCTGCGCTCAGATTTCCGGGGAGCCGGCTTTGACGCCTCCTGCCGCGTCGACGTCACCAACCGCCCAGCAGCCGACACATACTGCCACGGCTGTACCGCCCAAAGTGTTGAATGTTTGCCTGGCGGAAGAGCCGGAAAGCCTCTACCGCTACGACGGACATCAGGGCGGCGCGAGGGACAGCGTTTTCGCGGCACTGTATGACGGCCCTTTTGAGTTGCTGAGCGATGGGCAGTACGCGCCGTCCATTTTCAGCGATTACCCCACCCGCGAGAACGGCGGAATCAGCGCTGTGCCAACCGCGGTACTGCCCGGTGATATGGTGGTGGATGCCTACGGAAGCCTGAGCGTGTTTAAGGCCGGCATCTTTGTGCGCCCGTCAGGCTGCCAGAGCAGCGCCTGCGCTGTGACCTGGAAGAGCGGCGAATTCCTGATGGACCAGACCCGTGTGGAATTCCGCTTGCGGCCGGACGCGCTTTGGTCGGATGGACTGCCACTGCGGGCCGGCGATGCCGAATTTTCTTATAAGCTTGCCAGAGAAGCCAACCTAAGCGCGGACGCGTGGGCTTTGGAACGCACCGCTTCCTTTAGTGCCGAGGACGACCAGACCGCGGTCTGGATGGGAGTGCCCGGTTTTTCTCCGCGGGACCTGGCGCCGTTTTTCTGGCTGCCAATGCCCGAACGCCAGTTTGGCGACGCCGACGCGGCCGCGCAGGCCGGGCGTTCGCCCCTGGGGTGGGGCGCTTACCGGCTGGTGCGATGGGAAAGCGGCAAAAGCATCCAGCTGGAGAGAAACCCTTATTATTTTGGTCTGAAAGAATCACAGCCGGCTTTTGACCAGCTGAACTTTCTTTTTGTCCCCGGCCGCGATGACGCGCTGGAGATGCTTGCCAGCGGCAGATGCGATGTTTTGGACAGGTCTTACCATCTGGAAGCCCTGCCCAGGGACCAGCTTACCGCGCTTAGCAAGTCGGCAGACCTGCACTGGGAGGATTGGGAGCCGGTTGAACAGCTGGTCTTTGGCATCCGCCCTGCCAGCCATGACGATGGCTATACCTTATGGAGCGGTGACAGGCCTGATTTCTTTTCAGACACACGCACCCGCCTGGCTTTGACTGCCTGCCTGCAGCCGGATAAGCTGGCGCTACAGGTGCTGGCGGATTGGCTGCCCGAAGGCAGCGACCTGAGCCGCCTGCGGCTGCCCGGCCCCAGCGCGGACCCTGCCGCGCTGCTGGACGAAGTCGGCTGGAAAGACCTGGATGGGGACCCTACCACCCCGCGCGCGGCGCGGGGAGTCCCGGGTGTCGCGAACGACACACCGTTTTCGATTAAGCTTTTCACCAGCCGCAGCGCCTTGCATCAGAGCGCGGCGGCCTTGATTATTGAAAAACTGGGCGCTTGCGGGGTGCGGGTGGATTGGCAGGCGCTGCCCGTCGCGGAACTTTACGCTCCCGGTCCGCAGGGCGTTCTCTTTGGGCGCGCTTTTGACCTGGCGCTTGTTTCCTGGCAGCCGGGCAGCGAACCGCTCTGCGCGCTGTACCGCAGCAAGGCAATCCCCGCGGCAGAAAATTATTGGGTGGGCACCAATCTAGCTGGTTTTTCGGATCCGAGTTTTGAGGCTGCCTGCGCGGATTTGGAGCAGGGCGACGGTCTGGCGCCGGCTTACCCGGCAGCCGCACTGCTGCCCCACCTGAGTCTGTGGGTCAGCCGCACAGGGCTGGCGCAGGACGCGGAGATTACCTGGAATCAGTTGGAAAGCTTAAAGGCGGAATAGCCGCGGTTCATAATGGAGCGCATGTGAGAAGATTTTTGAAAGATTATGAAATCATGACCTCTGCCGATGAGAAGGGGCATGAAAAATGGACGGCCGTATACAAGGGAAGCTACTTCAATTTCGCGATATCTGACGCGGACTACCAGAGCTATCGAAAACTGTCCTGGGCGGTGATACTGGCGATGATTGTGCTGCAGATTGGCGCGGGTTTTGCTTCGAATCGAGGAATGTACCAAATCTACATTGCCGTGCCCTACGTCCTCTGCTTTTTCCCTTTGGTGTACCTGAGCGCCGGCGCTCTGCGGCTGCCGAAGACCACCACGCATCTGCAGCGGGACCAGGCCGAGCTTACCGTCCGGCGGATAAAAAGGTCCGGCGCGGCGCTTTTGGTGCTGAACAGCCTGGCAATTGTCTCTGAGCTGGTTTACCTGGCCTTCCTTAATAAAACGCCCGGAATTGGCAAAGAATTGATATTCCTGGCGCTTATCATGCCGATAGGGGTGCTAAATGCGCTGTTGTTGATGAAAACGCGCGGGATTTCGGTGACCCCCGAATGATATTTATTGGTTAATGATATGAAAATCCGGTCGGTTGCATTGACGGATGTTTTTAAACACACTATAATCCAATGGATCTCTATTCAAACTAGGAGAAAATAGGAGAAAGAAATGACCAAATTCACAAAGTTCCTTTCGTATCTGTTGGTTTTCGTGATGCTGGGTGTGGCGATCGCCGCTTGCGCGCCGACTCCAGCTACCGAAGCTCCAACAGAAGCTCCGGTAGTGACTGAGGCTCCAACCGAAGTCGCTACGCCGGAAGAGACCGCTGTTGTTTTCGAAGAACAGCCTTTCGGTGAGAATTTGCCCACCGCTCCCACGATTACGACCCCCCTTGTGGTTGCTTACAGCGAGTTCTCTCAGAAATTCAGCCCGTTCTATTCCGATACAGCCTATGACGCCGATGTCGCAGCGATGACCCAAATCTCCCTGCTGACCACCGACCGCCAGGGCGGTATCATCTTCAACGCGATTGAAGGCGAAACAGTGCCTTATAACGGCGTTGACTACCTGTACAAAGGCCCCGCGGACGTAGAAGTGGAATACGATAAAGCTACCGATACCACCAAATACACCGCCCGCCTCCGCGTGGGGATGAAATTCTCCGATGGCAAACCCGTCACCGCAGATGACATCATCTTCACCTACTACACCTTCCTGGATCCCTCTTATGTCGGTTCCACCACGCTGTCCTCCTACAACATTGTTGGTCTGAAAGACTACCAGACCCAGACCACCAGCGAAGTTTACGACAAGTACCTGGCGCTCTTTGATGAGATCTACGCTGCCGGCCCCGACCATGTCTGGGCTTCCACCGACGCCTGGACTGAAGAACAGCAGGCAGATGTCTGGCCGAAGCTTGTTGAAGCCATCAAGGCTGAAATTCAGGGTATTTATGACGAAGTCTGGGCCAGCTACGGCACCGATGAGTACACCACTGAATATTTCAACGGCAAGACCGCTGAGGAAATCAAGACCACCGGCGCGGATGTGGCCTATGCCATGCGCATGTGGGGCTTTGGCTCCCTCAAGTGCACCACCCCGGTTGCTGAAGGCGCTGAACCTATTGCTCCAAAGGACTGTACTGACCCCGTGGTCTTCCGCGGCGCTGGCACCGGCACCGATTGGGACCTGACCACCACCTTCCCGACCATGGACGACTACTACACCGAGCTCATGGCTGCCTACGGCAATGATGTCGCCGCGGCATTCCCCTACGAGTCCGTTGCTGGTACCGATGTTCTTGGCGATGCCCGCACCGCGTTTGTCGGTTTCTGGGGCCCCAAGGATGAAAGCATGGGCGGCAAGGGTGTTCCGAACATCTCTGGTATCAAGAAGATTGACGACTACACTGTGGAAGTTACCACCAACGGCTTTGAAGCCCCAGCTGTGTACTCCATCCTCGGCATTCAGGTCACTCCTCTGCACTACTACGGCGATGCCGCCAAGTATGATTATGAGAACAACAAGTTTGGTTTCGATTTCGGCGACCTGTCCAAACAGGAAAGCCTGACCGCGACCCCGATGGGCGCCGGCCCCTACAAGTTCATCAAATACGACAACAAGGTTGTCTACTTTGAAGCGAACGAGTACTACTACCGCGGCTGCCCCAAGATTAAGGAAATTCAGTTTAAGGAAACCGTTTCCCAGGAAGTTGCTTCCTCTCTCCAGACCGGAACTGCCGATGCTGGCGAACTGACCGGTTCCCGCGCCCGCTTTGAAGAAGTTGCTTCATACAACTCCAACGGCGAAATCACTGGTGATGTCATCACCACCAGCAAGGTTGACAACCTGGGCTACGGCTACATTGGTCTCAACGCTGATACCGTGAACGTCGGCGGCGAGCCCGGTTCCGACGCCTCCAAGAACCTGCGCAAGGGTCTGGCGACCATCCTGGCTGTTTACCGCGATGTCGCGATTGACAGCTACTACGGAGAAGCTGCTTCCGTCATCAACTACCCAATCTCCAACACCTCCTGGGCTGCCCCGCAGCCGACCGATGAGGATTACAAGGTTGCGTTCTCGACTGACGTCAACGGCAATCCAATCTATACTCCTGAAATGACCCCCGAAGAGCGCTACGCCGCGGCTGAACAGGCTGCCCTGGGCTTCTTCGAGGCCGCTGGTTACACCGTTGAAGGCGGCAAACTTACCGCTGCTCCCGAGGGCGCCAAGCTCAGCTACGAAGTCATCGTTCCTGGCGGCGGCACGGGCGAGCATCCTGCCTTCGCTATCCTGACCGGTGCGCGCGATTCCTTCGCCAAGATTGGTATGGAATTGAAGATCAACGATCCTGCTGACACCAACATCCTCTGGGACTCCCTGGATGCCGGTACTCAGGAACTCTGGACGGCTGCATGGGGCGCCACCATTGATCCCGATATGTACCAGGTCTACCACAGCTCCGGTGTTCCTGGTGAAGGCGGCTCTGACTCCAACCACTACCACATCCGCGATGCGGCCCTGGATCAACTGATTATCGATGCCCGCAAGAGCGATGACCAGAACTACCGCAAGGCCATCTACAAGCAGGCTCTCGACATCATCATTGACTGGGCCGTCGAAGTTCCTACTTACCAGCGCCAGAACTGCGTTATCTTCAGCACTCAGCGCGTCAATATCGACACGATCACTCCCGACATTACCACCTTCTGGGGTTGGATGAACGACATCGAACTCCTCGAGATGAGATAGTCATCGGTGAATCGCTAGTTTGTTAGAGAATGTGAGCCCACCGATGGGTGGGCTCACTTATTAATAAGTAGTACAACCCGCGCACTTTGTGGTTGTAACGGACATTGAGGGAACAACATGCGAAATTTTATCTTGAGGAGGCTGTTCCTCGGCTTGTTCATCACGTTCTTCGGAGCGATGTTGGTCTATACAGTCATTCGCAGTCTGCCTTCTTCTTACGTCGAAACGGTTGCTCGTCAGCGCGCTACCAACCCTCTGAGCACGAAGACTTATCAGGAATGGCTTGACCAGCTGAATGCGGTTTACGGGCTCGATAAAGGGATCATCCCGGGTTTTATGGGTTGGGTTGGCAACGCAGTGAGGGGCAACTTTGGAGATTCCTGGCACTACGGCATCCCCGTTGTCGAGAAATTCAACCAGGTCATTTGGTACTCGTTTATTATCAACATTATTACGTTTTTGGTTGAACTGTTTGTCGCGATACCATTGGGTATCGTGGCGGCAACGAAGCAATACAGCCGCACGGACTACGCGATTACGATTTTCGCTTTAATGGGCATTTCTCTGCCCACATTCTTCCTGGCAACAATTCTAAAGTACGTGTTTTCGATTAAGTTGGGCTGGTTTGACCTGTACGGTCTGACCGGGCGCTTCTTTAATTCCATGACCCCCTGGCAGCAGTTCTGGGATATGGCTTACCACATGGTTTTGCCCATTGTTACCCTGATGATGCTCTCCATCGGCGGCCTGATGCGTTACACCCGCACAAACATGCTTGAAGTGCTGAATTCGGATTACATCCGCACAGCCCGCGCAAAGGGGCTTTCCGAAAAGGTCGTGGTTAATAAACACGCATTCCGGAACACCCTTATCCCACTGGTTTCGTACATGAGTTACCTGCTGCCCTCCATGTTCGGCGGCGCGCTCATCACAGAAACACTTTATCAAATCCCAGGCATTGGTTTTGTCGCTTACCAGGCAATTGTTCGCGGCGACATTCCCTTCGCCATGTTCTACACGACGTTCCAGATTATTCTGACTCAAGTCAGTCTGCTGCTGGCAGATATTATGTACGCGGTTGTAGACCCCCGCGTCAGAGTCAACTAACGGTGGTGCCGCATGATTGACAAAGATAAAATCAACGAAAACACCGAACCAAAGCTGGATTATTTGGAAGACACCAACGAACCGATGGCTCTGGATGATTCCAGGCGCATCAAGGTGCTTTCCCCCGGCATGCTGGTATTCAAGCGGTTCATCCGCAACAAACTGGCGGTAATTGGCCTGGGGATTCTCACTTTTATGTTCCTCTTCGCATTTGCCGGCCCGATTTTCTCGCCCTACACGCAGGTGCAGGTCTTTAAGGGCGTTGGCACCATGGTGAAGGATTTCGCGGGAGCTATCTACAACACCGAACTGCGTTATACCGCCGCGGAAGGTCAGACTTTTGGCCCGGCCGACCGCGCACAGTTTTTGCTGGCGCTGGGCAAAAAACTGCCGACCTTCACGTCCGGCGGGGTATCTTTCACCTATGTTCAGGAGGACCCGAACACTTACCGCATTCTGCGGCTTAATCCGATTGCTGAAGACTTTGCCGGCATTGTTCGTTCCCTGACCGGAGAACCGCTCTCCAGCAGCCTGCTGGACGCTTACGCGAAGGCAGTGAAGGAAAAGGCAAACTCCTTCTCGGTGGACGGCGTCAGGTACCAGATTGTGAAAGCGGGAAAAGCAACGCAAATTTCCAACGAGATTGAAATCGCGCTGGCGACCCTGAACGTCTTTGACGCGTACAACCGGGCGGATGAAGCTTTTGTCAACTCCTACGCTTTCAAGCTTGCTTCGAGCAACGCGATTGCCGATAACAAGGATAAATTTAGCGTTGGAGACAGAGAATTCACGGCCATGTACGAAGAAGGGCACGTCACAGTTTATGACAAAGACGGCAAGGAATTCGCCGAAGTTTCGAACATCATTGTGAATCCGCTCGAACAGTCTCTGTTCCTGAGCGTTCCATTCAAAAAGGTTGTGCGGGAAGCCATCACGAACAGACAGAAAGAGTTCACGTTTATTGAAAACGGTGAAACTGTTACTTACGATATTGTGCGCGTCAACCTTACCTACAACATCAAGCGAGAAACCCCCACTGAGCTTATCCGCATGTATGAAGCTCCCTCCGCTGAACACCCCATGGGGCTGGATAACAACGGCATGGACCTGATGACGCGCCTGATGTACGGCGGTCGGGTTTCTCTGCTGGTGGGTTTCGTGGTTATCTTCATTGAGCTCTTCATCGGCGTCATCGTTGGCGGCGTTTCCGGCTACTTTGGCGGCTGGGTGGATACCTCCCTGATGCGTTTTGTGGACCTGTTCAACAGCATTCCCTTCTACCCGATGGTCCTGATTTTTGGTTCCGTGATGGACGCGCTGGAGGTTCCGCCGATGACGCGTATCTTCCTGCTGATGGCCATTCTGGGCCTGCTCGGCTGGACTGGCGTGGCGCGCGTTGTCCGCGGCCAGATTCTCTCGCTGCGCGAGCAGGACTTTATGGTGGCCACCGAAGCGACTGGTATTCGCACCAGCCGGCGCATTTTCCGCCATCTGGTTCCAAACGTTATGCCTCTTCTCATCGTACAGGCGACCGCTGGTCTGGGCGGCATCATCATTTCGGAAGCGACACTCGGTTTCCTGGGCCTCGGCGTTAAGTATCCGCTGGCTTCCTGGGGAAGCATCATCAATGTCGCTTCAGACGCGTTTGTTATGACCAACTACTGGTTTATGTGGATTCCAGCCGGTATGCTCATCCTGCTTACGGTGCTTGGCTTCAACTTTGTAGGCGATGGTCTGCGCGACGCATTTGACCCGAAGATGAAAAGGTAGGTGAGAGAAATGTCCGAAAAACGCTCATTATTTGACCGGATTGGCGCGAAAACCAAACCAAAAGACGTTATGCATATCTCCGCGCGCGAGTCCGCGCGCATCTCCAGGGAAAACCGGCGCATCACAGACGCGATTGAGAAACAGCGCAAGCGCAAAAATGTGCCCGAATCCGAATACCTGACGCAAATGCGCAACCCCGAAAATGTGGTGGAGTTTGACGATTTGCACACCTATTTCTTTACCGATATCGGCACTGTCAAAGCCGTTGACGGCGTTTCGTTTGACGTTCCGAAAGGAAAGACGGTCGGCGTGGTGGGAGAATCCGGCTGCGGTAAGTCTGTGACCAGCCTCTCGCTGATGCAGCTGGTGCAGCGCCCGCAAGGACAAATTGTTAAGGGCGCCATTCGCTTTGACGCGGGCGACAAGGTTTACGACATCGCCAAAACCCCGACTTACGTCATGGAGACCATTCGCGGCAGCAAAATCTCAATGATTTTCCAGGAGCCGATGACCAGCCTGAACCCTGTTTTCAAGGCCGGCGACCAGATTGATGAAGTCATCACCCTGCACAATCCGCAAATGACCCCCGAGGAAGTGAAGAATCTCTCCCTCGAGATGATTGACATGGTCGGCATCGCCAATAAAGAGGGCGTATACAATATGTATCCGCACGAGCTTTCGGGCGGTATGCGCCAGCGCATCATGATTGCCATGGCGTTGGCCTGCAAGCCCAAGCTGATTATCGCCGACGAACCCACCACCGCATTGGATGTGACCATCCAGGCTCAGATTCTGGACCTTCTGCGCAACCTGAAGGACAAAATCAATTCCAGCATCATGCTGATTACGCACGACCTGGGCGTTATCGCGGAAATGGCGGATTTTGTGGTTGTCATGTACGCGGGTCGGGTCGTCGAACGCGGGCAGGCGCTGGAAGTCTTCAAGAATCCCTGTCATCCGTACACCATTGGATTGATGGCGTCCAAGCCTGTCTCCAACAAGCAGGTGAAGCGGCTCTACAGTATTCCGGGCAGCGTGCCCAACCCCATCAACATGCCCAGCTACTGCTACTTCCGGGATAGATGCAATAAGCGCTTTGATATGTGCGACGGCCTCTATCCAAAAGAGGTGTTTGTATCAGAGACGCATTCTGTCTCTTGCTACCAATACGTTGATGGGCAGATGAAGGAATGAGTATGGAAAACACATTCATTTTGAATCGCACCCGCAAAGAGCAAAAAAGCGGCGGGAAGTTGCTGGAAGTCAGAAACCTGAAAACCCACTTTCCCATCAAAGCCGGCCTGATGCAAAGGGTCGTTGGCTATGTTCGGGCGGTGGACGGCATCAGTTTCTCCATTGATTACGGAAAAACACTGGGACTGGTCGGTGAATCCGGCTGCGGAAAAACCACGGTGGGTAAGACCATCCTGCGCCTGACTCCAAAGACCGCTGGTGATGTTTTGTTCGACGGAGTGGATATTTACGCTCTCGATCACCAGGAGCTGCGCGCGCTGCGCCCAAGAATGCAGCTAATCTTCCAGGACCCCTATTCCAGCCTTTCTCCGCGCCTTCCAGTCAGTGAAATCATTGGTGAAGCCGTCAGAGAGCACGGCCTGGTGGAAAACCGTCACCTGGATGAGTATCTGGACCATGTGATGAAAAACTGCGGTCTGCAGCCCTATCACAAGGACCGCTACCCGCACGAATTCTCCGGCGGTCAGCGCCAGCGCATTTGCATTGCCCGCGCGCTTGCCCTCAACCCTGAGTTCATTGTCTGCGACGAGCCCCTTTCCGCGCTGGATGTGTCCATCCAGGCGCAAATCATCAACCTGCTGATGGACCTGCAGGAAAAACTGGAGCTCACCTACCTGTTTATCTCCCACGACCTTTCGGTAGTGGAGCATATTTCCGATTATGTCGGCGTTATGTACCTGGGCGACCTGGTGGAATACGCGGACAAACGCACCATTTTTGGCAATCCGCTCCATCCGTATACGCAGGCGCTGCTCAGCGCGGCGCCGGTGCCGGACCCAACGTACAAAATGAAGCGCATTATTTTGGAGGGAAGCATTCCTTCCCCGGCAAATCCCCCGTCCGGGTGCAAATTCCACACGCGCTGCCGCCACTGCATGGAAATCTGCAAGACTGTGGTGCCCACAGCACGGGAAGTGGAACCTGGCCATCAGGTGGTTTGCCATTTGTACAACGAAAGCAACTGAACCTATGAAAAACCAGCCGAAACAGTATGACGATGATGACGGTCGGGTAATCTGCGATATGGATGTGGACGGGATGCCGTGGCACGACCGGCGCGTGCGGCGCGAACAGCGCGAAGCGCCCAAAGTCCAGCATCCCGACCAGATGACCGCAGCAGAAACACGCGCCTATACCGGCAGCGCGCTGCTTGCCGCGCTTGTGATATGGGCTGTTTTCGCGGCCGCCTGGGCGCTGCTCATCCTGTTCTGCACCCAGATTTGGTTCCGCTGATTAACGGAGACCGTCTCATCGGAATGGTCATTAAACGCCGGGCTGGCGGCTAGGAGAGCGCGAACCTGGAAAAACTGGCACGAGCAAGGCTGCCGGATTTTCCAGGTTTTGTTTTTTGGCAGAAGACCCGCGTGAAAATTTAGATGGCAACGAATGGAAAAAATCAGCCTGCAGCCTATCGGAGTAATCCACACGCCCTATCAAACGGATGCTGACACGCCCCGTCAGGCTGCGAATTCCAGCGATATAGGCGAAGTGGTACTGCTGCCGGAATTTGCCGAAGGCCTGCAGGGAATTGATAAATTTGATTTCCTTATCCTTATTTACGCGTTTCATCTGGCGCCAGCCTCCGGAAAATTGACAGTGACATCGGGGAGGGATATGCACGAGCGCGGTGTGTTCGCCACGCGTTCCCCGCACCGGCCGAATCCATTGGGTTTTTCGGTGGTGCGGTTGCTACGGCGCGAAGGCTGCCGGCTGTTTGTCGAGGGTGTGGACATGCTGGACGGGACCCCTCTGCTGGATATCAAGCCCTACTTTGAGGAGCTGGACTGTGGAGATAAACGGCTCTGAAGTGGGAGACTATTCCCCCAGACGCGAATTTTTACCTTGAAAGTCTGGTTTGGCTGACCGCGTAAGAACGTTTGGAAGTGAGTATAATTACCTGCGCGAACGCTAACCGCGCGAGTGGCCAGCGTCCAGCATGCCCGCCGGCAAGCAAGCTTGCGAAGCGAAAGATTTATGTTAAAATAGGCGCAATTCTGGGGCATGGTGCAACGGCAGCACACCGGACTTTGAATCCGTGGATCTAGGTTCGAATCCTGGTGCCCCAGCCTGAATCAATGTGAACCACGATAACGACCCTGAACATTTAGTAATTCCGGCGCGCGGCGCGCTGAAAAGCGCTGCCTGCCGGTTCCCGCTTTGGAGTACACGATGAAAACGGCATCTATTATCCTCGCCGCCGGCCAGGGTACGCGCATGCGTTCCCGCCTACCCAAGGTGCTTCATCCAATCCTTGGCCGCCCAATGGTGCTTTACGCGCTGGAGGCGGCGCGCGCCGCTTCGGATTGCCCGCCAATTCTGGTTGTTGGGCACGGCGCCGAGGCGGTTCGGGCAGCTGTGGAAGCCGCGGACGGCAACGCGCTTTTCGCCTTGCAGGAACAGCAGCTTGGCACCGGCCACGCGGTCATGTCCGCGCGCGCGGCTGTGCCGGAGGACGCCGACCTGGTGTTGGTGACCTGCGGCGATATGCCCTTGCTGCGGGCCGAAACGCTGCAAAGGCTGGTGAGCCGTCATCAGGAATCGGGCGGGGTAATCACGATGACCACCGTCGTGGGGGACGTCCCGCGCGGCTTTGGCAGGATTTTGCGCGGTTCCGACGGCAGTGTGCGCGCGATTATTGAGGAAGCGGATGCCACGCCGGAGCAGCTGGCTTTGCGCGAGTACAACGTTTCGGCTTATTGCTTCCAGGCGGGCTGGCTGTGGGAACATCTGGAAAAAATCCAGCTTTCAGCCAAAAAGGAATACTATCTGACGGACCTGGTTGGCATGGCTGCGGCTGAAGGCCGGCGCGTGCAATCACTCGTGCTGCAGGATAGATTGGAAGCGCTTGGCATTAACACGCGCGTGGACCTGGCGGATGCGGAAGCAGCCATGCGCCGGCGCGTGAATGAAGGTTGGATGCTTGCTGGTGTCACCCTCGTTGACCCGGCCACCACCACGATTGAACCTGATGTTCAAATCGGACAGGATACCGTCATTTTGCCTAATACCGCTTTACGCGGGAAAACCGTAATCGGCGAGGACTGCCTTATTGGCCCAAACACGACCTTGCTGCACACCCGGGTTGGCAGCCAGACCACCATCTGCGACTCGGTGGCTGAATATGCCAGCGTTGGCTCACAGGTCAGCATCGGCCCCTTCTGCCATTTGCGCAAGGGCGCCGTGCTGGCGGACAGGGTGCACATGGGCAACTTTGGGGAAGTTAAATCCTCGTATCTTGGCGAAAACGTCAAGATGGGTCACTTCTCGTACATCGGCGACGCGGTCATTGGCGCGAATGTGAACATTGGCGCCGGCACCATCACCTGCAATTACGACGGCGTGAACAAAAACGCCACCGAGATTGGCGAAAACAGCTTTATCGGCAGCGATACCATGCTGGTCGCGCCGTTAAAAATTGGTAAAAATGCCAAAACCGGGGCGGGCTCTGTCGTGACGCGGGATGTTCCCGATAACACCCTGGTCTACGGCGTCCCTGCCCGCGAACGAAAGGAACAAAGTGGTCAGTAGTCCGGTTATTTGGGGGGTTCTGGGTGCGGCGCTTGCGCTTGACCTGCTGATTTCATCAGCCAAGTCTGCTTTCTCGCATGTGCAGCTGCCCTATCTGATCAGTCTGCGCGAAAAAGAGCCCGGCAAAGTTGACCGGACCATCGCGCTGATAGAAAAAATGGGTTTGCGCACCTCTTTAAGGCTTGGCCTGGCGCTGGCGCACTTTTTGGTCGCGGGGGCCGCGGCTGTGGCGTTGCTCCAAATCCTGCGGGTGGAATCTTTTTGGGCTGTGCTGGGCATCCTGACAGCTCTTATGCTGCTGGTGACGGTCTTTGAGTATCTGATAGAGCGCGGGATTCTGGACGCGCCGGAGAAATCTGCCATGGCGCTGACCGGATTGGCCGCTCTGCTGGACTTTTTCTTCCTGCCGGCCACAAAACTGATGACCGCGCTGCTTGGAGCGCATGCCGAAAAGGTATCGCTGGCAGTTACGGATGAAGCCCTGCGCGACTGGGTGAAGGTCGGCCAGCCGGAGAGCACCCTGGAAAAGGGCGAACGGGAAATGATTTATTCCATATTTCACTTCAGCGAGACGCTGACCAAGGAAATTATGGTGCCTCGCATCGACGTCCTCGCGCTGGACATAAACACCACTATCAGCGACGCGCGCAAGGAATTCATCGCTGCCGGCCACTCGCGCGTGCCGGTTTATGAAGATACGATTGATAACGTGGTGGGGCTGCTTTACGCCAAAGACCTGCTGGGGGTTGTTGATGGGAGCGACACCATTGCTTCCCAGCGCAAGCTGCTGCGCCCGGTGTACTTTGTGCCAGAAGCAAAGAAGGTTGATGAACTGCTGACCGAACTGCAGTCGCGCGGGGTGCACATGGCGGTGGTCGTGGATGAATACGGCGGCGTAGCCGGTGTGGTCACGCTGGAGGACATCATGGAGGAAATTGTGGGGGAAATCCGAGATGAATACGACCAGGCAGAAGAGCGCTTGTACGAAGTGGTTGGCGAAGGCGAATATTTATTCCTTGGCCGCGCCACCATTGATGAATTTAATGAAATTACCGGACTGCATCTTTCCAATGAGCACGCCGATACTTTAGGCGGTCTGATTTACAGCGCGCTGGGGCGAGTGCCGCAGCCCGGCGAAGTGGTAAACGACAACGGTGTGGAATTCACAGTGGAAGAGGTTATCGCGCGCCGCATCCTGAAGGTGAAAGCGCGCCTGCAAACGGCAGGGCATCTGTCGGAAGAGCCAGAGGACAGTGATGTTAACAATCCAGGATAAAGAGAATCTCATTCGCATGGCAAAAGAAGCCCGCGAACTGGCCTACGCGCCGTATTCCCGCTATCGGGTTGGCGCGGCTGTGCTTACAGCGGATGGACAGGTATACACCGGCAGTAACGTGGAAAACGCCGCTTATCCATCCTCATTGTGCGCGGAACGCGTGGCGATTTTTAAGGCGGTCTCCGAAGGCCACCGCAAACTGGACGCTGTCGCCGTGGTCACCAAGAACGGCGGCTCGCCCTGCGGCGGCTGCAGGCAGGTGATGCGCGAATTTGGGGGAACAGAGCTGCTTATTTTAATCGCGGATGAGACCGGGGCGCTGCTGGAGGAATTTACATTGGAGCAGCTGCTGCCGCGCTCGTTCGGTCCGGATGAACTGGTTCTCTAAACCCCATTAAGAGAAGCGCGGCAGGAGTGTGATGCCCGATAAAGAAAACCGAACCTTTCGGGCGACGGCGGTGGTACTGCGCCATGTGGAGTATGGGGAAGCTGACCGCATTCTGACCCTTTTCACCCTTGAGCGAGGCAAAATTCAGGCCATTGCCAAAGGCGTGCGAAAAATCCGTTCCCGCAAGGCGGGGCATCTGGAGCCGTTCACCAGGGTGAGCTTGTTTCTTGCCAAAGGGCGCAACCTGGCAGTCGTCACCCAGGCGGAAGCCTTGGAGAGCTACCAGGGCATCCGCGCGGATTTGCAGCGCACCGCGCTGGCCGCCTATGTGATTGAACTGCTGGACCGCTTTACCCAGGAAGAAGGAGAAAACCGACAGCTGTTCCACCTGTTGGTGGACACGCTCAATCGCCTGAATCAGGACCCCCAACCTGAAACCATTATCCGTTATTATGAGGTGCAGCTGCTGGACCTGCTCGGCTTCCGGCCGGAACTGACCCACTGCGCGGTTTGCCGCCGCGCGATTATTCCAGAGGACCAATTCTTTTCCGCCAGGCTGGGCGGCGCGCTCTGCCCGCGCTGCAGCGGGTCCGACCAGGCTGCCTGGCGAATTTCCATGCCTGCCCTCAAGTATCTGCGCTACTTCCAGCGCTCGCCGTACTCTGATGCGCGCGGCCGGGTCATCCCCCCGGCAGTGGAGGCGGAACTGCGCACGCTGATGGAGCGCTACTTCACGTACCTGCTGGAGTACGGCTTGCGCACGCCGGGTTTTTTGGACGCGATTTCATAGGTTATTTTGCGCATGTCCCTCGCAGTGTGTTGAGAGCCTGGTGGGCAGACTCAATTCAATTTGCGTGCGGGAGAATAGGCGCCCGCAGGGGGTATCAGGGTTCCTCGTCAGCATAAAATCTTGCACCTGGGGTAATCCAGACGTCCATTGGGTTAATTGAACAATCAATGCTCTCCCTTATTTCAAGGTGGAAAGCCAGCCGCGAAATTCGTTTCTTGCTTACCCATTGATAACCCTATTACCCTGATGAGTAACGAATTCAGGTTCTGTGCATAACTTACCCTCCGCTTTCGTGTGTCCCGAAGGCAATGTTCTATCTGAGCCTGCTGCAATTACATCTCAACAGTGTACAAACAATATACAAGCAATAGGTCAGGAATTATAACTAGTACAATGTTTGTATAAGTTACGAACAAACACTTGACCAAATTACAAATGGAGAAAAAATGAAAAAATTAGTCCTGCCCCTGCTTGTTGTTATCGCCCTCGTAATTGCGGCTTGCGCTCCCGCTGCCACCCCCGCGCCTACTCAGGCTCCAACGATGGCTCCGATTGTTGAACCCAGCCCTGAACCTCAGACCATCGTCGACGTTGCTGTCGCGGACGGCCGCTTTACAACACTCGCGGCTGCTCTGCAGGCTGCCAACCTGGTCGACACGCTCAAAGGCGAAGGCCCATTCACGGTTTTTGCCCCCACTGATGACGCTTTTGCTCAGCTTCCCGCTGGCACAGTCGAAGCTCTCCTGGCTGACATTCCTGCCCTGACGAATATCCTCCTGTACCATGTTGTCCCGGGCAAGGTGCTGGCCGCGGATGTGGTCAAACTGACCAGCGCGGAAACTGCCAACAGCATTCCTGTTCAGATTAAGGTTGTGGATGGAGAAGTTTTCGTCAATAGTTCCAAGGTTGTGATTACTGATGTAGAAGCATCCAATGGCGTCATCCATGTGATTGACAGCGTCATTCTACCTCCCAAAGACATCGTCTCCATCGCGGTTGAAAACGGCAGCTTTACCACGCTTGCAGCCGCTCTTGAAGCCGCCGACCTTGTTGAAACCCTGCAAGGAGAAGGCCCCTTTACCGTCTTTGCCCCGACCGACGAAGCGTTTGCCAAACTTCCCGAAGGCACTATCGAAGCTTTGCTAGCAGATATTCCCGCTCTCAAAGATATCCTGCTCTACCATGTTGTTGAGGGTCGTCTCTTTGCCGCGGATGTTCTCGCCTCCGAAAACCTTGAGACTTTGCAGGGTAAGAAGGCCGCTGTCGAACTGAAGGATGAAAAACCCTACGTTGGCGGCGCTCAAATCGTCGTTACGGACATCCTTGCTTCCAACGGCGTCATCCATGTCATTGACACTGTGATGCTTCCACCCAAGGATATCGTGGAAACAGCAGTCGCCGATGGCCGCTTCACCACACTTGCAGCCGCCCTTATCGCGGCGGACCTGATTGACACCCTCAAGGGTGAAGGGCCCTTCACCGTTTTTGCCCCGACTGATGATGCCTTTGCCAAACTGCCTGCCGGCACGGTGGAAGATCTTCTGAAACCTGAGAATTTGGAAACCTTGCGCAATATCCTGCTTTACCACGTGGTTCCCGGAAAAGTCCTATCTGGCGACGTAGTCACTCTCACCAACGCGACCACTGTCCTGGGTAAAGACCTGGTGATTAAAGTGGAAAACGACAAGGTCTTCATTAATAACGCTCAGGTTATTATCGTGGATGTGTTGGCTTCCAACGGAGTCATCCATGTAATCGATACAGTCTTGATCCCGGAGTAAGATTAGGACCTAACAATTCAGCCAAAGAGCTGCCGGTAAGGCAGCTCTTTTTTTACCCATAGAACAAGGAGACTCTCAGATTGCGCCCCTGCCTTAATGGGCAGGTTACCACAGGGTGATGGAAAGAGAGGATTCGCTTCAGCGTCAAGCAACAATCCAGATAAGCCCGTGCGCGGGCCGCTTTGCTGTATAATCGTAATGTTTAAAAACTATTTGCAAGGGAATTATGATGAGTCAATCACCCGAAACTGAGAAACCCCTCGATTTTCAATCGATTATGTTCGCGCTGCAAAGTTACTGGGCGCGTCAGGGCTGCCTGATCTGGCAGCCGTATTACTCACAGGTCGGCGCGGGCACCATGAATCCCGCTACCTTTTTGCGCGTATTGGGCCCTGAACCCTGGAAGGTCGCATACGTGGAGCCTTCGGTCCGCCCGGATGACGGCCGCTACGGCATCAACCCCAACCGCCTGCAGATGCACTACCAGTTTCAGGTTATCCTCAAACCCGACCCCGGCAACCCGCAGGAACTCTACCTGGACTCCCTGCGCGCCATCGGCATCGACCCGCACCAGCACGATATCCGCTTCGTGGAAGATAACTGGGAATCCCCCGCGCTGAGCGCCTGGGGGCTGGGTTGGGAAGTCTGGCTGGATGGGCAGGAAATCACCCAGTTCACCTACTTCCAGCAGGCCGGCGGCGTGGTACTGGATGTGCCCGCGGTGGAAATTACGTATGGGTTGGAACGCATTGCCATGGCGCTGCAGCGGGTGCGCCACTTCAAGGACATTCATTGGAATGACGAACGCACCTGCGGCGATGTGAACCAGGTGGCGGAACGCGAGCATTCCACCTATTATTTTGAAACGGCGGATGTGCCGCGCCTGAGAGAGATGTTCAATCTCTTTGACGCGGAGGCTAACCTTGCGCTGGAACAGAAGCTGGTCCTGCCGGCATACGATTACATCATCAAATGTTCGCATACCTTTAATGTGCTGGATGCCCGCGGGGCGATTGGCTTCACCGAACGGCAGGCTCTCTTTGGGAAGATGCGCGACCTTTCCCGACGCGTGGCAGAGGCGTATCTGGCGCAGCGGGCGGAAATGGGTTTTCCCTGGCTGAAACCGGAACCATCTTTTGAAGAAAGCGCTTCAGCGGAACTGCCGATGGTTGCGGCAGACCGTGCTGACCTTTTACTGGAGATTGGCACGGAAGAGCTGCCCACGGCAGACCTGAGCAGCGCCCTCGCGCAGCTGAAGGAAGGCGCCGAAGCGCTCCTCGCGGAGTCGCGCCTTGAGCACGGCGAAGTCAGTATTCATGGCACCCCGCGCCGGCTGGTGCTGATGGTAAAAGCACTGCAAACCCAGCAGGCGGACCGGGTCGTTGAGGTGAAAGGGCCGCCGGCCGCCCGCGCCTTCGACGCGGAAGGCAGACCCACCAAAGCCGCGGAGGGCTTTGCCCGCAGCCGCGGCCTGGACGTCAGCCAGCTAAAGGTTTCGGAATCAGAAGGCGGCAGCTATGTCGTCGCGGAAGTCAGCGAAAAAGGGCAGTCTGCCATGGCGCTGCTGAGCCGCGCCTTGCCGCAGTTGTGCGAGAGCATCCGCTTTACCAAGGGCATGCGTTGGAACCAAACCGGCAAAAGTTTTTCCAGGCCGGTGCGCTGGTTGGTTGCCTTGCTGGGCGGAGAAGTGGTGCCTTTTGAATTTGCCGGCCTACGGTCCGGCCGGGTGACCCGCGGCCTTCGCTTTGCCGATAAACCGGAATGTTCTCTGCAGGGCCTGAAGGACTACAGCGATTACATGGAAGCGCAAGGCATTGTTCTGGACCCGCAGAAACGCAAAGCGCTGGTGTGGGAGCAGGCCTGCCAGCTGGCGGAAAGCGTCGGCGGCAAACTGGCGGATGACGCGGACCTGCTGGAAGAAGTGACCAATCTGGTGGAACGCCCGAGCGGCATGCTGGGGGCTTTTGAGCAGCGCTACCTTGAAAACCTGCCGGCAGAGGTCCTGATTGCCGTGATGCGTAAGCACCAGCGCTACTTCCCGGTGTTGGACCAGACTGGCAAGCTGACCCAATATTTCATCATCATGCGCAACGGTGACAAACGCTTTGAGGACGTGGTGGTGGACGGCAATCTGCAGGTAATCCATGCCCGTTTTGCCGACGCGGAGTTCTTCATCCGCGAGGATAAACAAAAACCGCTGGCGGAGTTTGTCCCCAAACTGGCACAGCTGACCTTCCAGAAAGACCTGGGCTCCATGCTGGAGAAAACGCGCCGGGTGCAAGCCCTCACTTCGCGCATCAGCAGCAAACTGGACGCCCCGTCTGAGGAAAAGGATGTCGTGGAACGCACGGCGGAATTGTGCAAAGCTGACCTGGCCACCGCGATGGTCATTGAAATGACAGAATTGCAGGGGATTATGGGCAAATACTATGCCCAAATCTCTGGCGAAGACGCGCTGGTCGCTGAAGGCATCTTTGAGCATTACCTGCCGCGCAACGCGGATGACAGCCTGCCGCGAGGCACTGCCGGCTTGCTGGTGGGAATCGCTGACCGCCTGGATTCACTGGCGGGTTTGTTCGCGGTCGGCCTCGCGCCGACTGGCAGCAAAGACCCCTTTGCCCTGCGCCGCACAGCGCTGGGGCTGGTACAACTCCTGACTGGCAAAGACCTGGACTTTGACCTGGAGTGGGGGCTGCGGCAAGCCGGAGAGGCACTGCCAGTGCCGTTTGACGGGTCGGTCTTGAAGGCAGCGCTTGAGTTCATCGCCGGACGTATGCGGGGGCTGTTCCTGGAGCGCGGGTACCGTTACGACATCGTCGACGCGGTGCTCAGGACTCAGGCCGCGAATCCCGCCAGGGCGGAGCGGTTTGCCCGCTCCTTAAGCGCCTGGACTGCCCGTCCGGACTGGAATCTCATCCTGCCCGCCTACAGCCGCTGCGTTCGCATCACGCGGGATATCAAAGAAAGCTATCCGGTCAACCAAAGCGCGCTTGTGGAAGCCGAAGAACGCCAGCTGTTTGCCGCCGTGCGCGCAGCGCAAGAGCGGTTGGGCGGCAGCGCAGACCTGGACGCGGCGCTTGAAGAAGTGCGCGGACTGGTGCCGGTGATTAACGCCTTTTTTGATAAGGTGCTGGTGATGTCGGATGATGAGACCTTGCGCAAGAGCCGCCTCGGGCTGCTTCAATCCATCGCGGCCCTCATTCAACCCCTGGCTGACCTTTCGGCCCTGGAAGGCTTTTAAGCAAAAAACGCCCCTAAGGGCGCTAAAAACGATTCAGGCAGCTGGTCAGACAAGCATGATCAGCTGCTTCATTTTTTCCAGGGCTTCGGCCAGAGTTTTGCCGAGGTAGATGCCTCCTAAATCGCGCCGGGCCTGTTCGTTGTAATCAAAGTAGCGCCCGGCGTATGCCAGCCTGGGCTTGCCGCGCACGTTGGCAAGCTCGGCGGCAAAACCTTTCATCAACTCGGCCGTGTTTTCTTGATTTACCGAAAGCACGATGAGCTTAGGGCGCACAATCGCGGCGTAATCCAGCAGGTCATCGGTCGGTAAATCCGGACCCAGGTATTCGACAAAGTAGCCTTCCTGGCGGAGAAGCACGGCAAACATCAACGCTGCCAGTTCGTGGTTTTCTTCCGGGCCGCAGCCCACCAGGATAAGCGCGCCTTCCTTGACCACCGGCAGGTTCTGCATGATGTTCAGCAGCTTGCCTTTGATATAACTGGAGGCCATGTGTTCTGTGGCAATGCGAATTTCGCCGTTGTACCAGGCTTCTCCCACCAGTTCCAGGCTGGGCGCGATGACTTCCTGAAAAACTGTGATGAGGTCAAAGTATTTTTTTACCTCGTCCAGGATGGCGTTGGCGCGGGATTCATTATGGGCAATTAACGCGCCAAAAAGCATTTCGGCGTAGTCGCGCGCAGGCCGCGGCGGCTTCAGCTTGGGGGCTTCCGGAACGATGTTTTGGATGGTTTCCGGCCAGAAACCGCGCGAACGCGCTCCGCGGAACTGCTCCACCACCTGGCTGATGGTCAGGCCGGTATCCAGTTTGCGCTGTACCCACAGCAGCAGCTGAATATCCCGTTCGGAGTAAAGGCGGTACCCGTTGGGCATGCGCATCGGGGTGAGCAGGTTGTAGCGGCGTTCCCAGGCGCGCAGAGTGACAGGCTTTATGCCCGTGCGCGCCTGCACCACTTTAATCGTGTAGGTTGGTTCGTCTGAATACGTACCGATGGACGTCATATCGCGCTCATTTCTTTGTACACCAATTGTACAAGATCAGGGCGGATGCAACAAGCTTTTTTGATATGAAATTTATTAGAAAATGCCGGGCAGGCCAAAAGCCATTTGGCTGCAGGGGGTTACTCTCCCAGCCCCTGCAGCAGGCCGCGAGCGCGGCCGGCTCTGGGCTTTGGCGGCGGAAAGGCCTGAATAAAGTTATCCACCCGCGGCATGAACAGCCGTTCCACCAATGCCGAAAAGCCTTTGGCGCGCTGAGTGCCGCCCTGGCTGGCATGGCAGGCAATCGCGCTTTTTTGGGCGTCAGCGCTGTCCCGATAGTGGACGCGCGCGTGCGTTTGATAGCGGTTTGAAGAAATTGCCACCAGGTCGATATCCTCGTTGGCGCCGGCTTTGCGAGGGTCCAGGCCTTTTAAGCGCATCATAAAAATCGCGGCACGCAAAAATCCGGCCGGCATCACGTGATAATAAAGCCGTGAGAACGGGCGGCGCGCCTCTGCCGGCATTTCAGACCGAATCTTCAGGAAGGCAAGCGTGGCAGCCTCGTGGATGCGAACATGGTCCGGGTGCCCATAACCGCCGAAGGGGTCAAAGGTGAGCACGATATCCGGCTGCAGGGCGCGCATGTGCGCTTCAATTTTCTGGACGACATCATCCAGGTTTTGGGCTGCCAGCGCGTTCGGGTGAGAGTTATCCGGAGAGCCCTGCATTCCGGAATCCCTATAGCCGAGCAGAATAACTTCTTTCAGTCCAAGCGCGTCCGCGGAGCAGCGCAATTCCTGTCCGCGTAGCTCGGCAACGGTCTGCCCATTTGATAAGTAACCCGGCTCAACTACGCCGGCTTCGCCCAGGGTCGCGCAAATCAAATTGACTTCCGCGCCGTGTCGGGCGTAGTGGGCAAGTGTGCCGCCCATTCCGAAGGCTTCGTCATCCGGGTGAGCGAGCACCGCCAAAATTTTGACCGGGCTTTTCAGCCGGGCGTTTCGCATTATTGTGGGACTCTTTCTGGCGCTCATTTGCCGTTGGGTTTTCCGGATTTAAACATTTGTTCCCACCACTGCAGTTCCTCAGCGCTGAGCGTTGGCTCCGGCGCGGCAGGCGCGGATGGAGACGCGAGGGCGGCGGCAATTTTGCCAGCAAAGTCTGAAGAAGACATCACCTGCAGGTGGTGCGCGCGGGCGGAAGCCTGGACCATTCTATCGGAACTGACCAGTGTATCGTTTTTGGCGCGCACGCCTTGCTTGCGAAGATAAGCCGCGATGGCAGCATCAGCAGTGCCTGGCTGCGGGACAAACACCGCCCGCACCGCGCCGTGTTTTTGTTCTCCGCCGCGGCCGGCCTGGGCGCGGTCAAAAAAGACCAAAACGCGGTCGCGCCTGACCCGGCAAAAACGGACAAGCAGGTCTATCAGTGCCTGCTCGTCGTCCAGGTCCGCCAAAGAAAGTCCGCGCACATGCGGAATTAGGTTGTGCCCGTCAATAATCCACTGCATGGGCGTAATTTTACCGCCTGAGGGGCATCCCCAACAGCGAAAACGCTGCGCATAGAAGGTTTGAGGGCGTTTCGCTTTGGCGGAATGGCAGCCGATGTGCTTGATGAAAATGCCAGGGCGGAAATACCTGCCGGCAGGCGAAAAAGGGAGGAATAAACACATGACGGGGCTTGCTCAGAAGTATAATTAGCGCGAAAAGATTTCACCATCAGGAGCGCGATGTTCTGGCATTTGTGCGCGTACGCACTGTTTATGATTGGCGCGGTCATGGGGCTGACCCGAGGGGCGGCGGAGCCGTCTTTATGGTTTATCAGCATGGGCTGGGTTCTGGAAATGACCTTAATCCTGCTGAGGGTTCTGGGTTCACAGCGCGTCAAGCAGGTCGAGCGCGCGAGGTGGCAAAAAGCGGCGCTGGCATGCGCGCTCGCGGCAGTTCCGGTGATGATGGTTTTTCGGCTGAGAGCCGACCTGAGCAGCTTTAAACTTCTATCGATTGGCGCGGCGCTGTTGTGGTCCCTTGCTCTGCTCAGAAACAAAGCGATATGAAATGATGTATCTGGAGGTTTTGCGATGAAAAACGTTTACCCTTCGACCCATCCGCTGATAGCGGCCAAGCTGACCCGACTGCGCGATGTGCGGACGGAGCCAAAAAAATTCCGTGAATTGGTGCGGGAACTGGCCGCGATGCTGGCTTATGAGGCCACCATGGATTTGGCCGTGCAGCCAGTTGAGGTTCAGACCCCTCTCACCACGACGCGTGGAGTGGCGCTGACTGACAGAATTGGGCTGGTGCCAGTGCTGCGGGCCGGACTGGGGATGGTGGAGGGCGTGTGGGAACTGATGCCGGGCGCGGAAGTATGGCATATCGGGCTTTACCGGGATGAAAAAACCCTGAAACCCGTGGCGTATTACAACCGCCTGCCGGTGGAACCGACTGTGTCGGTCTGCCTCATTTTGGACCCCATGCTGGCGACCGGCGGTTCAGCTGTCGCGACGGTGGATATTCTCAAGAAATGGGGCGTAGGCAGAATTAAGTTCGTGGGGTTAATCGCAGCTCCGGAAGGCATCGCGCGGCTGCACGGCGCCCACCCGGATGTTCCCATCCACATCGCGGCGATAGACGAACGCCTGAACGAGCACGGCTATATCCTGCCCGGGCTGGGAGACGCGGGCGACCGCCAGTTCGGGACATAACATTACCTGGCTTTACCCAGAAAAAGTTTACGGCAGCGCCCGTAAACTTTTGTATTTAAGCGCCGGCATGCTCAGGAAATCAAGCGCGCGCAGGCAGCCGGTTTTGAGGGAAACGGGGCCGCGAATCAAGCAGGGGAATAGGGACTCAGGCCGCCCGGGCTTGCAGGCTGCGCGCGATCAGGCGGTCAACTTTGCCCATGGGGAAGCCGGCCAGTTCGGAAGGTGTTACCCAACGCACCGCCTCTGAAACCGGGATATCCTCGCCGGGCGGCAGGGAACAGGCAAACGCGTGCAGGGTGATACGGAAGTGCGTATAGGCGTGCCTGAAAACCCCCAAGGATTGGCCGACGCACACCTCCACGCCCAATTCCTCGCGGATTTCGCGCCTCAGGCAGGCGGGCAGGTCGGGGTCGCTTGTTTCCAGCTTCCCGCCCGGGAATTCCCATAAGCCCCCCAGCAAGCCCCCCTGCGGGCGCTGTGCGACCAATACTTTATCTCCCTGCTGGATAACCGCGGCCGTGACAATAAAATGCGGGACGGCGGGCTTCTCCGCGCGCGCTGGCAGGTCGTTCTGGCTGCCGTGCGCGTACGCCAGACACTCCCCGCTTAGCGGGCAGCGCTGGCATCCGGGCGCTTTGGGCGTGCACACCAGCGCGCCAAGTTCCATCAGCGCCTGGTTGTGGTCGCCCGGGCGATGCTGAGACAGAAAACGCCCGGCAGCTTCCCAAAGAATCTTTTCGCCAGCCGGAGAGCCGGCGGGTTCGCGCAGTTCCAGCAGACGGGAGAGCACCCGGCGGATATTGGCGTCCAGAGCCGGGGCGGCAATACCGAACGCAATTGAAGCTATCGCGCCGGCTGTATAGCGGCCGATGCCGGGCAGCCTGCGCAGAGCCTCCACATCCGCGGGCAGCTGGCAGTTGTGCTCCTGGCAGAGAAGCTGGGCGGCCTTATGCAGGTTGCGCGCCCGGCCGTAATAACCCAAACCTTCCCATTCCCGCAGCACATCCGCCTGGGATGCCCGCGCCAGGCTCGGCAGGTCGGGAAAGCGCAGTATGAAGCGCTCGAAGTACGGAATGACCGTGTCCACCTGGGTTTGCTGGAGCATAATCTCGGAGACCCAGGTGCGGTAAGGGCTGATATCAGAACGCCAGGGCAATTGCCTGGCGTTTTGGTCGTACCAATCAAGCAGCGAAGTGGAAATATCTGGCATCAGAGCTGAAACGCGCCTTTTTGGCTGATAATCTTACAGGTATAGTTTTCGACATACTCCTGCAGCTGGTCGCGCAGGTCCAGCCACTCTTCGGATTTAAGCAGTTCGCGGGCGGAGGCCGCATCCGGCATGACGACACCCACCATAATCTGCGGTTCGTTGCCGTAGATAGTCACCCAGGCATCAGTCAGCGCCAGTTCCTTGTGATTCATCCAGGGCAAAAACTGCCCCACCATGAAACCGTAGTATTCCTGTTCCATGTTGGCTTTGATATTCCAGGTGAGAAGAATCTTGACGCTCATGGTGGCTCAGGACATGATTTTGGGGTCAAGCGCGATAACGTGCGTTTCTTCTTCCGTGAAAGCGTTGGCGTTGGTAATTTTGTAGGATTCCAGGGTCTCCAGCTGGGTTATGCCCATCTCCTTCAGGAATTTACTCAGCGGGTCCAGATTCAGTTTGGATTGGGGCGTGTCGTAGTACATCGGGATGACGATGTTGGGTTCGAGCATGCTGATGACTTCCGCGGCTTTGGAAGCGTTCAGGCTGGCGCCGTCTCCAACCGGCACAAGCGCGATATTCACCGAACCCATGGATTCAATGTCCGACTGGGTGGGAGTATGCGAGACCCTGCCCAGATGCGCCACGGTCAGGGTGCCAAAATCCATGATGTAGAGCGTGTTGCGCAGTCCGTCGGCATCTTTCTTATCCGAAGCGGTGCGCATGCCGGTGATAAACACCCCGCCCACTTCGTATTCACCGGGACCGGAGATTACCAATGGGTCACCCTTGACGGCTTTGCTGAAATTGTGCGCCGGGTCATCGCAGCTGATTGTCACGATTTCGGCTTTCAGCTTCAGCGGGCTGTAGCCTGCCACAGCCGAGTCAAAGGGGTCTGTGACGACAGAACCCATGCCCCGTTCGGTGATTCGAAAACAGGAATGACCATACCAGACGATTTCCATCCAACCTCCAAAAAGCAATAAGCTGTGGAAAATTCCACAGTTTGATTATATCAGGTTGAGGGCGGGGCATCACGGCAGTCGTATATCAGACCGCCGGGAGGATTCTTCAGCGCTGCGGGACTATCTTCTCACATTTGGTACATTGCCCCGTACTATACAACGGCAGCGCGGAAGATAGTGAACTTTGATTTCTAAAAATCGCCAATCTGCGTGCCGTCCTCTTTTCAGATGTTATAATAGGCGTAAATGTTTTTTCGATTTTCCATGCCTTTCGCGCTGGAATCCACATTCACAACTTGTAAGCCAGTTTAATCCATCATCCGCACTCTCTGAATTGACGCTGTCGTCGGAAAGGGAGGTCAAGTTCCTGATACAACCATTGCGATGTCTGTAGTTTCTTGATGTTATCTAATCTGTGAAGGAGAAAGATGAATAAACATACGTTAAGGGTATTTCTTCCCATCCTGTTGATGGTGGGCCTTATTTTTGGGCTTGTTCAGTCCACGAGCGCAGTTTCGGCGGCTTCCGAACAAGGCCTGGAGAAAGTCGAAACCGCCGTTCTGGACGCGCTTTCGGCCAAGGGCAGCGCGGATTATGTCGTCGAAATGGCAGAGCATGCCGACCTGAGCGCAGCGTATGAAATAACTGACTGGGACGCGCGTGGGTGGTTTGTTTACAATACGCTGCGGGAGACCGCCGCGCGCACGCAAGCGCCGGTGATTGCCATCCTTGAGAAAAGCGGGGCAAAATACCAATCCTTCTTCGCGGGAAATGAAATCGCTGTGACCGGCAGCGACATGACGGTGCTCAGCCAGATTGCATCGCTGGACGCGGTCAGTCACATCCGCTACCCGCGCACAGCAAGCATTGAACCAATCCCTGTTCTGACCAGGAACCTTTTTGATTTCAGCATTGATGCGCTGGATTGGGGCCTTAACGATACGAAGGCTCCGGCTTTCTGGAGCACATTTGGAGTGCAAGGCGACGGCATCGTTGTGGCAAATATCGACACTGGCGTGCAGTGGAATCACCCCGCGCTGGACCAGGCCTTCAAATGCGGCAGCAATCCATCCGACCCGGCCTGCTGGGCGGATCCCTCCAGTATATGCGGCGGTTCTGCCTGCGACAACAACGGCCACGGCACCCACACCATGGGCACCATGGTGGGTGATGACGACCCAACCCTGACTTACCAGGTAGGCATGGCGCCCAACGCGAAGTGGATAGCATGCAAAGGCTGCGAGACGAACAGCTGCTCCGATACAGCCTTGAACGCCTGCGCGGACTGGATTCTGGCCCCTGGCGGTAGCCCCTCCAACCGTCCAAATATTGTCAACAACTCATGGGGCGGCGGCGGTGGGGATACCTGGTACCTGACCAAGGTGCAGTCCTGGCGGGCGGCGGGCATTTTTCCGGTGTTCTCCTCCGGAAATCCCGGCTCCACCTGCGGCGCGATTGGTTCTCCAAGCGATTACCAGGAATCCTTTGCGACAGCAAACCACCAGAGCGACCGCGTTATTAACTCCTCATCCGGACGCGGTCCTTCGACCTACGGGCACGAGCCATACACCAAACCCAATATTTCCGCTCCGGGCACAAATATTTGTTCCGCTGTTCCCACTAACAGCTGGAGCTGCAGCTACACTGGCACATCCATGGCGGCTCCGCACAGCGCGGGAGCGGTGGCGCTGCTTTGGTCGTGCAACCCTGGGCTTGTTGGGCAGATTGACCAGACATTCCAGCTCCTGCAAAACAGCGCCGACGCGCCAAATGATGCTGGCGCCTGCGGCGCGCCGCCCGACGGACAGGGCAACTACACGTATGGTTACGGCTATCTTAACGTTTTGGCGGCCGGCAGCCTCACCTGCGGAACGGTGCAATACGGCACGCTGCAGGGGCATGTATATGATGATTATGGAGCCCCTCTCGGCGGAGCGACGGTCACCGCGGTTACATCCACCACGACCGCCGCGGACGGCTCTTACTCCATGAGCGTTCCGGTGGGCAGTTACTCGGTAACGGCCAGTAAGTACGGCTATACATCTTCAACGACAGACGTGGTTATTGTTGAGGGCGCGACGACCATTCAGGATTTCACCCTGACTTACCTCGGCGCGTGGGTGGATGGAACCGCTCCATGCTTCGACTGGACCCGTTATGACGTGGAATACTATCCGGCAACCGGTCTGATTTACGCTCTGGGCGGGCGTTCCGGCTCCGACACAATCGGGGATATTTACAGCTACAATCCTGTAACCGGTGCGTGCGCGGATACCGGCGCGAATATGCCGGTTCCAATCTCCAACTACACGGTCAACCTGGTGAATAACGGCAGTGCGGATGTTTTGTGCACCTTTGGCGGGCGCAACAGCGCGGGCTCCACGATTCTGAACGTGCAATGCTACAACCCGCTCACCAACACCGCTTCCACGGTTGCCAATCTGCCCTCTGCCTGGACCGGTTTCACGCCCGGCGCGCAGGTGGTGTACAACAACAAGGTTTATATTTTTGGCGGCTTCAACGCGACCTCGTCCCCGTATGAGACCGCCCGCACGGACCGCTTTGACCCGGTTACCAACACCTTCACGCAGCTGGGCAACCTGAGCCTGGCGCGCAGTTACCTGTATGCCGCGGAAGTGGACGGCAAGATTTACGCCTTCGGCGGCACGGTCTATGATGGCTCTACCCTGAACGCCCAAACCCGCGCTGAGGTGATGGCTGCTCCGGAAGGCGCGGGCACCTGGAACGATGCTGCGGTGGCGGATTTGCCAGCTGCCTACGACGAAGGCCAGACCTACGGCTTCGACAGCAGCTTTGAAATCCCCAGCCTGGCTGGAAAGATTGTGTTCGCCGGCGGCGGACAGTGGCCCGGCGAGTCCGCGGATGTGTGGACGTACAACACCGCGACCAACACTTACGATACCACTTTCCCGGACCTGCAGCACGCGCGCCGCAACCACGCCGGGGTGTTTGTGCCGATTGACACGCCCAGCCTGGCGGACGGACTGCCGGGTTTATGGGTAATGGGCGGTCGTTCCGGCTCGGATACGCCCCCGTACCAGGGCGCGGAGTTCTTCCCGCTGGCTTATCCGCCAGTCGTCTATAAACACTACCTCCCGCTGCTGCTTAAGTAAGTAATTTTCACCACCAACAAATGCGCTCCCAAAGGTTAACCTTTGGGAGCGCGGCTTAATTGTTCACCAATTCAACTTATCCGGTCAATGATAGACTCACCGGGTCCGCCTAAGGGATTAGTTTAGATGGTTTTTACCCGGAAAAATGTCGAATCCTCTTGTTTGTTGCACTATTGATGATACAATGCTACAAGAATAGTTATTAATTTCACAATAAATCTGCTGTTATGGACGGAAGTTCTAAAGAAACACGAACTTCCTCTTTATTCAATTCGGACCAGTTCCCAGTATTATTTTCACTTTCTTCACATAGGAGGTGAGCCTGACAAAAAAACCCTACATTAGCAAATCTGTTTAGTTTGTATTTCCCGTCGTTTTTAGCTTTGTTTTCAATACTGGAAGGAGCAAGAAATGCACAAAAGGTCAACTTACAGAGTGTTAGCCCTTCTGTTGGCGCTTGGCATGCTCTTCAGCATGTTCGGCACCACCACAGTCAGGGCGGCCAACGCGGAACCACAGGCGAAGATAACCGTGGCTCCGGAAGTGTTGACAGAGATGGAAGCCAAAGGCACTGCCAGCTACTGGATTGAATTCGCTGCCAAAGCGGACCTTTCAGCAGCTTACAAGATGGGCTGGTCTGAGAGAGGTTGGTATGTTTATGAAACCCTTTCCCAGGCAGCCAAGACTTCCCAGGCTCGCGTCGCCGCTTACCTGGAGAACTCCAAGGTGGCATATAAATCCTATTGGATAAAAAACACCATTCTGGTCGAGAGTTCCAATCTGACTACGTTGAACGGTCTGCTTGGTTTCTCCGAAATTGCCGCCATTACCCCCCGCCATACCTTCATCCTTTACGAACCGGATACCACTCAAGCGGTGGCGGATAACGGTGTGAAAGCCATTGAACCCAACCTGACTCACATCAACGCGGATGACGTCTGGGCAATGGGTATCGACGGCAGCGGGCTGGTAGTGGCCAACATCGACACCGGCGTGCGCTATTCGCACCAGGCACTGGTCGGGCAATACCGCGGCAACCAGGGCGGCGGCGTGTTTAACCATAACTACAACTGGTTCAACCCCGATAATCTGGGCGATAATGTTCCACGCGACGGCCACGGACACGGCACCCACACCATGGGTACCATGGTCGGTGACGACGGCGGCTCGAATCAAATCGGAATCGCTCCCGGGGCGAAATGGATGGCCTGCGCCGGCTGCCCTGACGGCAGCTGTACAGACTCCGCGCTCCTGGGCTGCGGTCAGTTTATCGCCGCGCCGACCGACCTGACCGGCGCCAATGCTAACCCGGACATGCGCCCCAACGCTGTGAACAACTCCTGGGGCGACTGCGGCCAGACGTATGACGACTGGTACGCCGGACCCATCACCGCCTGGCAAGCCGCCGGAATCTACCCTATTTTCTCCAACGGTAACTCCAGCAACTGCGGCTACAGCTCGCCCCCCGGATTGAACACGGTGGGCAACCCCGCCCGCTCCGGCAATGTGACCGGCGTTGGTTCTTCGGGCGAACAGAACGGTCAGTATGCCACGCACTCCAATTGGGGTCCAACGGATGACCCGGATACGATAAATCCAACCGGCGGCTATATTTATATGAAACCGCAGGTTCTGGCGCCCGGAGTGAGCATCCGCTCCTCTGTACCTACCAGCGACACCTCTTACGAAGACGGTTGGTCCGGCACTTCCATGTCGGCACCGCACGTCACCGGTCTTGTGGCGCTTTTATGGCAGGCAGCCCCCTGTCTGATTGGGGATTACGCCGTCACGGAAAACATTATTGAAGAAACTGCCGTGGATATGGTCTATAACGACGGCTCATCCGCCACCCCAGGTGACTTCCCGAACTATGCCACTGGCTGGGGCGAAATTGACGCCCTGGCAGCGGTGAATTATGCAAGTGGAATTTGCGCGATGGGGACGCTGCAAGGCACCGTGACCACAGACGGCACCACCCCGCTGGCGGGCGCAAAGATTTTTGCTGACAACGGCGCGGGTTATACCAAAAGCATTTACAGCAGTGCGGACGGCACCTACAGCACCGGGCTGCCGGAAGGCACCTATACCCTGACAGCCAGCAAGTACGGCTATGATACTGTCAGCTACCTTGAAGTTGAGGTCGTTGAAGGTCAAACCACCACCCAGGACTTCGTCCTGGCTCCGCTGGGCACGACTGTGGTTTCCGGCGTTGTGTATGACGGTGGGGTGGATGGCGTGGGTTATCACGGCTATCCTCTCTACGCTTCCATTCATATTACTGCCAACAGCTTTGATGAGACCATTTACACAGACCCATTCACCGGATACTATGAAATTGAACTGGTGGCGGATACCGTGCATACCTTTACCACCACCGCGCTGGTTCCTGGCTACGGCGAATTAGGCGAAGACATCACCCCAAGCGGGGCAGCGACCGTGCACGATATTGCGCTGAAGGTGGAACCTGAAGCCTGCGCCGCGCCCGGTTACAAACCGGACTACGATTACTTCTATTCCTTTGAGACCAGCGATGAAGGCTTCACGCCCGGCGGCACTACCTCTTTTGCCTGGGGCGACTTCACCAGCGGTCCCGGAGAAGGACACAGCGGCACCAAGGGTATCGCCACCAACCCCGCGGGCGAGTACAATGCCAGCGAGCTGGGCTGGATGGTATCTCCCGTTATTGACCTCTCCGGCAATGGTACAAACCCCACTGCCATTCAATGGTGGGATTGGAAGCACATTGAGAGCGCGAGCTATGATTGGGCGCAGCTGGACGTCACCAAAGACGGCGGCACCACCTGGAACACAGTTTGGGGGCCTGTGGGCGGCGTCTCGGATACCTCCTACAGCCAGCAAACCGTGTTGTTGGACTCTTCGTACAACGTATCAAATTTCCAGTTCCGCTTCTACTTTAAATCGGATACTTCGGTGCAGTATGAGGGCTGGTATGTGGATGATGTCGGCGTGGTGAGCATTCCGTTGCCTCCTCCCACAACCGTTTTCTCATCCAGCTTTGATGCGGATAATGGCGGCTTTGTCGCAAGTGGCGCGAACTCCACCTGGGCATGGGGTGCTCCCACCACAGGTCCCGGCGCGCCTTATTCACCACCCAACGTGTGGGCTACCAACCTTTCTGGCAACTACAACGACCGCGAAGACTCGTTTATCACTTCTCCGCTGATTGACCTGAGCGCGTATGCCGGTTTAGCCCCGACAATCTCCTTTATGCACTGGTACTCCAGCGAAAGCAACACTTATGATTGGGGCGCTGTTGAAGCCACAAAAGACGGAGGCCTCACCTGGGACACCCTCTGGCAGAAGTTTGGTACTTACGTCAATCCATGGACTTCAAAATCAATTCAGCTGGACCCGAGCTACGCGGTCAGCAATTTCCAGTTCCGCTTCCACTTCCTTTCTGACAGCAGTGTGAACTATCCCGGCTGGTATATTGACGACGTGGCAGTTACTGTAAATGAACCTGTGGTTGTGGCTCCCCCCTGCACACTCATCCCCGGCGGCGTTGTGGCTGGTTACGTCTACGACGCCAATGACAACAGCCCGCTGGTAGGCGCGGACGTGTACAGCGCGGAAGCGGCCACACAGACCATCTACATTCCTGAAGACCCCGCCAGCGAAGGCTTCTACTGGGTGTTCCAGCCGTTCACCGGGCTGCCTCCCAAGAGCACGCTGTCCGTTGAAGCGCACGACTTTACGGCTGAAAAAGCCCTGTACGGCAGCCAGACCGAAACCGTCAGTGTGGAACAGGACTCTGTCACCCAACAGGACTTCTTCCTCGGCACCGGCGCCCTGGAGTTTGACCCCACATCATTTGAGGCGAACATGATGATGGGCGACCCGGCATACACTGAAACCCTGACAATCACCAACACCGGCACCTCAGACGCGATGTTTGAGCTGGTGGAAAAAGATGAAGGTTTTGAGCCGCCGCTTTCTATCCCGGCCTTTACCGATGCGCTGCCCGAGGACACCCGCCCAGTTTCCATTGGGCGCGCGCCTGAGGCAGTCAAGGGCGCTGGGCAGGATAAGGCCGGTTCGGGCCTGGCTGGCATTTTGGCCGGTTCTCCCGCCTTCGCGGTTGATGTCTACCCCGGCTACAACGTGGTGAACATCCCGGATGTAACCGTACCCGGCGTGTGGAATATTGTCGGTGGCGTGGGCAGCAATGACTTTTTTGCCGGCGACTTTGTGGGCGGTGATTTCAGCACCCTCTATGCCGTTGATTACAACACCAACCGCCTGTACGCTGTCAATACAGCCAACGGCGCCGCGACGCTGATTGGACCGACGACCCCGCCTTCCGGCCAGACCTTCTCGGGCGTCACTGGCACCCCAGACGGCACCCTCTACGGCCTGGTAACCGACTGCGCTACTTCCAACCTGGCCACTGTGGATACCGCCACCGGCGCGACCACGCTGCTTGGCGCCTTGCCGGGCATTACCTGCGGTATCGACCTGGCTTACAACACCGACGACGATATGATTTACATCGTCGACATTGCCTCAGACAGCCTGTTCAAGGTTAATCCTGCCACGCTGGCTGTCACTCTGGTAGGTTCATTAGGCGTGAACGCCAACTATGCTCAGGGTATGGACTACGACGAGACAGCTGGCATTCTCTACTGGGCGGCATATTCCACCAGCGGCGAACTGCGCGTCATCGACACCGCGACGGGCGCGAGCGCTCTTGTGGGCGCGTTCCCATCCGGCGCGGAAACTGACTGTCTGGCGATTGCCACAGGCGGCGTTTCGGATGTGCCCTGGCTCTCCGAAGACCCGACAAGCGGCACTGTGCCCGTTGGCGGGTCGGTTGAGGTGGATATCGTCTTTGACCCAACCGGCGCTGGCCTGAACCAACCCGGAGATTACCTGGCCGCGCTAAAGATTAAACACGACACTCCGTCCGTTTACCCCAACATCCCTGTGATTTTGCATCTCGCCGCTCCCAGCACCTTCGGCACCCTAAACGGTACCGTCAAGGGCATGGAAGCCTGCGATGTCAATCCGGCTCCGTTGGCTGGCGCGACGGTCAACTTCTGGCAGGACGGCTCGGTTGTGTACACAACCAGCACGAATGCCAGCGGTTACTACACCTATACTGTTCCAGCCGGTTTGTATGACATTGAGGTCGTTGCGGCTGGATATGTTTCTATTGGCGAGGAAGATGTCGAAATCGTCGGCGGCTCCACCGCGACCATGAATTTTGACCTGCGCCTGCTGGCTCCCTGCCTGAGCGTTGTGCCGACAGAGCTTGAGCAATCTCAGGTGGCGGATACTGTCACCACACAGACGCTCACCGTCGTCAACTCGGGCGCGCAAGAAGGTAGTTTTGAACTGATTGAACTGCCTGCGGCTGGAATTCTGGCTGACCAACTGATTCAGGACCCAAGTTTTGAGTTGTACACCGACCCAAGCAGCCCCTGGGAACAGTACTCCGAGAATTATGGAACACCACTCTGCACCGTTGATGACTGCGGCACTGGAACCGGTACCGGACCTCATACTGGTGATGTCTGGTCCTGGTTCGGCGGCTCAAGCTCGGGTGACACGGGTTATGTCTCCCAGGATGTCTTGATTCTGCCCGGTACTGCTGAAATGACCTTCTACGTGGAGCAATACGTCTGCGGCACCGCCGGCGCGAGCAACTACCTGGCCCTGAAGATAGATGGCACTGAGATTTGGCGAACCGACGGCAGCGACCCGGCCTGCGGCGTGCTTGGTTACCGCCTGGTGACGGTTGATGTGTCGGATTTCGCTGATGGAGACACCCATGAGATTAAGTTTGACTCCGTCACCGTCGACAGCGGCAACTTCTTTGTCGACGATGTGGAGTTGAACCTGGATGCTGGCGGGGATGTGCCCTGGCTGGCTGAAGATCCGATTGCTGGAACTGTCCCCGCTGATTCAAGCCTGAACGTTACTATCACCTACGACTCTACCGGCCTGGTGCTGGGCGACTACCACGCCACCTTGCGTGTCAAGAATCCGCCTGCCCCTGCCATCAACGTCCCGGTGACCCTGCACGTCATCGATGTCTACAGCTTCTTTATCCCGCTGCTGTTCAAGTAAAGCGCGGACGCGGAAGCATCAACCCTAAGTAATATCGGAAAATCATCCGGCAGAGCAATCTGCCGGATGATCGCTTAATGGCCGTTCGTGATAGAATCAAGGCTGTCGGGGACCCCAAAAATGAAACTCTTTCCGCTGCTAACTTCTGTCATAATCTGCGCTCTGCTGTTGGGCTGCTCCGGAGCGCCCCTGACTGAAACGTTTCCAACAGCCACGCCGGAAAACGCGGACTGCGCCGTGGACATCTGGGTTGCCCCGGAGGTTCCCGCGCGCGTTCGCGAGAATTTTGTGCTGCCCGAGGGCTTCCAGTGGGCCAGCGCAGCCGGCCCGTGCAGCGTGACCCTGGGATTGGATGCGTTCAGAGCGCCTGGACAGGTCATTTTGGCGCAGGTCTATTGGGAATACGCGCTTGTCGCGCCTTCCTGGTCTTTCCGGGAGGGGGCAGCCAGCGCGGACCTGAAAGCTGCCTGGGAAGGAAAAGCGCGCGGCAGTCTGATGCAGCTGCAGCAGCTTGTCATTTACGCGGAGGATTACAACGCGCTGTTAGGGCTGCTGGGCGAGCCGGCAGAAGAGGAAAGCCTGAGCGAGATGATCAGTCTGGCGCCTAACGAAAAAAACAGCCTCTCCGACCAACTTAAGGCCTCCGTGTGGGCAATTGTGCCGCTGAACAGGATCCAAGCAGATTATCGCGTGCTTGCCATTGACGGTATCTCGCCGCTTCAGTCGGATTTCCGGCAGCAGCCTTACGCGCTGCGGGGTGTTTACAGCCTGCAGGCGAGCCCCCAAATTGCTGCCCGCCTGGGGGAGCAGGGCGTTTCCGCGCTGGCGCGCGGGCTGGCTGGTGAATCGGATGCGGAGCTAAGCGGGCAGGCTGAGGCTGCTGCCAAAACCAGCACGGCAACCGTGACCGCGCAGCTTGAAAAGACTTCTACACCCACAGCGCGCGCGGGGGAGCGCGTCCGGCCAAAAGACGGCGCGGTGGAAGTGCTAATCCCAGCGGGAACGTTCACAACCGGCTGCCTGCAGGGGCACAACGGCGGCTTTGACTGCCCGGATGACGAACTGCCCAGCCGCCGCATAAGCCTGGACGCGTATTACATTGATAAATTTGAGGTCACCAACCGCCAATACGCGCTGTGCGTGGCCGATGGCGGGTGCCCTGAGCCGGCGTACCTGTATTCTGCCAGCCGGGTTTCGTATTACGGAAACCCAGACTATGCGGACTACCCAGCCGCGAATATTTCCTGGACGGAAGCCGCCGCCTACTGCGCCTGGGCAGGGGTACGGCTGCCCACCGAATTTGAGTGGGAAAAGGCAGCGCGCGGCACAGACCTGCGGGCCTATCCCTGGGGAGATAGCGAACCCAGCTGCGATAAAGCCAACGCGAAAGATGAGCGGAGAGGTTCGAACTGCGTAGGGGATACCCTGCCAGTAGGCAGCCTGCCGGAAGGCGCGTCGCCTTATGGGGTGATGGACATGGCGGGGAACGTGTGGGAATGGGTACAGGACTGGTATGTCTTGGACGCGAACGGCATACGGGTGAGCGTGGACCCATTCGCCCAGGGTTTGGGATTTAACAAAATCGTGAAGGGCGGTTCGTGGGACTATTCCTGGAGTCGGCTGCGCATCTCGTACAACTCCGACCACGAACCTGATGCCCACAAAATCAGCTTTGGTTTTCGCTGCGCGTCTCCGCTGAATTGACCGCGTGCAGAAAATTTTCGAAAAAAAAGTGGCGCGCCTGATAATCACGGCGCGCCGTTTGTCGTGCGTTTTTTTATTTCAGAAACACCAGGCCGTCCGGTCCGGCGTCCAGAGTGATGGTATCGCCTTCGCGGAACTCCCCGGAAAGGATTTTGAGCGCCAGTGGGTCTTGCACTTCGCGCTGGATGGCGCGTTTGAGCGGCCGCGCTCCAAATTCCGGCTCAAAACCCACCTCTGCCAGCCAGGCCGAAGCCGCGGGAGTGATTTTGAGGGTGAAGCCGCGCGCCGCAAGCAAATCCGCCACACGGCCTAGCTGGATACCGACAATCGCCACCAGGTCTTCTTTGGTCAGCGGCTTGAAGATGACAATTTCATCGACCCGATTCAGGAATTCAGGCCTGAAGAAAGCCTTCAGGATATCCGTGACCTGATCGCGGCTGACCTGACCCGCGGTTTTCGGGTCGGACCACAATTGGGAGCCGAGGTTGCTGGTCATGATAATCAGGGTGTTGCGGAAGTCCACTGTGCGGCCCTGACCGTCAGTCATGCGGCCGTCATCCAGCACCTGTAGCAGCGCGTTGAACACTTCCGGGTGCGCTTTTTCGATTTCGTCGAAAAGCACCACGCTGTACGGACGCCTGCGGACGGCTTCCGTGAGCTGGCCGCCTTCCTCATAGCCGACATAACCAGGCGGCGCGCCGAAAAGCCGGCTGATGGTGTGCCTTTCCTGGTATTCGCTCATGTCCACGCGCACCATCGCGTTCTGGTCATCAAAGAGAAATTCCGCCAGAGCGCGCGCGAGTTCCGTCTTTCCGACGCCGGTTGGCCCGAGGAAGATGAAAGAACCGATTGGCCGGTTCGGGTCCTGCATGCCGGAGCGGGAGCGGCGCACAGCGTTGGAGACCGCGGTTACCGCTTCATCCTGGCCGACGACGCGCTGATGCAGCCGTTCTTCCATGTGCAGCAGCTTCTCCATTTCGCCCTCTAAAAGACGATTCACGGGGATGCCTGTCCACTTTGCCACAATCTCCGCGATTTCCTCGGAATCGACCTCTTCTTTGAGTAAGGCGCCGTTCTGCTGAAGCTCTTTCAGTTTTGCTTCCGCGGTGCGAATTTTCTCCCTGAGTTGATACAGGGTTTCGTAGCGCAGGCGGGCCGCTTTTTCCAGGTTGGCGTCGCGCTCGGCCTGTTCCATTTCCTGTTCGGTTTCTTCCAGCTGGGCTTTCAGCGCCCGCAGGCCGGCAATCGCGTCTTTTTCCGTCTTCCAGCGGGCATTCAGCGCGCTGGATTTTTCGCGCAGGTCCGCCAGGTCTTTTTCAAGCTTTTGCAGCCGTTCCCTTGAAGCCTGGTCCTTTTCTTTTTGGAGGGCCTGGCGTTCAATTTCCAGCTGCATAATTTGCCGGTCTACCTCATCAAGCGCCTGCGGTTTCGAGTCTATCTCGGCGCGCAGGTGCGCCGCGGCTTCGTCAATCAGGTCAATCGCTTTGTCGGGCAGCTTTCTATCCGTGATGTAGCGGTTGGAAAGCGTGGCGGCAGCGATGACGGCTGGGTCCGTGATGCGAACACCGTGGTGAACTTCGTAACGCGACTTGAGTCCGCGCAAGATGCTGATTGTATCTTCCACGGAAGGTTCCAACACCATCACAGGCTGGAAACGGCGCTCCAATGCGGCATCTTTTTCGATGTATTTGCGGTATTCGCTGGTAGTTGTCGCGCCAATCAGGTGCAGTTCACCGCGGGCAAGCATGGGTTTGAGAATGTTTCCAGCGTCCATCGCGCCTTCCGCGGCGCCCGCGCCAATGACGGTATGCAGCTCATCAATGAAGAGGATGATATCGCCTTCAGCATCGGTCACCTCTTTCAGGGCAGCTTTCAAACGCTCCTCAAATTCGCCGCGGTATTTCGCGCCGGCAACCAACGCCGCCATGTCCAGCTGCACGATTCGTTTCTTTTTCAGACCCTCAGGCACATCACGCTTGACAATGCGCTGGGCCAGGCCTTCCACAATGGCGGTCTTGCCCACGCCGGGGTCTCCGATGAGGGCGGGGTTGTTTTTGGTTCGGCGGGAAAGAATTTCCACCGTGCGCCGGATTTCCTCATCGCGCCCGATGACCGGGTCGAGTTTGCCCTGGCGGGCAAGCGCGGTCAGGTCGCGGCCGTACTTTTCCAGAGCCTGAAAGGTGGCTTCCGGGTTTTGGCTGGTAACGGATTGGCTGCCGCGCACCGCGCGCAGCGCTTTCAGAATCGCGTCGCGGGTAATACCGTAGCTCTCCAGGCGTTTGTTTTCGTTTGTTTCCGTCAGGCCTAAGAGGATGTGCTCTGTCGATGTAAACTCGTCCCCCATGCCTTTGGCGAAGCGCTGGGCTGCGTCCAGGGCGGAGACCGTCGCGGGGCTCAGGCCTGTCTGGGCGGCGCCGTGCACTTTGGGGCGCTTATCCAGGTCATTCCGCAGTTCGTGCAGCAAAGCCTGGGTGCTGCCCGCGATTTGAGTGACGACAGCCGGCACGGTGCTTTCGGTCTGCTGGAGCAGCGCCAGCAGCAGGTGCGCAGGTTCGATGGCCTGATGGTTCAGCTCGCGCGCCGCGCTTTCCGCTGAGAACAAGGCCTCCTGGGCTTTTTGCGTAAATTTATTAATATCCATAAAACCTCCTGAATCCGATATTCATGATAAAAGGATTCGTTTTTCAAAAAAGTATAGTGGCGCATTGTTGGAATTCTATAAAAAGATTTCGACTGCCGGGGGCTGAAGGGGAAAGAAAAAGGGCAGGGGAATTGGGTTGAAATGGCATTAAAAAGGGGCAAAAAGGTGGAAAATGCCCTTGACTTAATGATTGAGATGGCTATAATAGGCGCTTGTGCATTTGAACAGCACCTTGAAAATTGAAGAGCCCAAAGATTTGAGCTGAAATTGTCAATATTTCCCCTTGACAAAGCAACTTGTTTCGTCTAAAATAATTGTTCCAAGGTAAACGTTGGAAATTGTGCCTTGCGAGCAGTACATTGAAAAACAAGATTTCGTGGGAATAAAGACAACCCAGGTTTGCAGTGCCCGAGGCCGGCGAGCGAAATTGCCGGCGATTTCGTCTGTAAAAAGGCGAAAAAAGGCATTGACAAAGGACGGCGGTTTCGGTAGAATCCTGCTCTCATGAAGTCAGAACCTTAACAACTGAAAAGTGATAGGAA